>ERZ651776.37-NODE-37-length-170097-cov-7.294701_pt1 | contig 170097 bp, 158 predicted proteins | sample MGYA00514761_ERZ651776 | MGnify/ENA metagenome assembly ERZ651776
CCGGAGCACAGCGTAGGGAACGAGCGGTCCGACCCCGTGCGATCCACATCAATGAGCAAAAAGAAGAGACCCAAATGCGCGCGCACATCGAAGTCGCCACAGGTCTCGTTGATCTCGATAGAGGTGAAGGTCGGGTTCCCTTTGAGGCGACGTGTTGTGATTTGGTCTGTCGCGCGAAACGGACAGTTGGGCGATCTTAAAGCGTCCTGTGCGTCTTGGTATCAACGGTCCACGAGTTGGTGGTTTTCCTGCCATCAGACACCATTCCCTCTCGTTGATATGGGTTGCTGTCTCGCGGCCCGCGAAAGCGACAGGTTCCTTGCGGAACTCTGTCGTTTTGCTCGCTGCCTTTGAGAACGAAGAAAGGGCCACCCGAAGGTGACCCTCTCTGACTTATGCCTCGGCCGATGTCTTTATCGGATCCGCGACCCGCATCACCGTCAGTCCTTTCGCTTCGGCCTTCTGGCCGAGGTTCAGCGCCACCCCGTTGCCGCCGAAGAGGACAACTCCCGTCGCGGCGAACTTATCGTCTAACATCTCATCGTTGCATTTGAACGGAGCGGCACGTCCGTGTGCGGACCAGCGCGGATCAAAGCGCGCTTGATTGATGCCCCGCGCTCGAGCCCAGCTAGCTGCGATCATTTCAGCCCCATGCTTGCCGCCTTTGTGGCAGATGAAGATGTCCTGATTGCGGTTTTGCTTGATGCGATCCCGGACCTTATCCAGTGTCCGGAAGATGACGTCGATGTCGGACCAGTCGGTTGCACCCGACACAATGAGCGGCACACCTTCGACTTTTGACTTTGCGGCGGTCTCACGATCATGCTGCTCCAGCAGCTGCTTGGCCTCGAAGACGGCGCCCGTCTCGTGCGCCCGAACGCTGGCCCGCGATCCCGATGCAGGGATGAAGGCGTTCCCTGTCTCTGTCTCGTAACATTCCGCAGCCGCCTCCCCCATCGTCTCTATGGCGTCCACGATCTCGCGCAACTGCACGAAGCGCGCCTGTGCCTCTTCGAGAGCCGTCTCTGCGATCTCTGATCCATCGTGGCATTTTGCCAGTGCGCCGATCTTATCCGCTGTGCGGTCCACTTCCTTCCCGAGGGCAACCTTCCGGCGCTGCAGGATTGTTGCCAGCCCGTGGGCGAGAGGCTCGATCTCTCCCTCAAGTCCGGTGTTGCGTAGCTGCCCGAGAAGGGTCTCAAATGCTTCGCGGATGATACTGTCTTTCAGGATATCGTCCTGCGGAATTGGCAGGTGTGCATCTTTTTCCGTCAGGCCGAAGAGTTCGATTGTCTCGTATGTCGTCGCTTGATCGTAGGCCATGTGTTCATCTCCAGATGTTTGAGTTTGAGGGCCACCACGTGAGTGTGGGGGCATGGCCGATTTCTGGTTCACCGAATCTGTTCGGGTCAGGGACGGCGCAGCCGCCAGCTTGCTGGGCGCAAAAGTTTTCGAAGCACGACGCCGACAAAAGGCGCACCCTCGCGTACAAGACTGGCCTCGCCACACACCCCCACCCTTGCCGAAAAGTTTTGCGATCCTTGAGGCGGGCTGATTTGGGGGCCATCCGGAGGATATGCTTCCACAGTCATGTGTGTGTGTTTTGACGCCAGGTTTGCCCGACACGAGCAGGCAAGCGGCGGGAGCGGGACACGCAGGCGGTTGGAGCGGCGGGATCGTTTTGCACCGCAAAACAGACCAGAGTGGAAACCGCAGGCGTGGCCGGATCACGACGTGCTCGCGAGACGGGCAAACCGGGACGCCAAGTACGCCGCCGCGGTAAGGCCGCATGGCCGCATGCGCGACGGACCGCAGGGCCGTTCTCTCCTGCGACACGCGCAGCCGAGCAGGGGAGACCGTCAGGTACTAGTGGATACTTCTGGAGGTTGCTTATCGTACGCGGAGGATGTATTCTGAACTCAGTTCAATTGGGGCTGGCGCGCTGTGAAAAACAGGTCGGCGCAGCAGATGAGAATCAACCCAGCGAACCTGATCTGGGCCCATTGGATCTTGGTTTGCCGAGCTGCTTAGAGTTCCACGGTTTGCTCAATCTATTGCGCGCTTTCCGACTCCTGCTATAGGGCCCACGGCTTAAACTGGACTCGGACGCACGCCAGAGGAAAGAGCAAAATGAACATTAATACAAATGTACCATCAGACAAAATTCTCCCGGTCGACCTCGACCGGTTGTCAAAAGGTGTGGACCGAATTTTGGAACGGTGGATCGGTGAATATCGTCCAACAAAACTGACACTCCTAAACGATCTCGCTGCCGCTATCAGCCCAGGCTCAAATTGGGGAGCGTTGAAATCGAAACAATCCCAGCGTCAACGCCGGTCAGAAGACTTCAACACCAGTCTGATTCCAGCGGTCAACCGTAAGGCCTTAGAACTTCCGGCTCGTCTGGCGGAAGTGAAATACACCAAGAACGGCATTGAACTGGCAGACTTGACCGAAGAAATTCGCTCGCTATTTGGCATGTATCATTCTGGCGATCCAATCATCGGCTTGGCACTCAGTGTCGTTGAGGGCAACGGGTACAGTGAGGCTTCTATCTACGCAAAGCTGATCTTGAACTGTGGAGGATCCATTAGCGCGGTCGAAGCCTACGCATCCGATCTCGAACCAATCGTTGCGCAACTCATCTATAACGCGATCCAAAATCTGAACTCGGTCGATCTTTACCCCACACTGGCGCAGGGCGATTGTCGTTCTCTTCGAATTCTGGTTGGCCCATTTGATTGTATCCTGTCGATTCCGGAGTTTTATGGGCGCATACCCGATGAGAGCTTCGCATCTCAAGGGTTGAAAGTGTTGCTTGATGAAGGCGAAACACCATCCATAACAGATCTCGATTTGGCGCTGCGCCTTGCATCCGCTGCAGTCCCACTACTTGGGCAAAAGCAGTTCGTGGATATTGATAGTGTCCGGTTCAAACTGTCTCAGCCACTCATGCAGATTTGGCAACCTATGGAGTTTTCAGCGCCGGACTTGCTCGATGATCGACCAATGTTCTGGATACCTGACGGTGGGTATTGGACACACGCAGGCGACGACTACCTGATGGATCACGATATCTGGACGCATAGCACACTGGGTGAGCCTCTAGATCTGGCATTGGCGCTCATCAATATTGACGATCCAGATGTCTTCTTGAAGGTGTATCTGACGCCCATGCCAAAAAGACCGAAAAAATCTGGCCCGTTACAAGAAAATTGGCGGGGAGGGTTTCATCGTTCATTCCAGGTTCTGAGGATACGGACGGGTGAACCAACCCAAGAACTTTGCCTGAGTGGTGCCACAAAAGAACGTTTCGAAAAGGGCTTCATCGGGTGGGCAATTCATGAGGGGCATGAGGTTGTCGACGATCGGTCGCAAACAAAAACCGAAGCGCTTATCCAGCGCGATGTGAGGCGTGCCTCGCAACACCTACGACAAGTAGAAGCGATCATGGGTGGGGCCAATCCAAGAGACAAAGAGCTCTTGAAACGCATTAGAGAGAGAAAAGAGGACGTCTAGGCAGCGCGATGCCGGTCGGCCTCTTTTTGCGGAGCCCCTTGCGAGAGTTATTGAACCACAATGCTCTCACCGAGGGCGAAAGCGGCCAAAGCAGGGTAGTGTGAAAACACGCCCTGTTCAGCACCTGCAATCTCGGCAAGCCGAGACCGAGCCTCAGCGACAGATTTCGCATCTTCGGGGATCAGTTCGCGAAAAACGGCCAAAACGGGCATCGCAACTTCAACTGTCGTCGCGAGCGTGCCGCGTTCGCTGAACTCGTTGTTGAAAGCTCCTTTGCCGATGTCATCGACCAGAGCAAAGGCTTCTCGGCAAATTTCCGGGTATTTCATTATCTGTCTTAACCTTTAACCAGAGTGCAGGAAGGATTGGCACGTTTGCTGTGCCAATCCAAATTGCGTTTCATCGTTCTAAGCCGCAGACTAAGCTGTCCCCGCGACTTTGTTTCGGGGACGGCCCAGTGGTCTCATCCAAACTTCGTCGCTCATCTCGTCTTTGCCAGAAGTAAAATTGACATCTCGACACGCCGGAGCTGCTGGCGAAGTGGCGCGCAATCTGGATAGGCAAGCTTTAACTTCCGTTCCAGACCACGAAGGGCTGCAATAACGTCTTCTGTTGAACGAAGCTTCTCTAGAAAAGACTGATCCTCATCGGTCCACTGATAGTAGACCTCGAAGAACTCGGGCCCTTCGAGCTGCCCCTGGCCAATTTCTAGGCTCATCCAGCCCTCTAGATCTGACCGAAGCGGGCTCATGCGCGTGTAAACCACCGAGCGCGAAAACTCTGAACGCATCGCAGTCTTAATGATACGTCCGGCTTCGATATGACCTTCAATTCCGAGTTCACCGATTGGACGGCGTCGAGAACACCCAGGGTTATAGTTGTAAGGCACGGTCGATTTACTCGGCGATGGGTAGATCATACCTTTGCATCTTGCACGGCGCTCGTCCTGACGAGTCTTGGCCAACGGACTCAGAAAAGTCTCCCAAGAACTAACGGACTCGCCGGTCCAGTTGCCGCTGACCATGGGTGCTGGCATTGCATCAATCTTCTCGATCAAGGCATCCAGATCGTAACCGGAGCTCTCATCAACACCGACATACAGATCACAATTGTAGGGACTATACAGACCTGGCCAATCAGTCTTTTCGATGCGCCAACCTATTCGATCAGCCCAAGCTGCGCGCTCTTCAACATCAGGAGCGCCCCCGTAAGGTTCATCAATCAGGACAAACTGACCGCTGGCTTGGTCAATCCAATCCGTCGAGTGGTCCATGTTTGGAAGTTTATCGCGATTCAGAATCTTGGGATATGCAGTACGGTTTCGATATGGCCGCAGCCCAATATGCTCTATGAAGCGAAGCGATCGTTCTGCGGTACAAAGCCTGCTTCGCGCATATTCTTGGTTCGGTGCGATGTCGTCACACACGAAATGATCGCCGGCAACCATTCTTAGATTGCCGAAGCCACGCACGTACCTTAGTTCGCTTTTCTCGCACAGATCCAGAATTGGCATCGACAGTTCAATCCGCAGAGTTTCCCGCCCGCATCGATGGCGGAGCTCTTTGTCGCTCCAATAGATGGTCAGGAGTATGTATGGTTTTGAAAGTGCGGTCCGGGTCATAGGGAGGGACCGCTGCGCGTGACGGAAACTCTCAAAATTGGCAGATTTGGCGGCAAGTTCCAACGCGTCAGAGTGACGGATACCTTTCGTCTTCTTGTACTGTTTGGCAAGCCGTTTTACCCCGGCAAGGGTGTTGGGATGAATATCTTCGATCAACATAGCAATCTCCGGGCCTGAAATGGAAACGCCACTCGCCAATCGCCCCTCAAGCCAGAATGCTAGCCAATAAGGAAGATGTGCAATTCGTGGGCAGCGCTGCCTGCAGCTTCGAAACGGCGAGTGCCATGCTCCTGCCAAGAGCACCTTCAATATACGAAGAAGCGCTTTGATTGGCAAGTCTCACTCGGCAATTCCAAGTACTTTAAACACTGGTCTGCGAAATTCTTATAGGTTTTTCAAGACCCTGACCGATCGCGACTTTGTCTTACCACGCCGAGTAGTATTTTGGCAGCCTTTCAGCCAACCCGACAAAAAAGGGGAACCGCTTTGCCGCGGCTCCCCTGCCCTGTCTGTCGATGGTCACGCTCTGATCAGGCAACCAGTGACAATCCACCGCTGGCGTCCGACTGCTCATCCCCGCTCTGCACAAACGGAATGATCGAGAACGTCTGGCCACCCCGTTGCTTTTCGTTCTGCACGGCATTGACCCGCAGATCACCGTCAGGCGTGTTGATCAGCAACGAGAGGTATTCATTACCGGTCCGGGTGCTTTTAGCCATCCAGGCCGAACCCACACGGATCGCTTTGCCTTTTGGCGAGCTGACCTCAATCCGGTAGTCGGGATGGGTTTCCTCAGTCTTATAGTCGTTCTCGATGAGCATGAAGTCCAAATCGAACATCATGTTGGCGATGTAACCCGCAAATGCGTTGTCAGCATCCATAGCCGTCAGCTCGCCCGAGATTGAGCCGGATTTCATCGTGCTGTTTGAGACCAGCGGGATGATCTCGAAGTCTTCGCTCTTGGCTTTGCGCGCTTCCTGCGTCTGCACCGCATTAACGCGGAACGGGCCAAGACCAACATCGATCTGCATCGAGATGTAAGGATTACCACTGGTATTTCCGGTTTCGTTCCAAGCCGTGCCGATACGCACCTTGCGACCGGATTTATTGACGGCGGTAACGTCGAAGTCCGGGCTGCGCTCGGACATCTTCGGGCGCGTTTCCAACTGGATCGCAATGTCGAACTTGGTGTTGTGGATTGTGCCGGTGAAGACAGCGGCTGCGGTGTCGGCGTTTTTCGTAAGGGTTCCTGCGAACATGGGTCTTATCCTTCTTGGGTTATCGGGGCCCGACATCTTGCCAGACCATCCGAGATTGCTTTTCGACCCCTCATGGAGTCACAAAACAGAAAGCCTGCTTTCAACTTTCTCCCGACCTTCCCGCCCATGGATTCGCGCTATTTATGGATTGGGACAGTGCCGCATAGATCACCCTGCCTTTTCTTCTGACTGACCGTCGCGGTGATGCCCCCGCAAGCCGATCTCACAATCCGCGATGGAGAACTCACCTTCCGCACCATTGAACTGTGTTCCGGCGCGATTGGTCAGACCGATCGCGCTGCCATTGGGAAGATAGGCAATCAGATATTGTCCCAGACGGTCCTTGCGCACAACGTAGCCAATGTTGGCCCAATGCACGGTCTTGCCTGCATCGACTGCAGTTTTGATGTCTTTGATATTCATCAGAGGCTCCTTAATTGGTCCAAAAAGCCTCCAAGACAGTTATGTCGCGGAGGCGGTGAGATGGGACGATGAGTTCGGATATGGTTTTGGTTCAGCACAGGACCCTGTGCGCATCCATCCAATCCCTAAATCCGAGGATCGTCTTTCCGGCAGTGACGTCTGCGATCCAATCAGCACGCGGATCGCTGCCAAGTTCAGCTTGCGCTAAATCAATATGCCCATTGGCCATCCAACCCTCGGGTTGGATGCGCCGGAACCAGTCGGCCATGCTCGGAATGCGGCCCTGACAATCTTCTTTCACATGCTGCTCGCCGATCCAGCGGATGGGAATGACACGCCCTGCAGAATTTGTGATCGACAAGCCAAACTCCTGCTCTGCTTCGAAGATGCCTTGCGTGTGGTGCCGCAACGCGCGGTGCGTGAAGAACGCCATATGCGCCGTGGAGGCATCAAACCAATCATGGATGGCTTGATAATCGGAAGGTTTGCCGCCGAATTTACTCGCCGAGCTTTCGGCGTGATGTAAGGGATGCGCCATATCAAAGCCCCTCGTGATAGCTGTGGGTGCAGTCCACAAAGCGGTCAGCATGATCAAGATCAATGCCATCCTTGGTGAGGTCCCACGTCAGCGTGCCGTAGCCACCCTCGTTATTCTCGAAGCCTGGATGCTGCTGGTAGGCAAACGCCCAAGTGAACTCATCAAGCTGGCTGGAGAGGTCTGTCGGCAGCGCAATGCCACTCGGCTGCAGGGTGATGTCTGTAATCGGCGGAGCAATACTCGGCCGCGGTAGCGGCGTTGTTGTGGTGTCGCGGGCGGCGTAAAAGTCGGCCACTTTTACCCTTTCTGTTTTGGGAGGGTTTGGGGATATTCACCGTGGATTTGTATTTGAAGGTTCGTTGCGCTCACTTTGAAGACGGGTTGAGCGGGCGTCAGATTGCTCGGGATTTCGGGATCAGCCGGGACAGTGTCGCGAAGATGTTGGCGTACTCGGAACCGCCTGGGTACCGACGTACTGCGCCGATCAAGCGACCCAAGCTTGATCCTTACACAGACCAGATTGACCAATGGTTGGCCGAGGACAAAACCCGCCCGCGTAAGCAACGCCATACGGCGAAGCGCATCTTTGAACGGTTATGCGACGAGTGCGGGTTCGATGGCGGTTACACGATTGTCAAAGATTACGTGCGGTCCAGCAAGCGTGGGTCACGGGAGATGTTTGTCCCACTGAGCCATCCGCCGGGGCACGGCCAGGCGGATTTTGGCGAGGCATTGGTTGTGATCGGCGGGATTGAACAGAAGGCGTACTTCTTTGCCTTTGATCTGCCGCACAGTGATGCCTGCTACATCCGCGCTTATCCTGCGGCGAACACCGAAGCCTGGCTTGATGGTCATGTTCACGCCTTTGCCTTCTTCGGCGCGGTGCCGCGTTCGGTTCTCTACGACAATGACAGGTGCTTGGTCGCCAAGATCATGCCGGATGGCACCCGCAATCGCACACAGCGGTTCAGCGCGATGCTGTCTCATTATGTGATCGGGGATCGGTATGGCCGCCCCGGCAAGGGCAACGATAAAGGCAAGGTCGAAGGCCTGGTCGGCTACGGTCGTCGCAACTTCATGGTGCCGATGCCCCGGTTTGCCGACTGGGCCGTGTTCAACGAGTATCTGGAAGAACAATGCTGCAAACGGCAGGCCGACATCCTGCGTGGACATAAGATCAGCATCGGTGAACGGCTGGAAGCCGATCTGGCCGCGATGCGTGATTTGCCCGCGGCCCCCTTTGAGGCCTGCGATCTGCAAAGTGGCCAGGTCACGTCGACGTCTATGGTGCGCTATCGTGGCAATGACTACTCTGTGCCCGTGGCCTTCGGTCACCGTGAGGTCTGGATCAAAGGCTTCGTAGGTCGTGTTGTGATCGGCTGCGCGGCTGAGATCATCGCAGACCATCCCCGCTCTTATGATACAGGTGACATGGTGTTTGACCCGGTGCATTACCTGCGCCTGATCGAGCGCAAGATCATGTCCTTTGATCAGGCCGCCCCATTGCAAAACTGGGAACTGCCTGACGCCTTCGCCACGCTCCAGCGGTTGTTGGAGGCCCGGCAGGGCAAAGCAGGCAAGCGAGAGTACGTGCAGGTGTTACGCCTCTTGGAACGTTTTGAACTCGATGTGCTGCATGCCGCCATCAAAGACGCACTGCGGATGGGCGCAATCAGCTTCGACGCCATCAAACATCTGTTGTTGTGCCGGGTGGAACGACGCCCGCCGCGGCTGGATCTGGATGTTTATCCGTTTCTGCCCAGAACCAACATCGCCACAACGACGGCGTCATCCTATATGAGCCTGCTGGCGGGAGGGGAGGCATGACAAATGCACCAGAGCTGTTGCTGGCTCATCACCTCAAGACCTTGCGCCTGCCTACGTTCCTGCGTGAGCATGACAAGCAGGCCCGTATCTGTGCCGCCGAGGGCGTAGATCATGTGCGCTACCTAGCCCGGCTGACCGAGCTGGAATTGATCGATCGGGAACGGCGCATGGTCGAACGACGGATCAAATCTGCAAAGTTCCCCGCCGTCAAAAGCCTGGACAGCTTCGACTTCAAAGCCATCCCTTCACTGAACAAGATGATGGTGCTGGAACTGGCGCGCTGTGAGTGGATCGAGCGCCAGGAGAACGTCATCGCACTTGGCCCGTCAGGCACTGGCAAAACCCATGTCGCACTCGGGCTGGGCCTTGCGGCTTGTCAAAAGGGGCTGCCGGTGGCCTTTGTAACAGCGGCAGCATTGGTCAACGAACTGATGGAAGCGCGTGACGAAAAGCGCCTGTTGCTCCGTCAGCGGCAACTGGCCAAGATGAAACTGCTGATTATCGATGAACTGGGCTTTGTGCCGCTCAGCAAAACCGGGGCGGAGCTGCTATTCGAACTGATCTCGCAGCGCTACGAGCGCGGCTCAACTCTGATCACAAGCAATTTGCCGTTCGAAGAATGGACGGAAACCTTCGGCACCGAACGTCTCACGGGCGCACTGCTCGACCGGTTGACCCATCATGTGAACATCCTGGAAATGAACGGTGAAAGCTATCGCCTAAACCAAAGCCGGTCACGCATGAAATCCAGAAAACAGTAGGCCCAACAGAATTGGCCTGACGGCCAATGCGCCTTGGAACGTGCTTGCTATATGAAGGCCACACGCTCCAAGGCGCGCGCACCGACTGGCCTACTTTTGCTCCGCCCCAGTGGCAGGTTTTTACGCCGCCGTTGACAGTGATGTCTTCGACATTGCCTGAATCGCCGTAGCCTTCATATTCTGCGGTCACCTCAGTAACCCCAATTGCGCGCAGCTGCACGAGCAAATTTGCTCTGTTTTCTTTGTTTTGGGCATCGCGCTCGGCGGCCCATTTTTCCATTGTGCTGACGAAGTCTGTGTTTGTGTCTGTCATGGTGTGTTCCTTTTGTTGGGGGTGTTTGACAATGCCTGTCCCCAGGATGGGATCAGGACCATCTGGCTTGCTGTCGGGGGTAAGAACGGGATCGAAGCGCGCTGCACCGCTGTGAAACGGCACCTAATTGGCCCAAATCCTGCACACCCGACCAGAAGCAGGCTTTCTCTTTAGGCAGCCCGATCGCTCGGCTGCACTGCTCCATTCCCCACAATCCGGGTTAGGATCGCTTCCGTATCCACACCCTCACCATGCGGGACAAAAATCCGCAGTTGGAAGGCGATAATTTCCGTAAAACACCCGCAGGCCTTGAGACCCTCAATCGTACCCTTGTCCGCTCCACCAATCTCCAAGCGCACATCGCCGGCAACGCGGCGGCGCGTGAGCGTCAGGCCACGCCCCAAATCGACCGGTGCTGTCGTGCCAAGAGCAGCCGTCAGCATTTCACTCGGTGTTTCGGGTGTCTTTGTCATGAACCGCGCCCGAAGGGCTGCGGCCCCGTCCTCGCTGAGCGTGCGGCCTATCATACTCGCACGGCCCTCGGGCGTGACGCGATAGATACGCTCGTTGCTTGTCGGGATGGTCTTCCAGATCGGCAGCAACAGACCCGTGAGCAAGTAGAGCTTTGTCGTGGTGGTTTTGGGCAAGCTGTCGGCCTCATTGTCCCAAAACCAGATGAACTCAGGCAGCTCAATTTTCTCCCACGCCGAGGCTTCGAACTTGGCCTCCTCAAGATATGATTTGCCAGTTGGGCGCACGACCTTGCGCATCAGGGTGACAATGTCTTCGTCATACATCTGCATCGGGCGTTTTGAGATCAGACCAACCCGCCCCGATGCGCGATTGACCATAGGAATTTTATCGAAGTTGTTACCGAGTGCAGCTTCCGCGCACGCGATATGAACCGGATCTGTCACCTCCAATCCGATGATCCGCGTCACTGCCCCGGATTGCGGGCAGGTCCATAAATCCTCCGCCGAGACCTGTCTGATCGTCTCGCCTCGCAGCGTTTCCACCCCGAGATCGAGCGTGCCTGCGTCCCGTGCACGCTCTGTCTGATCCGCAATCCGCTGCATGAACTCAACAAAAAGCGCGTTCTGCATATGGATCGGCAGCGCCAGCACACGGTTGAGAAACCGCTGGATGGGCGGTAGCTCTTCCAGCAGCACGCCGTCCTTGTCGATCAGCCTCAACGCCGTCCAATCGGCGAAGGTCTCATAGCCCATCGCCTCCGTTCGCCCCGCGGCAAGATCGGCGTAGTATCCCCGCAGCGCGGACCGCGCGATGGGGCTTTCAAGATTGTCCTCCTCGCGAAACATGCCTTGCGAACCTGTCTCACGCTGGCCTTTGGTGAGCGCGCCAAGCTGATCGAGACGTTTGCTAATTGTTGATGTGAAGCGTTTTTCACCGTGGACGTCCGAGGTGCAGACCCGTAAGAACGGCGCGCTAACCTGCGCGGAGCGATGCGTGCGCCCAAGTCCCTGAATAGCTGCATCCGCGCGCCAGCCGGGTTCCAGCAGGTAATGGCGACGCCGCTTCTGGTTCTTGGCCGTTTGTGCCGCATGATAGGATCGCCCCGTACCGCCAGCGTCCGAGAAGATCAGGATGTTTTTCTCCCCATCCATAAACGCCTGCGTCTCGGAGGAATTACTGCTCGCAGCGCGCTTTTCGATGAAGAGCGCGCCGTCGCTGGATTTGAGCGGGCGAATAGATCGCCCTGTGACTTCCGCCACGGCCTCATCCCCGAACGCCCAAAGGATTTGATCCAGTGCCGCGGGGATCGGGGCCAGCGCCATCAGATCCATCATCGCCTCATCACGTAAGGCCAATGCCTCGCGAGAGACGACCAAGGCCCCAGTTTCATCCCGCAGCGGTTCTGCGACAACATTGCCGTCAATCTCTACAAGCTTCTGGGTGTGGATCGGAAAAGCCTGTTCGAGATAGCCGAGCACGTAATCGCGCGGCGTCAAAGCGCCTTCGACCAGCTCATCATCGGGGTCCATCATGTCCAGGCGCCGTTTCAAAAGGCTTTCGCCCGTTGAGACCACTTGGATAACGCAGGCATAGTCATCGGATAGGTCCTGCTGAATAGCGCTGACAATCGACGGAGCTTTCATCCCCATCAACAGATGATTGAAGAAGCGCTGCTTTGTGCTTTCAAACCGCGACTTGGCGGAGGCTTTTGCGGCAGAGGCATTTGTCTCTCCCGAGGCATCATTGACGCCTGTCGCGGTCAGTGCAGCCTCTAAGTTATGGTGAATCGTGCGGAACGCGCCCGCATAGGCGTCGTAGATCTCTGTTTGGGCAGGCGTCAGTGCATGTTCCAGCACATCGTATTCGACCCCGTCAAAACTCAGCGCCCGCGCGGTGTAGAACCCGAGCGTCTTAAGATCGCGGGCTAACACCTCCATGGCAGCCACACCGCCCGCTTCCATTGCAGAAACAAAGCTCTCGCGGCTCGGGAACGGATATTCTGGCCCTTGGCCCCAAAGCCCAAGCCGGGATGCATAGGCAAGGTTGTGGACAGATGTGGCCCCTGTCGCCGAGACATAGAAGACGCGAGCGCGCGGGGTGGCGAGTTGCAAACGTAGCCCCGCAAGACCCTGCTGGGACGGTTTAGCCCCCCTGCCCTGCTCCGATCCAGCCGCATTTTGCATCGCATGGGCCTCATCAAATGCGAGCACGCCATCGAAGTCGCCCCCCATCCAGTCAAGAAGTTGGTTCAGGCGTGTTGTGCCGCATTTTCCGGCAGACCGCAGCGTTGCATACGTTACGAACATAATGCCGTTGCCCATCGTGACTTGCTGGTCGGGCTTCCATTTCAAGAGCGGCTGGATATCTGCGGGCGAGCCGCCGAGGTCGGTCCAGTCGCGCACCGCGTCCTCAATCAGGGTTGCGGATTTTGACACCCAAACGGCCTTGCGCCGCCCGCTGAGCCAATTGACCAGAATAAGGCCTGCGCACTCACGTCCTTTGCCGCAGCCGGTGCCGTCCCCGAGAAAGTATCCCAAGCGGTAGGCACGTGCCTCCGCATCCTCATCACTGCGCAGCATCTTGGTCTGATCCTCATCAATGGTGAACTTGCCGGGCAGATCCCGTGCATGGGCGTCGTTGGCCATGATGATGGTTTCAAGCTGGGCTTCCGAGAGATGACCCTCTGCAATCAAGCGGTTCGGCAGCCGCAGACCCTCGGCGGCCCGCAAAGAAGGCACGGGTGGTGCGACTGAAGCCATCGCAATGCTTTCAACCAGCGGCGTTGGGTGTTCCTGTGCACCCGCAATGTCGATCCGCTGCGGGCGATAGCGAGCATAAATCTCGGAGATAGGGGTGTTTTCGCGCGGGGTCTCGAGCGGGGTAAACGACAGCGGCATTGCTGCGTGTTTAGGTGTTTTGGCAGTTGATGCCTTTGAGGCATTAGGCTTGCGCGGCTTGTGGGGCGCAGATTGCATCAGAGGGCGATGAGCATGCAATAAGCGTGCCGCCGTCACTGGAGCCACACTCGGGCGCGCCCTTGCGACCCGGTCCACGATGTTGATCGCTGCATCCAGATCATCAACGGAAGTGCGGATCATCTCGCTGGCCTCATCGACCTTGTCAAAGACCATCAGCTGGGTATCCACGCTGGTGCCGAGCTTGCGATAGACATGGCCCGGAATTGTCAGGGCCAGCCGAGGCGTGATAAGGTTCATCGCACGCGCCCAATGTGCAGCATCCCGCTCGGGGGTGAAGCCCATCGGCATGATCGCAACAAGACGCCCGCCGGGTGCCAATCGTTTGGCGGCCCCAATGAGATGTTTGGCAGCGATGTGCTTGTCTCGGGAGCGATCGACTGAGGATGCAAACGGCGGGTTCATCACAATAACGCTGGGGGCGCATGTTGCTGTCAGCAGATCATCGATATGTTCGGCATCATGCCCAGTTACCTTCGTGTCGAATACCGCATCGAGCAGCCGCTGGCGAAATGGGTCGACTTCGTTGAGCATGAGCTTGGCCCCTGCCCGCTTGGCAAAGCCCGCCAGCGAGCCTGTTCCCGCAGATGGTTCCAGCACAGTCTCACCGTTGCGGATCGCCGCCGCGCGCACGGCGAGGGCGGCGTAAGGAAGCGGAGTGGAGAACTGTTGCAGGCGGATTTGTTGCTCGGACCGACGGGTTTCGGTCAAAAGCCGCGTTGCGAGGTTTTTTGCGTCACCAAGTGGGTCTGACCCGCTGGCGTCCGTTAGGATCGCTTGAACAGCAGCAGCCTGCATCATGTCGTAGGCCATACGCCAGCTCCATGCTCCGCTGGCATCACTGCCCCCAAAGGTGTCGCGCATGATCTTTGAGAGAGAGGAGCTGCGCAGAGGACCGCGCGCGATCTCGGCGGCGAATAGCGATAGAGCTGATTTAAGCTGCGCATTGGATGGTGCGTGATTGGGGTGCGTCGGGTTGGGATGGGCCATGATTTCTGTCCTTTGTGATCCGGTTTGAGGTTCACAGGACAAAAAGCCCCCTTTCCCTTTCGGAAAACGGGAGAGGACAAGAAGAGCTAGGTTCGTTGGGACAGCTTCAATTTTCCAGTCGCACGAAGCTGTTGCACACCGTGCAAAATCGCATCGGTGAAAGCTGGACTGAAAGACCCCCGAGGTGAGCGATCCTCAATCGTATACGAGGCTTCAAGGACATCAGCGTTTAATTCATCCAGAACAACCCAGAGCGAAAGATGACTGTCGAGTTGCGCTCGGCGGGCTTCCGTCTCGGGTATTTCCAGTGCGGTTCGACCTTGATCCGGGGTCTTGCTGGTAATTGGCGCTATGAACATGACGTGATGACCCGCGTCGTTGGTCACGACAATGACCACACAGCTTGGTCGCTTCTTACGGCCCTCTGTCTCGCCGCCATCCGCCTGCCACTTCCAGAGGTAATGATAGTCGAACACCTGCCCCGCGGCCGGGAAGTCAGCGGTCACGGAAGTGCTGCTCGAGACCATTGTCTAGCAGTTTGCCTAAATCTTCGGGCATATCCGTCACATCCAGTGCAACCTGCGTCCCGCGCCCGGTCGTAAGGGCTTCAAACCGCTCCATCGACATGACAACGAAGCGTGGTTTACGGTGCTTCGTGATGGCGACTGGAGAGACAGCGGCCGCCTCAAAGAGGTCGCCAGTATTACGCGTTAGATCGCCTGCTGCGAATTGTTTCATCTCAATGCTCCACAGATTTTCTGTCTTAATCAGAATATACGTATTTTCTTAATATTCCGCAAGTGGCCTTCCATTCGAGATCAGGCACGGCGCATCTTATCAATCAGCGCCTGAGCGTCTTGCATTACCTGAGCCTGCGGTGTTATCGGCTTTGGGTCGTCCAATGCTTCTTGCACCTTGGAGCGGAACCATGCGTCATAAGCGTCTGGATCCGCGGTCAGTCCCGCTGGCAACCCGCCCTCTGCGGCCACGCGCGTCAAGAGGATGCGTACGGCATCCGAGAGGGTCAGGCCGACGCCCGAGAGCGCATCCGAGGCCTGCGCCTTAAGCTGATCATCAACACGGACATGGATCATAGATGTTTGAGCGGGCATGTGGGTCTCCTTTGGCTATTGCTGTTGTATCTCAAATGAGATACGCAATCAAGGCGGTAGAGAGTTTCACTCTAGGCCCCCTGCCCCGCAAAAAACTCTGCCAACACCATACTGCCCTCAGCTATTTCGCGACTGATGAGGGTCGATCCCGCCAGTGACGCCTTTGAGAGCCGCACAAGGCTGCCGGTTTCCTCAATACGGTAGCAGCGCCGTTTTTGATGCCCGCGCCTGTAATGGGTCGCTGTAACGAGCTGACAGGTGCTGCCATCGCTGAGGGTCACAGGGGCAACCAACTTGATCTTATCACCCTCTGCGTAGTCAGGGATCGCTGCCCAGTCCCGACACCGCTGCCGCCAAGCGTGGGCGTAGCTGTCGGAGTCTTTCAACTCGGACAAGAGATTGATGATGCTTAGTGGCGCGCGAGACTCACAGGGACCAGCGCTTTCCTCCATGTCCTTGTAGCCCCAGCACCCGTCGTCGTACCGCGTCAGAAACACTGCACCGAAGGTGAAGGTTCCATCTTTGTCGGTCACATAGGTCCGATCCACCAAGGGCCCCGCATCGCATGCAACGACCTTTGCTGCCGCATACCACGTCGAGCCAACCTTACTGGCTTTGACCAGTGTCGTGCGGCGCGTATCTGTCTCAAAAGTGCAAAGACGTGTGATCTCTGCTTTCTCATCGGCGTAGGTCTGAACCCGCCGGTCGGTGTAAAAGAGCCAACCCATTATGCTGCCCTCCGGTCTTCGAGTTCCATGAGTGCATCGAGCGGCACGCGATACGGCTGCATGGCATCGAAGTCCTCGCAGTTGCCGCAGTTTTGAACGATGGCAAAGGTGTCGCAGGCGTCCTTCAGGACAACTCGGAATGTGCCACCAAGACCCGACGGCACCTCGTAGGTTCCGCCAATCAGGAAGTCTGAGGCGCGGCGCACAAAGACGCGGATGGAATGCCCATCGGTGGCCAGTCGAATGGCCCCCTGCCCGCGATCGATTAGTGTCTGCACATCGTCAAGGATGTCTGTGTAGAACTGCCCGGTCAGATCGCGGAACGCCATTTGACGTTGTGCCATCCAATCGCTGTCCCGAAACGGATTGATACCGTTCGCAAAGGCAAAGCTGGGATCGGAATGCTCGGTGGTGACAATACGGGTGGTAGAGCCATCGATACCGTTGGAGCGCAGATGCACGCCGTTCCCAACGATGAGGATCAGGGCGGGCTTGTCGACGGGTCCGTTCCAATTGGGCAGGAAGGTTGAACACGAGCGTGCATGCGCGATTTGCGCCGCGACAGCGGACGCGGAGAACTTGAGAATAGCCATGGGGATGTCTTTCTTGGTGTTGCAAGGGGGTGTCGGGATCTGACCCGCGCCTAGTGTTTCCAAGCGCGGGTCATTGGGACGATCAGGCGGCTTTCGCCTGAACGGTCTCGGTTTGAGCGGCGTCTTCCTCCGCATCCACATCCAAGCTGACGCCACCGGTCGTTTGCATCATCGGCGGGCACCAGGCCGCAACCGCCCGCTGCTGCGTCTCCGTGAGGGTCGCAAAGGGCTCGGCGAAGAGCTTGTCGCAAAAGGCGACGATCTCTTTCTTGCTCATGGAGGCCAGTGTCACCGCCTCCTGTGCAAGGCCGAGCTCTTCGCCAAGGATTTTGAGCAGCCACGCTTTCTTGAAGCGGTTGAACAGCGCCGCGTTTGGCGTCCAATGCGCGCGAATGTCAGGCATGACCTCGATCTCGAAGTCGTGCATCAGACTGTCGCTCTGACGGCTGCGTGCAAAGCAGGATTGCGTGGTGCTGGCCGTGGCATAGGCGACCAGTTTTGCCTTCTCGCCCGCATCAAGGGCACGGAACAACGCAAACTGATCTGCCGGAGACTTCGCCTCATCCGCCCAAGACAGATCGAGCGCGTCATACGCCTCGGCCACCTGTTCCAGAGATATGCCATCGATCTCGTCCATCTTGGCGTGGCTGCGGTATTCCTTGCGGGCCTCGACCTTGATGCCATGGGTTGCGCTCATGCTACCAAGCACGTCCGTTACCAGCTTGAACAAGGTCAGATCGAGCGTGGCTTCGGGTTGCAGCGTCATCGCCGCTCCAAGGGCCATTGCCCGTTCGGTCTTGAGGTCTTGGGTCAGCGAGGCGGGATAGACGATTGTCTCTGCGCCCTGCCCTTCTACGTCGCTTGTTGCACCACCGACGCAGGTTGTCTGCGCTGTCGCCTCAGGCTTGTCCTCTGGCCGCACCAAACCGACATGCAGGGTAATCTTGCCGTTCGACCAGGATGCGATGACGCCAGCACGCGCAAGGTCTTCGGCACTATAGGCCTCCTGCAGATCCCGCGCCTCTTCTTCGAGCGCATCCACGCGGTCGTAGAGGGCGTTGTAGGCATCCGTCTCGAGGGTCTCGCCCTCCATTTCGAGTTGGAGTTTCTCGAGCTCCTCGGTGATCGCATCGACACGCTTTTGGCCTGCAGCATCAGGCTCGATCGGGCCGGGATAGACGCGACCGTATTCTGCCATCGTCGCATAGTCGTAGCGCACCAATGCCTCGGCCCACGCAAACCCCAGATCAGCCCTTGCTTCTTCAGCGGCCGCGGTGAGTTTTTCGACCATGATGACCTCAACCAGCGCGATGTCTTCCAATACCGAATGCTCCTCAAGGAGATCGGCAGCGATTGGACCGCCCCGCGCCTCATAGTCCTCGCGCACAAAGGCCCCGATATCGTCGCTCACCTGCACACCGCGGGTTTTAAGCGCCTGACGCACCGTATAGGCCTGCACGTAGCTGTCATCGCTCGTTAGCGCCTCATACACCTCAAGCTGCACGGCCTGGCTCGGATGGTCCGCAAAGGCCTTCATCGTATCGAGTGTGATCGTCTTGGCGCGGGCTGCGGCGCGGATATCGGGATGGATGAGACCGTAGCGCAAACGGCCCTTCACGGCGGAGACTGTGGTGCCGAACGTCTTGGCAATCGTCTCAGGTGACTGCCCATCGACTTCCATCATACGCGCAAACGCCTCGAACTCGTCGATAGCGTTCATCGGAGCTTGGGTGATGTTTTCCGCGAGCGAAAGGGCCGTAGTGACGTCGCAGTTGTCCGGCACCAAGCGGCATTCGATCTTGGTTTTGTTGGTGAAGCCCTTGGCGGCCTTGTCAGCGACCAATTCGTTCAAAGCAGCGTGACGTCGACCACCTGCCAATACGCCGAACTTGCCATCGATCTTTTGAACCAGCAGCGGTTGGATGATGCCGAGAACACCGATACTGGCTGTGAGGTGGGCGATCGCCTCCGACTCGTAAGTTTCAGGCGAATTGCTGCGCACGTTGGCTGGATGAGATGTGAGATCACCGATGGCGACGGAAACGGATTTGAAAGCATGTGTCATGTGATATCCTTTTGAGATGTTGCGCCGCCTCGAACATTCGGAACGGCCTGACCAATCCCCCGGTTTGAGGATCACATGAAAAAAGGCCCGCTTTCCCTTTGGAGAGGTTCAGCGAGCCTTCAGATTGTGCTTGGTTTGCGAGGTTAGGCCCCCTGCCCTACCAGTCGGAAGCCATCATGATGGTTAGGACGCGCACGGTGGTTGAGGGATTGTCAGGGGTTTCAGCACCGTAGCGGAAATCGCTATCCGCCTCATATAGATCGATCTTCCAGAAGACCTTTTGCCCTCGGATATCCAGGGCCCCGAAGTCGTGGCATCCGTCTGGATCATTCTCGGGTTCAAAGACGTCGAACTCACCTGTCGCTTTCACCGCCTCAGCCATGAAGCCGTCCTCGGCCTCTGCAAGAGACCGTGTGACATGCATCCGGCCAGCAATGGGCTGATCCGGTGCAATACCGAGGCAGGCGAATTTGCGGAAGGCATCATTCTGCGCCGCGATTGCTGCGATGTCGGGGCCTTCGGTTTGAGGGCGTGCGGAAGTGGTCATCGGTTAATCCTTTCGAGGAAATTAAAAACACAAAACCCAAAGCTTGCTTTCACTCTTTGAGAACCCCACCAGCGACAGCACCAACCTTCTCAGGCTGCCTGATCGGTGGCTCCTGCCCTGCCTGCCTCCGATCTCGCGATCAGATAGTCGCAAGCCTTCTGCGCATCGGCCGCATGTTTGAAAATCGCCGATCTGTCCGAGCGCAGCACACGTAGCCAGTGGTACAAATACGACGCGTTCAGCTCGAGCGTATGCGCGGTGAACCCAAGTTCCTGCCCCAGAAAGCAGGACGTCAACTCGGCCACGATCTCTTCGCGGGAATATGCCGTGTTGCCAAACCGGCTGAGACCGTAGTTTCGGTTTAAGCGATGGGGCGCCTTAGTGGCATGGGCAAGTTCGTGCGCCCAAACCCCGTAAAAGTTCAGCGGGTCCTTGAAGCGCTCGATGCTAGGCATAAACACCTTGTCGACGGGCGGATTGTAGCGTGCCTCGGTCCCCCCAAAGACCGTCGTAATATCGATGGCATCGAAGAACGCCTGCATATGCGGGATTGTCGCGGATGGCGCATGATCGGGGATTGGACAGGCATCTGGATAGAATGCATCCGGCAAGCCCTCGATTTGGTCTGCATTGAACACGCGGTATGATTTTTGGAAACGAAACACGCGGGCTTCATCGGTATTGCCATCGTTGGCATCCTGCTCATCATCCGACTGCGTCCGACTCTGACCGTAATAAACAACGACGGACGATCGTTCGCCCTTTCGTATCTTTGCTCCAAGAGTATTTGCCTGCGGCACGGTCATCCAGAACGGAGAGGTATACCCTGCCATCACCGTGCGCATGGTGAGCAGGAAGTTGTTCACTCCCTGATAGGGCTCACTGTTGTGGCGCAAGGGACGCGCGCTGCCGCCAGCGATCCACGGTTTTCGCCACGGCAGAACACCACGTTCGATGATGCGGATGAGTTCATTGGTGATGGCGTCTGATGCGTCGAATTTGGACGTGCGGGAACGGGCCATGGCTGGCCTCCTTTCGGTTGGGGTTGATTGGGAAGGTTGGGTTAGGCCGCGCGATCTGCGCGTGGATCGTTGACGATACGAGCGCCAAGGCGTTCGGCAGCGTCCAGATATGTCAGGAGCGATACCTAGCTGGAGGATGTCCAAGGCTCTGGATCGATCTGGCCGTCCATTGTGACCTTCGGCAGGTTTGCGAAGGCGAGGATATCGCGGACGGGGCGGCAGTCGATCAGAGGAGTTCCAAGCCAGACGGCCAAGCTGGCAAGCGGGAAGCGTTCAACGGGGGCATAGAGCGAGACTGTTGTCAGCCCGAGGTGAAGAATGGTCCCTCCCCCACCGCAGCTGACATAAGCGTTGGGGTTATTGATCGCAGTCCGAAGGTAGCCAAGGTCACGTAGGATCGTTTGGCGTTCCAGCCGAGAAGCCTCATCAAGGTCATCAGTTCTTCTAAGCTCTAGATGCCGCCACCACGACTGAGCTTCAGTGCGCAGCACGCGCAATACTTCTGTTTGCATGAGAGGTTCCTTGTCCGGACAGACAGGCCGGAAACCGACCCGGACCGATCAGGAGCACCCCACAAGGGTTCCATCAGACAGTCCCAAAACAAGAAGGAAACTTTTACTTTTCGGCAGCAATACCAACCAAGACAGTGTCTAACGGACCTTACAGACTGTTTCTTCTTCTCATTGGCTGGAGCAATGTGTCCCAGGCCAAAGTCCCATTGGTAAGTCCTTGCAGTAAGTGGAATGCGTAGCCACGAGGTTTCTTAATGCTTTCTATGCGCTCTAATAAGTAACCTAGGGTCATAAACGTTTTTGCTGGACCAAGTTTTTTAATATCGAACCAAAGGTTACCTAAGTCGAGATGGTTTGCGATATCGCTCATTCGACGTTCACAATCTGTTTGGCTGCGTGCTGTTCTCAGTTCAGCGCAGAGTCTAGGGTAGGCGCGTTCCATCTCGTCTGGCCCAACTTCAATCCTAAATGAATCTTCTTCTTTAACTGACTGATTCAAATGAGGTTCTTTGTGCCCCTCATTTTTTGGGGCTGTGTCCCTCAAATTGTCTGTCTTATCAGGAGCAACTTCTTCAATGTGAGAGGTAATATTCTTCAACAAGGCCATTAGAGCTTCTTCGGGCGAACGCCTGCGCAGGAGGTTTCGAGCAGTGTTGAATAAGGCTTCAAGATCTGGGCGGGCCGGGAGATACCTCTTGAGGCTTGCCAGCGCGATTGCACACTTGTCTCGTAAGATTGATAGATTAGCAGCGCGTTCTTTATGCGTTTGATTTATTTGAATAAATTCAGAATATCGCGCTGATAGCGGCATCAAAGAAAGTCCTGTGGCGAGCACTATACGGCCACTTGTGTCCCGTCGAGCCCATCTTTTGCCGTTGGCGCTGGAGCGGCGCGACAGGAGACCGAGAGTGACGAGTTTGGTGATGTGCCGTTCTACGGTTTGAACACTAACATGGGTCCGCTTTGCCAAGGCAACGTTGGATGCAAAGCAGATATGCCCGTCATCTTGTGCGGCAGAAATATGATCGCCCTTGATGAAGGAGATCATGGCACGCAGGAGGGAAATTGATGTCCCCTTGAGCCCCAAGGGCTCTCGGATGTCTTCTATGACCTGTAAGAGTGACCACTTTGACGGGGCAATATCTCGCTGCCCCGCCGAATATACTGGCGAGTGGGCTCCATTTGGAGCCAGTCCTGTCATTGTTTTCATGATTTTGTCGGCAGACAAAAAATTCCCATGCGCTCGGAAGCGTTTTTTCTTGTTCGATGATTCGGGGACTGCTACCGTTTAGGTGTCTAGTCTAACGGCGCTTACGCGCTGCAGCCCTCGAAGCTCCGGCTTCGGGGGTTTTCTATTCGCCGTCCTCCTTTCTGCTTTGGCCTCGGGTGTCATCCTGCGAGTTTACAGCTGTAAACTCCTTATAGGATTTGGTGATGATGTCTTCGAGATGGCGGTCGAGCCATGCCCCGAAGGCGGCATCCTTGCCAGTCTTTTTAACGGCGAGGGTGATGGAAGAATTGCTAGATTTGATCGTAACGCCTGGTGCGGGCGTGACCGCCCTGCCCTCTTTTGGGCGCGCACCGCGTCGGGCGATCTCTGCCAAGAGCCGCTCGAGGCGGTCATCTGATGAGAGATCAGGATCCAGTTTCGAGAGAATTGCAAATGCGGCGCTTGCGGTAACCTTCTTCGCGATGAAGGCGTCTGCAAGCGCCGTCCACTTCGGACGGCCTGACTTTTGGGCAGCGCCGATGGCGTCGCCGACATCGTCTGGAACATTCTCAGTGACTTTGGTGAGATGGGACAATCCGGGCGCTGACAAGCTCAAGACTTGCCGCACCGTCTTTGTGTTGTGCCCTGCAACCTGAATAACGGCTGCGAAGCGCGCTTTTTCATAAAACGATAGATTGCGGCGTGCAGCATTCTCGAGGCCCTTGGCAAGTAAGGCTGAAGCGTCATCAAGGTCTTCGACATTGGCGCGAACCTTCAGTCCCAACTCACGACAAGCCTTGATTCGGCGGCGGCCATAAATGATCTCGTATCGCCCGTCGCTACTCGAGCGGCGTACAAGGATGGGCACCTGTTGGCCTCCCTCTTCGATGCTGGTCTTGAGGGCTTCGAACCCGTCCCCCTCTTCATCCGAGTTTACAGCTGTAAACCCGTCAAGACGGTCTTTCGGACCCCATTCATCAATTAGCTTTGGATCAATCTCGCGGATGGCGGATAGTGAGCCTTGTAGAGCACCAAGTGCCGGAGCGCTGGTATTTGGTTTGCGCTCAGAGGTGCGTGGACCGGAATCTGCAATCGTCTTGGCGATGCCGGAGAGACCTTGAAGGGATTTACGGGCCATTAGCTACGCCCCCATGATTGGTGGATCATTGCTTCAACCTCTTTGCCGATCGCATCCATTGAGTTTTTCGCGCGATCATAGGTTGCGCGGGTCATCTCTGATTTCACGACCTCGTAGATCGATTGTTTGAGCATGGTCGCGTCGCTGATCGCAGTGCTTTTGAGGGCGGTCGCGCCCATGACGCGATCTTGAAAGAGCGCGCGCATAAAGGACGTGAGCTGTTGTGATGGGACGTCTGTCGGCTCATCGCGTGTGATCAGGAACTTGAAGTGATCGTATTGCAATTCCGCGCCTGCTTCTTCGATGACGCCCATATAAGCACCCGCCAGTTCCAAGAACTGTGCGGTTGAGGAGACGTCGAGCATGGATGGCGTGAGGGGTACAATCAAAGAGGTCGCTGCCGCCATGCCAGAAATCGTCAGGAAGCCAAGCTGAGGCGGGCTGTCCATTAAGACGACATCATACTGGTCTTCGACTTGAGCGAGCGCACTTCTTATTCGTGTGAAAAACGGCTGATCAGGGCTCGAGTTTACTGCTGATTCCGTTTCAAACTCTGACAGGAGCAAGCGGGAAGGGGCGAGAGACAGCCCTGGAAAATAGGTTTCAACGATTGTGTCGGCAAAGGGCACGGGATCGTCGTACCTAATGGCATCATAGACAGTTAGTCCGTCAAATTCGATCTCTGGGCTGATTCCGCACATGGATGTCAGTGAGCCTTGGGGGTCTAGATCAACAGCCAAGACCTTATAGCCTTGCAGTGCGAGGAAATGGGCCAAATGGATTGTCGTGGTACTCTTACTCGAGCCGCCCTTGAAGTTCATCAACTGCCAGATTTGTAGCTTATCTCCATCCCTCCGGCCGGGAAGATAACGACCCTTTTTGCGGGAGGTTTGTTCGAGGATCTGGCGGGCATTCCAGATGTCGCGCGCGGTATAGTAGCGACGTCCAGCGCGGATCTCTTGAGGCTCGGGCAGGGTGCCTTCACCGTGCACTTTGCGCATGAATTGACCCGATACACCCAAGAGTTCGGCGGCCTCGGGCGCGCTGAACAGGCGTAGGGATTTCGTGTTGTCGGGTGCGAAGGCCGACAACAAATGTTCGCGGATCGCCGTGGTGAGGCGCTCTGAAATATCGGTTGCCAGCTCCGACGGTCGGTTGGTAACGATTGGTGTCACGGGAATCATGTGGTTGCCCCAAATTGCTCAATATGGCTTTTTTCGCGCCACTTGGGGATAAAAGCTGCGATTCACAGCCTTAAGTCAATGCTTTTTTGCCTATTTAGTGTCTAATGTGCCGTCATCCGCTATATGGTGCAGCGTAGTGGATCAGTTTACAGCTGTAAACGTTGAGCGTATTTGGCTGGTTTCTCCACTTTTCCGCGAACGACTTTATCGTTGATTGGGGTTGCTATTGTACCCTGCTCGCGAAGCTGGGGTAAGTAACCCGTATGATTTAGATGGTCGTATCGGAATAGGGCGGGGGGACTGCTTCGCATGCCGGTGGTCCGCGAGAGTGAAGAGGTGACGGTCCAAATTGCCCCGTTGATGGATCATCTTTCTAATTGTGAGTTCCTTTAGGTAGCGCAAAGGATCGTATCCCGAATGGGCGGAGACGCTGATTTTGCGGCTTCGGGCGCAGCCAAGAGCCTGGTCAGCGCCTAAGCGCTGATGTGCCAGTATCCGTGACTGTAGAGTCTGATCGAATCTCTTGCGGTAGCGGAATCATCAGAGACCTGTTCGCGTTTGGGGTGAAGCCGGCTCGGATGAGGAGCCGTTGGGTCCGGAAGCAATCGCTCGGTCCGTGTAGTTGCCTTCTCACAATCGGAGTGTTCGGCGCAGAAAAGCGTGATCAGCGGGGAAAGCAGATTCGGAATTGGCCTTCCAAATGCCAGAGTTGCGCAGGTGCGCACGGATTTTAGATTGAGCCGAATTCTGTTGAGAGTGCTTTTCTGGTCCGGCGCGCGCTCCATTCTATTGCGGCGGGGTAGGGGGCGACTGTAGAGATGTCGGTGGCAGTTGAGCTGATCGACCGGTGCTGCTCCCAGACACAAGCTCGACACGGCCCTTTGTTTCCGCTTATCAAGTGGTACGCTGTAGCTGATGGTTCGTGAGTTCTGGAAAGCTGCAAGAGATCCAATTTTAATGCAATCACGGCATTCTCTGCCTCTTTGGTTTGGGGCGGTTGGCCTTGATATCTTTTTCCAACTCATTTTTGACGGGCCTTCAGCAAGGTACGCGTAGCAAAATTGAACGACCACAACATGGTCTTGGTTGCGGCCTTTGTGCGCGCGGCTACGTATGAGGCCTCTTCGGAGTGGCGCTTCCGACCTAACTTTCGCGCATGTCATGTGCGGGATAGTTGGAATTTCTTGACGGGTGCCATAAAAAAATCTAATTATCTCGTATCTCAAGTGCGCGAAAGTTAGAATATTGCTCTATCTCATTGGCGAAAACCTCGACAAGGACCGTGCTCACTACCAAGCTGAGACAGGAAAACTTGTTCAACTTATGCGAGGCATCTATGTCGACGCCGACGCAGACATAGATGCAATTGTTCTGCGGAATGCGGTGCGGATTGCGCATTATCTTTATCCAAAGGCGTATCTCTCGGCAGCCAGCGCCACTCTGCTCGCACCTACGCGAGACGGTCGCTTATTCATAAGCGGGAAACGAAATCAGCGTACTCGGATCAGGTCTCTGGATATCATCCAGAACGTAGCGCCAGATCAGCCAGCGGTCGCGACTGCCATTGTCGATGATGGGGCAGGGGAGTTCAAAGTCGCCGTCTCGTCGATGCGGCAGCGATTTCTTGAAGCCTTTCGGCAACGCAGCGAGCACGCCAGCGCGATTGATGAAGGGATGCGGACCGAGATCGCCGCGCGTCTTATTGAAGAATACGGCAGCCCGTCTGCCGCGGCGGATGCGGTTTGGGCGCTAGCGCGCGAAAACAAATGGTATCGCGAGGGGGAGCATACAGAGCGATATTTGTTGCGTTCTGCTGTTGCGGTGGATGTTCGCAACGAAGCAGCAATGACGTTCTCGGTTGCTTGGCATGGGCAAATCGTCGGTCAGCTGGGTCATGACGGTTTTGAATGGCGATGGCAGCCGCAAGACAATTTCAATTTGCCGCTCGTGCAACAGCGGGTTCCTGGCAGGCTACCCCCCTTCATCCTCTCACTGTTGCCTGAGGGATGGCTCGAGAAGGTTCTCAAAGACAATGACGAGCGTGCGGTTCTGCGCTCGGGCAAACGATATATGTCCAACATTACGATCAGCGAAGACGCAGCCGAGCTCGCATCGCTCCCCGTAGACATGCTATCCGTGTCGTTGTCCCGATATGCCCGCGACGGTGTGTTTACCGGAAACTATGCCGGCCCCGGGCGCGGCAAGCTTGAAGCAGATTTCGAGGCCGGGCTGGCGCGCCTTTATGAGAGGCCGGACACACCGCGCCTATCTGGCGTTCAGATCAAGGCGCCAATGTATTTGGCGCAGGATGGCCAATTGTCGCCGAGCGCGGGCTTGCCGTTCACTCACATTTTGAAGCCGGCGGGAACTAGCGGATTTCAGGCGCTTCCCGTGATCGAGTATCTTGCCATGACTCTTGGCCGTGCTTCAGGGTTGGAGGCACCTGACATCGCTTTGGTAGCAATGCCGGATGACATGCCCCCTGCCTTACTGGTCGAGCGCTTCGATATTCGCACATCGCCCGAGGATGAACGCCGCTTTGCTTTGGAGGATCTTTGTTCGGTCCTCGATCTGCCCCCCGATGCGAAGTATGATGGAACAATTGAGAGGATAACGCGTGCTGTTCGACCGCTGTCGACATCTGCCGGGGAAGATCTTCTGTTGGTCATCAAGCGCGCCTTATTCGCTTGGTTGATCGGCGACGGCGATATGCACCTGAAGAATTTAGCGCTCCTAAAGATTGCCAGTCCTGTTGCGGATCGCTTCAGCACAATCCGCCTCGCGCCGCTCTATGATGCGGTCACGACCAGAGTCTTCCCGAGCCTTGAACATGATCGCATGGCCCTAAAGCTGAACGGTAAAGATGACCGGCTGCGGCGTCGTGATTTCATGCAGGTGGCGGCGATCGCCGGTTTAGCTGCAACCGGCGTAGGCGAAGAGATTGATCATTTCTTGCAGGGCTTCGCTGAAGCCATAGACGGCGTTTCTCTGCCTGATCTTCCTGGTGTGGACCGTGATATCGAGGAGCGGGCAGAGGCTATGATTACCCTTTGCAGGGAGCGGGTTGCGGCATTCACCTAAGTATAGCGGCTTTGTACTTCGGTAGAGCAAGGTGAGAGCGCTGAATTTAAAAGGGAAACTGTACTTCTACCTAAGCGATAGTGATTGCATCGCAAATCACGCAATCTAGTGTGTTCCGAAAGAGGGTTTCGTTAATGTCATCAATACTAAAGCTTTTTCGAGTTCTATTTTTTTACACGCTCTATTTTTTGTTGTGCATGGTTGCCGTAGTGACCGTGTTGCAAGGCTGGCCCGTTGGCAGTCAAATGCTCTTTGCCTTCGGCTTACCTATCGTTTTGGTCTGGTGGCAAGAAAAGAGACGATCCCGAAAAGTGGTAGCCAAAGTGCTTGCAGCGGAAAGCACAAACACAAGAGCAACTCAATCCGAGCCAGTGGCCCGCGTAAGTGCCCACGAAAAACGCATCGAACGTGAGCGAGAGAGAACTCGCGAAGCGAATGCTATTCAATCATCGTCGACAGCGCCGCCCAAAGCACCAAAACAGGACTACGCGGAAATCGTGCGTGCCGGCCAGTCTGCGGCACCAGCACTTTCGGCAATTGCAAAGCGGTATGAGAACCCGCGGCCAACAGCACACAAGCCGCAAACGAATTCACGTAAAAATGGCTGGATACCAGCGGCAGAGACCACGACCGTTGCTGCGCGAGATATTGGCGGAATGGTCTATGTCGGCACGCCGCCATTGCTTAATCACCATGGCTATCGCGACAAATGCAGGGCCTACATCGACCCTTCTCTCTCCGTCGCGAGGACAGGTGACGATAGGGCAGGGGAGGGCATGTCATACTGGCCTGGGTATTCTGATATTTCAGCACGAAGCAGGGCGACCTATCTTGAATGGTTGGCAAGTGGCCGTTCTGACCCATCCTATGATCCGGGCTACATGTTCTTGTATTTTTACGGGTTAGAACGGCGATTTTTTGTCGATCAATCCAATGCTGATGCTAAGGATATCATTGCGGAAGTTCGCAGATTGATTTCCGTCTATCCCGAAAACCATTCGGTGAAGCGATACTTGGGAGAATTTCTTGATATCGCGACACTTGCCGAAACTGAGTTTGAGGCGCTGGAGCCGATCTTAGAACGCCAGGGTTGGGAGCTTCCCTTTTCGCTGAAGTATGCGATAGGCGCGCGTCTTGATAAGGGAGAAAACCTGAGTGCAGATTGGGTTCTGAGCTGGTTGATGTGCCATCCAGAAAGCCATTTGCGCACGCCAGCAACGCGGTGCCGTGATGAATTCCTGGCGTTATTTAGAATCCGATTTGAGGATCGTTTTCCCAACGGCTTAAAGGTCAGCAAGCCGCGCAAACACCTCAAGGCAACGTATCGTGCAGCCTCAAGCGAGTTCGAAGGGACTCTCAATCCGACAGCCGACGGCAAACCCGTTCCTGATATTTCTGGATTGCGAAAGCCGGTCGAGATTGCGCAGGAAGTTGCAGATGAAGTCATAAACGACCTTGATAAGCTGAGCCGCTATCTTGGTCGGAACCCCGAGGGCAGGGGAAGCATCGAAGCGCACGCCCTTTTGCCACTAGATCTGTGGACCCTGTTCCCGTCGACAGAAATGGAAGCGCTGAAAGAGTGGGCGAGGGGGATCATGCAGAGCGGCGGACTTATTCCGCTGGCCGACGTGATCGAAAAGCTCGAAGGACAGCGCAGTACGAAAATTGGAAAGAGACAGCTAACAGGGGCGGCAGATGCTTTGGCGCGTCTTGGATTTGGGCTCGCACCTGATCCTCGCTTTGCACTGCGTTCACCGAAACCGGAAGAGCCTGTGGTTTTATTTGATCTTGGTGAGCAGATCGAAAAGCTGGAAGATGTTTCGGCAAGCTATCAGACCGCGTTGATGGAGTTGGCCCTTGCCTCGATTATTGCCCATGCTGACGGGCGTATCGCCGAAGCTGAACGCAAAGCGTTGGAGACCCAAGTTGCATCTGTTGAGGGGCTGAGTGAGCAGGAAAGGCACCGGCTTCAGGCAAACATGGTTTGGTTCCTTGCCGTGCCGCCTGACATGACGCTGCTGCGCCGCAAACTCAAAGATGTTGGTGTGGAAGACCAAACGGCGATGCGTGCGGCCTTGGTGGGTGCGGCACACGCCGATGGTGTCATCCAATCCGAAGAAGTCGCCAGCATCGAAAAGGTGTACAAGGCATTGGGCCTTGATTCATCACTCGCCTATTCCGACCTTCACGCTGGTGAGATTGCAGACGCGCCACGCACTGTTCGTGAGGCCCAGCCGGGCAATTCTGGAGAGGCCATTCCTGAACTACAAAAGGCAACGGGGCCAGTGCTGGATGCATCACGGATTGCCGCGATCAGATCAGATACGGCGCGGGTGTCTTCTGTCCTTGGGCAGATATTTGAAGCCGAGGAAGAAGCAGAAGAGGGCAGGGACTCCAAGGATGTAACTCTGTTTGCTGGGCTAGATGCAAAACATGGGGCACTGCTGTTGGATTTGGTGGGTCAAGAAAACTGGACCGAGGACGCGTTCGAACAGCTTTGTGGGAAGCATGGATTGATGCCGTCTGGTGCATTGGAGGCCGTCAATGAGTGGGCCTTTGAAACTCATGATGAAGCCTTGCTGGACGAGTATGATGGATATGACGTGTCTCCGGAAATTGCGGATGCGCTAAAACAAAAATTAGAAGGGGAGGGGCGTCATGTCTAAATTGAAGCCACGTGAGCGCGATGCAATTGTTCAGGCTTTGCGCGCGGGGGTCGTGCCAAAGCTGGGCCTGCGTCATATTCAGGTAGGGCGCGTTCGTGAGATCGAAGAACTTGTGAAGGACATGGAACGCATCGCGGACGGAGGCTCTGCCATCCGTTTCGTGATCGGGGAGTATGGGTCTGGCAAAACCTTCTTTATGAATCTGATCCGTCTGGTAGCTTTAGAAAAAGGGCTAGTGGTGATGTTCGCTGATCTTGCACCCGACCGGCGTATTCACGCGACAGGTGGGCAAGCGCGCGGCCTCTACGCAGAGATGGCGCGCAACCTGTCAACGCGCACAAAGCCAGATGGTGGTGCTTTGGCCAGTGTGGTTGAGCGGTTTGTCAGCCAAGCGCACCGAGACGCCGAGGAAAAAGATGTGCCTACGGGCACCATCATTCGCGAGCGCTTGGGCCATTTTGAAGAACTCACTGGTGGCTTTGAATTTGCAGAGGTCATTCGCCGGTATTGGGAGGGTCATGAGAATGGGGATGATGAACTTAAGTCTGCTGCTCTGCGTTGGCTGCGGGGAGAATTCGCAACCCGCACGGATGCGCGCAAAGCCCTTGGCGTGCGCACGATTGTCGATGATGCGAGCGTTTACGATCATCTTAAGCTGATGTCTGCTTTTGTGTGCGAGGCTGGTTACAAAGGGTTGCTTGTCGGCCTTGATGAAATGGTGAACCTGTTCAAGCTCACATCGTCCCAGGCACGCAACGCAAACTACGAACAAATCCTGCGCATTTTGAACGATGTGCTTCAGGGCAGTGCCGAGAATCTTGGTTTTCTCATGGGAGGCACGCCAGAGTTTTTGATGAACACACGCCGTGGGCTTTATAGCTATGAAGCCCTGCAATCGCGGTTGGCAGAAAACACCTTCGCCCGCGATGGGCTCGTCGATTTGTCGGGGCCGGTTGTGCGGCTGGCCAGCCTGACGCCGGAAGATCTGTTTGTTCTGTTGGCCAATGTCAGACGCGTGATGCAGGATGATGAAACTGCCTTGCCGGATACAGCGCTGGAAGCCTTTATGAACCATTGCTCTGATCGGATTGGGGAAGCCTATTTCAGGACGCCGCGCAATACCGTCACTGCTTTTGTGAATTTGCTGTCCGTGCTGGAGCAAAATCCAGGCGTTGAATGGAGTGACCTGATCGAGAAGATCGACGTCTCAGAAGACCGAGGCGAGGATATGAGCGAAGTAGAGGAAACGACTGGTGCTCAACCTAATGGTGACGACGATTTGATCAGCTTCAAGCTCTGAGCCTCTAGGATGAGTAGCGCCTTTGACCAACTTGCCCGCCCCGTCCAGAAGTGGATCAGACAGCAGGGTTGGCGTGAGCTGCGCGACATTCAAGCGCGTGCAATTCGGACTATTCACGAAACTGACAACGACCTCATCGTCGCGGCATCGACGGCCGGTGGTAAAACAGAGGCCGCATTTTTTCCGTTGATCTCTCAGGTGCTGGATGCACCGGCAGAGGGCGGCGGGTTCGACTTGCTCTACATCGGACCACTCAAAGCGCTGATCACCGATCAGGCGGGGCGGCTGGAAGGCATCTGTCAAGAGGCGGAGCTTCCAGTGGTGCCGTGGCACGGCGATGTGTCGCAATCAGTCAAAACGCGCGCGATGAAAAACCCTAAGGGGATACTATTGATCACGCCAGAGTCGCTGGAGGCATTGTTTGTCCGTCGGGGCTTGGAAATCGCGCGCCTGTTCGGTGCAACCCGAGCTGTGGTGATCGATGAATTGCACACTGTGCTCGATAGTGAGCGCGGGGTGCAATTGCGATCCCTGCTGACACGTCTTGAGTTGGCAATCAAAAGGCCCATCCGCCGAATTGGACTATCTGCGACGCTTGGGGATATGGATCTCGCCTGCGCTTACCTGCGGCCCGACAATGCGGAACACGTCACATTGATCGAAGCAGACGGCGGAGAAGCGGAACTGAAACTTCAGCTGCGTGGATATCTTTCCGGTGGAGAAGACGACAACACCCCATCTGCCACAGACGCTGTCGCAGCGCACTTATTCGAGCATCTCCGGGGAAGTGACAATCTTGTGTTTGCCGGTGCCCGTCAACGTGTTGAAATTTACGCAGACCGACTGCGCAATCTGTGCGAACAAGAGCATCTTCCCCAGGAGTTTTACCCGCACCATGCCAGCCTTTCACGCGATCACCGCGATTTTGTTGAACGGCGCCTGAAAGACAGCAGCAAACCTACCACGGCTGTCTGCACGTCCACACTGGAGCTTGGCATCGACATCGGCGATGTGACCTGTGTCGCCCAAATCGGCGCACCCTTCACTGTCGCAGCCCTACGGCAGCGATTGGGACGTTCAGGACGTAGGGAGGGCCAGCCAGCGATCCTGCGACAATACGCGGTAGAAGCGAGGCTCACCTCGGATAGTAGCTTTGTGGATCGTCTGAGGCTGGGGTTGATCCGGTCTATCGCGATGATTGATCTGTTGTTGGAGGGCTGGTGTGAACCACCGAAGCCGCAAGCACTGCATCTGTCGACACTTGTGCATCAGATCCTATCCGTAATCGCGCAGAGGGGAGGGGCACCAGCCAATATTCTATACAGCGTGCTGTGTCGCGAAGGCCCGTTTCGGCAAGTCACCAAAGCAATGTTCACTGATGTGCTGCGCGCACTCGGTCATCCTGAAACAGGCTTGATAGAGCAAACGGACGGTGGTTTGCTACTCTTGGGCCAAAACGGAGAGCGGCTAGTCGAGCATTATAGCTTTTACGCGGTGTTCAAGACGCCCGAAGAATACAGGCTGGTTTCAAACGGGCGAGATCTTGGGACATTGCCGATCGACAACATCCTTTCACCTGGGATGATGCTCATCTTTTCCGGACGCCGTTGGCTGGTTCAGGAAATCCATGATAGGAAAAAGGTAATTATGGTCACACCCGCCAAAGCAGGTGTGCCGCCTGTGTTCGGTGGTGACCCGGGCGAGATCCATGACAAGGTGATCGCGCGCATGTTCGATGTGTTGGAAGCTGATACCAAGCCTCTCTACATGGACGCGAATGCGCTTGAAATGCTTGAGGAAGCGCGGTTGAACTATGCGCAGATGGGGTTTGCTAACGCGTCGCTTGTCAATTTGGGCGAAGAAACCTCAATCATCGCAACCCGGGTAGGGACAATGAAAACGACGACCCTAGCGCTTGCGCTGAGAAGTTTTGGGTTTTCCGTAGAGCAATACGATGGGTTCTTACAGGTGGAAGGAGGCGATGAAACACCGCCTCTTCAAATGGTATTGGAGAGGATTGCGTCAGGCGAAGCGGTTGATCTATTTATAGGTGCCGGAAACCTTATGTCGGAGAAGTTTCATCCTTATCTGACGGCTGATCTTCGGGCGCTGGATGCAGCTTCCTCCAAACTGGCACCTCACTTACTGTCGGACATTGTTGGTCTGATAGTTTCCAAAGTGTAGCTCGGACAATTTGGTTTCGCGGGGCTAAGTATCAACGTCTGAAATTCATACAGCTGAGCTTTTGCTAGGGCCAGACAACGAAATTATCAACCTGAAGGAGTGAGGTGCAAATACTTTGACTATTGGAGTTGAAATGATGCAATCATTCCGAGATCACTGGAGATAATAATGAAATTAGTTGGCCTGACTGTTGAAAATTTTCGCTGCTACTCAACGCCCATTTCAGTCCGATTTGGAAACCTAACTGCATTGGTCGGCCGAAACGACGTTGGAAAATCGACGCTGATGGACGCACTCGCAGTTTTCTTTGAGTCTGCCAAACCCGACAAGGACGATGCTTGTAAATCGGGCGATCCGAAGCAGATGCGCATTACCTGCGAATTCGATAGCACTCCTAGTAGGTTAATTGTAGACACCGATTTTCCAACCACGCTCTTGGCGGAACACTTGCTTGGTCCAACTGGCAACTTGGTCATTCAGAAGACTTACAACGGAAGCATCGGTACTCCGAGTGTGACATCCATTGTCGCCCTAGCTGAGCACCCAACAGTTGAAGGTTACGATGATCTGCTTTCGCTGAAAAAAGCTGAGTTGGCGAAGCGAGCAGCTGACCTTGGCGTTGACCTAGATGGGATTGACAAGCGCGTGAACGCCCTTGTGCGCGCAGCGATATGGGCGTCATGTGCGGACTTGAAAAAGGCTGAAGTAGCTGTGCCGCTGGACGCAGAGGGAGGAAAGCAGGTCTGGGCCGCATTGCAACCCTATCTCCCAACTTTCGCACTCTTCAAATCGGATCGGGCAAGTACCGATCAAGATGCTGAAGCACAGGACCCTCTCAAAGCCGCGATTCGGGAGGCGGTCAAGTCTGTTGAAGCGGAGCTTCAAAAGGTCCAAGACTTCGTTGAATCTGAAGTGAATAAAATAGCGAAGGCAACCGTTGAAAAGCTTCGTGAAATGGACCCTACTATTGCCGAGACACTAAACCCGGTTGTTTCCACCAGAAAATGGGACACTCTTTTCTCCACGAGCATTACGGGTGATGAGGGTATACCGCTCAATAAAAGAGGGAGTGGCGTCAAGCGCCTTGTCTTGCTTAATTTTTTTAGGGCGAAAGCGGAAAAAGATGCGTCTGCAAAGAACGCCAGTTCAGTCATCTACGCCATCGAAGAACCTGAAACGAGTCAACATCCCCGCAATCAACGGCTGCTTCTCAATGCTCTTCGAGACCTATCTACCGGCGAGGGCAGGCAGGTGATCGTGACCACACACACACCGATGCTCGCTCGATACCTTGATGAGGATAACCTGCGGTTCATAAAGCGAGCGGATGATGGAAGTCGGGAAATCATCGAGGGAAGTCCAGCTACATCTGAGGATATCGCCAAATCTCTTGGCGTACTGCCCGACCATAATGTTAAGGTATTCGTTGGAGTAGAAGGGCCTCATGACATAACTTTCCTCAAGGGAATTTCGCGAATTCTCAATGCGGCTGGCGAAGACGTACTAGACCTTGAACAATTGGAACTGGACGGCGAGCTGATATTCGTACCCCTCGGCGGCAGCAATTTGGCTCTTTGGGCTTCCCGCCTTGCTCCTTTTAATAGACCCGAGTTTCATATGTGCGATCGGGACAACCAGCCCCCAGCAGATCCAAAATATGCAGCGCACATAGCTGCCATCAATGCGCGCATTGGCTGTCAAGCAGTGGCGACACAAAAACGAGAACTTGAAAGTTATCTCCACCACGAAGCGATTTGCGAAGCTTATGCTCAAAACCAAATTACCATCACCTTCCCTGGACCGTTTGCCGATTTCGATGATGTACCCTCAATGGTGGCTCAAGCTGTTCACGGAGCCAATGGCGGTGATCCATGGGGCAGCCTTGATGATGAAAAGAGGCGAAAGAAGGAAAGCAAAGCAAAGCGGCTACTTAACAGTGGTGCAGTAAGCCAGATGACCGTTGCAAGACTGGCTCAAACTGACCCGGACAACGAGATTAGAGGTTGGCTAGCAACCATTACACAAATGATCGCGGGAGTTGGAGAATAAACCGCTGCAGTTATTTGACTTGTGGGGCATGAAAACAGTGAATTCGGGAGTCTGTAGTCATTGGGCACGATAGCTCCGAAAGTCAGTTTTCTGGGGATTATCATGTGAAGTAGCGCGGCGAAGGGGCGCTACTGCAGGAGCGGTTTAGATTTGGAGCGGTCATCCACTGCACGTTAAACAAGCGGCCGCAAATAGCAGATCGCTACTTTGAGGAACAACGACAAGGCGAAAAACAGGTGTTAAATGGAATATGTAGAAGCAGAAGCCGCATCATTCGCGGGAATACGTACGGAATATGATGCGCCTCCTCGTTACCGCTGATATTCACCTGGGATCACCCATCCGATCCGTGGCGTTACGCAACCCCGACCTCGGCGACCGGCTGAAACAGGCCAGCCGCAACACTTTTGCCGAGATCATCGATCTGGCGATATCGGAACAGGTCGATGCGTTGGTTCTGGCGGGCGACATCTTTGACAATGGTTACCCGGACCTGAAATCCCGCGCCTTCCTGATTGCCCAGTTGGCGCGTGCCTCCGAAGCTGGTGTGCCCACGGTGCTGATCAGGGGTAACCACGATGCGCTGTTAGATCACAAGGCGCATGGAGATTTGGGGCCAAACATCCATCTGCTGCACAAGGGCGCACCAACGGTCGAGATCGGCGGCACGGCTTTCCATGGCCTCTCCTTCGATGCGGCCCATGTGGCGAAGAGCTTCCTTCCCGATTATCCGCGACCGGTGCCGGGCAAGCGCAACGTGGGGCTGATGCATACCTCGCTTGACGGTGCTCAGGGTCATGATCCTTACGCACCCTGCGCCGAACGGGACCTGATGGCGCATGGGTACGACCTCTGGTGTCTCGGGCACATTCATGCGCCTTTTGAGCGGCTCGATGGACCGGTTCTGGCGGTCATGCCCGGTATCCCGCAGCCGCGTCACTTTGGTGAGCGCAACGGTGGCTCCGTGACCTTTGTGTCCCTGAGCGAGGGTGCGCCGGAATTCGAACGCCGCGCCATTGGCTACCTTGGCTTTTCCGAATGCGCGCTGGATTTGCGTACCTGTTCTGACCAACAGGAGGTCCTGCTCAGCTTGCGCGACGCGTTCATTTCCGCGCAAGTGCCGGGATGCGATGTGGCGGTGCGCCTGCACGTCACCTCGGATCGCCATGGGACAGAACTGGTGACGGAACTGGCGGCAGAGGTGCTGGATAGCATTGATCGCGTATTCCTCGATAAGGTCAAATCTGGCCCGCCGCCCCGCAAACCGGGTGCCGAGACCGACGATCTCGTCCGCCTCATGCAGGACGAACTGGCCGAAGAAGGCTTTCGACAGGCCGCCCTGCAACAGCTTGAAGAACTACGCCTCGCCCTGCCATCCGAAATCATGGACGAGTTGGATGAGGGCGGGCTGGATGCGCTTCTGGAGGAAGCGATTGCGGAAGTCTCTCTGACATTGCACGCGGGGGCCTCGCAATGAGGCTGAACCGGTTAGACCTGATCCGCTATGGCCGTTTCAAAGACGCCGAGATTGCCTTTCCAAAGCGTGACGAAGGCGTGTCCGACGTGACAGTGATCTTTGGTCCGAACGAGGCGGGCAAGTCCACGGCCTATCACGCCTTTCTGGAATTGCTCTTCGGGTTCAAAGGCGGGGCGCACCCTTATGCCTTTCGTTTCGACCGAAGTGATCTTTTGGTGGGAGCAGAACTTGACCTGCCTGGGCGCGGGGCCATGGCTTTGCGCCGAAATAGCAAGAGGTCCCAATCGCTGTTGGACGCAAATGACCGCCCAATAAACGAGGCGATCTTGTCGGGTGCTTTGCACGGCTTGACGCGAGATACATACGAGGAGCGGTTTTCGCTCAACGAAAAGGGTTTGCGGGAAGGCGGAGAACGGATCGCCGGGGCGCAAGGGGACCTTGGCCAGCTCCTGCATGCGGGTCTCTCTGGCCTGACAGGCATGACACAAACGTTGGACACGTTGGCGGAGCGGGCCGACAAATTTTACAAGAAACGCAGTCGCGGGAACGCTCTCAAAACAGGCAGTGACCGCCAGAAAGAGATTGGTCGCGAGCTGAGGGCTGATCGCCTGACGACCGAACGAGAGCGCAACCTGCGTCATGATCGGGACCAGGCTGCGGCCGAGTTTGAGGGGGTCGATGCCGAGCTGCGGCAAGCCCATCAAAGACAAGCGGCGTCGAAAGCCGCAGAGGTCTGGTACGATCGGACCGAGGAGATAGGGCAGCTGACAAAGGCCTTGGTCGATTTCCTCGACGGCCCCGAGCTTCCTCCTGGCGCGGCAGAGCGCGTGGCGGGCTTTGTCGAAAAAATCGCGGCGCAAACGATCCGGATCACGGAGGCGGAAGAAGAGATCACCAAGCAAGATCTGATCATCGCAGACAACCCGGTCGACATGCTGGCCCAACCGTTGACGGCAGAGTTGGAACGGCTCGATCAACTGACCATCGACGGAGCGCCGCTGATGGGGCGGGCCAGCACTGCGCGGGCCGATCTTGCCCGGCGTCGCGAAGATCAGGAAAAACTCAGTAGCCAAATAGACACTGTTTTGCGGCTCCTCCAGGTGCCAGATGCGCCGGCATCCACAATTGCCTTGGAGGCAAGCGTTCTTGAGCATCTCGCGGCTGCAGTCCAGGATTGCTTGACCGCTAGTATTTCAGCGGACGCCGCGCGAAAGGCCGTCGAAGCAGCTCGCGTCCAACAGGGCGATGCGCCCGCTGAACCGCAGGACTTGACTGCGCTGCGAGCCGCCTTCGATCTTTGGAAGACTGTGGCGGATCTTACCGCGTTAGAGACTGATCAAAGCCAAGCTTTGGCGCGTCTGACCAAGGTCACTGCTGGTTTGCCGGGGTCCTGGAAAGAACTGATCTCCGAGGGCGTTCCGACGCGCGAAACGCTCGACGAAGTCGGTCGGAACTGGGCGGCCCTGACCGCCGACCTTGCGTCGGCGCGCAATGACCTCGACGCGCGCGCGGCAGAACTGGCCGAGGCGCGGGCCGACCTCTCCGCGCATGAGGCAGCACCTGACGCCGTTGACATCGCCATGACCGAAGAGACACGGCGTCGGCGCGACATGGTTTGGCAGCAGCACCGGGACGATCTGACCACCGAGACCGCGTCTCAATTCGAGGCGGCGATGTATGCCGATGATGGCACCCGCGCGCATTACCTGACCGGCGCAGAGGCCCGGCAGCGACTGCTCGCGGCACAAAGTCAGGAGCGGACCGCCGACGCAAGGCATGGAACCGCAAAGACGCGTCACGACGACCTGGTCACTCTCCGTGACCGCCTGTCGGAGCGCTGTTCCAGATTGGCACTTGCACTAGGATTGGAAGAAGACGCGGCCCCCTCAGCCTTCAGCGCGCGCCAGCAGACACTGAACGCAGCGGCCGAAGCTGCTGCCGATCATTCCAATGCGAAAGAAGCGTTAAGAGCCCGTCTTGCCCATCAGGAGGCGGCCCGCGACGCGCTGATTGGTGCTGCGCGGCCCCTTGGACTTGACCCTGCGAAAGGTGATCTACCCACTCAGGTACAACGCGCATTGACGTTGGAGGATAGTGATCGCAAGGCTTGGGCCAAATGGCAGGACGGCGAGAAGACTATAGCCAAGCTGGACAGCAAGTCGGAGGAATGCCGAACCGAATGCGAAACGGCGCAGGGGAAGCTTGACCGGTTGACCGCGGCGCTGCCTCTGCCTGATCACTCTCTTGAGGCAATTCGAGCCGCTTTGCCGCACCTGCGCAGCCTGCAGCAGCTTTATGGCGAGCATCAAAAGCTTTCCGCTCGGATCGAGGCCTTAGAGAAGGCGGATGCCGCCCTTGCCGATGGCGCGCAGAGTCTGAATCGGATTTTGGATGATCCTGAGGAAGAGCCTGATATCGATCCCGTTCGAGTCATCGACCGTGCGCGTGTGCGTGTGGCGGCATCCACGCGGGCTGACGAAAAACGAGCTGAGGCCACATCGCGACGCGATGAAACCGCGAGCTTTAAAAGCTGCGCAAAGACCGAACTTAAAACTGCAATCGGTGACCTAGACGGCTGCTTCAATGGGCAGGGCGGGCAAGACCTCGCGCCGCGCGACCGGGTCGCAAAATTGGTTGAACGGGATCGACTGCGCGCAGATAGGGCAGCGGCGGACCGCGATCGGCAGAAGGCCCGTGATGGTGTAGACGCCGATCTCTTTTCGGAGGAACTGGACCGGATGCCGGACTCCACACGCGCGGCAGAGCTGGAACAGGCGTTGAAAGATGCGCAGGACTCCCGCGATACCGCTCGAGACGCGCAGCGCGAGGCTGCCCGCCTGTATCACGAAGCTTTCGAGGCCGCCGACCGCAGTGATCTCGCCACCGAACAGGCGACACTGCTAGAAGAACTCCGGAGCGGCGCGCGTCAGGCGGCTGTAGCTCGGCTCGGGGTGCTGGCGGCGCGCGGGGCGCTGCGTCGACTTGCGGCAGAGCGGCGCAGCAGCATGCTGCGCAACGTCGAAGAGGCTTTTGTCGCGATGACCACCCCCGCCTGGACTGGTGTTGACGTCTGGAGCCAGACTGAAGGTGAGAAGCTCGTCGGTGTTCAACCCGACGGCAGCACGGTTCCTGTTGAACAGATGTCAACGGGCACAATGGGTCAATTGTACTTTGCCCTGCGCCTCGCTGGATATCGCAGCTTTGCCCGCGAGCCGGGCCCATTGCCGATGGTCCTGGACGACATCATGGAGACGTTTGATGACACGCGCGCTCGGGCGGCCCTGCAGCTTTGTGCCGAGATCGGTACGAACGGGCAGGCAATTCTCTTTACGCATCACGCCCATCTCGTCGAATTGGCGCGGGACTCCATCAGGGGGGTGGTCGTCGTGAATATGCCGGAATGATATGTTTGAGTAAGCTCCGAATTTACTCTTGCAAGCTGGCATGGAAATAGAAAAGCAGCGTTCAAAACCATCAGCCGAAGAGGTCGCTTGTGCCCGAAGAAGTATCCAAAACTTCGTAAAAACCAGACATGTGCAGTAAGAAGTCGTCGTCTAGGCTTCGGTAAGAAAACTCAAACGTTTCAATAGCGACGCGACGCTGTCCCGCTACCTCGGAATATTCGACAAGTTGGAGAAAGTGTGGCTCGGAATGAGGTGGCGACGCAAGTGTGCTGACTATCGCCATCCGCTGGTTTTGCTTAAGGGCTGGTTGTTTATAGGGATAGACGAAAACACAAAACACGCCTTTATCTGTCTTATAGCTAAAATCTGGTGCGATAGTTGCCTGTCGTTTACCGAAAGAAACCGTCTTGCGACCATCTTCAACATGTTGCGCTCGATCAAAAGGTATTGACTTGCACAGCGCATTGAAAATCGACAGCTTTGCTTTGGCCTCGCCGGGACCATCAAGAGACTCCAGAAATTTCTCAGCCTGCTCGTGAGGAATGCCTTTTAGATAGGATATGCACGTCGAGTATAGGCTATCGTAGTTCCAGGTTCCTCCAGATTGTGCATCATAGTCATCAATTTTGGCTTTCAAGCGTGCCACTTCCTGCGCTGTACCCGGCTTTCCATACGCACTTGGGTTGAATTCGCGAACGCCCCGTAGAAAATCTGTCTTTGATTTTTGTGGCAAGCAGAAGCTCCTGTCTATTTCACCTTATCAAAATCTCGAACCCACAAATTCTGGTGCAAGCGGGATGGCATTCTCGTTAAGATGCTTCCGGATAGTCTCTCTGTCTGAATGGTCGAAATAGTAGGGTCCGACGAGTTCCTTCTCGACAGCTTTTGCTAAGTCTGTGACATCGCTGGCTAGACGAAGCAGCCCTGTCCACTTTGCGTCCTCATCGAGAATCCTGCGGGTCTTGTCCGGGGTCATGAGAGCAATCGCCGTACTACGATCTTTGCTTAATTCATCAAGCCAGCGTTCAACACCTGACAGTACCATCAGATCGCGCGCTACTTGGTGGGTAATATAGTGGCTGGGGCAATGGTAGATCAGGCTACCGATATCGTAGCTGCTCAGCTCGATGTCGGCATCAGAGTCGTTTTTGAGGTTCTTGGCCAACCTGATACCCATACGCGCTCCGTCGTTCGTCAATCCCGCCTTTGCCTCAATTTCAGCAATGTACCGAAATGGATAATTTTCAATGTGCTCCAGAGTGTATTTGTTGACGATTTCTACGCCGCGAGACGCTTCATCAAGAGACCGCTGATAGTCTGCCGAGTCAAGCCAGTTAGCTGGAACGACATCTACTTTACGTCTGAAACCGCCATCGCTGAGTGCAATGGATTTCGCGGGTGTTTTATCGACAGTCGCACCCCAGAAGCGTCGATCTAGGACAATTTCTGATTTGCGCCGCAGGTCTAAAACGGTGTCTTTCACATTTCCCGAGAAATCGACGTAGGATTTCAGACTGCTTACGCACGGGCTCACACGCAAACAACGCCCTTCCATTACAAGAAGATCAACGTCGCTGGCACCTCGGATATGGACATTAAGCGGGACGGAACCTTGAAGTTTGAATTCCGGATAGAGATGTTCATCGCGAAGCCCTTCACTTAGGTTCCGTTCAACTTTCTCTGCTTCTTCATGCGAAATTTGTGTAGATCGTGGATCGACCTCCTGCATCGATCCTAAAGCATACTTCGTTGCCTTGTTGGCCGTTCTCTTCTCATAGGCTTCGCCATACCCGGCAGCCATGAGGACGGAGTTATTGTCATCCATTCGGCGCGAACGGAGGCGCGAAAGTCGTTCGTCAAAATCACGCGGCATCCGGCGCTCTCCTTTTCAAATTCATAGTTCCATGCGTGAAGCGGCCGCCTCCGTTGAAATAGGATCCCTCCGCCACTTGGAGATCAGGTGCAAACAGAAGGTCGCAGTGACCTATGTGCGCCTGTAGCTCCGCGTCACCTGGTTTTGGTTGATTGCGGTAGCTATAGATTAGTCTGAATCCAGCGCGACCTTCGGGCAGGATGGCCGCGGAAACGCTATGAGACTGGCTTTGCGCTGTCTTTAGCCAAACGAATATTCGCTCATAGCGCTGTGTGATCTCGATCTTTCCCGCCCAGTCCCATTGAGGTTCGTTATCCTGGTCATACGATTTGCCTTCTAGATCCCATGATCCTGATATGTCGGGAATGCCAACCACCGAACGGACACCCTTCCAACGCCATCCAGATCGGTCAAAAAGCAAGAAAAGAGCACCGAAAACAGCGGCCCCGGTCAATGGCCAGAAGACAATTTCAGGCACATCTATCAGACCACGATCTTCTGCCAATGCAAGCAGCAGGCCGACACCGACGACTAGCCCGCCCGCGATCAAGCCAGCTGCAAAGGATATCCACATCCCAATTTTGGATCGGCTGTGACCGACAACGGAGTACTCATGTTCAGCCAAGGTAGAGACCTCATGATTTTCGGCCCATATTGTGAGTCGGGGCTGCAGGGCCCCAAGATGTACCCCACTCTGCGCAAATTTTCAATCCGAAGGCGTAGACGTTTTCACTTTTTGTTCTAGCCGTAGCTGAAGGTATACTTTGTCGGGTTTTCGTAAGTTACGATATGCGACTGGTCACCATAATTCGTAGTTATTGTTACCGATAGGCTGCAGGGCTGTCGTCTGATGAGTTTCGATTGAGTAATAACCCTTACGCACCGTCAGTAATTGACCTGTTCGAAGCCGTAGTTTCCTTCATAATCGCGCCAATCAACGAAGACTGAACGATGGTAAATCCTCGGGCAATTGTACCCCCATCTTTCAAGGCCTGTATGTGCCTCAGGCAGCGCCGTTGGAGCAGACCGAGCCCATGAAAAATCACCTTGGGTTCCGTAGGTGCCGAGGTAGATGTTTGCGGATCGGTTGCAATCTCCGTCACGGCCAGACTCGTTTTGGCGTGCATATCGGACATCATAGACGCGGATTGAGCGTACAAAGTTGAATTCGGGGCCGCTGATGTCGATGTCAGCGCGGTCTTGGACCAGCTCGAGCGCAAGTCCTTCCGGAAGCAGATAAGGCTTTGGTCCAGCAAGATTCAAAACGGCATTTTCAGAAGGCAGAGGTTCGGTTGCAGGCGACAAAAGCGGTTGCGGGCGATCCTGACTAGTGAACAAAATATCGTAGAAACGACCTCGATTATCCGACGGGGTAACTGGATCATAGGATGCGCCCATCGGGCACCGCCAAATCTGCAATGGCGGTTCAACGGGCCAAGGCGTGATCCGACGGATGAACTCAGCTCGAGCGCGAGCGCACGGAACTGATGCTGGCCAACCGCCGGATAGACACAGCAGTATTGCGCAGTCGATCTGGTAAGTTTGAGCCTGAACACGATTGGCAAGGCCTACGGACGAACCAACAAGTGCAAGTACGGCGACAATTGAGTATTTTCGAAATGTGCGAAGCATGTGAAGCATCCTATCGAGTAGGGTGTAAGCAGCATGACTTCTTTAGTATATTATTGCAACTTAAAATATAGTATTGCTTGTTGCAACCAAGTTGGAATGTCCGCCTGTGTGCAAAGTTGAAGTGTCACACCGACGTACAACGGTAGTGCAGCCTGACAGGGCGGAGACCTCATATATCGGAGCTCTGGCTGGCTGCGCGGAGTTCGCGTTCTGCGCGTTTGCGGGCGTAATAGGGCTCCATCTTTGAAGGTCTGCCTGGCGGGCGCTTGCCTGTTTTCTTGTAGCCATTGCGAGCGCTGTCCGGTTTAACCTGCACCTTTTGCGGCACCTTGTCCTGCTCGGCTTTGATGTGCGCCAGAACCGCACCAAGTCGCTTGTTCTCTGTTATCGCGGCGTGGGTGATCCGGCGATCTTGGTTCATAATTGTATGCGGCAGGGCGACGCCATTGGCCCGCACCTGAATGCGCCCACAGCCGTACTCATAAACATCGGCGTATTTGCCCACGAGATCACGGGTCAGATCATTGATCTCCAGCTTGATGCGCTTGCGATCATACTTCAGCGTCAGATCTTTGCTAACGTAGCGCTGGTCTCGCAGGCAGAAGACTTCGCTGAGACGATCTGGTTCGATGTTGAGGGCACGATGCAGGTTGTCAGATTTGGTAGGTGCCTTGGCGAACTTGGCATTATAGCGTTCCATGTACCCCGGCAAAAACGCATTGCCTTCTTCCATGCTTGAGATGCCAGCAAGCCGCAGCTCTTTGACTAGTCGGTCCTGTAAAGTGCGATTAGCCCGCTCGACGCGGCCTTTTGCTTGCGAACTGTTTGCGCAAAGAATCTCGATGTTTAGCTCTGCCAAAGCACGCCCAAACTGTGTCATACCAGTGAGATGCGGATTAGGTTTGACCACCCGGAAGACCGAGTGTTTGTCGCTGTACAAGGCAACCGGTCGACCATGGTTCTGAAGATAGCGTTCCAGCGCTTCGAAATAGCTGAACGTACTTTCAGAGGTCACAAATCGCAGCTCCATCAACATGCTGGTGGCATCATCGATGAAGACGAGCAGTGTACAGGGCGACCCTCGATCCTCAAACCACCTGTGATCTGATCCATCGATTTGGATCAACTCGCCGTAGCACTCACGGCGTAATCGTGGCTGATGAAAGGTCCGCCGCTGCTTGCGTGACAACCAAATCCCAGCATCCTGCATCCATTTGCGCAACGTCTCACGCGAGACCTTTAAGTCATGATCTTCAGCCAACTTCTCAGCTGCAAAGGTCGGGCCGAAGTCGATGTAGTTCTCTTTGACCAGCGTGACGGCAAACTCACGAATGGCAGGGTCGATTAGATTGTTTGATCGGCGACCACGCGCTTTATGCCTGATCGCGGCAGCGCCCTCTGACTGGAATGTCTTTAGCAGCCTGTGAATTTGTCGACGGCTTAGGCCCAACACATTCGCCGCCGTCACAGCCGTCATCCGGCCTTGCGTCACTTGGCTCAATACTTCAATCCGGTTTAGCTCGCGTTCGCTCATGATCACCAATCCCACGGTCACACTCCAATCCTGCCTCAGACAGGGAAGTGTGACACTTCAACTTTGCAGATGTGGGACATTCTAACTTTGCGGCGACATTGCTAAAAACGCATAATCTATCTTATGTTAAATATAGCGTGGCAAGCCGGATACTAAGCAATTAATATTGGCTCAAATTGGCAGATTTTGCGGTAGCAGATCAAAATTATGTGGACCACTACATCGTCGTATTGATCATTCTGCAGCAACATCACCCGTTTCAAACGCCCCTTCGGATTGCCAGCGCTGCGCGACTTCACCCAAGGATTCGAGCACTTGGCGCAGATCGTCACCTCGTTCAGTCAGACCATAGGTAACGGCGGGCGGGATCGTTTGGGTCTGATCGCGCCAGATCACCCCGGCCGCCTGCAACATTCGCAACCGTTCGGTCAGAACACGAGTCGAAATTCCCGGCACTGCCCGTTTTAGCACCCCAAAACGTTGTGGCCCGCCGTCACTAAGGACCCAGAGAATATAAGTTGTCCACGGCCCCATCAGCAAGCGCAGAATGGAGTCCATGGGACACGCGGGCGGTGTTGTTTGTTTCATTTTGAGGTTCTCCAAGGGCAGTTACTTTTCAGTGCCTACTTTTCTTTCAAAACTAAGACGCTTTATAATACTAGAGCGAATAGCAAAACCTAGCAAGGGTGAGCCATTCGGAAGAATGCCCAGGCAAATATTACAAAAAAAGGGGACGTCGAAATGAGCGAAAAATCTGTGAAAATTACATACTGGGCGGCAACCGGGTTGGTTGCGTTGGTCTATCTGGGCGGGGCGACATTTTACATCACCGCGCATGACATGGTTGCGGGAATGTATGAGGGCTTGTTGAAGTACCCAACCTACATAATATGGCCGTTGGCCATCCTAAAGATCGTGGCGGCCGTAGTCATCCTTTGGCGCCCGTCGACGTTCCTGTCCGATTTCGCCTATGCGGCGATGTTCTGGCACCTGTTGCTGGCCGCTTCAGCGCATATAGCTGCGGGCGATCCGGGCTGGCCGCCGGCGATCATCGCATGGGCGGCACTGATCATATCGTTCCTGACGCAAAACCGGGTTCGCGAAAAGAAATCGCCCTACGGTGATTTGCTGAATAGCGCGGCGTAACCGGAATCTTAGCAACCATAGGCGGGCTGGATCGTCAGGCTTCGCTCGCAATAAAGACGAAAGGATGCAGTACATGACCCGAATGCCAACGATGTTCATTCCACACGGTGGAGGCCCCTGTTTCTTCATGGACTGGGACCCGCCAGAAACCTGGAACCGGCAGCGCGAGTTCCTTGCCGATGTGTCCGCGTCATTGCCGGAAGCCCCCAAGGCGTTGCTGGTGATTTCAGGCCATTGGGAAGAGCCGCAATTTACGGTGCAGAAAAACCCGGCCCCGTCGCTGTTGTTCGATTATAACGGGTTTCCACCTCACACCTACGAACTGACTTGGCCCGCGCCCGGCGATGTCGCGCTGTCCGACAGGGTGCAGACGCTGGTCGAGGCGGCCGGGTTCCCCTGCCCCGTTGATGAGGCGCGCGGTTACGATCACGGCGTGTTCATCCCGCTCAAGGTGGCCTTTCCGCAGGCAGACATTCCCTGTGTGCAGCTTAGCTTGCGAAGTGATCTTGACCCAACTGCGCATATTGCGGTCGGGCGGGCACTGGCACCGTTGCGAGATGAAGGTGTTCTGATCATCGGTTCGGGCAACACCTATCACAACATGCAAAAAATGATGCATGCGATGCGGGGTGGTGCAACCGATTCCGTGAACGGGCAGGAATTTGACCGCTGGCTAAGCGATGCGGCCACCCGCACCGATCCAGCAGAGCGTGATCAAATGCTGGCTCGGTGGGACGCCGCCCCTGGTGCCCGCGATGCCAACCCGCGCGAAGAACATCTGATTCCGCTGCATGTTGTCGCGGGGGCCGCCCTTGCCGACAAAGGCGTGAAAACGCTGGAGGATCACGTGCTCGGAGCAGTCGAAAGCGCGTTTACCTTTGGCTGAATCCCATCAGACGCTTGAACATCCAAATCCAACCCGAAAAATCGAGGAATACCCAATGACAAACATTCAAAACGGCCCTTTCATCGTCACCGGTGCATCCGGCCAACTTGGCCGACAGGTCATCGACAATCTGATTGCGGCCGGTGCCGGTCCGATCATCGCCGTCTCCCGTTCGCCGGAAAAGCTGGCCGATCTGGCTGACAAGGGAGTTGAGGCCCGCAAGGGTGATTTCAACGACCCCGCATCGTTGAGCGCGGCTTTTGCGGGTGGCAAGCGTTTGCTGATCATTTCGACCGACGATCTGGAACCAGGCAAGCGACTGGCAGCGCATAAAAACGCCGTTGCAGCCGCGACGAAGGAAGGGATCACACATATCGTTTATACGTCATTGACAAACCCGGTTGAGGAAAGCCCGATCACGTTCGCCAAAGATCACAGCGACACCGAAGCGCTAATCAAGGACACCGGTGTCGACTATACCATCCTGCGCAACAACCTTTACACCGATCTGGTGCTGATGGGTGGTGGGCAAAGCATTGGAATGGGGCAACACTTCGCCGCTGCCGCTGAGGGGAAAACCGGCTATGTTACTCGCGCCGATTGCGCCCGCGCCGCTGCAGCGGCCCTGATGCAGGAAACCGGTTCAAGCGTTTTGGACATCACCGGCCCCGCGGCGCTTTCCCAAAGCGACATCGCGGCCTTCCTGTCGGAAATCTCGGGCAAGGATATCCCCTATATCCCGATCTCAACCGACGATCTGGTCCAGGCAATGATCGGCGCTGGCTTGCCAGAGTTCATGGCAAAGGTTTTTGCGTCCTTCGACGAGGCGATGGCCAAGGACTATCTGAGTGTTGCAACGGGTGATCTGGAAAAACTGACCGGACAGGCCGGCCAGTCGGCGCGTGATTTCTTGATTGCCAACAAGGCGGCCCTGCTCACCCCACCGGCGCAATAAGGAAACCATGATGAAGCTTTACAACGCCAATTTCTCGCCCAACGCCCTTCGGGTGCGGGCGGTTGCCCTGGAACTGGGGATCGATCTTGAGATCATCGAGGTCGACATACGCGGCGGCGACAACCGCAGCGTGGAATTCCTGTCGATGAATCCCAATGCCAAGGTGCCGGTGCTGGCAGACGGCGATTTCGTGATATGGGAATCCCGCGCCATCAATTCCTATCTGGCAAGCAAGAAACCCGAGCGCGGTCTTTATCCTGACGACCCAAAGGCCCGGGCAACGGTGGATCAGTGGCTTTACTGGCAGACAATTCACCTTGGTCCGGCAATGCAAAAGTTGTCGTTCGAGCGGTTCCTGAAAGCGAAGTTCGGCATGGGAGAGGCGGATCAAAGCGTCATAGACGCCGAGTTGAAGAACGTAGATCAGTTCCTAGCAGTGCTGGAATTCGGCCTTGCGGGCAAGGATTGGATCGCGGGCGATCTTAGCGTTGCGGATTTCGCGCTGGCCTCGACATTCATGTACCGTGTGCAGTCTGATATCTCGCTTGACGATCTCCCGAACGTCGCGGCCTGGATCGAACGGCTTGAGGCGCGCGCTTCGTGGAAGGAGGCGTTTGCACCTGTTCGGGCCCTATTTGGCGTTTAGAATCCACGGAAATATCTGCGGGGGCGAGGTATTCGCCCCCGCCCCAAAGAAGGCCATATCGTGCAAATAGGCATATACACATTCGCAGAGTCGGGCGCCGATCAAGCTGGCAGCGTCAGCCCTTCCCAAAGGCTGCGCAATCTGGTTGAGGAAATCGTGCTGGCCGATCAGGTCGGGCTGGATTGGTTCGGCGTTGGCGAACATCACCGCCCCGACTATGCAGTTTCAAATCCTGCTGTAGCGCTGGCAGCGGCGGCTACACAAACCAAAAACATCCGCCTTTCCAGCGCCGTCACTGTGCTTAGTTCCGATGATCCGATTCGCGTCTTCCAACAGTTTTCGACGCTGGACAACCTGACCCAGGGGCGCGCCGAGATCATGGTCGGGCGCGGTGCCTTTGTTGAATCCTTTCCGCTGTTTGGTCATGCGCTGGATGACTACGACGGCCTTTTTGCTGAAAAACTCCAGCTTTTGATGATGGTGAACGAAGCCGAACACATAAGTTGGCCTGGCACAAAACATTTGCCTGCGGTCGATCATCAGGGCGTCTATCCACGTCCCTATCAGGACAAGCTGCCGATCTGGCTGGGTATCGGGGGAACCCCACAATCGGCGGTGCGGGCCGGCACACTTGGCCTGCCTCTTGCGCTTGGTATAATTGGCGGGGAACCTGTGCGGTTTGCGCCTTTGTTCGATCTTTACCGCTCTGCCGCCACCAAGGCCGGGCACGACCCGGCCATCTTTGAAACCTCACTGAATGTGCATGGGTTTGTGGCCGAAACCAGTCAAGCCGCCCGCGACATTTACAGTGGCCCGCATAACGAGGTCATGACCCGACTTGGCGCAGAACGCGGATGGCCCCCGGCAACCCGTGAACAGTTTGATACCATGAGCGGCCCCAGCGGCGCGTTGTTCGTGGGCGGCCCCGCAGAACTGACCGACAAGATCCTCGCCCATCATGAAATCTTCGGCTTTACACGGATTACCATTCAGATGGCGATCGGGCGGCTCGATCAAAAATCCCTGATGAACGCGATCGAGATCCTGGGAACCCGCGTTGCACCGGATGTCCGCAAGGCTCTGGGGTCCTAACCATATAAACCACAAAGGCTGGAAATGTTTGAACTGACGCCCCGCATCGGCCCGCGACCAGAGACTACCGATTGCGCGCCTCACGAGCAGGTAAGCCAAAACCCCGATGCCAGTACCTATCAAAAGCTCAAAGAGCGCGCATTTGATTTTCCCTTTGTCGAGCGTCGCCCCAGCATTATCTCTGTCCCCGGAGCCGAAGCTCTTTGGCTGGCACATGATCATGCCCACGGCTGTCAAGAATCTTTTATGGTGGGAAATGAGTTTGCCCATGTGCATCCGCATTATGACGGCTCCATGCATCTGATGCTGCCAATCGAATGTACGCTTGAACTGTTCGCTAAAGGATGGGGCGAGCCGCACCCGATGGCGGCCTCAGGCATGATCCCCGCAACCGCCGTCATGGTGTTCGCCGCGCGGGACACAGCCGAGATCGAAACAGCATTGAAAATCCTCGCTACGTCTTATGATTTCGCGCGTGGAAAACTCTCAAACCCCGCGTCGATCCGGCTGTGAAGCTGGCTCCCCCATGTTTCTGAACGCATTTAGCGCCCGAGCTGGCGCATTAAACCTGAGCAAAATCTGCGAACTTTTGAGCGGAGGACGAGGCGAAATGAGTTTCGGTCAATTTCAGATGTTCGTGACAAGTCAGAGTAGTTACACGTGCCAGATCGATACCGTGGGGTTTCGTGCCAATGGCACCGCAAAGAGCGTTAACCTCTCAGTTCAACAAACACGTTAATTCATCCGGAATCCAGTTCTTGCCGTCTAAAGCCGCTTGGCAATTTCTTCCAACATCACTTCGGTTGCGCCGCCGCCAATGGCCTGAATACGCGCGTCGCGAGACATCCGTTCAACCGGGGTTTCGCGCATGTAGCCCATGCCGCCGTGAAACTGAACGCAATCATACATCACCTTGTTGACCAGATCGCCGCAATAGGCCTTGACCATCGAAACCTCTTTGACACAATCCATCCCCTGAGCGTCTTTCCACGCCGCGCTGTAGACTAGTTGCCGGCCAGCCTCGACCTGGGCGGCGCGCTCGGCAAGTCGGTGACGGATCACCTGTTTGTCCCATAGAACACCGCCAAAGGCAGGACGATCCTTCACATAATCCAGCGTCAGTTCGATGGCTTTCTGCGCCTCACCCATGGCCATCGCTCCCAGAACCGTTCGTTCGTTCTGAAAGTTCTTCATGATGGCGTAGAAACCCTTATCAACCTCGCCCAGAATATGGTCGCCTGTGACACGGACGTTGTCAAAAACCAGTTCGGCAGTATCCGAACACAGCCATCCAGTCTTGTTCAGCTTCTTGCCGACCGAAAATCCCGCTGTGCCTTTTTCGACTGCAAAGATCGTGACCCCGCGCGAACCTTTTGCTTCGGTGTTGGTTTTGGCAGCGACGAAAAACAGATCGCCATGCACACCATTAGTGATGAACATTTTGGTACCGTTGATCACCCAGCCATTGCCGTCGCGGACCGCGCGTGTGCGCATTCCTGCCACGTCTGACCCGGCACCGGGTTCGGTTACGGCAACGGCACAGACGCTTTTGCCTGACGTGATACCCGGCATCCAGCGTGCCATTTGTTCGGGTGTGCCTACATTGGCCAGATGCGGACTGGCCATATCCGTGTGCACCAGCAGGTCAGCTGAAAAGCCTCCGAATGTGCAGCGGCCCAGCTCTTCTGCCAGCACGACGCTGGCCATCGTATCCAGATCCGCTCCGCCATATTTCTCAGGGTAACGCATTCCAAGAAAGCCCAGCTCGCCCATCTTGGCGAATACCTCGCGCGGGACTTTGCCTGCTTCTTCCCAGGCGTCGCCGTGCGGCACGATCTCGGCCTCGACAAAACGGCGGATTTGCTCGCGCAGCATGGTCAGTTCGTCGGAAAAATATGGGTTGGTCATGGTCATTCCTCGGGGTCGATGGTGATCAGCACGGCGCCCATATCGACGTTTTCTCCGGCTGCATAATTGACTTGGGCGACAGTGCCCGCACAGGGCGCGGTCAGGGTTTGCAAAAGTTTCATGGCCTCGATTACAACAACCGGTTGTCCGGCGATGACAACATCACAGGGTTGGGCCAGAACGTCCGAGACAAGGCCGGGCATCGGTGCGCGCACCTGATTGCCGCCACCCAGTGCGGCCTCGCCAGCCGCTTGAATGATCCTGTCGCTGTCCAGAACAACAAACGAGGCGCGACCGGTTTGACCATCCAACGAAACTTTCTCACCGTCGATTTCGGCGCTTGCGCTATGGCGCATGCCGTCAGTTTCATAAGACAGTATGCCGCCACGCAGGCTGGCGTTTTCCATTTCAATAGGGGCCAGATCATGAAGGGTGACGATATAGGTCCCGTCGCGCCCCTCGATGCGGGCATCTTCACCGTTGATCCGGTAAATGGCGCCACCTGGTCGACCGGACGGTTCGGTCACGCGCCAGGCACCCAATGCGGTCCAGGGATCATGTCCGCCCCGGTCATTGCTGGCCAGAAAGTTTGTCAGAACGGCCTCGGCCCACTGATGGTGGCCGGGTATGGGCGCGTGCCAGCCATCGGGATAAGCCGCACCAAGGGATGCGGTGCTGTGCGTTCCGGCGACAAAATCCGGCAAGGCCAGAAGATCGCGCAGAAAGGCGATATTGGTGCCGGGCCCGGTGATGTGATACTTGGCCAGCCCCTGATCCAAAAGCCGGATCGCCGACGCGCGATCCGGTGCCAAACTGATCAGCTTGGCCAGCATGGAATCGTAATAATGGCTGACAATGCTGCCCGCGCGCACACCGCTATCGAGCCGCAAGCCGGGCATGTCGGGGGCGGCGTAGCTGGTGATTTTTCCGATCTCGGGGCGATAGTTGTTGGCCGGGTCTTCGGCGGCGATGCGGGCCTCGATCGCCCAGCCGGAGCAGGTGATATCGTCTTGCGCGAATGGTAGCGACTCGCCCCCGGCGACACGCAACTGCCATGCGGCAATGTCGATGCCGGTGACCGCCTCTGTCACCGGATGTTCCACCTGCAGGCGGGTGTTCATTTCGAGAAAATAGTATTCGCCGGTATCGGCATCCAGCAGGAACTCAACCGTACCCGCGCTGTCATAGCCGATGCCCTTGGTCAGCCGCACCGCGCTTTCCAGAAGGCTGGCGCGAACGTCGGCTGGCAGTAGTGGCGCAGGTGCCTCTTCGATCACTTTCTGATGGTTTCGTTGCAGCGAACAATCGCGTTCAAACAAGTGGCGCACATTACCCTGCTGGTCCGCAAGGATCTGCACCTCGATATGGCGCGCGGTGCCGACATAGCGTTCCAGCAAAATCTGGCTATCGCCGAAGGCAGCCTCAGCCTCGGCCCGAGCGGCAATCAGTTCGGTGGTAAAATCGGCCAGATCATGCACCTGTCGCATACCGCGCCCGCCGCCCCCGGCGCTGGCTTTGATCAATAGCGGCACGCCGATGATATGCGCCTCGGCCAGCAGCCGGTCGTCGGACTGATCATCGCCGTAGTAGCCCGGCACAACCGGCACGTTTGCCGCAACCGCAACCGCTTTGGCCGCGATTTTTGAGCCCATCAGCGCAATGTTTTCCGGCGACGGTCCAACGAAGACCAGACCGGCATCAGCGCAGGCCTGCGCGAAACCTGCATTTTCGGCCAGAAACCCATAACCGGGATGAACAGCCTGCGCGCCGGCCTGTTTGGCAGCCGCAATAATCCGGGCACCATCCAGATAGCTCTGGGCGGCCTCGGACGGGCCGATATGCACCGCCGTCTCGGCGGCAACCACATGCGGTGCCTCCCTGTCCGCGTCGGAATAGACTGCGACTGCGCGCAGGCCCAGACCCTGACAGGCCCGCACAAGGCGCAGGGCAATCTCGCCCCGGTTGGCGATCAAAACGGTTGAGAAATTCATTTGCCGGTCCGCCATGGGGGCAGTGTCTTGCCCAGAAAACTGTTGATGCCGGTGGTGCCTTCGTCGGTTTCCCATGCGTCCGCCAGGCGATCGGCGGTATAAATCATGCTGTCGTTGATACTGTGGCTGGCGACGTAGGCAATCAGTCGCTTGGTTTCACCGACTGCACCCAAGGCCGCCTCAAGATGGTCGGCGATGATCGAGTCAATCCGCGCGTCCAGATCGTCAGGCGTTACCGTTTCGTTCAGCAACCCGATCTTTTCGGCATTTGCTGCGCTGAACAAGGCCCCCGACAGCATCGTGGCCCGCGCATTGGCCGCGCCGATGCGTGCCACCACATGAGGCGAGATATTGGCCGGGATCAGCCCCAGACGCACCTCTGTCAGACCAAAGCGTGCGGTATCGACACCCACGGCGATGTCACAAACTGAAATCATCCCGACCCCGCCGCCATAGGCCGGGCCCTGGATCCGCCCGATCAGCGGTTTGGGCAGCGCATTCAACGCATTCAGCATATGCGCCAGCTTGCTGCTTTCGCGGATACGGGTGGCACGGTCGGCTGCGGCATTGCCTTTGAACCAGTTGAAATCACCTCCCGCGCAAAAGCTTTTGCCTTCGCCGGTGAGAACAACAACCCGGACGCTGTCATCCGACGCCAACAAATCTGCGGCTTGTTTGAGCTCGTCAATCAGCTGACCGTTCAACGCGTTGTGCTTGGCAGGCCGGTTCAGCGTCAGGCGCGCCACGCCGCGCGTGTCCGTTTCAACAGTGATGGTCTGGAATGTCCGGCTGGTCATAGTACGGTCCTACATTCGGTAAACTGGGGAGTGTCCCATTGCATCAGGTGTGCTGGACACGATCGACAGACAAAGACCCAACACATCACGGGTTTGCGCAGGCTCGATGATGCCATCATCCCAAAGCCGTGAGGTGGCGAAATACGGGTCCGATTGTTCGCCGTACTGGGCGCGCACGCGGGATTCGATTTCGTCCAGTTCTTCTTGCGTGGCGGTGGGGGCTTTGACATTGGTCCGGCGCAGTTCCAGCATCACGTTGCTGGCGATATCGGCCGACATCGTGGCCAGCACCGCGCTTGGCCATGCGAACAGGAAGTTCGGCCGAAAGCCGCGCCCGCACATGCCGTAATTGCCCGCGCCATAAGAACCGCCGACGATGACCGACAGCTTGGGCACCCGCGCGACTGCCTGTGCGTAAACCATCTTGGCGCTGTTCTTGGCTATGCCTTCGCGCTCGGCGACAGTTCCAACCATGAAGCCGGTGATATTATGCAGAAACAGAAGCGGGATGTTGCGCTGATCGCAAAGGGTTATGAAATGCGCGGCTTTCAGTGCCGATTGCGATAATAGCGCGCCGTTATTGCCGATTATCCCTACCATATGACCATGTATGCGGGCGGTGCCGCAGACAACCGTTTCGCCCCATTCAGGTTTGAATTCGCTGAAACCGCTGTCATCCACGGTGCGCGCAATAATTTCGCGCACGTCATAGGGCATTTTGGGATCGGCGCTGATCACCCCGCCAAGCTCTGATGCGGGGTATCGCGGCGACAGCACCGGCGCGACCTTTGCTGGCTTACGCTCAAAATTCGTCTCGCCGATCAGGGTGCGGGCCAGCGCCAACGCCTGGTCTTCATCCGCCACCAGATGGTCGCTTACGCCAGAGATCCGCGTGTGCATCGCGGCGCCGCCTAGAGTCTCGCCGTCAACCGCTTCGTTGATCGCAACCTTGACGATTGACGGGCCGCCCAGATGGATGCGTGCGTTGCCATCAACCATGATCACCTGATCGCTGAGCGCCGGAATATAGGCACCACCGGCGGTACAGCCGCCAAACACCACCGATATCTGCGGCAATCCGGCAGCCGACATGCGGCACTGGCGATGAAACGAATTTCCGAAATGGTCGCGGTCGGGGAACACCCGGTCCTGTTCCGGCAGATAGGCCCCGCCGCAATCCACCAGATAAAGGCAGGGCATACGGTTCTGTTCGGCGATCTCCTGCGCGCGCAGGTGTTTTTTCACTGTCTCGTGGAAAAAGCTGCCGCCCTTGACGGTAGCATCATTGGCGATGATAACCACATGCTTGCTCTTCACAAGGCCGATACCGGTAACGATTCCGGCCGCGGGGACCTGATTGTCATACTGGCCCCAGGCGGCAAGTGGCGACAGTTCCAGAAAGGCCGTGCCCGGGTCGATCAATCGGTCGATCCGGTCGCGCACCAGATGCTTTCCGCGCTCATGGTGGCGGGCGCGCAGCTTTTCCGCGCCGCCAGTTGTGGCAAAGGCCATGCGTGTTCGCAGAGTTCCCAACAAGGTTTGTGATTGCGCCCAGTTTTGTTCAAAAACCGGGGATCGGGTATCTATCCGGGTTGCGATGCGGCTCATGTGTTGTCTCCGCTTTGGCTGAGAATCCCGTTCAAGAATGTGTCGGCATAGTCATCGGCAAGATCCTCGGCGCTGCCCTTCTGGGGGTCGAACCATTCAAGCGTCGCGTTCAGCGCGCCGATCAGCAGCAAGCGAAACCGGGGCAGATTGACATCGCTGCGGATCGCGTCCCGCACCTTCAATTCTGACAACAGATTATCCAGGAAAGCCTCATAGGCGCGGCGAACCGGTAGGTTGGCGTCGCGCACTACAGGTGGCACTTGGCCGAAGATGCGCACGTTGGCCGAGGTGTAAGCGCCATGTTCCAGCAAAGCACATAGATGCCCACGGAGTACTGCACGAAATACGTCACGCGCGGGCGCATCTGCACTCAAGGCCGCCACCCTGTCGCGGACCTCGTCATGAACCGCTTGGATTCCTGCATCAAGAATTTCCGTGATAATGTCATCTTTAGAGGCGAAGTGATAGTAAATGCTGCCGGCCTTGATCCCCGCGGCCTCGGCGATCATGCGCAGAGATACCGCCCCGTATCCTTGGCGGCCTAACAGCAAGGCGGCCGCATCCAGAATGCCCGTGCGGCCTACCTCGGCGTTTTGTGCAACTGTTTTCGAGAGTGCCATCGTGCCCTACAAAAATTTACCTACCTAACACTTGTTAGGTGTCGGGCGACATCCTGTCAACCCGGTTTCAAAGTCAGGTAAAATTCTTGTGGCCAATGATATAGACCGTGCCTGTAAAGGACGCTATATGCCCTGCCGTGTCGCCGCTGACCGTCACTTCGTAGACCGCGATCTTGCGAGACCGAGAAACTTCGGTTGCTGTCGCGGTCAATACATCCCCAAGCCGGGCTGCGGCGTTGTAGGTGATGTGAACGTCAATGCCTGCCGCCAGTGTGCCATAGCTGTTCGACGCCACCCCAAAGGCACAATCCGCGACTGAAAAAATCGCGCCGCCATGGCAGGTTCCGTTGAAGTTCAGACTGTCCTGACGGACCGGCATCCGGACAATTGCATGACCGCGACCCATCTTGGCCAGTTCAGCGCCCAACGACTGCATATAACCGTCGCGCGCCACAAATTGCGCCTTCAACAGTTCAAGTGACGGTAGGTCGGTTGCAGAATCATCCATTGTCTTGGCTTTCGCATAGTCGCATCAGGACCTTTGTAATTGCATCGTCCAGACCGATTCCTGCCTGTTGAAGGTCCGAAACCACCGCGTCGATGGTTGCGCATGTATCGTTCAGAACGCGATGTTCTGCATATTTGGCGACGGATTGTGCCAGCAAGCGCCGGGTACGCCCGCCAAGGGCATCACGCGGGCCTTTCATTTTGCGCGTCGCGGCCCGGTGATCGACTGCGTCGGCCAGTTCGCACAGGCCCGTCCGATCGACTGCATTGGTCGCCAGGACCGGCACTTTCCAGTCGCCCGGCGCGCGCAGGGCCAACATTGCCTGCAACTGACCAACTGTCCGTTTGGCCAGCGGCAAATCGGACTTATTGACGACCAGAATGTCGGCGATCTCGAGAATGCCTGCCTTGATCGCCTGAACGTCATCCCCCAGGCCCGGCGCCGAGATGACAATCCTGACATCCGCCATTTCCGCCATCTCGACCTCGGATTGCCCTGCACCCACGGTCTCCAGAACGATCACGTCAAAGCCCGCAGCGTCCATAAGGTCAGCCACCCGCGCGGCCGAAGCCGACAGGCCGCCCAGATGCCCCCGCGATGCAAGCGAGCGGATGAACACGCCGGCGTCCATCGTGTGCTCTGCCATCCGGATCCGGTCACCCAGAACCGCGCCGCCGGTAATCGGGCTGGAAGGATCGACAGCGGCGACTGCGACTGTCCGCCCCCGCCCCCGCATTTCCCCGATGAACGCATTCACCAGCGTCGATTTTCCAGCACCCGGCGGGCCGGTAAAGCCAACCACGATCGCGCGGCCCAGATGCGGCTGGATTGCTTTCAACAGCGCACTGACAGTTGGACCATCACGCTCGACGATGCTTATTGCGCGGGCAAGTGCGGCGGTTTGTCCGGCCAACAGACGCGCCAAAAGCCCCGGCTTTTCGGCGGTTTGATCCTGCACGGTGATCAGGCGACTACAAGCGGTTGGCCAAAGCCCAATTCGTCCCGCAACACCTTGACGATTTCACCCAGTGTGGCGCCAGCACGCACCGCGTCGATCTCGGCGGCGAAGACGTTGATATCTTCGGACCGCGCGGCCTGACGCAATTCCTGCAATGCATTGTTCAGCAAAGCGGGGTCGCGGGCAGCCTTGATCTTTTTCAGCTGCTCTACCTGTTGTTTCATATGTACCTGCGAGGGGCGCTTCAGGAAAGGTCGGGCCGAGGCGTCTTCATCCTCTTTGAATGCGTTGACGCCGACAACGATCTGTTCGCCGCTGTCCACCTGATCCTGGAATTCAAGGGCGCTGGCCCCGATCATTTCTTGCACAAAACCGCTTTCGACGGCCTTGAACATGCCGCCTTCCGCGTCAATTTCCGCAATGACATTCAGGATTTCCACCTCCATCGCATCGGTCAGGGATTCAACGTAATAGGACCCACCCAACGGGTCGATCACATCGCACAAATGCGCCTCGTGTTTCAGGATATTCTGGGTGGAAACGGCAACCTTGGCAGAGTCTTCGGTAGGCGTTGACAGAACTTCATCATAGCCGTCCGTGTGCATGGATTGCAGCCCGCCAAGGATGCCGGCCATTGCCTGTATCGTTACCCGCGCGATATTGTTCAGCGGCTGTTGCCGGGTCAGATCGCAGCCCGATGTCTGGGCGTGAAACTTGAACCGTTTGGCGCGCGGATTGGTGACCCCGAAACGATCGCTCACAAGCCGGTTCCAGATACGCCGTCCGGCGCGGAACTTGGCCACTTCTTCAAAGAAACTGATCGAGATGTCGAAAAAGAAGGTGAACCGTTCAAGGAATTTTTCCGGGTCCATCCCGCGCGCTTTGCAATCCTCGGCGTATTGGATGGCGGTGGACAGCGTCAACCCCATCGCCTGTGCCGGGGTCGCCCCGGCCTGTTGCATATGCTGGCCAACGATCGAAAAGGCGTTCCAGTTCGGCACATGCTCGGCCAGATAGGCGGCGGTGTCCAGCTGCACCCGGCGGGCACCTTGCAAAGACAGGCGATAGAACATGTGGTTGGCGACGAAATGCGAGATGTAGTCGCTTTGGTTTGACGTTCCGGTGACCTTTTTCCAATCGATCCCGCGCTTTTCGGCCACCACCAACATCTGCGCCAACATGGTGAACGGGCTTGGATCGTTCAGACCGATCGAAATCTCGTCAATCGGGATGTCTGCCAGACATATGTCCATGTCCTCTTCGGTATTGATAATGGTCCCGCAAGTGCCCAGAATTTCTGGCTCTACCTCATCACAGTCGATCCCCCGGTAGACCGAATTGCACGGTATGATGCTGAGTGCGCTGGCCCCTGAGGCCAGTATTTTCTTGATCCGCCCATTGAAATCCACCGGACGGCCCAGCCCGATCAACTGGCGCTGCGACCATGTGCGCCCGCGATGCATCGTTGGATAAATGCCGCGCGTCATCGGATCGGCGCCTGGAAACCCAAGTTTTTCGTTATAGGCACCATCGGGATCGTCCGACGGCCAGTAAAGCGGTTCGACCTTGATGCCAGAGCGATTTCTGACCGGTTTGTCCTCCCCGATCAGGGCGTGATAATTCTGTTGCCACTCGTCAAATGCAGCTTGGTGTGTACCTTTTCCGGTCGACATCACGGGCTTGGCTATCTTGTTCATCACTTCTGCCTTTCTCTAGTCCAAAGGGCGTTCGTTGCTGGCGGCGATTGCAAGTCTTTCCACCTCGGTGACAATGTCTTCGCGCACGGCTCCAGGGTGAAACACCTTCGAAACGCCTGCGGCCAACAGATTCGCTTCATCTTCATCGGGCACAATGCCACCGACTACGACGCGCACATGGCCCAACCCGGCCGCATCCAGCGCGACCATCAGCTTTGGAACCAACAGATGATCGGTTGCCAAAGAGCTGATGCCGATGACATCCACGTCCTCTTCGAGCGCCAGCGCCACAACCGCGTCGATGGCCTGCCAGGGGTTGGTATAGATCACTTCCATGCCCGCATCGCGCAGATAGGCCGCGATGATGCGACTGCCGCGGTCGTGCCCGTCCAGTCCGATCTTGGTAACCAGCACCCGCGCAGGGGCCAACAGAACGTCATTCATCCTCAATCCTCCTCGAAACTGGTTCACCTGACGCATCTGTACGGGCCGCTTCGCTGGCCCCTGCCCCGACCAGCGGCACGTGCAGATTTTCGATGAATTTACGGGCAAGTCCGGCTGGTGTATCGCGACCCTCGCGGTACCAGACTGGCGTGTGATTCATTGCGCCAATCAGCATCAGCCGCAGAACGCTTCGGTCGGTCTGTGGCGGCAATGGCAACGCATCGCAAAGCCTCGTGAACCGCGCCTCGTATTGCCGACGCAAGCCAACCAGAGTCTTTTCCGCGTCGCTGAAATCTGACGGCAACGTTCTGATCACGACATGGGCATAGCTGCTTGTACCCAGCAGCATCGCCAGGTGCGCCTCGCAGGCGGCCTGCAAGCGCACCCAGGGGTCCGCGCCCGCGGCCTCCAGGGCTGTATCCACACTGGCGCTTATCCGCTGCACGCCTTCTTCGAATACGGCGACAAGCAAATCATCTTTTGATGCGAAATGATAATACAGCGAACCGGGCAACATGCCGGTTGCCTTGGCGATATCGCGCGTTGACGTACTGGCAAAACCCTTTTCAACAAACTGCTGCGCCGAGACGTCAAGAATGAGTTCTCGGCGATTGTTGCTTCTGGCTTTGGGTGCCAAGGCTGTCATCGTGATTCCTTAAATAAGCAAACGATTGCTTGGTTATTTCGCCAATTGTCAAATTTGTCAACAAAGGCTTGCAGTGAAATGCCTTGCATCAATCAGATCAGTAAACCTTTAAGCAGTCTCGCCGAAGGCTTTAGCCCGAGCTGATCTGAAAAATGGGGCTTTCCGGCGCATTCAGACGAGCGTGTTGTTTTACTTCGACAGTCCGCCAAGAAGCAGTTTTTGCAGAATTTCGACAAGTTCGGGCAACGAGATATTTCCCTCCTGCCCCGCCTTTTTTGGGTCAAACCATTCAACGGTCCAGTTCAATGCACCCAACATGACCTGCCGCAAAGGGACGATCCTGATATCGGAACGCAAGCAACCGGAGTCTTGCGCATCTTTCAGAATGCGGTCCCAAAGCTGCGCATATTCATGGCGCACTGGCCAATGGCGAGCGCGCACATTACTGGGCAGTTGACCATAGATTCGAATATTTGCCGAAGTGAATTCACTGGCCTGAAACAGACACTCCATATGTGTCTTGATCGCTGCAGACATTCTGCTCAGGTCATCAGGAAACTTTTCCCAATCAGAAACGGTCCTAGTCACACCCTTCAATAGATCGCGCAGCCCCAAATCCAGCACTTCATCTAAAATGTCATCTTTTGACCCGAAATGGTAGTAGATGCTGCCGGCCTCGATCCCAGCCTCGGTCGAAATGGCCCGCATTGTTGCCGCTTTGTAGCCACGGTCGCGGATGATCCGCGCGGCCGCAGATAGCACTTGCATACGTGTACGTGCTGCCTTGTTGGTATCGGCTTCCGGTTCAAAAATCTGCCGGTCGCGATGCCGGGGGACAAGAACCAGAGCGTGCTCTTTTGTGGCCATCCCATCCAGCAATAGCCTTGTAACCCGCTCGGACAGTGTTGCGACGGGAAAACGCTCCGTGTCATACCATTCGACCGTCCAGTTGAGCGCGCCGAGCACGAACTGGCGTACAGGCCTGATCGCGATATCGGTGCGAACACAGCCATTCTGCTGGGCTTCTACCAAGAAACCGTTCCACAGGTCGGAATATGCGCGTCGCAGCGGCCGGTGTTTTTGGCGTAACTCTTTGGGTAGCGTCGGAAAGTTGCGAATATTGGCGGATGTATAATCGCCTTCAGACAAAAGAAAGGTCAGGTGTGTATCGACCATCTCTGACAGGACCTGTCGGAAATCCTTGTCCTGCGCCCTAGCCTCGGCCAGAACCCGCGACGCCTCGACATAAAGGCGGCGCAACCCAAGCTCCATAACTTCACCCAGAATGTCTTCTTTGGACGAAAAGTGGTAGTAGATGCTGCCAGCTTCCATATTTGCAACTTTGGCGATTTTGCGCATGGTCGCGGCATTGTACCCTTCATTGCGGAAAAACTGTGCCGCCGCCGCGAGGATCGTCTCTCGCGTCTGCTCGGACTTACTTGGTTGTCCGTCATGCAGCACAGCGTTTTGGGGTTTGGGCGTCATATTCATGGGTAAATACCTCTGGACACACCGATATCAAGCAGATAAATTCAAACAGATGTTAGATTTTAGCCCGTGCGCGACTAAACAGCAAGGGCCCAAGAGGAGTTACAGGATGCGTGGACTGCAAGGTAAAAGAGTGATCGTCACAGGTGGTGGCAGTGGGATTGGACGCGAAGTGTGCAAACGTTTCGCCGAAGAAGGGTCCGAAGTTGCGGTGTTTGACCTCAATGCGGACGGCGCGGCCGAAACCGTATCGCTTATTGAGGCAAATGGTGGGAAGGCCAGCGCCTACACGGTTGATATCGCGGATCGCGCCGCAGTCGATAGCGCTGTAACTGCATTCGAAGCGGGCGGGCCTATCGATGTTCTGGTCAACAATGCGGGCTGGGATGTCGCAAAGCCGTTCCTCGATACCGATGTCGCGCTCTGGGACAAGATCATTGCAATAAACCTTTATGGGCCGCTGCATATGCATCACGCGGTACTGCCCGGAATGGTTAAGAATGGGGGCGGTCGCGTGGTCAACATTGCTTCGGATGCCGGGCGTGTCGGATCGTCCGGGGAAGCGGTTTATTCGGCTTGCAAGGGCGGAATCATCTCTTTTTCGAAAACAGTCGCACGCGAACTGGCCCGCAAAGGTGTGCAGGTGAACACCGTATCTCCAGGGCCGACTGACACAGCGTTGTTTGCAAGCTTTGCCGAAGGCGAAGCCGGCGTAAAGATTGCCGAAGGCTTGAAACGCGCCATTCCGATGAAGCGACTTGGCCAGCCCGAAGATTACCCTGGGATTGTCTGCTTCCTAGCGTCGGAGGACGCTGGGTTCATCACAGGTCAGGTCATTTCCGTGTCGGGCGGCTTGTCCATGCACGGCTAGGCATTTTAGTCGGGCGCGTGCGCCCCCTGGAAGGTAAATAAAAGAACTACCTCCTCAACTGGCCGCGCTACGGCGCGGCCTTTTTCACAAGGTCCGACATGTTTGATCCCGCCGATGATATCCGTAAAAACAGCAATCTTGCCGGTTTTCTGAACCATTGTGGCGCGGATACATACGAAGACCTGCTTGAACGGTCCAACGCCGACCCCGATTGGTTTTGGTCTAAGATTATTGATCTTGCCGGTATCCGGTTCTCGCATCCCTTTCATACACTGCGTGACTTCACCGGCGGCCCCGAGAATATCCGCTGGGCCACCGGTGCCACGCTCAACCTGACGCAAACATGTCTCGACGCGCGAATTGACCTTGGACTTGGCGGCAAGACCGCTATTGACTGGGTGGCAGAAGACGGGACCACCCGCAGCTGGACCTACAACGATCTGGCCGAGCAGAGCGCCCGTGTCGCCGGCGCTCTGGCCGCCCGGGGCATCGGCGCGGGCGATGCGGTTGGCATCTATATGCCGATGATCCCTGAAATTGCGGCCGCGTTTCTGGGCATTGCCCGGTTGGGAGCCATCGCTGTGCCGTTGTTTTCCGGTTTCTCCGCTCCCGCAATCACCGCACGGCTGAACGACAGCAACGCCCGGGCTGTGCTGACAGTTGATGCGTCACCGCGCCGGGGCAAGCCGGTGGCGATGGAGCGGACACTGGTCAGTGCGATAGACGATCTTCCGTTGGTGCAAACGGTCATCAGCCTGCGCCGATTCGGGGGAACATCCGCCGATCCGGCCCGCGATCTGGACTGGCATGACACTATCGCAGCGGCCGATCCGACCTTCCCCGCCGCTCCCGTAGACGCCGCAGGTCCCTTGATGATCGCCTATACTTCGGGCACAACCGGCCGGCCCAAAGGTGTGGTACACACGCATCTGGGAGTTCAGGCCAAAGCAACGACTGACTTCCTTCTGTGTCTCGACCTTCAGCGCGATGACCGGCATCTGTGGATGACGGATATGGGCTGGGTCATGGGGCCGCTGACCCTGATTTCGGTTCTTCTGGCCGGTGCCACGCTGGTGCTTGCCGAAGGTGCCCCGTCAACGCCAGACGACCCGTTTCGCTTGCTGCGCGTTGCCGCCGAAACGAAGGTGACCCACATGGGCGTGGCGCCCACGCTGGTGCGTCAGTTTATGGTACAGGACCCTGCCCCGTTGGCCGGATACGATCTGTCGCCACTGCGCATCGTCGGATCAACCGGAGAGCCCTGGACCGACGATGCCTGGCTATGGCAACTGGCGCATATATGCCGCCATCGCGCAGCCCCGCTGAATATTTCCGGCGGCACCGAACTGTTTGGCGCGATCCTGACCTCAACGGTGTTGCACCGGCTATCGCCGGGCGGGTTCTCGACGCAAGCGTTGGGGGTTGGCGCCAAGGTTCTGCGCCCGGATGGGTCAGAGGCTGATTTGGGCGAGGTCGGTGAGTTGGTGGTGGCCCAACCACCCATGGGGCTGACGCCGACAATCTGGCAGGACAAGGCGCGGTATCTGGAAACCTACTGGTCCACCTTCCCCGGCGTCTGGTGCCACGGCGACTGGGTGCGTCATGATGCTGATGGCACATGGTATATTCTGGGCCGATCCGACGACACTCTGAACATCGCCGGCAAACGCATCGGTCCGCCCGAGATCGAGGCGGCCATGACCCTGACCGGCAAAGTCATCGACGCCGCCGCCATCGCTGCGCCAGATGCGTTGAAAGGTGTCGCCGTTGTCGTTGTCTGCGTCGCAGCCCCCGGCGTGACCCCCGACGCGGCATTGGTCGACTTTCTAAAAGACGCAGTGGGCACAGCGGTCTCAAAACCGTTCCGCCCGCGCGAAATTCATTTCGTCGAAGCCCTGCCAAAGACCCGGACGATGAAAACCATGCGCCGCATCGTGCGGGCAGCATTTCTGGGCGAGGATCCGGGCGATCTGTCGTCCGTGCAGAACCCGGAAACCATCGCCCCAATCGAAGCATTGCAAGGAAAACAGACATGATCGTTATTTTCGGTGCCACTGGCACGATTGGCACACACCTTATTTCTTCGCTTTCGGACAAAGGCATCGCCCTGCGCGCCGTGACCAGCGATGCCTCGCGGATTGCGGCGCTCAAGGCGCAGGGTTGCGAGGCCATGGTGGCTGATTTCGACGACCCTGCCGCGCTGGCGCGGGCCTGCAAGGGGGCGCAAAAGGCGTTCCTTGTCACGCCCGCACATCAGGAAATGGGGCGCTGGAAGGCCAATGTGGTCCACGCCACAGCAGACGCAGGTGTGCAGCATATGGTCATGTCGACCGGGCTCGGGGCCTCGCCCAAGGCCCGGCTGACCTTTGGCATCTGGCATTCGGCCAGCCAGGAGTTGCTGAAGGAAAGCGGCATGGGCTGGACGTTGATCCAACCGACCTATTTCGTGCAGAATCTGCTGTGGCAGTCCGATAGCATCGCCAATGGAAACACTTACCTCGACGATGTGGGCGGACCCGTTTCCTGGGTCGATGCCCGCGACATCGCCGATGTGTCAACCGAAGCTTTGACCGGCGAGGGGCATCTTGGCAAAGCCTATGGGCTGACCGGCGACGAGGCACTGAGCGGCGACGATATTGCGGCGCTGCTGACGCAAACGCTTGGCCGCGACATCACTCGCCGCGCCGTTGGCCCCGACGAGGCGCGCGCCAATATGATAACATCCGGCATGGTCGCAGAGGTCGCCGATGCGATGATAGAACTGGCCGGACTTGCCCCGAAAGGATATCTGTCTGGCACCGAAACCACGGTGCAGGACGTTCTGGGCCGCCCTGCCCGCCGGTTCGCGGGTTTCATCACCGAGAACGCAGCCGCGTTTGGCCGGTGAATTCATCAATCAGGCGGATCAGAAGGTCTGCACCAGCCTGACCCCTTCGTCGATGGCGCGCAGCGCATCCAGCTCGGAGGCCTCTTTCGCGCCGCCAATCATGGTGGCAACAACGCCCTGATCCGTCAGCGCCTGATATAGCGCGCGCACCGGCTCCTGCCCGGTGCACAGAACAATCGTGTCGGCCTCGACGCTCATTGGCGCGCCATCCAGCGTGATGTGTAGTCCGGTATCGTCAATCCGGTCATAGCTGACACCGGTCAGCATCTTGACCCCGCGTTTGCGTAAGGCGTTGCGCAATATCCACCCCGTGGACACGCCCAAAGCCTTGCCCGGTTTACTGGGTTTGCGTTGCAGCACGGTCACTGCACGTGTGCCAGGAACCGGAGCCAGCGGATCGCCACTCAGCGCCCCGGGCCGGGTGAATTTTCCATCCACGCCCCAAACACTAAAGAACACGGCGCTTTGTTCTGTTTCGGCCGGTGCCGTGACCAAGAACTCTGCCACGTCAAAGCCGATACCGCCTGCTCCCATCACCGCAACCCGCGCACCCGCGCGGCGTTCGCCTGACAGGATCTGCGCATAAGTCGCCACCTTGGGATGGTCGATACCCGGCACATCCGGAAATCGCGGCGTCACACCAGTGGCGATCACCACATGGTCAAAGCCGCCCAGATCCGTGGCTGAAGCAGCTGTGCCCAGTTTCACGACCACACCGTGTTTGTGCAATTGCGCCCGGAAATAGCGCAGCGTTTCGTCAAATTCGTCTTTGCCGGGGGCGGCGCGTGCCAGATTCAGTTGCCCACCCAATGTGTCGGTGGCCTCAAATAGGGTTACGTCGTGACCCAACCGTCCGGCCTCGGCCGCGCTGGCCAAGCCAGCCGCTCCGCCCCCGACCACGGCGATCTTTTTGGGCACGGTCGCCACATTGTCGTGGAATTCAGTTTCGCGCCCGGCGCGCGGGTTCACCAGACATCCTGCCACACGTTCCGAAAATATATAGTCAAGACAGGCCTGATTACAGGCGATGCAGGTGTTGATCTCATCCGTGCGCCCTTGTCGAGTCTTGCGGACGAAATGCGGGTCGGCGAGCATAGGGCGCGCCATCGAAATCAGATCCGCATCGCCGCTGGCGATAATGTCCTCGGCCAGTTCAGGCGTGTTGATCCGGTTCGAAGCCACGACGGGGATCGACACCGCGCGCTTCACATTCGCAGCTGCCTGACGCCACGCTCCGCGGGGCACAGGATATGCGATGGTCGGCACGCGCGCCTCATGCCAGCCGATACCGGTGTTCAGCATATCGGCGCCTGCAGCCTCGACTTTCTGGGCCAGCAACGCGATTTCTTCGGCAGGGGCACCGTTTTCAATAAGATCCGCAGCAGAAATCCGGTAGATAATCATGAAATCCGGGCCGCAGTGATCGCGCACGGCGCGCACGACCTCTACCGGCAAGCGATGGCGGTTTTCGACACTGCCACCCCAGTCATCGGTGCGCTTGTTGGTATGGGGCACCGTAAATTCGTTCAGCAGATAGCCTTCGGATCCCATCACCTCGACCCCGTCGAAACCGGCGGCCTGCGCATTGGCAGCGGCGGTGACAAAATTATTGATCGTGCGAACGATGTCTTCATGGGTAAGTTCACGGGGAACAAATTTATTGATCGGGGAGCGGATCGGCGACGGTGCGACGCAGTTTTCGACCTTGGCGTACCGCCCCGCATGCAGAAGTTGGGCGCAGATCAGTGCGCCCTCTGTGTGGACCGCATCACAGATGGGCCGCAGCGTGGCAGTTTCGACGGCATCGTCCATACGGGGACCGCCTGGCTCCAGCAACCCCTCGCTATTTGGGGAGAACCCTCCAGTGATAACCAGCGCAACCTCGCCACGCGCGCGTTCGGCGTAAAACGCGGCCTGCCTGGTAATTGGATCGGGCCCGGATTCAAGCCGCGTGTGCATCGAGCCCATGATAACGCGGTTGCGCAATTCAAATGCCCCAACGCGAAGCGGCGACAGCAAATTATCGAATGCGCTCGTTCTCTTTTGGTTCTGATTCATGGAGATCTCCCTTTACGGCTTGCCTCACTTTCTAACATTTGTTAGGTTTTATGAAAAGATAGAATCCGACACTCTGGGAGGAAATTTAGGAATGCAGTTTCAGCCAACAGAAGATCAAAAAACCTTTCGCGATCTCGCCGCACGGTTTGCGCGTGATAAATTGGCCCCTGGCTATCAGAAACGGGCCTCGGGCCATACGTTTGATCGGGAACTGATCCGTGAAATGGGCGCGCTTGGCCTGATTGCCCCTGACCTGCCCGAGGAATATGGCGGGTTGGGCCTGGAGTCCGTCACCGCCGGACTGATTGTCGAAGAGATCGCCTATGCTGATTTCAACGCCAGCTACATTCAGCTTCTTGGGTCTCTTATGGGCGGCATGGTCGCTAAGCATGCCTCGTCTGAAATCGCGGCGGAATGGGTGCCAAAAGTCATCTCGGGTGATGTGGTCATCGGGTTGGGTCTGACAGAACCGCGTGGAGGTTCGGATGCCGCCAACCTGCAGCTCAAGGCCGAAAAATTTGGCAACGGCTGGCGTCTGAGCGGTGAAAAAACCTCGATGAGCTTTGCCGATCAGGCCGATGCAGCCGTAGTTTTTGCCCGCACTAGCAACCCCGAGGGCGGATCTAGAGGCGTCAGTGCCTTCTTCGTAGACCTGACCGAAAAGGGCATCAGCCGTACCCATTTCGACGATATCGGAACCAAACCTGTCGGGCGGGGATCGGTGTTTTTCGATGATGTATATGTGCCCGCCGAAAACATGATGGCCGAACAAGACCGCGCCTTTGGCTCGATCATGGCCGGATTTGATTTCAGCCGTGCACTGATTGGACTGGAATGTCTGGGTGCGGCGCAGGCATCCGTTGATGAAACTTGGGCCTACGTGCAAGACCGCGAGGCTTTTGGCGCGCCGCTGGTACAGTATCAGGGCGTCAGCTTTCCGCTGACCGAAGCCGAAACCCAGCTGACGATGATGCGCCAGCTTTGCTATTATACGCTGAATCTGCGGGACCAGAACCTGCCACACACATCCGAAGCCGCGATGTGCAAATGGTATCTTCCCAAGACTTGCTGCGAGATCATCCATCAATGCCTGATCCTGCACGGGCATTATGGCTACACCACCGACCTGCCGCATCACCAGCGCTACAACGATGTGCTTGGCCTGCAGATCGGCGACGGCACCGCGCAGATCCAGAAACTGGTGATCGCGCGTGAAAAAGTCGGCCGGGTTGCGCTGCAATACGACAACAAATCCAAAGGGGCGGCGAAATGAGCACTCCGGTAACTGCTAGAATTGAAGGAAATGTCGGCATCATCGAGTTGAGCCGTCCGGAAAAGTTCAACTGCCTGTCGTTGGAGGTGCACGAGGGCATCGCTGCCGCCCGCGCCGAATTCGAGGCCAACCGCGAGGTACGCGCCATTTTGATTCGCGCACAGGGCAAGCATTTCTGCACCGGTGCCGATCTGACCGAGGTCAAGGAAAAGTTATACGATCCAGTCGCGCTGGACCATTTCATCGGCTTTGGTATGGACAACCTGCGCAAGCTGGAGCAATGCCCCCTACCCGTCATCGTCGCGGTTCAAGGTTTGTGCCTTGCAGGTGGGATCGAATTGATGCTGGCGGCGGATGTCTGTTTTGCCGCTGAAACCGCCCAGTTCGGCGACCAGCACGCCCAGTTCGGGCTGATCCCCGGTTGGGGCGGCAGCCAGAGGCTGACCCGGTTGATGGGGCAACGCCGCGCATTGGACCTGATGTTTTCGGCCCGCTGGCTGGGGGCGGGTGACGCGAAAGACGCGGGTCTGATCAACTACATCGTGCCGGACAGTGATCTGCACATAGCGGCGCAGGAATATTGCCAGACCATCGCAACCCGATCACGGCCCGGCATAGCCGAAATGAAACGGCTGGCGCGCGAAGGCGCAGACATGACGGTTGATCAGCAGATGCGACTGGAACGTGACGCTGCAGTGCGCGCCCTGCCTAGTGCGGATGTGGCCGAAGGTTTGGACGCCTTCGAAAGCCGCCGCACGCCTGATTTCAAACAATAGACCGGAGATCTGAACAATGGATTTCAACCTGAACGACGAACAGCGCCAGATTTATGAATATGGTGGCCAGTTGGCGCAAAGTTACGACAATACCTATTGGCTGGAACACGCGCGCCGCCATGAGTTTCCCAAAGAGATGTTTCAACAGATCGCCGATGACGGCTTTCTGGGCATCATGGTGCCCGAGGAATATGGTGGTGCCGGGCTGGGCATGACCGAAATGGCATTGTTCATGGAGGGCACAGCTAACCATGGCATCCCGCTGCTGATGATGGTGGTTGGGCCGACGATGTCGATGGCGCATCTGGCGACACACGGAACCGAATTCCACAAAAAAGAGCTGCTTCCAGCCGCTTGCAAGGGTGACATCCAGTTTTGTTTTGCAATCACCGAACCCGGTGCCGGATCGAACTCAATGAAAACCAAGACGATGGCTAAGCGCAACGGCAACCGGTTTTCTCTGTCTGGCGAAAAGACCTTCATCACTGGCGCGGATGTGTCGGACTACTGCCTTGTTGTGGCGCGCACCACACCGCTCGATCAGGTGGCCCGCAAGACCGATGGCTTTACGCTATTTGCAGTCGATCTGAAGAAAAAGGGCGTCGACATGCAACGGGTACGCATTTCAATCCCGTTGCCCGAGGAACAGTGGACCCTGTTCTTTGACGATGTGGACCTTGGCCCCGAGGATGTGGTGGGTCACGTCGACGAGGGGTTCAATATCCTGTTTGATTCGCTCAACCCCGAACGGATCGTACTGGGTGCCTTGTGCTGTGGTATCGGTCGCTTTGCGCTCAACAAGGCAGTGACTTATGCCAGTGAACGCAACGTGTTCGACCAGCCGATCGGCGCGCACCAAGGTGTGCAGCATCCGCTGGCCAAGGCCTATACCAATGTCGAAATGGCCAGCTTGATGACCCGGCGTGCGGCTTGGGAATTTGACCACAAACTGCCCGCGGGGGAATCATCGAACATGGCGAAATACGCCGCCGCCGAGGCCGGGATCGAGGCGGTGGATGCCGCGTTGCAGGCGCATGGCGGGTCGGGTTTCACCGAAGACACCGGCATCTACGAGATGTATCCGATGATGCGCCTGTTGCGCACCGCCCCGGTGAACAGGGAATTGTGCCTTAGCTATATTGGCAACAAAGTCATGGGTTTGCCCCGGTCCTATTAAGCCGGGCAAATGTGAATGGAGGGCGATGATATGAAATTCGCAATGCAGTACCGCCGCGCGGATGCGTTGGAAAAGGCAAATGCCGAATGCTGGCATGACATCGAAATGGCTCCGCCGAACGCGGTGCGCCGCGTCCAGGAGGAAAACCTGGTCGCGCAGATGGCTTATCTGAAAGAGAACTCCGATTTTTACCGCGATATTCTAGCTCAGGCGGGCGTCGCATTTGACGATATTCGCACCATCGAAGACCTGCAAAAGCTGCCCTATACGTTCAAGACCGACATCCGCGAAAGCCTTGCGTCGCGAAAGCCTTTTGGCCGACATCTGGCGGCAGACCCAAAAGACGTCATCCAGATGCAGGCGTCGTCCGGCACTACCGGCAGCCCGTCGTATGTGGCATTGACTGAAACAGATGTCGAAGTCTGGAACGAAATGTCGGCGCGGTGTTTCTTTGCCAACGGCATCCGCCCCGGTGACCTGGTGTTGCACGGGTTTTCGCTGGCCAAAGGCTTTGTCGGCGGTATTCCGGTGATGCAGGCGCTGCAATACATGGGTGCTGTTGATGTGCCGATCGGCGCTGATGGCGGGGCGGACCGGCTGTTGCGGGCCTGCGCCGACACCCGCCCGCGCTGTATCGTCGGGGCGCCGAACTTTGTGTTGCATCTTGGCGAAAAGGCCGAGGAAATTCTTGGGGTCAAAGCCTCGGAGCTGGGCGTCGAACGCATTATTGTCGGCGGCGAGCCGGGCGGCGGCATTCCTGCCATTCGCAACCGTATTGAGGAACTCTGGGGTGCCAAATGTTGCGAAATGCTGGGCGGCACCGATCTGGGCGTGGCCTATTGGGCAGAATGCGACGATCAATCCGGCATGCATATGGTCAGCATGGATCACATCATTACCGAACTTCTGGACTCGGATACCGGCGAAATCATCCCCTTTGACGAGGGCGCAAAAGGCGAAATGATCTATACTGCCATCACCCGTCAAGCCAGCCCTGTATTGCGCTTTCGGTCGGGGGACTTCATCGAAGTTCTGGGCACTTCCTGTTCGTGCGGTCGAACTGGGCCAAAAATCCGCTGTGTTGGGCGCACTGACGACATGTTGATCGTGCGCGGCGCGAATGTGTTTCCGTCCGCAATTCACAGCATCATCAATGACATGATGCCCGACACCAACGGGATTATGCGCGTGGTGGCCGATTTTGACGGCCACACCACTCAGGGTGCCCTGAAAGTGATCGTGGAGCGCGGTCCGGACAGATCGCCCCAGGACGATCTCGACCTGAAATCAACCATCGAAACCCGGCTACGAGAAGCGTTGGTTTTCAAAGCGGATGTCACAATCGTCGCAGCCAACACGTTTGAAAAGCCGGGTGCCGCCAAAGTTGCACTTACTCTCAGTGAATTTCCGGAGTTGCCATGACCCAGCTGAAAACGACGATCAACACAGGGTCGGAAGAGTTTCGCGCCAACGAGGCGCATTATCGCGGGAAACTGGACGAGTTGCATGAGTTGCGCCGCGCGCAACGCATCGGTGGACCAAAGAAGGCGCGCGAGCGTCATGTGGCCAAAGGCAAAATGCTGCCCCGTGAACGGGTAGAGCGGCTAATTGATCCGGGCAGCCCGTTTCTTGAACTGGGCGATTTGGCAGGGCTTGGGAAATATGAAGACGTGCCACCGGGGGCCAGCATCATCACCGGAATCGGGGTGATCGAGGGTCGCCAGTGCATGATTATCGCCAATGATGCGACTGTGAAAGGTGGAACCTACTTTGGCATGACCTGCAAGAAACATGTGCGGGCACAGCGTATTGCGTGGCAAAACCGACTGCCCGTGATTACACTGGTCGACAGCGGAGGGGCGTTCTTGCCCGAAATCGCAAATATCTTTCCCGACGAGGGCCAGTTCGGTTCGATCTTTCACCAGCAGGTTGGCATGTCGGGGGACGGCGTGCCACAGATTGCTGTGGTCATGGGGCCATGTACGGCGGGCGGAGCCTATATTCCGGCGCTTTGCGACGAGATTGTGATCGTGCGCGGCCAAGGCTTCATGTATCTTGGCGGACCCGAGCTAACTTTTGCTGCGACCGGCGAAAAGGTAGACGCCGAAACGCTGGGCGGGGGCAAAATGCACAGCTCGGTGTCGGGAGTTACCGACCATCTGGCCGAAGATGACGCCCACGCACTGGCCATCACTCGCCAGATAGTATCGCATTTAGGGGAAATATCGAGCCCCCGAAAAACCCCTGCCGCGGCCATCCCTCCCGCTTATCCGGTTGAGGATATTCACGGCATCGTCAGCCGCGATGCCAAAGTGCCCACCGACAACCGCGAGATTGTTGCCCGCCTTGTGGATGGTAGCGATTTTCACGAATTCAAACCGCTGTATGGCGACACCATGATGACCGGCTGGGCGCGCATTCATGGCCACGAGGTTGGCATCCTTGCCAACACTGGCGTGCTGTTCGTCGAGGCGGCACTGAAGGCCACGCATTTCATCAACCTTTGTGTTCAACGCGACATTCCGCTGGTGTTTCTGGTGGATGTGAATGGGTTCATGGTCGGCCGCGAGGCCGAACAGGCCGGCATCGCCAAGGCCGGGGCCAAGATGATCACCGCCATGTCGTCGGCCCGGGTGCCAAAATATACGGTGATTACCGGTGGGTCTTATGGTGCCGGCTATCTGGCGATGCTAGGCCGTCCATTTCAACCAGACGCGATGTTCATGTGGCCCTCGGGGCGCTCGGCAATCATGGGGCCGGAACAGGCCGCCAGTGTTTTGGCACAGGTGCGCGCGCAAATTCTGGCACGCGACGACATGACATGGACCCCTGAAGAAGAAGAAGTCTTTAAGGCTCCGGTTCGCAAGGAATACGAAGATTTCCAGGGTGCCTATAATTTTGCGTCAAATCTGTGGGCCGACAACGTGATTGAACCCTCCGAGACCCGTGATGTGCTGGCGTTGCTGCTGGATGTCGCCTCGCGGCGACCGAAAGTTGAAACCAATTTTGGCGTGTTCCGGTTCTGAGGAGAGTATCATGAAAATCAATACATTGCTCATTGCCAACCGTGGCGAGATTGCCTGCCGAATTGCCCGCACCGCGCGCGCGCAGGGTATCACCCCCGTGGGCGTTCACTCAGAGGCAGACGCGAACGCACTGCATGTGCGCGAAATTGGTCGCTCCATCCTGATCGGGGCGGGGCCGGCCAGCGAAAGCTACCTCAGGATCGACGCTGTGCTTGACGCCGCGCGCCAAGTGGGTGCCGATGCGATCCATCCCGGCTATGGCTTTCTGGCCGAGAATCCGGATTTTGCCAATGCTGTCGAAGCCGCCGGGATGATCTTTGTCGGCCCAACGGCCGAAACGCTGGATCGTTTCGGTGACAAGGCCAGCGCCAAAGACGCGGCGATTGCGGCAGGCGTTCCGGTGGTCTCTGGCGCGAGCGGTGCCAAATCCGACCCCGCCGAAATTGCCGCCGCAGTGCGCGAGATGGGCTTCCCGGTGCTTCTCAAGGCTGTTGGTGGCGGTGGCGGGCGCGGTCAGCGTCTGGTCGAAACTGAGAACACATTGGTGCAAGACATCGAAGGGGCCCTGCGTGAGGCGAAGTCCACATTCGGGTCCGAGGGCATGTTGCTGGAACGCTTCCTGCCTGCCGCGCGACACGTCGAGGTGCAAATTGCGGGCGACGGCGCGGGCCATGTGGTGCATCTGTTTGAACGCGACTGCACTCTGCAGCGCCGTCATCAAAAGGTGATCGAGGAAGCTCCGGCATGGGGTCTGCCACGTACCTTGCTTGACCAGATTGCAACGGATGCGGTGAAACTGGGAGAGAGCTTGAACTATCGTGGATTGGGTACGGTTGAGTTTCTGGTCGCGGGCGACAACTATTTTTTCCTCGAGGTTAATCCGCGGATTCAGGTCGAACACCCGGTGACCGAAGCGATCACCGGCCTTGATCTGGTGGCGATGCATCTGCGCATTGCCCAGGGCGCGGGCCTTGGGATCACCCAAGGTGATATCACCTGCACTGGCCACGCCGTCGAGGCGCGGCTGTATGCCGAAGACCCCGCCAATAACTTTGCGCCTTCAACCGGCAAGATCACCACCCTATCGCTGCCCAAGGGCATCCGCATCGACAGCGGTGTCGAAACCGGCGACGAGGTTAGCCCGTTTTACGATCCGATGATTGCCAAGCTTATTGTTCACGCGGTCGACCGCGAAACGGCGCTGGCCCGGCTGGCCGAGGCGTTAGATCACACCATCGTCGCGGGCGTTCAGTCAAACCGTAGTTTCCTGACGGCGCTGGCGCGCGATCCCGAATTTGCCGCGATGAACGTGCATACCCGCTGGATCGACACCCGCCTTGATGCGCTGACCACACCTCCGGCAGACGCAACCGCCAACCTGTGGCGCGCTGTCGCAGCCGTGCTATTTGTCAGCAACGGGCGAACTGACGACACCACCAATCCTTGGAGCAATCGTTCGACCTTTACTGGCTGGCGGCTAAACGCAGGCGATGCTTTGGTCGAGGCGGACCAGCGTGTCACCCTGATGGGATCGGAGAAGGGTGCCAAGCACGAAGAACTGCGCGTAGGCCCGATTGGGTCGGGCGGTTATTTTACCGTTTTTGATGCGAATGAAGTGCCTTTGTCCCTGACCTGTCTTGAACTGGAAACAGGGCGCTGGCGCGTTACCCATAACGGCGAAACCCTGATGCTGGAAGCCCGCGTCACCGGCAATGCTATCGAAATCACCACGGCCGACGCCCGCCGCCTGTTTCACGCCGCCCCGCCCCTGGCTTTTGCGGGCAGTGAAGGGGCAGCCGAGCGGATGGTGGAATCCCCGCTCACCGGTATGATCGTTGATGTTGTTGTTTCTGATGGAGATTTGGTCGCCGAAGGCGATGTAATCGCCGTTATGGAATCCATGAAGATGGAAATATCGATAAAGGCTGCAGCGGCAGGAATCGCCATCAACATTTCTGTAACCAAAGGCATGATGGTCGACCGCGGTCAGACCATCGCCGAAATTGCCCCTAATGAAAGCGAACCGAAATGAGCGATTTTCCCAAATTCGTCGAAATCCGCGAGGAAGGCCCGCGCGAAGGCTTCCAGATCGAGAAAACGATTTATCCTATCGAGCAGCGTATTGAGCTCATTGATCTGCTGTCCGACACAGGTTTGAAACGTATTCAGGTCGGTAGCTTTGTCAGTCCGAAATACGTGCCGCAAATGGCTGACACGGGAGAGCTGTTTCAACGCATCAAACGCGTGCCCGGTGTCAATTACACGGCGCTTTGGCTGAACGACAAAGGGTTTCGCAAGGCGATGACCGCGCATGATGTCGATATCGACCCGCGCTTGCTTTTCTACCCCTCCGATAGGTTTTCGCGGAAGAACAACAACGCCTCATCAATGGAAATGCGCGAGAAACAGCGTGAATGGGTCAAGCTTTACAAAGCCGAGGGGCTGACAGTTGACGCGGCTTATGTGATGACCGCATTTGGCTGCAATTTCGAAGGCGAGATTCCGCAGGAACGGGTGCTAGACGATTTCCGTTTCATCCTTGATCTGTGCGCCGATGAAAACATCCCGTTGCCAATTCTTGTGATCGCTGACACGATGGGTTGGGGCAACCCCGAAGCGGTCAAACGCATGATCGGAGCACTGCGCGACATGGCCCCCGAGGCCCGCCTCGGCATGCATATCCATGACACGCGCGGGCTTGGTATCGCCAATGTCTATGCCGCACTCAGCATGGGTGTGGACATGTTCGAAAGCTCGGTTGCGGGACTTGGGGGATGTCCTTTTGCCGGTCATGGCCACGCCCGAGCGGCAGGCAATGTCAGCACCGAAGATATGGTATTCCTGTGTCACGAACTGGGGATCGAAACCGGCATTGACTTGGATAAACTGATCCTTGCCGCGCAGAAAGCCGAAACAATCATCGGGGCTCCTTTGATGGGCCGGGTGATGCATACTGGCGGGCTGGAAAAGTACCGCAAGGCAAAGTGAGGGGAAAAAGATGACAAAGATAATGGATGGCAAGGTTGTTCTGGTGACCGGGGCTGGGGGCGGCATCGGGCGCGATATTGCGCTGGCTGCTGCTGCCGCCGGGGCTGCGGTGGTGGTCAACGATTTGGGTGCATCGCTGAAGGGCACGGGACAGACCGAGCTGGCCGCGCAAAAAGTCGTCGATGAAATAACCGCCGCAGGTGGGTCTGCCGTCGCCAACGCAGACAGTGTGGCCGATCCCGATGCGGCCCGCGAGATGGTTGATCTGGCGGTCAGGGAGTTCGGTCGTATTGACGCAGTGGTCAACAACGCCGGCATCCTGCGCGATGGGTTTTTTCACAAGATGACCTACGAGGATTTCGACGCTGTGGTGAAGGTCCATCTTTACGGTGCATTTAATACCAGCCGGGCTGCCGCGGATCACTTCCGCACTCAAGAAAGCGGTGCGTTGGTGCACATGACGTCAACCTCAGGCCTGATTGGAAACCTTGCCCAAGCAAATTATGCTGCGGCAAAACTGGCCATCACGGCGTTTTCCAAATCCGTCGCGCTGGATATGAAACGATGGAACGTGCGGTCAAACTGCATCGCGCCTTTCGCTTGGAGCCGGATGATTTCGTCAATCAAGGTGGACACTCCCGAGCAGGAAGCGCGGGTTGAGAAACTCAAGCAGATGACCCCTGCCAAGGTCGCGCCGATGGCTGTCTATCTTGCGTCCGACAGGGCCGCAGATGTCACTGGCCAGATTTTTGCGGTGCGTAACAACGAGATATTCCTGGTTAATCAGCCCCGCCCGATCCGGTCTGTGCATTCCGGCGATGGCTGGACACCCGAGGCAATCGCCAATCATGCGATCCCTGCTTTAAAGGCCGATTTCATGCCGCTTGAAGTGTCAGCCGATGTGTTTTCGTGGGATCCGGTCTGATGGGAAAACGCAAGGATAAATTGACCTCTTCAATTGGCTGGAGCACTGCTGATAAAATCTCTGTGCGCGGGCTGGATCTGCCCAATGAGATTTTGGGGCATATGAACCTGGGTGATCTGGCGTTTTTGCAACTGACTGGGCGAAAGGCGACACCTGAGGAATCCAAGGTCTTCAATGCCATCGTGATAACTCTGGTCGAACACGGCATCACCCCGTCGGCGATTGCCGCGCGGATGACCTATATGGGCGCGCCGGAATCGTTGCAGGCAGCAGTGGCGGCGGGGCTTTGCGGGCTGGGCACGGTGTTTGTCGGCTCGATGGAAGGCGCGTCAAAGATGCTCTACGAGGCGTTGCCACACGACAAGCTGGGCACCGGTGTTGATCTGGATGCGCTGGCGGTTGAAACGGTGGCCGGTTTCCGCGACCGCAAGGCCATCGTGCCGGGGCTGGGGCATCCTGTGCACAAACCCGTTGACCCACGCACGCCGCGATTGTTCGAAATTGCCGCCCAGAACGGCAAATCCGGCGAGTACGTCGCCTTAATGCAGAAAATCCAGACCGAGGCCGAGGCCCGATCTGGCAAGATGCTGCCGATCAATGCCACCGGTGCCATTGGCGCGATCTGCTGCGAGTTTGGCTTCCCCTGGAAAATTGTGCGTGGCTTTGGTGTGATGGCCCGCGCCATCGGGCTGGTTGGCCATATCCTTGAGGAAAGCGAAAACCCCATATCCTATGATATCTGGCAGCGCGTCGAAGAGGAAATCCTCGAAACCAGCGGGCCGGGGGCAGGCTGATGACCGCACCGCCGTGCAATGGTGCTGGGATGCGACCGCTGGACGGTATCCTGGTGGTTAGTCTGGAACAGGCGGTTTCCGCCCCTTATTGCACGCGGTTATTGGGCGATCAGGGTGCGCGGGTGATCAAGGTTGAACGCCCCGATGGCGGCGATTTTGCCCGCAATTACGACACCCGCATTAATGGTGAAAGCAGCTATTTCATCTGGGGCAATCGTTCCAAGGAGAGCCTGACGCTGGACCTGAAATCGCCCGATGGGATTGCCACGCTGAAATCCATCCTGTCGCGTGCCGATGTGTTTGTGCAAAATCTTGCGCCTGGTGCTGCCGAACGGCTGGGTCTGGGAGAGGCCGAGCTGCGCAAAGACAATCCAGGCCTGATCACCTGTTCGATCTCCGGCTTCGGGCCGGGTGGGCCATATGACGGGCGCAAGGCGTATGATCTATTTATTCAGGCCGAGGCCGGATTTTTGTCGATTACTGGTACCCCCAACTCGCCCGCGAAGTCCGGCATATCCATCGCCGATATCTGCTCCGGGGTCACTGCCTATCATTCGATCCTGGCCGCGCTTTTGATGCGCGCAAAGACCGGGGCGGGCGATCATATCGAAATCTCGATGCTCGAAGCGATGGCCGAATGGATGGGTTATCCGATGTATTATGCCTATGATGGCGCACCCCCGCCGCCGCGCACCGGTGCCGGACATGCCACGATTTATCCCTATGGTCCGTTTGAAACCTCGGATGGTCAGGTGCTGTTCGGGTTGCAAAATGATCGCGAATGGAAGGCGTTCTGCGAACAGGTGCTGGAACGCCCGGACATGGCGCTTGATCCTCGGTTTGTTGGCAATTCCAGGCGCTCAGATCATCGTGATGTAATCGCGGGGGTGATTGGTGACGTATTGCCAAAACTTACCACGACCGAGGCGCTGTCACGGCTAAATAGGGCCGGGATTGGCACCGCCGAAGTGCGAGATATGGCCGGGCTGTGGGCGCATCCGCAGCTGGCCGCGCGCGGGCGTTGGCAACAGATTGACACGCCAGCGGGCGCGATGCCCGCGCTGACCCCGACGAGCGGACAAGGCTGGAAGCCACAGATGGCTCCGGTGCCGCGCCTTGGTGAACATACCCAACAAATACTGGAAGAATTCGGACCGGGGAGTGTGTCGGACGCAACCGCCGATCCGAAGAATGGAGCGTGATTATAGTGAAAACCTCGGCCCCCGATACCCATGATGACCTGCGTGACGCGCTACGTTCGCTTTGTGCCGGATTTCCCCCTGAATATCACCGCAAACACGGTGCCGCGGAAACATATCCCGTAGAATTCGTCGATGCTCTGACCGAGGCCGGCTGGCTGGCGGCGATGATCCCCGAAGAATTCGGCGGCTCGGGTCTTGGCCTGACCGAGGCCAGCATCGTGATGGAAGAGATCAACCGATCAGGCGGCAACGCTGGCCATTGCCACGGTCAGATGTACAATATGGGTACTTTGCTTCGACATGGTTCGGATGTGCAAAAGCAGCAATACCTGCCGGGCATCGCCTCGGGCAAACTGCGGCTGCAATCCATGGCGGTGACTGAACCGACAACTGGCACCGATACCACCAAGCTGAAGACCACCGCCGTGAAAAAGGGCGACCGTTATGTGATCAACGGCCAGAAGGTCTGGATCAGCCGGTTGCAGCATTCTGACCTGATGATCCTGCTGGCGCGCACAACACCGCTGGCCGACGTCAAACGCAAGTCACATGGCATGTCGATCTTTATTGTCGATCTGAAGGACGCCATCGGCAACGGGATGGAGATCCAGCCGATCGACAATCTGGTGGGCCACGAAACCAACGAGGTATTTTTTGACAATCTCGTAATCCCTGCCGAAAACCTGATCGGCGAAGAGGGGCGCGGGTTTCACCATATTCTTGATGGGCTAAATGCAGAACGAACCCTGATTGCTGCGGAATGTATTGGTGATGGCTATTGGTTCGTTGAAAAGTCGCGCGATTATGCCTGTGAGCGGGTGGTTTTCGACCGTCCCATCGGGAAAAATCAGGGTGTTCAATTTCCAATCTCAAAATCCTACGTCGCCATTGAGGCCGCTAATCTAATGCGGTTTGAGGCGTGCAAACGCTTTGACGCAGGTCAGGATTGCGGCGCGCAGGCCAATATGGCCAAACTGTTAGCCGCCGACGCCTCCTGGGAGGCTGCCAATGCCTGCATCCAGACCCATGGTGGCTTTGGCTTTGCTCGCGAATACGACGTCGAGCGCAAGTTCCGCGAAACTCGACTATATCAAGTCGCCCCGATCTCAACCAATCTGATCCTGTCTTATGTCGGCGAGCATATCCTTGGAATGCCAAGGTCTTTTTGAGCCAATGACCAAAGAAATTGATTTACCCTCCCTCAAGGACTGGGTCGGAAGGTCCGAAAAGGTCGGCGATTATTTGACAAATTCGCTGGTCGACAGGTTTTGCGCCACACTTGATCCATTCCTGTGGCTTGAGGGGAGAGGAGCTCCATTGGGCATTCATTGGTGTACCACCGTGTCGGCCACCCATAAAAGTAAACTTTCAGAGGACGGTCACGCCGAAAAAGGTGATTTTTTGCCGCCTGTGCGGCTTCCTGCCCGGATGTGGGCCGGAGGTGAAATCATCCACCACCAAAGACTTTCTTCAGACTCGCCGGTGACCCGGATTTCAAGGGTTTCGGACGTTGTTGCTAAAAATGGGAAAAGCGGACCTCTAATCTTTGTAACGGTCGAGCAGGAATTCTTCTCGCAGGATCGCCTGTGCATATCTGAACGCCAGGATCTCGTTTTCAGAGATTTTCCAAAGACCGGTAATCCCCCAAGCTCCAAGCCAGCATCGCAGAGCGATACGAACCGGGGCACCCAACTGGGCAAGCTGACACCTGATCCGTTATTGTTGTTTCGCTACTCGGCCCTGACCTTCAATTCTCATCGTATCCATTATGATCAGGACTATGCCCGCAACACCGAAGGCTATGTCGACCTTGTGGTGCATGGTCCGTTGCAGGCCACGCTGTTGCTAAATCTCGCTGCTAAAATCGCCGGTAAACCACCCCGCCGCTTTTCCTTCCGGGGTCTGGCGCCGGTTACACTGGGAAGCTCAATCTCGTTATTTCATACTGAAGAAAATAGCGGCGGCAAGGTCTGGTGCGAGGCGGATAATGGCGTAAGAAGTTTTGTGGCACAGTACAGTGATAATTGACCCGGTGCGCAGTCGTCGTGTCTTCTGCTAAGACTTCACATATCCCGGCGATCAACAATCAATTCGGCATCTTCGGGCAGTTGGTCGATGAACTCCACCTTGTCAGCACGGATGCGCGCGGTCCTCTGAAACGCATCTGCTGCGGCCTTTGTGGTGGTGCCCTTGTCGGTGCCGTGGTCCAGAACCAGATGCAGGCGCACTGTATCACGATCATTTTCGCGCGTGACCACAGCCTGCGCTGCGATGGCCCCTGATACCGCAATCACAACTTCTTCGATTGCCCGGGGGTAGATGAATATCTCGCGCACTTTTACTGCGGCACCGACCCGCCCCTGAATGGCCGAAAGTCGGGTGACTCGACCATCCGCCTCACTTTCCAGCGCATAGGCACTGTCGCCAGTGCCAAACCGGATCATCGGCCAGTCGGCTTGGCGCGCGGTGACGACGATCTCGCCTGTTTCGCCATCCGCCAATGGCGTGCCGCTTTCGGGGTCACATATCTGCACGATCCGGTCGGGGTGAACCAGATACCCTTCGCCACCGTCCTCATAGCCGACAAGCCCCAGATCGGCGGTGGCATAGGCCGCCCAGGTTTTTACACCATAGTCGGATTCGATCCGGCGACGCTTGGCCATCCAGTCGCCCATTTCTCCACCAAGAAAGGCGGATTTCACGGTCCAGGCTTCGCGGCCATAGGTTTCGATCACCTTGTCGGCCAACGCCAGAAAAAACGCAGTGCTGGCGCAGATCGACGTAACACCGGTTTCGCGAATGATCTGGGCCTGCAATTCACGGTTTCCGGTTCCTCCCGGAATCACGGTCGCACCAACGACCTGCGCCGCCTCATCAAACAGTAGGCCCGCGGGGACAAGATGATAGGCCCAAGTGTTCAGGATGATATCGGCATTTGTGATCCCTGCAGATCTGAACAACAGGTCAAGCCCATGGCCGCCCACACCGGGCAACGACGGCTCAAATATCGGGCCCGGAGACACATAGATGCGCGATACCTCTTTGGGATCGGCGACGAGGAACCCGCCGAAAGGCGGGTTCGCTCTTTGGAGCGTAAGCAACTCCTCTTTTTTCATCACCGGCAGGCGGGAGAGATCCGCCAGTGATGAAACCTTGGATGGGTCAAAACCCGCTTTGTCAAACCGTGCCTTCAGTCCCGGTGCCACTTGTGCTGCTTTGGCATAGGCTCTGGCAATTTCCGTATAGACAGCGTCAGACATGGTGGCCTCCCTTGTTGTTGGTTGACCTAGAGCGGGCAATCTTTGCGGAAATTTGGCGCGCGTTTTTCGCGGTGTGAAAGTACACCTTCTTTTACGTCATCGCCCATAAATCCCAGCATCTCCAGGGCGGTCGAAGCGTCAAAGATAGGCCCGGCCTGACGCAGCCAGTTGTTCAGTGAGTATTTGGTCCAGCGAAGTGCGCTTTGCGATCCCGTGGCCATTTCAGTCGCGGTATCAATCGAGATCTGTTCAAGTTCGTCATCCTCGACGCACATCGACACCATGCCAATACGTTCGGCCTCTTCACCGCTTATCGGCTTGCAGGTCAACAGGTAGTATTTGGCTTTGGCCATGCCGCACAGGAGGGGCCAGATGATCGCGGCACAATCGCCCGCAGCGACACCCAAACGCGGGTGGCCATCAACGATTTTGGCGCGTTTTCCCGCGATCGAGATATCGGCAAGGATACCCACAACAAGGCCCGCACCAGCCGCCGGGCCGTTGATCGCCGAGATGATAATCTTGTTACAATTGATGATGTTGTAAACCAAATCCTTGGCTTCTTTCCATGTCTTCATCACCGTGTCGAAATTGCCGGTGATGCCTTCGATCAAACTGAAGTCGCCGCCTGCCGAAAACGCTTTGCCCCGGCCTGTAACGATTACTGCATTGATGTCCTGATCGCGGTCAATGTCGATCCAGATATCGGTCATTTGGGTGTGGGTTTCGGCATCAACCGAGTTATAGGTCTCTGGCCGGTCAAAAGTGATGCGCAAAACGCGATCTGCCGGGTAGTCGAAAGACAATTTTGGGTACTTCGTTGCGTAGTCAAACATTTTAGTTTCCTCTGTTTGGCAAATGATCGTCACAGGCCCAAAACGGCCTTAGACAAGATATTTCGTTGGATTTCGTTTGAGCCGCCGTAGATTGTCGTCGGCCGTGCTTTGTAAAAACTGGCCAACACATCGACCCCGACATTGCCCACCTGCAGCGGCCCTATACTGCCACCATCGGGGCCTGCGACCTCGATCATCAGTTCCGATATCCGCTGATAGGTCTCGGTCACCCAGATTTTCAACATCGAGACATCGGCTCCCAATGTCTCTCCGCGCTTAAGCTGATCGGCAAAGCGGCTGTATAGGGCTGCGTGGTCTTCAACGTCCAGCGCCGCCTCGGCGTAGCGATCCCGAAACACGGGGTCGTCAAAGGCACCGCGACCACGGGCAAAAGTTTCAAGCTGACCCAGTGCATTCTGCGCAAGGCCGGGTGAGCCGATGAATATCCGCTCAAAGCTGAGCAGCGCCTTGGCCATGCTCCAACCCTTGTTGATCTCGCCCACCAGGTTGGCACGTGGGGTGCGGGCGTTGTCAAAAAACACCTCGCAAAACTCGGTCTCGCCAGCCAGCGTGGTGATCGTGCGCACGTCGACGCCTGGCTGATCCATGCTGGCCAGAACAAAACTGATGCCCTGTTGTTTTTTAGGCGCATCGGGGTCGGTACGCACGAGCATGAAGATGTGGGTGGCGTCATGCGCCATCGTGGTCCAGATCTTCTGGCCGTTGATGACGAAATCATCGCCATCAATCACAGCACTGGTACGCAGATTTGCCAGATCAGAGCCTGCTCCGGGTTCGGAATAACCCTGACACCAGATGTCTTCACAGCTCAGGATGCGCGGCAGCCAATAATCCTTTTGTGCCTCGGTGCCGAATTTGATAATCAAGGGGCCAACCATCTGGATCCCCATGTCTCGACCCCGGTTGACGCCATAGTGTTGCTGTTCTTCGTAAAAGATCAGCAGTTTGGCCGCCTCCAAGCCCATGCCGCCAAATTCGATGGGCCAGGCAGGTGCGACCCAGCCTTTGGCGTGTAGCTTCACATGCCAGTGCTCAATCTCGGCAAACTTAGGTCGGTGCGGCAGGTGACGTAGTTCTTCGGGATATTCGGCCTCGAAAAAAGCCCTAACCTCTCGGCGAAACTCTTCATCGCTTATTCCATTCCAGTCGGTCATTGCGCAGCCACCTCTGTTTCATTTGCATCCAGCCAGCGGCGGCGATGAAACGCCGCATCCCCCAGCCACGCCGACAGGACAAGCGCCCGGTTCAGCAACATGCCGACATCGAATTCATCCGTGTACCCGACCGCGCCATGCAGCTGGATCGCCTCGCGGGTGATTTTTTGCGCGGCGGTACAGGCGCGGGCCTTGGCGCGGCTTGCCTGTCGCACCCGTTCTAGCGTCGAACCTGCTTGATCCATCGCGGCCAGCGCCTCGCGTACGGCGGCCTGGGAAACTTCCTGCGAGACATGCATATCAACGGCACGGTGCTGAATCACCTGAAACGAACCAATCGGCTTGTCAAATTGTTCGCGTGTTTTGATATAGTCCAGTGTCAGTACCAGCGCTGTACCGCTTAGCCCGACCAGTTCGGCGGCGGCTAATGCGGTCGTATCCGCAACGGCATTAGTCAGCGCATCAGTGACCTGCGCGCCTTCGGCCAGCACCTCTGCCGGGGTGTCCGCAAAGCTTATGCCCCAAAGCTCGCTGGCATCCGATTGCAGCCGGGTCTGCATCAGCAGACCAGACGCATCCGCCGCGATGCGCACCAGAACCGAACCTCGCGGCCCCTCGGCGAGGACCAGAATATGGTCCGCACCACTGGCCCCCACCACCCAATCCTTACTGCCGGTCAGTGTGGTTCCATCAAAACGGCATTCGATATCATCCGATAGGCCCGTCGCGCAGCGTTCCTGCCAGGCCACGGCCAACACGACATCGCCAGCGATGGCGGCTTCCAGCATCGGATCCTGCGGGCACAGCCGCTGCATCAGCCCGATTGCCAGCCCGATTGTCGGCACCACCGGCTCAGGCGCGGTCACGCGGCCAATCTCTTCGGCCACGACACCAGCCGCCGTCAGCCCCATACCAAGCCCCCCGGCCTCTTCGGGGGCTGCGACCCCCAGTACACCGGCAGCAGCCAGTTCCTGCCAGATACCCGCGTCCCAGGGCGTATCGTCATCACGCACGCGGCGGGCGCGCCCAAGTCCGCCCGCCCGATCCAGCAGCGTACCAACGCTGTCGCGCAAAAGCCGTAGGTCTTCGTCTTGTACCATAGTCATTTCAGGTCTTCCTTTCGGCGCTGGATCATCACTGGGGTCTCAACGCTCATAACCAACTCACCGGCGGGGTTTCGCGCTTCGAGCGTGTAAATCAAAACACCCCGGTCAGGCTTGCTGCGCGATGGGACCAAAGACTGAACTTCGATCCGGATATTCAGTGGTTCTTCTGGGCGCACTGGTCGCAGCCAGCGCAGCTGGTCAAACCCGATACCACCAATGTTGGCGACGTCGACCATCAAGTCCTGCATGATAGGTTTGAACACGGTCAGAAGTGTCTGGAAACCAGAGGCGATCAGCCCGCCGTGGATACCTTCAGCATAGGCTTCATCCGTATGCAGACGCTGAGGGTCCCATTCCTGAGCAAACTCCATGATCTGCTGTTTGGTCAACGGCGCAGAGCGAAATTCGAAAACCTGACCAACACTGAAATCTTCCAAATACTTCATTTTGCAGGTGAGCCTTCGGGACTAGCAAAACCCGCATCAAAGAACTCACCGGAAATCCTGCGCCGGTTGAATTCCTTCAGCTTCGGATATGTCTCACCAAATGCGGTCAGGAACTCCTGCATCGGCGCATCCACAAACAAGCCCCGATCATTGACGTATTCCATATGGCGGCGGTTCGTGTCGTCAAATTCGTGAAACAGCGCGTCGTGCTCTCCGTCAAATTCCAGCGGCTTGACGCCAAAACGCTGGCACAATTCCATGTTGAAGGCCGGGGTCACCTTGAAAGATGATTCACCCAGCCAAAGCTGAACATAGCCGTGGTAGATGAACAGGTCAGTGCCCATCAGCTCGGCCAGTTTGGGCGTATTCAAGTGGTTGCGAACATCGGCAAAGCCAAGTGCTGCCGGAATGCCAACAGCCCGCAGGCATGCAGCCAGGAGGATCGCCTTGGGCACGCAAAACGCCGAGTCCATGTCCGCGATAACACTTGCCCGATAATCCTCGGTGTTCAGGGAAAACGTATAGGGATCATACCGCAAATCGTCGCGCACAGCCTGAAACAGGCGCACTGCCATGTCCTTTTTGGATGCATCCGGTGCCATGTTGCGCAGCGCCCGCATCACAAAGGCCTGCACCTCCCTACTATCGCTATCGACATAGTGCGCAGGAGAGACAAATCGTTCCGCTTCAGCGGAAAGTTCCGACATCGGCTCAGACATTGTAACCCCTCCCAAAGGAATTCAAACAAGTTTCTAACATTTGTTAGATTATTCCAAACAGCGTCAGCCGTCAACCTATTCTGACGCCTCAGCGACCACTATTTACAACCCAAACTCGGCATTTTGCTCACCCAGATCGGGCGCGGCGCGACTGTCGGCGACTGCCCCGCGAAATTCTGGTGCAATCGGCAAAGGCAGTGCCGGAACTTGCTCGCCCCCAACCGAAACCACCCGCCCGAACGTGTCGCGCGCCGTGAAATGCGGATCGGCTGCGGCCTCGGCCGGTGTCTTGACAATGGTGCAGCAGCAATCCGCCGCTTCCAGCAATGGTGCCCAATGAGCAGATGGTTTGACCACAATCCGGCGCGCGACCTCGGCCTTTGTCGCCGCTGGATCGGCAAGGTCATCGCGCAGGTCCCGCGGCAGGTCGATGACATTGCAAAATGCGTCCCAGAATTTCTGCTCCAGCGCCCCGACCGCAACCTGTCGGCCGTCTGATGCCGAATAGAGCCTGTAACGTGCCCTGCCCCCAGTCAGCCTGTCACCGCCATTTTCAATAGGCTCGCCCGCGATGACCCCCTTGGCGTGCGCCCAATAGGCGAAGGCAAACGCGCCCTCAGACATGGCGATATCCAGATGGACGCCTTGCCCGGTCTTGTCGCGCTGGCGCAGCGCAAGCAGGATATTCATGATTGCCGGATAGGTTCCCCCGCCGATATCGGCGATCAGACCAAACGGTGCGGTCGGACTGTCAACCGAACCTGAACTAAGCGACAGGACACCCGCATCCCCAACATAGTTCATGTCATGCCCGGCAACGTCTCGTTTCGGGCCGCTCTGGCCGTACCCTGTTATTGAACAATAGATGATTTTGGAGTTAAGCGTCCTGACCGCATCATACCCCAGTCCCAACCGTTCCATGACGCCAGGACGGAATTGCTCGACGATAACATCGGCCTTTTCGATTAGCGACCGCAAACTGGCCACAGCCCCTTCCGCCTTGAGGTCCAGCGCGATGCTTTTCTTGCCCCGGTTCAGGATAGCATAGCCCAGACTGCGGCCCTCGATCATTGGCTCTGTCAGGCGCATGTCTTCGCCGGAGCCCGGACGCTCCAGTTTGATGACCTCCGCCCCGGCTTCGGCCAGCATCAGCGTGGCCATCGGACCGGGCAAAAGTGTGCTAAAATCCAGCACCAGAATATCGTCAAGCGGTTGTGTCAAATGTCTCTCTCCTCAGGCAAGCCTTGCAGCGCCATTGTTCAGCACCACCACGTTACGTTCGGGTACCACTGCTCGAAACCGAACCTCTGTGCCGTCCCGCCAGATTTCGAAGCGCACAGTTTCACCGGGGTAAACCGGCGCGGAAAAACGCACATCCAAACCGGTCAGGCGGCTTGCATCATAGTCGCAGATCGTCTTCAAGATCGCTCGGCAGCCCAGACCATAGGTTGCCAGACCATGAAGGATCGGACGGTCAAACCCCACCGATCTCGCAACCGCCGGGTCGGCATGAAGTGGGTTGTAATCACCGCTCAGTCGGTAAATCAGCGCTTGGCGCGGCAGTGTGGTCAGATCGCAAATATGGTCCGGTGCCCGATCCGGCAACGTAGCCGGAATAGGCCCAGCAATCTTCTCACCACCGAAGCCGCCATCACCACGCGCAAAGGTCGACATCGAAACCCGCGCCAGCGTCTCATTGCTGGCCGCGTCAATGATATCGCGGCTGATATGAAGCACCGCGCCCTTGCCTTCGCCCTTGTCAGAAATATGATCAATCCGGGTGCGCCCGATCACCTTACCCTCGACAGGCAGGGGCTTGAACACATCCAACCATTGTTCACCGTGCAGGACCTTTTTCCATTCGACCCCTGTGCGCGGGTCGCTCAGCCAGAAACCGGGATATCCCAGAATGACGGCCATGCTTGGCGCGGCCAGCAGACCGTCTTCATAGACATAGGCCAGTTCTTTTTCATCGTTCGGGTCCTCTCCGAACCCCAGACCAAGGGCATAAAGCATCGTGTCCCGCTTGGTATAGCTGTGCTCCAGGTCTTTGAATTCCCAAGCGTTCAGCGCATCAATATCCAAAGGCATTTCCGGTTTTTCCTTGCTTAAATCAAACGGTGCTGGCCGCGCCGAGAATGGCCGTAACTTGGCTAGACAATACCCCACCATTGCCATGCGCCAGCGCCAGCTCCACGTTATCCTGTTGCAACCCCGGCGCATCACCTCTGATCTGGCGTGCGGCCTCGATCACCGTGAAGATGCCGTACATTCCGGGGTGCACACATGACAGCCCACCGCCATTGGTGTTGACTGGCAACGCCCCGCCCGGCGCGATCCGGCCATCGGCAACAAATCCGCCGCCTTCGCCCTTGGCGCAGAACCCGAGATCTTCGAGAAACAGGATGGTGTTGATGGTAAACGCATCATACAGCTCAACGACGTCGATATCGCCCGGCGTCACCCCGGCCATCGCAAAGGCAAGTTTGCCGGAGTCGCGCGCCGCCGTAACCGTGAAATCCTGCATTTGCGAGATTTGCCGATGGCTGCTGGCCGCCGCAGACCCCAGGACATAGACTGGTGCCTTGGGGAAATCCCGCGCCCGATCGGCCCGCACCATCACGATGGCACCACCGCCATCGGTCACTAGGCAACAATCGCGCGTGGTCAGCGGATCGCCCACCATACGCGCACCCAGTACATCTTCGCGGGTCAACGCGTCGCGCTCAAAGGCTTCGGGATTATGCCGGGCCCAGGCGCGTGCCGCAACGGCTACGTCGGCCAGTTGTTCGCGTGTCGTGCCATATTCATACATATGCCGCGCCGCAGCCATCGCATATGCCGAGATCGGATAGCGCGGGTTATACAGCCCTTCGTAGGGCGGCAGCTTTGACGCGGTCACAAGCCGCCCTGACGCCGTACGCTGATTGGATCCGTAACAGATCAGCGCCACATCACAAAGCCCAGCCTGCAACGCCAGTGTCGCCGAGGTCAGATAGTTCACAAACGACGAACCGCCCGTCATCGTGCCATCGACATAGCGCGGCTGAATCCCCAGATATTCGGCCGCCATGAGGACCGGCATGGCATCTTCCATCATGGTGCAGAACAGACCATCGACATCGCTCAGCTTCAGTCCGGCATCGTCCAGCGCCGCGAGTGCTGATTGCGCCATAATGTCATAGGCCGAAAACCCCGGTGCCTCGCCGAAACCTGCATGCCCCACGCCGACGATCGCGGATTTTCCGCGCAATTGATCAACCATGGTTCAGCCCTCCACCGGCTTACACAGCACGGCAGGAACACCGTCAATTTCACCGACAAAGGCCGTGACCGGCAACCCGATCGTCACCTCGGCAGGAGAGATTTCATCGACCCGGCTCATCATCCGCACCCCCTCAGCCAGTTCAACCATGCAAACGTTATAGTCACCCCCACGCTCAGGCTTTCGCCGCACTGTGGTCGTGGTGTGAACGATACCGCCGCAGGATGCCGGGTGCCATGTCAAGGATCGCCCTTTGCAATGTGGGCACAAAACGCGCGGGAAAAAAATGAACTTTTGGCAACCATTACATTGCTGCAAGTTGATCTGGCCCTTTGCCAATCCGTCCCGGAAGGTTTTATCCGGCCCCTGGCTTTCCGGCATTTCGAATGCTCCTTCGATAGATCGAATCTAAGTTGCTTTCAATTCTAACACCTGTTAGAATTAATGCAACTCTCCACCTCAATAAAAGCGGGTTCTAACCATGAGCATCAGTAAAGACGGCATGCTTGCAGGCGTCAGGGTCATCGACATGACGTCGGTTGTATTCGGCCCCCTTGCCACGCAAATGCTTGGTGATCTGGGTGCCGATGTCATCAAGGTCGAAAGCCCCGAAGGCGACATGCTGCGTCAGGTGCAACCTGCCCGGACGCCTGGTATGGGTGCGGCATTTCTGGGCACAAATCGCAACAAGCGCAGCATTACCCTTGATCTGAAAACCCAAAAGGACCGCACCGCTTTGCTTGACCTGCTGGATGATGCGGATGTATTTGTATCCAGCGTCCGCCCCGCTGCGCTGGCGCGGTTGTCCCTTTCCCCCGAGACCCTGCGCAAACGCAATCCCAAGCTGATTACCGTGGCCGCAGTCGGGTTCGGCTCGGACGGGCCGTATCGCAACAAGCCCGCCTATGACGACAGCGTCCAGTCTGTCTCCGGCATGGCCGGACTGGCCACGATGTGTAACCCCGACAGCCCACCTGCCTATGCTCCCACGATTATCGCCGACAAGCTTGGCGGGGTCACTGCTGCCTATGCGATCATGGCCGCGCTGTATCACCGTGAACGGACCGGGCAGGCCCAACATGTCGAGGTTCCGATGTTCGAAACACTGGCCTCCTTCCTACTGGTCGAACATATGGCCGAGGCAACATTTGAATCCGAACCGCAAAGCTTCGGATACCAACGGATGCTGGTCCCGCATCGGCGCCCAGTAAAGACCGCAGATGGCTATATCACCATCCTGCCCTACTCGAATGCGCAATGGGCACGGTTTTTCAAAGCCGTGGGGCGCGACGACATGCTTAATCATCCATGGGTCACCAATATGGACGAACGCAGCCGGAATATCGGAGGGATCTATGACATGGTGGCGCAAATAGCGACGACACGCACCACCGCCCAGTGGATTGAACTGACCGAACAAGCCGACATTCCGGCCATGCCCGTGCGCTTGCTGTCAGATCTGCCGCAAGACCCCCATCTGGCCGCGACAGGATTTTTCCAAACCATCGACCATCCCACTGAAGGGGCCGTCTGGACCACCAAACCGCCCATCAAATTCTCTGCCACACCTGCGCGCCACGACATCACTCCGCCGCCTGCACTGGGTGAGCACAACCCTGACATCCTGAAACGGCCCAAGCCCAAGTGATCAGCCGCCCCAAACCGGGAAAAGGCCCGCCTAACCGGCGGGCCTTTAGGGTATCGTAAGGTCGGAAATTTGGCGACCATGTATCAGAGCTTTCCGATCAACTCGGGCACGGCCTCGAACAGATCTGCGACCAGCCCGTAATCGGCAACCTGAAAGATCGGCGCTTCTTCATCTTTGTTGATCGCGACGATAATCTTGCTGTCTTTCATCCCGGCCAGGTGCTGGATCGCGCCGGATATACCGACTGCTACATAGAGGCTAGGGGCCACAACCTTACCTGTTTGGCCGACCTGCCAGTCATTTGGTGCGTAGCCTGAATCGACCGCAGCGCGGGACGCGCCCACGGCGGCACCCAGCTTGTCTGCCAGCTTTTCGATCAGCGCAAAGTCGTCTTCCGACCCGACACCGCGACCACCGGAAACGACGACACCGGCCGATGTGAGCTCGGGGCGGTCGCTTGCCGCCACGTGGTCTTCGACCCAGGACGACAGACCGGGATCTTCAACCGCCGAGATCGTCTTGACCGAGGCAGACCCGCCGTCGCCAGCAGCATCAAATGTCGACGTGCGGAAAGTGATGACTTTCTTCCCGTCAGAAGATTTAACCGTTTGAACCGCGTTGCCCGCATAGATCGGCCGCTCAAACGTATCGGCATCAATCACGCCGGAGGCGTCAGAGATGATCATCACATCCAGCAGTGCCGCAACCCGTGGCATCACGTTCTTTGCGTCTGTCGTGGCAGGGGCAACGATGTGATCGTAATCACCCGCCATCGACACGATAAGCGCTGCCGTGGATTCCGCGAGGCGGTGACCCAGCGTGGCATCCTCGGCGACAAGCACCTTGGAAACCCCGTCGATTTTTGACGCCGCTTCACCTGCCGCAGCAGCTGAGCCGCCACAGGCCAGTATGGTGATATCGCCCAATGCTTTGGCGGCAGTCACGGCCTTGGCCGTGGCATCCATCGCCAATTCGCCATCGGTTATTTCTGCAAGGAGTAGAACAGCCATTACACGGCCCCCGCTTCTTTAAGTTTCGCTACCAGTTCATCCACGGATGCAACCATAATACCGGCTGCGCGCTCTGCTGGTTCAACGGTTTTCACGATCTCCAGGCGGTTGGAAACATCAACGCCGTAATCTGCCGGTGTCTTTTCATCCATCGGCTTTTTCTTTGCCTTCATGATGTTGGGCAGGGACGCATACCGTGGCTCGTTCAGGCGCAAATCAACGGTGATGACCGTGGGCATCGAAACTTCGATGGTCTGCAAACCGCCGTCCACTTCACGTGTGACTTTGGCTTTGTCGCCTGCAATCTCCACTTCGGATGCAAATGTCGCCTGCGACCACCCCATCAACGCTGCCAGCATCTGGCCGGTCGCGTTCATGTCATTGTCGATGGCCTGCTTGCCGCACATCACCAGACCAGGCTGCTCTTCATCCACAATCGCTTTGAGGATCTTGGCAACGGCCAGTGGTTCGATGTCGTTGTGTACGTCGTCTGTGGCGACAACGAGGATCGCGCGGTCCGCGCCCATGGCCAAAGCGGTGCGCAATGTTTCCTGAGCCTGCTTGACGCCGATGGAAACAACCACGACCTCTTCGACCTGACCGGCTTCTTTCAGACGGATCGCCTGTTCGACGGAAATTTCGTCAAACGGGTTCATCGACATTTTTACATTAGCAAGATCAACACCCGATCCGTCCGCTTTGACGCGCACTTTCACGTTGTAGTCAATCACGCGCTTTACAGGTACAAGTACCTTCATGGGCGATAATCTCCTCTTGAGGTTAGTATATTTTGAATCTCTTTACTCAGCAGTCTCGGAATCTCGGCTTTCGTTTCTCTGTGAAAGCATTCATTGCTTCGGGAAAATCATGCGCGCCAAGCAGAATGGTCTGCGCGCGGCACTCAATGTCCAAAGCTTCCTCGAAAGAGCACTCCGCGGCCTCACGCATCACGCGTTTGCTGCAATTCATTCCAAACATCGGGTTTGCTGCCATCTCGGTCGCGATTGCGATCGCGGCAGCTTCGGTTTCGTCAGCGGGCACACATTCTTCTACTGCCCGCATCTGATGGGCCGTCTTGCCCGAAATCTCACGCCCGGTCAGCACCAGAAGGCGTGCCGCGCCTGACCCCATGCGCTGTTGCAACAGCCAGCTCGATCCCGTGTCGGGGCAGCCACCCACTTTTGAAAAAACTTGGCAGAACCGCGCATCTTCAGCGGCGACAATCACGTCGGCACACAGCGCCAAACTCATTCCTGCGCCATAGGCGACGCCATTCACGGCAGCAATCAGCGGCTTGTTGAACCCGTATGCCGCGCGCCCGCCACTATGCACCTTGTCAACCATCTCATAGGTTGCACGCGCGCCTTTTGCGATCTCGGACCGAAACCCGACAAGATCGCCACCACTTGAAAAATAATTGCCGCCAGTCATCACAACGGCACGCACCGCATCATCCCTTTGCGCCACATCAAGAGCCGCAATAAACTGGTCAACAAATGCCAGGCTATAAGGGTTCCGGCGCGCGGGCTGCGTGAATCGCAAGACCCCCACCCCGTTGTCGACGTCAAATCGCATAAGGTCAGACATATCAAGCTCCTGGTTACCTATCTACCCTGCCAAACCGGGGGGCGTTTTTCAGCAAAAGCCCGCGGGCCTTCGATGGCATCCTGGCTGGCGTAGACAACTTCATGCAACCGCTTGCCTTCTTCTAATCCAGCAGCACAGCCCAGATCCATCGTTGCGCGCACACTTGCTTTGGCGGCGATCACCGACAACGGCGCGCCCGAAGCGATGCGGTCCGCCAGTTCGCGGGCACGGGTCCGTACGGCATCAGGTGTTTTTTCCAGGTAATTAGTAAAACCATAGTCGTGCAGCCGTTCGATCGGCAGTAGATCCCCGGTTAGGACAAGCTCCATCAGGACCGGTTGCGGTAGCATCGACAGGCCCGGGGCGGCCCATGGCGATCCTCGGCCAATCTTGACCTCGGTTATGCCAACCTTCGTTCCTTTCAGTCCGACCCGCAGGTCGCTCATCAGGGTCAGCATCATGCCACCGGCCATCAGCGATCCGGTCATCGCTGAAATAATCGGCTTGGAACAGGCCCGCATCCGGTCATGGAACGGATCGCGCATTTTGGACAGGATATCGATACCTTCGTCGCGGGCAATCTCGGCAGCTTCCTTGAGATCGAGCCCGGCGCTGAACACACCACAATCGGCGGAGGTCAGGATGACGACGCGGATACTATCGTCAGCCTCGATCTGATCCCAAGCATCCGCCAACCCGTTCGCGGCCGCTACTGACAAGGCATTCTTTCGCTCTGGTCGGTCAATAAAAACTGTTGCCACACCGTTTTCAACGGTGAGTTCAATTGGGTTATCTGTCATGGAATGTCCTTAAGATACGGGTTTGAGCAAAGCTGGTTCGTGTTGGTTCAAACCCGGTGGAAGGCTGGGGGCGAACCCCCAGCCACGTTTTCTTACTCAACCGTGAACTTGCTTGAGCTTTCTTTGACCACATCCCAGATTACGTCGGTATAGGCTGCGGTCCAGTCCTGCTGAGGGACCCAGGTTTTGCCATCCCACATCTCGATACGGGTCTTACCGCCGCCACCGTGATCATCCGCCGTCACCGTAATGGGGGCGAACAGACCGTTGGCATCAAAATCCACGATGCTTTCATAGCCTGCCTTCATGGAATCGGGTGTAACAGGGAAGCCATTCTGCTCGACCGCAAGACGCGCTGCCTCGAACGCCGCGGAATAGATCGCCAGACCGGTATTGTAATACACGTCGTTGATCTTTTCGACCGGCCCGGCACCTTTGCCCGCGCCGTAAACGTCGGCAAGGATTTCCTGAATGATCGGAAGATCCTGCCCGCCGGCAACATTGGTCCCCCGCTTGAGCCCGATTGCGGCCTCGGCTCCGATGTTGGCGATGTCCACCTCATTCAGCCAGTTGACCGAGATATAATTGCTGATCGGAAAGCCGTTGCGTTTCATCTCCTTGGCAGCAACGACGTGCCCACCTGCGAGAAGCCAGGCAACCACATAGTCGGGCTTGTCGCGACGCACTTTGGTCCAGACGCTCGCCTGATCACTGCCGGGCAGCGGCACCGGATAAAGCAAAAGCTCAAAGCCTTCTTTTTCGGCCAGTGTTTTCAGGATTTCGATCGGTTCCTGACCAAAGGGATAGTCCAGATAGGCGAAACCGACCTTGACACCTTTCATGTCACCACCGCTTTGCTCTTTGATATAGGCAATATCGTTGGCGGCTTGTCCCCAATAGGTGGGACCAACCGGGAAGATCTGGCTGAACACCGATCCGTCAGCGGCGTCCCCCCGGCCGACAAGAGATTGGATCAGAATATTCTTGTCTTTCATAATCCGCGGCAGCACAGCGATGGAAACCGGCGTCGACAGCATGTCGAACACAAACACGCCTTCACGCTTGAGCTTTTCGTAGCATTCAATACCACGCTGCGGTTCGTTGCCGTGATCTTGAACGATGATTTCAATTTCATGACCACCGATGCCGCCCTTCATATTGGTCAGGGTGGCCAGATCTTGCGCCGCCTGCGTGATTTGCGGCGTCACAAATGTGTAGGACTTGCTCAGATCATAACACATACCGAACTTGATCGTGTCCTCGGCTGCATTCGCGGCCGACAGGCTTGTCAGCCCCATCACGGCTGCCGCAGCCAATCGTTTTACATAAGTCTTGGTTTTCATTGGTTGGTTCCTCCTCTGTGAATATTCAAACGCAAACGCTAGCTCAGCCAGCGCTTCCGTCTGCTGTAGTGCTTGATGTCGTGAAAATTCTTGCCTTCACCTCCACCGAGATAAAACTCCTGAATGTCGGAGTTTGCCTTCAGCGCCTCTGCCGAATCGTGCATCACGACGCGGCCATTTTCGATCAGATAGCCGTGCGAAACGATCTCCAGCGCGGCCAGCGCGTTTTGCTCTACCAGTAAAACCGACAGGCCATCTTCCTTGTTGATGCGCTGGATAATTCCAAAAATTTCGGCCACCAGAAACGGAGCAAGCCCGAGGCTGGGTTCGTCCAACATCAGCAGGCGCGGTTGGGTCATTAGCGCACGCCCGATGGCCAACATTTGTTGTTCGCCGCCTGATAGATACCCCGACTGTGATGCTTTGCGTTCCGCAAGGCGCGGAAAATACTCATATATGCGGGCTTTTTCCGAATTCACCTTTTGGCGCGACATCGACATCGGCGCTGCCGCCTCAAGGTTTTCATCCGGTGTCATATGCTCGAACACCCGGCGGCCTTCAATGACGTGGCAGATACCCATCGCAACGCGGTCTTGCGGCAGGATGTTGCCGATAAGTTTACCGTCAAAGCGAATTTCCCCCCGGCTGACCTTGCCCCGTTCGGCCTTTAGCAATCCACTGATTGCTTTCAGGGTGGTGCTTTTGCCTGCTCCGTTGGAACCCAAAAGGGCAACCATTCCTCCACGGGGAACCTCGATCGAGACCCCTTTAATCGCGAGCAGGACTGATTCGTACAAAACTTCAATGCTGTTCAGAGACAGTATCTGGTCGGTCGCTGTGGTTTTAGGCTGTGCCATGTCGCCCCCTATTTCTTAAGCTGGTCAAAGGGCCAAACCATCAGGTAATCCCTGACATTGGCGTAGAGTTTTCCGAGCCCCAAGGGCTCGACCATCAGGAAGATGACAATCAGTGCGCCGTAGGCCGCGTTCGGAATGTGCGCTAGCGTTTCGATGCCTAAATCCAACCCCAAAAGATTAGCTCCCAATGAGAACAACTGGTTCACGACCCCGGGCATGAGCAGGATGAGTGCGGCTCCCAGATAGCTTCCAAGAATGCTGCCGAGCCCACCCACAATCACCATCGCCAAAACCTGAATGGATACGTTCACGGCAAACTGTTCTGGGGCCGCAAGAAAGTAGAACGTCGCCACTAGGATCGCGCCGCTGACACCTGCGATAAATGACGATGCGGCAAACGCGACAAGTTTATAGTAAAAACTGTTCACACCCAGAATAGCTGCGGCAAAATCCTTTTCCCGCACGGCAACCAAGGCCCGGCCCAATCCGGTGCGTCGCAGGTTGAGCATGAAGATCGTGACCAGAACGCACCAGCCGAATGCAACGTAATACAGACCTGCATCCGAGGTAATGTCCTGCCCCAACAACGCAAAGGTGGGCGATTGCAAGGACGCGTGCGATCCCCCTGCGATCGTTGGCGAATGGGTCAGTACCCAGTCCATCACGAACTGCATCGCAAGGGTTGTGAGGGCCAGGTAAAGCCCCTTGGTCCGCAGCGCCGCAAAAGCAAACAGACTTCCGATTACCGAAGAGGCTAGACCGCCTATAAGCAAGGCAAACTCCCATGGAATTCCGAATTTCGCCGCGTGAACAGCCGAATAGGCACCAACGGCCATAACGGCCGCATATCCCAGATGCAGTTGTCCGGCCCAACCCGTTACAAGGTTCAGTCCCAATACGGCCGCCGTCCAGATCAGCCAAGGCAGAATGTAACTGTTCAGATAAAGCGAACTGACCAGATAGGGTGCTGCGAGCCCGAGCAGCAAGAAGAACACAACGGCGTTGCGATCAGCCGGAACCGGGAAGAGCTTGCTATCAGAAACGTAACTATTATGGCGAACACCTGAGAGACCGTAAAACATAATTTAGACCCTTTCGATGTCATGACGGCCAAACAGGCCATGCGGGCGGATCATCACCGTCAGGATCAACACGGCAGCGACAATCAGATCCCGGCTGCCACCTCCGACAATTTCATCTAGATAAAATGAACCGACACTTTCCAGAATGCCCAGAATGATACCGGCGACAATCGCGCCGATGATACTGTCCAGCCCGCCCAAAACGGCCACTGTCAGCCCCTTGAGCAGCAGGATCGACAACGACTGATCGACGCCCTGGATTTCGCCCCAAATCACGCCGGTTGCCACCGCCACGATCGACGCCAGTCCCCAGGACAGGCCAACACCCCGTTCAACCGAAATACCCACAGACCAGGATGCCATATAATCGTCAGAAATGGCCCGCAAACGAATACCAAGCCGACTGCGGAAGAACAGAAAAAAGGCAACAAACAGGGCGAGCGCAACACTGGCACCGACAATGTGGATACGGCTAAGAAGCATGTCCCCCACAAAGAGCGGTTCATAGCTGACCCCCAAATCAACCGAACGCGAAGACCCGCCCCAAATCGCCAGGGTGGTGCCGCGCAGAAAGATGTCGATCCCCATTGTCATCATCAGGATCATAATGACCGGGCGCCCCGCCAATCGGCGCAGCGCAACTTTTTCGATGCCGATGCCCACAAAGAACATGATCACCACCGCCAAAGGAATGGCCACCCAAAGCGGCAACCCCATATTATGCGAGAATGCCAGCACCACATAGGCACCCAACATGGTTAGGGCCCCCTGAGCCAAGTTTGGCACCGACGACGATTTGTAAATCAGGACAAGCCCAATTGCAAAAAGCGAGTAAAGCAGGCCTGTCAGCGCGCCATTCACTGTCAGCTCTGCCAGAAAAACTAAATCCATCTTATATCTCCCTGATCAACAGGGTGCGTTCGACAGTCCCCGTTTCGCCTGTTTCGTACGTTACGACCGCTTTGACGTGAATATCGGCTGCACCGTTATAAAGCGCCTCGATCACCTGACCGTAGCGTTCTTCTACAACTTTGCGCCGCAGTTTACGGGTTCGTGTAATCTCGCCGTCATCCGGATCAAATTCTTTGTGCAATGAAACATAGCGATGCAATTGCAGGCCTTCGGTCACCGCCTTGTTCACCCGAACAAATGCCTCTTTCACCAATTCAGCCACCTCAGGTCTTTGGGAAAGATCCGCATAGGATACGTAGGGCACACCGTTGACTTCGGCCCAATGCCCGACCGCCTCGGCATCGATACAGATCATTGCCGTCAATTCGTCCCGTCCCGCGCCAACCACGGCGGCATCTTTGATGTAGGGGCTGAACTTGAGACGGTTTTCGATATAGTTGGGAACATATCGTTCGCCGCTTTGGGTAAAGACTACCTCGGATACGCGCCCCAGAACAACGAGATGGCCGTCGTCTTCCAGATAACCGGCGTCGCCGCTGTGCAACCATCCATCCTGCAATGCCTCGGCCGAGGCCGCCTCATTTTTGAAGTACCCTTTGAACACGCTGTCCGCCTTCATGAGGATTTCGCCATCGTCGGCAATCTTCACTTCGACGCCCGGCAAGGGCTTGCCGACGGTATGCAACTTCACCTCGCCAGGGGCCTGGATAGCGTTGAACGCGCTGTTTTCGGTCTGGCCGTAAAGCTGGCGCAATTTGATACCAAGGGCCCGGTAAAAAATGAAAGTATCTTCGCCGATAGCTTCACCACCGGTGAAGGCGCGTTTAAGGTGGATCAAGCCGAACTGGTCCTTGATCGGGCCAAAAATAAGTTTCTCGCCGACCAGCCGACCCAGCCGCTCAAAGGGTCCGCCACTGAGACCGTTCAGCTTGCGCCGTTCGGCCTCGACAGCCCGATCCATAAAGAAATGATAGAGCCATTTCTTCAGAGGCGTTGAATTCTCCATGCCCACCTGAATGGCAGTCAACATGTGATCCCAACTGCGCGGTGCGGCGAGATACAGGCTGGGTGCAATCTCGCGCAGGTCACGCTGCACGGTTTCCTGACGCTCCGGCACGCTGACGGTAAAGCGGAACGCGATCGCCGACGCCACCGTCAGAGCAAAGTCACCAACCCATGCCATTGGCAGATAGGCCAAAATTTCTTCGCCATATTCAAAAGCACCTCCGGCATGGGCATTGCGCGCACCCGACAACACATTCTTTTGGCTCAGCACGATCCCCTTAGGCTTGCCCGTCGTACCCGAGGAATGCATGAACACCGCCGGATCTTCTGGCTTGGACTCCTCAATCAGGTGCCGACGCAAATCCGGATCGGCAGACAGTCTCTTGGCACCCGCTTCCACCAGGCTTTCCCACGACTGCAGGCCAGGCGCATCATAGAGATTCAACCCGCGCGCCTCATCGTAAACGATAGATGCCACCGACGTTCCAGCGTCGCGCAGCTCAAGGATCTTGTCGACCTGTTCTTGATCTTCGACCAAAGCGGCTACAACGTGGGCTTCCCCAAAGAAATGCTTCAACTCGTCAAGCGTCGCGCCGGGATAGGCCGGCATGGCATAGGCGCGCAGCATCGACATCGCGGTCATTCCAGCATAAAGCCTCACGCGATTGTCACCCAGAATAATGACCGCGTCACCGGGCTTCACGCCCAGAGCCATGAAGCCGGCGGCGCAGCGCAGCACCTCCTCAGCATAGGCAGACCAGGTCACTTCCCGCCAGATACCACGGTCTTTCTCGCGCATCGCAATATCATTGCCATACTCTCTTGCATTGCGCATCAGAAGGCGCGCAATCGTATCGTCCCCGGCGTTTGGCACGGCCTTTAGAACGGTGGATGAAGGATTATTCGGCATGTGCGCCTCCGATATAGGCCTCGATAACGCGCGGATTTTTAATGACTTCTCTTGGGATGCCGCTGGCAATCATTTCGCCATAATTCAGCGCCAACATTCGGTCACAGATCCCGATGATAACGTCCATATGATGCTCGATCAGCAGGACACTGACGCCGCGCTCGGCGCGGGCATCCAGAATGAACCGCGCCATGTACTCTTTTTCTTCTTGGTTCATCCCGGCCATCGGTTCATCCAGTATCAGAAGATGCGGTTCGGCCACCAAAGCACGGGCCAACTCCACACGTTTCTTCAACCCGATCGGGATTCCGTCGACCATCTCGTGCCGGATGCTTTCCAGTTGAAGAAAGTCGATTACCTCTTCCACGACTTCTCGGTTGGCAATTTCCTGGGGCCGCGCCAACCACCAGTATAGCGCCGTGCGGATCACGCCAGGGTTCATATGGATGTGACGCCCCAATAAAATATTGTCGAGCACGCTCATTCCGTTGAACAACGCAAGGTTCTGGAATGTCCGCGCAACTCCCATGCCCGCAACCTTGTGCGGCGCGGTTCCAGTAATATCCCTACCGCCCAACAGGATCTTCCCCTTTTGTGGCGGGTAAAAGCCGGTGATCGCGTTGGTCAGCGTCGTTTTTCCACTGCCGTTGGGACCGACAAGACCGAAGATTTCGCCTTTCTCAAGCCTCAGATCCACGCCCGATACCGCGACAAGCCCGCCAAACCGCCGCTCTACGCCGATGCATTCCAAAACCGGCACCTGGCCGCTGCCTGATGTTACAGGTCCATTCATCCGTGCGCGCCTCCCAGCAAATCAAAACTCACCATCCCGCCGTTCTCTCTCTCAGTCTATCTTGAAGTAATCAGGACGTCCCGTCGGCCAGGGATCACCCCACATCTGCTGACCGCCATCTATGTTTAGAACCTCTCCGGTTATAAATTTGCCCGACGGTGCCGCCATATAAACAACTCCTTCGGCAACATCCCATTCGTCGCCCGCCCGGCGCATGGGGTTGGATTCCTTGAACGTCGCGGCACCCTCGGCTGGATAATTTCCAAACCCGGTACTTTCGCAGCATCCAGGTGCGACACAGTTCACACGTACACCGTAAGGTGCCCATTCAACTGCGACAGATTTGGACAGGAATATCACCCCGGCGCGTGCCGCGGCGGTATGGGCGATACCGGGCATTCCGCGCCAGACATCTGCGACGATGCTGACAATATTGCCCTGGGTTCCGGTCTCGACCCAATTTTTCGCTACCGCCTGCATCATCCACCAGGTACCATTCAGATTGGTGTCGATCACCGCATTCCAACCTTTTATGGAAAAGTCCAAGGCCGGCTGCGGAAACTGTCCGCCTGCATTGTTGACCAGAACATTCAGCCCACCGAAACGTTCATGAACAGCGTCCACAAAGGCGGCAACCTGTTCAGGGTCGCGTATCGTCATTTCGCGCGCCATCACTTCGCCGCCAAACGAACGCAGGAATTCCGCCGCGCTTTCCAGTTTTTCAGGGTTGCGCCCACAGATCGCCAGCCGTGCGCCCAGGCGGGCGAACAATGCCGCGATAGCCAGGCCAAGCCCGCCACCCGCACCAGTCACGACAACAGTCTGGTCCTGGAAAAGACCCGGCGCATAGACGGTATTTCGGTCCCGTAGTTCGGTTCGTGTGAACCCAAAAACCGGCTCTTGCGAGTCAGTCATCTTTCCCCCCCTGCTAGCAATTTCGCTAGCGTTTCAAAAAACCTAACATGCGTTAGATTTTTTGGCAAGATTTATGTGATCTCTCAAATTAGGTGTATTTTACTGAGTTGCGTTTAGCTGACGCAGCATGCGAAGCGGCTCGTAGACAATACATTCGCTGCCATCCGCCTTGAGCACCCGGTTTCGGCTGCGCACCAGACCACGTCCCGGCCTAGATGTTAGACGGGCCTCGATAATTTCGACTTCAACGTGGATTGTATCACCGACAAAAGTAGGCCCCTTCACACTGAAATCAGCATGAAGAAACGCCAGACCCGTGCCCTCCATCGTGTGCGTCAACAGCCCCTCGGCCATTGCGTAAACCATCACCCCAGGCACCACCCGCCCATGCGCCGCAGCGCCGTCGCGGGCATGCTCAGTATCGGTGAACAATGATTCCGTCATCCACATCAGGTTACAGAACCCAACAAGGTCAGCCTCGGTCACTGTCCGGCTGCGGGTTTCGAAGCGGGCACCAATCTCGACTTCATCGAAATAGAAGCCGGTGGTGCGCAATACATCTTTCATAGTGGCCCCTTTCAGTAGGATTTTGGCAGCCCAAGCGCCTTTTCGGCAATGAACGACATCAGCATATGCGGCGTCACCGGTACGATGTGGAACAACAACGCCTCGCGGACCAGCCGCTCAACATGATATTCCTTGGCGTATCCAAAACCGCCAAACGTCATCTGGGCCGTCTGCGTCGCCTCCACTGCGGCTTCCGCTGCCAGCAGCTTTGCAGCATTCGCCTCGACACCACATGGCTCGCCCGCATCATACAGAGCCGCGGCATGCATCACCATCAGATTGGCGGATTCGACCCTGGCCCAGGCTTTGGCAAGCGGATGCTGGATGCCCTGATTCTGCCCGATCGGACGGCCGAAGACATGTCGCTCCTTTGCATATTCCGACGCCCGTTTGATCGCGTTTCGCGCAATGCCGACGCATTCCGCCGCAACCAGTATGCGTTCGGGATTCAGACCGTGTAGGATCTGGCGGAACCCTTGGCCTTCTTCGCCGATCATATCCTCGGCTGGAACAGGCAGCCCGTCGATGAACACCTCATTGGAATCTACCGCTTTGCGGCCCATTTTTTCGATCTCGCGCACGTCCACAAAGGTCCGGTCCAGCGTCGTGTAAAACAGGGTCAACCCCTCGGTGGGCTTTGTAACCTCTTCCAGCGGCGTGGTGCGGGCCAACAACAGCATCTTGTGAGCCACCTGCGCGGTTGAAATCCAGACCTTCTGGCCATGCACCACATACCGGTCGCCCTGTCGAATTGCCCGTGTCTTGAGCTTTGTTGTATCCAGCCCCGTCGTCGGTTCGGTTACCGCAAAACAGGCCTTTTCGCGCCCCTCCAGAAGCGGCACCAGCATCCGCTGTTTTTGCTCCGGGGTGCCGAATTTTACCACTGGATTGAGCCCGAAAATGTTCATGTGGATGGCCGACGCACCGCTGGCACCACCGCCCGATTCCGCGATGGCCTGCATCATGATTGCCGCCTCGGTTATGCCCAGTCCGGCACCGCCGACCTCTTCCGGCAATGCGATACCCAGCCAGCCGCCATCCGCCAAAGCCTTGTGTAAGTCGTGGGGGAAGCCCCCATTGCGGTCTTTTTCCAGCCAGTATTCATCATCAAAATCGGCACAGATACGCAAAACGGTGTCGCGGATTTCCTGCTGCGCCTCAGTATACCGATAAGTCATGCTTTTTCCTCGGATTCTTGCGGCATGCCCACCACCCCTGACGAGGCCAGCGCCGCGATTTCTTGTTCGTTCAAACCCAGATCGCGCAACACTGCGTGGCTGTCGGCGGCCTCGGCCCGGCCAAGCCAGCGTACGCTTCCCGGCGTGTCTGACAGGTGCGGCACCGCGCCGACCACCCGTGTCTGTTCTCCCGCTACATCCACGATGTCGCCGCGATGGGCGATCTGCGGATGGTTCACGATATCCTCGACGCTCAAAACCCTCGCAGCAACCGCGTCGTTTTTTGTAAACTCGGCCTGCACAGTGTCAAAATCACGCGCCCCAATGAACTTCTGAAGCGCGTCAAAAACCTCGGCCATATTGGCGCTGATCCCGGCCATTGTGGCAAAGCGCGGATTGTCGGCAAATGCATCCCCGGCCGCCGTGCGCAACAGACGCCGAGCGGTTTCTGCCCCGCCTGCGGATACCGTGACCCAGACACCGTCGCTGGTGCGGAACATACCGCCGGGGGCAAAGTCCATCGGTTGGCGAAGACCGTTGCGCAGCGGCGACACGGCCGCGCCTGTCAGCGCAGGCACGTGATAGTCGATCAGCCGCAACAGCCCCTCGAACACCGCGAGGTCGATGACCTGCCCTTTTGCGTCTCCATTGCCACGCGCGTGCAGCGCCAGCATGACACCCAGTGCGCCCATCAGCCCGGTGGTCGAATCCGCCGCCGGAAACCCTGGATGCATCGGCGGCCCGTTGGGGTATCCCGTCAGATGTGCCAATCCGCTCATGGCTTCGGCTGCGCGACCAAAGGCCGGCGTCTTTTTCATCGGGCCTTCCTGCCCATAGCCCGAAATACGCAGGATGATCAAATCCGGGTTCCATCTGTGCAACACGTCGGGTCCGATATCAGCGCGTTCCAGCACGCCGGGCCGGAAATTCTCAACTAAAACATCACTGGCTTCGACCATGCGGCGCAGAATTGCGCGTCCTTCAGGGGTCTTCCAGTTAAGCGCCAAAATGCGTTTGTTGCGCGCCAGTGTTTTCCACCACACACCCAGCCCGTCATCCTGCGCCTTGGGGCCGAGATCGCGCATCATGTCACCGCCGCGCGGGTTTTCGACCTTGATCACCTCGGCACCGAAATCGGCCAACAAAGTCGCCGCCAGCGGTCCGGCGATCACATGACCAAGTTCGATGATACTAATGTTTTTCAACGGTCCTTGTGACACGCACACACTCTCCTTGGTCATTCAACAGCGGCGGCTATTTAGATTACAAAACCCCCGCCGCAGATCACATATTGCCCGGAAATGAAGTTCGATTCCGGCGCACAAAACAGATAGACAGCCCCTGCGGCTTCCTCGGGTGTGCCGACACGGCCCAGTGGAATAGACGTTTCCATCTGGCTTAACAGATCGGGGCTGACACCGACGCGGATGTCCTTGCCTTCAACCTTGATCGTGCTGTCCCCCTTGGCGCTGCCTTCGGTCAGGCGCGTGCGGATCGGGCCAAAGGCCACGGCATTGACGTTGACCTTGTATCGGCCCCACTCTTTTGCCATCGTTCTGGTCAGTCCGATGATGCCGGCCTTGGCAGCAGAATAGTTGATCTGCCCCGCGTTGCCGCCGGTTCCGGCGATGGACGAAATATTCACAACCTTGCGAAACACTTCCTGCCCCGCTTCAGCTTCGGCGCGGGCCTTGTCGCGGAACACTGGCGCGGCGGCTCTAAGAATCTGAAAGGGTGCTGTCAGATGAACATCTATGATGGCATGCCATTGCTCATCCGTCATTTTCTGGACTACGCTGTCCCAAGTATAGCCCGCGTTGTTAACGATTATGTCCAGCCCGCCGAAGGCATTAACGCCGGTATCAACGAACCGTTGGGCAAAGCCATCTTCGGTCACCGACCCGGCGCAGACCGCGGCCTCACCGCCCATGTCACGGATCATTTCAGCGGTTTGCGCCGCCGGATCCGCATCCAGATCGTTGACCACGATCCGCGCACCTTCGGAGGCCAATTTCAAAGCGATCTCGCGGCCAATGCCGCGTCCAGATCCGGATACCAGCGCGACGCGCCCGTCAAGCCTAGCTGTCATGTCTGTCCTCCCCAACCACAGCGTCCGTGCAAATGCGCCGCCCTCATACCGCCTCGTACAGCGTCACGACACAAGCGCCCCCTAGGCCCAGATTATGTTGAAGCGCCAGCCGCGCCCCCGAAACCTGCCGGGCATCGGCCGTGCCGCGCAATTGCTGCACCAGCTCGGTGCATTGCGCGAGACCCGTGGCCCCCAACGGGTGCCCTTTAGACAAAAGTCCGCCCGACGGATTGGTTACATATTTGCCGCCATAGGTATTGTCGCCATCATCAACGAACTTTCCGGCCTCGCCACGACCGCAAAGGCCAAGCGCCTCGTAGGTGATCAACTCATTATGGGCAAAACAGTCATGCAGCTCGACGACGTTGATGTCTTCGGGGCCGATGCCTGCGGCCTCATAGACCTGATTGGCGGCCTTTTTAGCCATGCTGGCGCCAACAACTTCGCGCATATCGTGGGCATTGAAGGTTTCCGGCCCGTCGGTGGTCATCGCCTGTGCCGCAATCCGGACAGAGGAATCCAGCCCGTGTTTGTCGGCAAACGCCTTTGAACAGATAATTGCCGCCGCCGCGCCGCAGGTCGGCGGGCAAGCCATCAACCGAGTCATGACACCGGGCCAAACCACTTTGGCGGCCAGAACCTCTTCGGCGGTTACCTCAGTGCGAAACAGGGCGACCGGGTTTTTTGAGGCGTGCCGACTAGACTTGGCGCGGATCTTGGCGAATGTTTCCAGGGTGGTGCCAAACTCGTCCATATGCGCCTTGCCGGCACCGCCGAAATACCGCAGCGCCAGCGGGATCTCAGGACTGCCAACCAGATCGTCGGTTTCGTCGTCAAACGATTGGAATGGGCTTACCCGATCCTCGAACACCGACCCGATCGCGCCAGGCTTCATCTGCTCAAATCCTAAGGCCAGGACGCACTCGACCGCCCCACTTTCAACGGCCTGACGCGCCAGAAAAAGCGCTGATGACCCTGTGGAGCAGTTGTTGTTGACGTTCAGAATCGGAATGCCGGTCATGCCCACTTGATACAAGGCCCGCTGACCGCAGGTGCTGTCACCATAAACATAGCCGACATAGGCCTGCTGGATCAGGTCGTAGGACAATCCGGCATCCTGCAGCGCGCTGCGGGTGGCCTTTGCCGCCATCACGTCATAGCTTTCCGACGCGCCGGGTTTCTGAAAGGGGACCATTCCGACCCCGGTTACATAAGCCTTGGTGGACATTGAAGCCTCCCCTGATCAAAATCAGTTTCTCGTACGTATAGGACGGAAACGGTATTGGAATTTATCTAACACATGTTAGAATAATTACAATAGGTGGAGAAAAGCTATGTGCAAGGCCCCTCTGAACCAGTTGAGCAGCGGCACCGTAGCGTCCCTCGGGCATGCACCTCAAAGCGCATCACGGACGGATGTTTACCAGCTTTTCCGCAATCGTGGGTCAGCTTTACCAGATGCCATCGCAATCGAGGACTCTGACGAACGGACGACTTATGCCGCTTTGCTTTGTCGTGTCGACCAGCTGGCCGGGCACTTCGCGGGACTCGGCCTGAACACCGGAGAGCGAATCGCAGTATTGTCACGCAACCGACGCGAATATGTCGAGGTCCAACTGGCCGCCGCCGCCACGGGCTTGATCGTCGCTTGCCTGAACTGGCGGCTTCTGGCCGCGGAATTGCGCCATTGCGTAACTCTGGTTTCCCCGCGCCTGATTATTACCGAACTCGATCTGCAGGAATTGCTCGACCAGACCCCGAATATCCCGACACTGACCTTGGGCCGCGAATACGAGGACGCCCTGACGCAGGCCCCCCATTTCACCCCGGTCCCACAAGACCCCGAAAACGGGCTAGTCATTCTGTATACCAGCGGCACCACTGGCCTGCCCAAGGGGGCAGTCCTAAGCCATCGAGCGATGATTGCCCGCGCGTCAGTCTTTGCCGCCGAACTAGGCCTTGCCCCAACGGACGCATTTGTCGCTTGGGCGCCAATGTTTCATATGGCCTCGACCGATCACGCTCTGTCCACGCTTTTGCGCGGTGGCACCGTAGTTATGATCGACGGCTATGATCCGGATGCTATATGCAGGTCCATTGAAACGCATCGCATTGGCTGGCTGGTTCTGATCCCCGGCATGATCGAATCATTCATCGCCCATTTTAAAGAAAAAGGAATTACACCCATAGGTATTCGAGTCTGCGGTGCCATGGCAGATCTAGTTCCGCCGCATCAGATCTCCGAGATTACCACGTTATTGAATGCGCCTTATCTGAACAGTTTTGGCTCTACCGAAACCGGGTTGCCACCCGCCACGCGCTCTACAATCCCGATTGGCGTAACGCCTCAAACCCTGTCCAAGCAAATTAGCGCATTTTGTGAAATACGTCTGGTGGACGAAACCGACCAGGACGTGCCTGTCGGCACCCCCGGAGAGCTGTTGATGCGCGGGCCGACGTTGTTTTCCGGCTATTGGAATGCCGACGCCACCAATACCGAGGCGTTTCGCGATGGTTGGTTCCACTTGGGCGACGTGTTCCGACGCAATGCAGACGGAACACTGGGTTTCGCTGACCGGGCGAAATATCTCATCAAGACCGGCGGCGAGAACGTCTACCCCGCCGAGATCGAACGCGTGCTGATGGCCGATCCCAACGTCACCGACGCAGCCGTAGTCCGGGTGCCTGACGATCGCTGGGGCGAAGCGCCGGTGGCTTTTGTCTCACGCTCTGGCGACACTGCAACCCAGGACACGCTAATGGCCGCCTGCCGCGCCTCGCTCGCGACCTACAAGTTACCCCGCGAAATTCACTTTATTGCCTTTGATGATTTTCCAAGGTCAACCAGCGGTAAAATCCAGCGGCACGTTCTGGAATCGTCATTACGCGCCGATCCAGGGGCAATCGAATTGCAAGAGCTAACCCGACCGGAAACGTAGATCGTTCATGAAAGCTTCAACATTGGCAAAGATACTCTGCCGACGTTGCGGCTTGGCGTAACGTCGGCCCTTGATCTTTTTTCTAACATATGTTTGATTTTCCTTGATGGCCAGACAACGGGTCCATTCCGGAAGGACGAAAATGAACGCTCACACTGGACCGTCGATTGAAGATATCGCCGCGATCAAAGCCAATTACGCCCTGAACGACGAACAGCGCGCCATCATCGACCATGTCGATCGTGTGGCGCGTGAAATCCTGCATCCGTTACAGGAAAAGATGGATGCCGAGGAATGGTGGCCAGAAGATTTATTTTCAAAAATGGGAGAGCTGGGCCTGCTGGGGATTACGGCACCGGTTGAACTCGGCGGCAGCGGCCAGGATGAGTTCACTCAGGCCCTGGTGTCGGAAATCTTGTCGAAATGGAACCCGGCCGTGGGTCTGTCACACGGGGCGCATGACAATCTGTGTCTGAACAACCTTCTGCGCAACGGGTCGCAAGGCCAGATCGAACAATACGTTCCCGGCCTGTGCAACGGCACACTGGTCGGAGCGCTTGGGCTGACAGAGCCGGGTGCCGGGTCGGACGCACTGGGGTCTATGGCGACGACTGCGGTGCGCGACGGCGACGACTATGTGCTGAACGGCACCAAAATCTATATCACCAATGGACCGATCGCAGATATCGTCCTCGTTTATGCCAAGACCGACAAATCCAAAGGTGCCAAGGGCATTTCCGCCTTTATTGTCGAAACGGCTACACCCGGCTTCACGGTGGCGCAGAAACTCGACAAAATGGGCTTTCGTGGCTCTCCCACTGGCGAGCTTGTTTTCCAGGATTGCCGCGTGCCCGCCGGTAATATGATCGGGGCGGAAAACACTGGCGTTTCAGTGGTAATGAGTGGGCTGGACCTAGAGCGCGCCATGGTTGCGTCAATGTGCGTGGGTATGGCCGAACGGGCATTGGAACTGGCACTGGAATACTCGCAGCTGCGTGAGCAGTTCGGCAAGCCAATTTCACAGTTCCAGATGATGCAGTCCAAACTGGCCGAAATTTATGTCGATGTCGAAAGCGCGCGCGCCATGAGCTATCGCGCGCTGGCCGCCTGTGTTGGCTTGCCAAGAGGCGCGGGCGGGCGCGGTGAAATTCACAAGCTGACTGCCGCTGCCTGCCTTTATGCCGCCGAAGCCTTCAACCGGTCTGTCACAGCAGCCTGCCACATCCATGGTGGGTCCGGCTATATGCAAGACACTGAGATCAACCGCCTGTACCGCGCCAACAAGCTGTTGGAGATCGGTGCCGGCACGAGCGAGGTGCGTAAGATCATCATCGCCGAAGAACTTTTGCGCGGATAGGAGCAAGAACATGACCACGCATCTGCGCGACAACGCACCCAGCCACTTTGTCACCACCGACCAACAGGCCCTTGCTGATCAGGCCTACCGATTTTTCCAGTCTGAATTCCACCACCTGAACGCAGAAATGGATGACACTGACGACCTGCCCGCATCGGTTTTCCCGAAGCTGGGGGAGATGGGGTATCTTGGCTTAAATGTTTCGCCCGAATACGGCGGTGCCGGGCTCGATTTTACATCGGCTTGTGTCATCACCGAAGAGCTGTCTCGTGCAAACGCCGCGATCGGCCTTAGCCAGGTCGCGCATGACAATCTGTGCGTCAACAACATTTATCGTAACGCCAATGATGAACTGCGGCGCAAATTCTTGCCGGGGCTATGTGAAGGCAAACTGATTGGTGCATTGGGGCTGACCGAACCGGGTGCCGGGTCGGACGCCCTAGGCTCGATGCGCACCACCGCCCGCAAGGATGGCGGCGACTACGTCCTGAACGGCACCAAAATCTATATCACCAACGGTCCGATCGCAGACATCGTTCTTGTTTACGCCAAAACCTCGCCAGAAAAAGGTGCCAAGGGGATTTCTGCGTTCATCGTTGAAGCGGGGACACCCGGCTTCAAAGTCGCTCAAAAGCTGAACAAAATGGGCTTTCGCGGCTCGCCTACCGGCGAGTTGGTTTTTGATGAGTGCCGTGTCCCCGTGGAAAATATGGTGGGCCTGCCCGATACAGGCGTTGCCATCACCATGAGCGGGCTTGATCTAGAGCGCGCAATCGTCTGTTTCAACGCAATGGGTATCGCCCGTCGCGCTCTGGAGATATCCATCGACTATGCCAAGACGCGGCAGCAATTTGGAAAGCCAATCGCCAGTTTCCAGATGGTTCAGGGGATGTTGGCCGACATGTACACAGAAATAGAGGTCGCCCGGACGCTGTCCTTTCGTACTGCGGCAATGTGCGAGGGTCTCGAAGAGGGCGCAGGTGGGCGCGGCGAGATTCACAAATTGACCGCCGCTGCGGTTTTTAAAGCCGCTGCGGCGACATCGTTTGTGCTGGACAGGGCGGTGCAAATTCACGGTGGCGCGGGCTATATGCGCGACACCGAGGTGAACCGGCTCTACCGCACTGGCCGCGTTCTCGAGGTCGGTGCAGGCACGCAGGAAGTGCGCAAGCTGATCATCTCTGGCGAACTTCTGAAAAACTGACGGGCTAGCAACATGATTTCACAGACACACCCACGTTATGCGCCCGACCTGATGGCCGGTCAGGTGGCGCTTGTCACCGGATCGGGCTCTGGCATGGGGCGGGCAACCGCGCTGGAAATGGCCGGTTGCGGGGCGCGATTGGCCCTGTTCGCACGCCGGTCGGAACCATTGGAAGAAACCGCCGAAATGATCCGCGCGCGTGGCGGCGACGCCTTTGTCGTGCCCGGCGACACCCGCGACGAGGACACCATCGAAGCCGCCATGCTGAAGATCAAGGACCACTACGGACAGCTGGACGTCCTGGTCAACAATGCGGGCGGCCAATATATCGCCGCAGCACGTGACATTACCAACAAAGGGTTCGAGGCGGTGATCCGCAACAACCTCATCGGTTCGTGGCAGATGACGCGTGCGGCGGCCGATCATTTCATGTTTGAACGCGGCGGGTCGGTGGTGTTCGTCACAGCGATTTCCGCACGCACGGCACTAACCGGATTTACCCACACCGTTGCGGCGCGTGCCGGTGTCACCGGCATGATGAAAACGCTGGCAGCCGAATGGGGCGAATATGGCATCCGGCTGAACTGTGTCGCTCCCGGCACAATCAAGACCGACGCCCTTGGCCGCTATCCGATTACGTCCGAGCAGTGGCAAATGCTGAACCGCTCGGTCCTGAACAGGATGGGCACAGCCGAAGATATATCGGGCATGATCATCTATCTTGCCTCCAGGTTGGGTGGCTTCATCACTGGCGAGGATGTTTACGTCGATGGCGGTGAAACGCTTCACCTGGGCCACGACGCCCGCGATATGATCAACCCTGAACTGTTTGAACAAAGAAAACGCGGCGACGGCAAAGAATAACTGCCCCACCCCACACTGAAAAGGAACGCAGATGACCGATCCGATCGTCCTGCTAGACATTAAAGACCGTATTGCAACGGTCACCCTGAACGACCCCGACCGGCGCAACCCGATCACCGGCAATAACATGATCGAGGCTATGCTGGACGTCTTTGATCAGGTGCAGCGCAACCCGGATGTCAGCGTGATGGTCCTGACCGGGGCGGGGTCCGCCTTTTGCGCCGGTGGCGACATTAAGGCCATGCACAACAAAACCGATCAATTTGGTCTACCGCCTCTTGACGTCGCGGAGAGCTATATCAATGGAATTCAGCGTATCCCGATCGCGCTTTATAATCTGGATGTTCCGACAATCGCTGCTGTGAACGGCGCGGCGGTCGGTGCCGGGTGTGACCTGACCATGATGTGCGACATGCGGATCGCCTCGGAGAAGGCAAAGTTCGGTGAAGTCTTCCTCAACCTGGGGATTATCCCCGGCGATGCGGGCAGTTGGTTTCTGATCCGTCGGCTGGGCTATCAGATGGCAGCCGAACTGACGTTTTCGGCGCGGATGATAGACGCGGCCGAAGCGCTGGACCTTGATATGGTGCTAGAGGTTGTGCCCCACAACGATCTGATGGCCAGGGCGCGCGCAAAAGCCGCCGTCATTGCCGCCAAGCCGCCGCGCACGGTGCGCACCGCCAAAAGGTTGTTGCGTAATGCCGAGCGCATGGATCTGCCTGATTTTCTGAACACCGCTGCCGCCTATCAGGCACTCATGCACCAAACCGGTGACCATCACGAAGCACTGTCGGCTTTCCTGGAAAAGCGTCAGCCGACATATTCGGGGAAATAGGGCATGCTGCAATGAGTGATACCAAAGATGCAGAACGGTTTGCGATGATCGCAAGCGTCTGGAATTCGAGGGCCAAGGGCCTGATCGCCGAGATGGACTTAAAGATCGAACGCGCCGACCGGCAAGGCGTTGAAATACGGATGCCATTCAACCCAGATTTCTGTTTGGATGAAGAAGGCACAATGTTGCACGGCGGTGTCCTGACGGCCCTGCTCGACAGCGCCTTTGGGCTAGCCAACTTTCTGGCGATCGACGACGTCCAGACAATGGCAACCCTCGATCTGCGTGTCGATTATCTGCGCCCGGCAAGTTCGCGTGCCGACGTCATTGTGTTTGCCGATTGCTACCGGCAGACCCGACACATCGCATTCGGAACCGGAAAAATTTGGTTTGACACCGCTGATTGCGAAGAGGTCGCCCGAGGATCGGCGACCTTTGCCCTGACACGCGGAAAGGGCAGTTTGTTGGATAAAATGAATACAGGAGGCCCAGGCGGATGAAGCTCAGCGACATACAGGCGCGATGTGATCGTGTGCCGTTCTTCCGTCACTTGGGTTTTTCAGTAACTGAAGCCAACGACACGCATTTTGTGGCACGTATGCCATTCGAACAGCGACACATAGGCAACCCCGTACTTGATACATATCATGGCGGGATAATTGCCAGTTTTATGGAAATAATTGCCTCATTGACCGTGTTGGACGATCTAGAATCACCCCCACCAAAACCGATCAATCTGACCGTTGACTATCTTCGACCCGGGCTGCCGGGAACGTTGAACACACGCGCCACGGTCTCGCGTAAAGGTCGGCGAATGGCAAGCGTCGAAACCATTGCCTGGCTGGAAGATGAGGGAAAGCCAGTCGCAAAGGGCCTATTCCACTTTCTGTTGGTCTGACCCCAACGGACCCTCAAAAGGGCACCTCCAAAAATTGCCCCGGCCTTGGCGCTCCGATATGATGGGACAGTGACCAGGCAGTGGGAGATGCATTGATGGCACAGACGGGACCTGCTGATCTTTCTGACTGTTATGCAAAGCGGCACGTGAATAAAGACCCGCTGGTCGAAATTGACGCGTTGGGGCCGTGGGAGGAGTTTCGCTCAACTCTAGACCGGGTCAGCCGCAAACCGGATGCGGATCACAAGTCACGCGCCGGGTGCCCGCCGATAGACGCAGTTCTGACGGTCGCAGGCTGTTCCCGCTGCCCCGTAGTCGCGAAAACAATCAAAACAGAGGAGCCAAAGATTTAGGCGCAATAAAACTACGAAAGGGTCCCGCCCAATACTCAAATAAGATCTTTCGCGCTCCACAGACAGAAGCATTTCAGGACCACCGAACCCTTTTACCCTACCATTTTCCTTCCGCCAGCACCGATGTGCGCACCAGCATTTATGTACTGGTGCCCAACAATTCATAACTCTTGCGATTTCAGGGCAGACTATAGGACTTCAATCCCCCAGTTTTTCTATTGCAATCGCGATCCCCTGACCGCCCCCAATACACATTGTGATCAGAGCCTTCGTTCCACCAAAACTGTCAAGGGCATTGAGGGCTTTCAGAGTCAGGATCGCTCCAGTGGCGCTAATCGGATGGCCAAGCGCGATTGCTCCGCCGTTCGGATTTACCTTTTCCGGATTCAAACCAAGCACTTTATTCACAGCCAGGGCCTGCGCAGCGAACGCCTCGTTTGATTCTATCACGTCGAAATCAGCGATGTTCAGCCCGGTGCGTGCGCATAGCGCCTGTACGGCCGGAATTGGGCCGATCCCCATAACTTCGGGGTCCACTCCGGCAATCGAGTAACCCAAAATGCGCGCCCGCGGCTGCAGACCAGCTTTTTTTGCTGCGTCAGCCCGTGCTAGAACCATCGCGGCAGCACCATCGTTAATCCCGCTGGCATTTCCTGCTGTCACGCTGCCGCCCTTGCGGAACACGGGCTTCAGCCCGGCCAGCGCCTCCGCAGTCGTCGCCTTAGGGTGTTCATCTGTGTCAAACACAGCAGTGCCTTTGCGGGTTTTCAATTCAACTGCCGTGATTTCTCGCTTAAAGCTACCATCACCAATCGCTCTTGCCGCGCGGGCTTGGCTGGTCAGCGCAAAGGCGTCTTGGTCAGCCCGTGTAATTTGCAGCTCAGTCGCCACGTTTTCGGCCGTAACACCCATATGCCCGGATCCAAAAGGGCACGTCAGCGCGCCTAACATCATGTCCACCGCGGTGATATCACCCATTTTCTGCCCCCACCGCGCCTGCGGAATGATATGGGGGGAGCGGCTCATACATTCAGCGCCGCCTGCAAGGGCGAAATCGGCGTCGCCCAACATCAACGACTGCGCGGCCGAAACAATCGCCTGAGCGCCGGATCCGCACAACCTGTTGACATTCATTGCGGGGGCGCTTGCCGGCACACCAGCCTGCATTGCGACCACGCGCGACAAGTACATATCCCGTGGCTCGGTATTAATGACGTGACCAAACACCACCTGGCCGATTTGATCAGCCTTTAAACCTGAACGTTCTAGCGCCGCTTTGGCTACAATTGTTCCCAGTTCGATTGGCGAGGTTCCTGCAAGGCTACCCCCGAAAGTACCAATGGCGGTGCGTGCGCCATCAAGAATTACAACGTCTGTCATGTATCTTCCATTTCTTCTGCTTTAGTTTCACCGTAGTTAGAGCATCTGATTGAATGCCGTCGTTCCGCCGACAATCACCACTGCAAGCTATTCGGCAGGGTGGATAAGTTTAGAAAGTTCACTTTGCCGTTTGGACAAGTTGATTGTTTCGGTCGCGACAAGCCGGTCCCCCGCAAAGGCATGCACTTCCGTCTCAACCCCGTTTTTCCCATTGAACGCAACCAGCTTGTCGTAACGCGTGAGCCCGCCCAACCCCTGAAGCTTCATCCCCAATAGATCGGACCAGAACCGTGGTGGCGCAGCGTCGGGAATGCGAACGCCACAGATGCTGCTTGCTGCGATCTGAGCCTGAACCATAGCATTGTGGATTGTCTCAATGCGTATCCGACCGCCATAATAGGAGTTTTCGGCTGCGGCACAGTCGCCGATTGCGTAGATGTCGGGATCCGAACTGCGCATGGCCTCATCGACTATGATTCCATTGTCGCAAAGCAACCCAGCGTGGACGGCCAAACCTTGGTTCGGCAAGGCTCCGATGCCGACGACGACCAGATCTGCCGCCACTGCTTCACCGCTTTCCAGAATGCAGGTCCGCGCCTGCCCGTCAACGCCATCTATCCGGGCCAATCTGGCGTTCAGAGCAAACCGGATGCCAGCGGCCTTAAGCTGCCTTGTGATAACATTGGTGGCCGAAGGTGTGGCGACCCGCGCCATCACACGTCCAGCGGATTCGATTACCGTGACCTGCTTGTCTAGTGCAACCGCAGCGGAGGCAACTTCCAGCCCGATCACGCCGCCGCCAAGGATAGCCACCGATTTTGCGCTACGTAGCGATTTGTGCAGGCGCGTGGCGTCAGACAAATTACGCAGATAGCAAACATTGCTCAGACCTGCACCGGGACAGCGCAGGCGCCGTGCGCTGGACCCGGTCGCAAGAATAAGTTCGTCATAGGGATAATGAACGCCCGCTTTTGTCAGGACGGCCTTGGCAGTCCGATCTATCGCTACCACTCCTTGACCCATTTCCAAGGTGATACCGTTCGTTGGAAAAAACGCCCCAGGCTTCAATAGCGTCGCTGCGGGCGGCTTATCTTTTGCAAGAAAAGCCTTCGACAGGGGCGGCCTTTGGTAGGGGGCAACGGATTCAGCCCCCAATATCACGACCTGCCCCTCAAAGCCCTGCTGACGCAGCGCTGATGCCGCATTCACACCAGCGGTTCCGGCCCCTACTATCACGATCTTATCCAAGTTATCCTGCATTTCAGTTCTTTCCGCGTTGGGTCATATCAGGTTACGCGCCTGTGCTTCGGTGACCGCCTGTACGCGACTGCGCACATTGAGATCGGCGAATATTTTTCTCATGTGCCATTTCACGGTGTCTTCACGCACTAAAAGCCGGTCGGCAATCTGCTTGTTGGACAGACCTTCGCGCACGTAGCGCAAAACTCTGATTTGTTTTGACGAAAGCGTCGTCCCCTCCCGCCTTGTGCTTTTTGGTAATAAGCTCCGAACTCCCACAAGCTGATCGCTTGTTTCAACTTTCTGTGCCGGAACAACAAATTCCAGATCGGTAAATGCAACATCGCTGGTGATCGTCAGCCCCGCCAACAGATCGCGGGTATCTCCAGCCGTCTGGAAACACCCCAGCAGCAAAACCATCTCATACGCCTCGGTCGCAACCTTTCGAGCGATCGGCACTGACTCTGATGCCGCATGTGCACCTGCGGCGCACATCAATGCGCGCACTTCCAAGCGCCCGGCGTCAATTGCGCGCGCAGTACGACCTGCTTCATTCGCATTCTTTACGGCCAGACTGTATTGACCATTTCGCAAGGCAGCTAAGGCCCGCAAAATCGACAATTGAGCGCGCAATGGCCGGGCATGGAGTCCAGAGAACACCGGATCACTTTCTTTCGGCATCGCCTTATCGAATCCCTGTATTCCCTCGGCTATATACAGTTCGGCAATCTCCATCTGGATGAGTGTCTCCAAACGATACAGTTTTTTCTCCTGGGCAAGTGCACGGACCCTCTCAAGCAAGGCCAGCGCACCGCGCAGATCGTTCGTTCTCCGCCGCCAAGCCGCAGCCACGCGGCAAACGCGGTAAAGAATATCTGTGACTCCATACTTACCTGCAAATTCCAGATAGCTTTCTACTAAATCATCAGAAAACTCCAACATTCCCAGCTCACATGATGCCTCGGCTTCAAAAGAGATAAGCATTTTGGCCGAGAACGGCGTGCGCTCCACCTGCACGTTCGGATCGATCCGCGCCGCCTCGATCAAGCGCTGTGCACCATACATATCGCCGCGATTTAAGGCCGCTTGGATTTCAGCGGCATGTAACCAACCGAATGCAAATCTCTGACGACCCGCAGTATTGGCTGGATTTACGAGCACCAGAAACTTGCTCAATTCTGAAAACCGGCTTTGGCTGGACATGATAAAAGTCAAGCAAGTTAAGGCCGCTCCTTTCCCTACAACGTTTACGTTGCCAAATTCGGAAATCCAATTAGTACAAAGCGTTTCACTGAGCTGTAGATCATCGTGTGTCGCGTAGCCGATAGCTCGAACCAACTGCCGCCAACCCCAGTCAATTCGCGATGTTTCATTCATGCGAGTTTCGGGCATAGCGTTTAGCAGCTTTTCCGCTTCCGACGCCTCCTGACTGAAATAGAGTGTCCATGCATAGGCCAGCGTGATGGCGGGGTTGCTCTGCATAGCCCGTTTCGGGACTTGTATCAGCAAGGATCGTAGCGCTTCAATCTCACCCTGACGCAGAGCTAGATCAAGCATAATATCTTCGCTTAACCCAAGAGCCCAGCGATGATCCCCCGCACGCAACGCCAAATTGATCGCCTGCTGAAATTCACGGCGTCGCCAATGCCAAAAGGCCGCTCGTTTCAGGAAATAGGATCCCCGCTCTGGGGTACGGGCTAAAAAACGCTCCTGAAAGTAGTCTCGCAAGGCGGGATGAAGCAAAAAGATATCTGCGTGGATCTTGCTTCTAAGCAACAAGTTATGATCGAAGGCGATGTCACCCATCAGCGCAGCGGCATCATCTGTCTTGAAAACATAGTTGAAGCTTTCGCTCGAAATCGGAGCGATCGTGGCTGCTCTTTCAAGAAACCTGAGATGCTTTTCTGTCAGGGATGGCACAATCTCTTCCAGAAAGAAGCGCTTTGTCTCAGGCCATCTACTTGCCTTGTCATCCGGAAACTCTGTGCCGGTCATGATCTTGCAAAGTGCCGGCCAGCCCCTTGTCTCATGCATCATTTCGTCAGCAGAATATGACTTGCCCGTGTTCGAAAACGCCTCGACCTCTTTCTCGCTAAAAGAAAGGTCATCGAGCAATATCTCCAACACGCCGGTTTGAAGCGTGAGCTGAGCAAAACCACGCCGCGATACCGCAGCAAAAGCGAAGTGAAGGTTACGGGGCGATTCGGTTACGAACACCTCAAGGCGACTGACAAAATCCCCACCTTGATCCAAATCATCGACACAAATCAGAACTGGCGACATAAGCAGCGAATCAATCTGCCACATCGCCGTGGCCAACTGCCGAAAATCTTTTGGCACCGCGGGGGCCCCAACTTGCGTAGGCGGATAAATTTGGCCGCAAATCGCCGCGACCAAATCCGCCTCGCTATCATAGCCCGCCGCCAAAGACACGTATGCAAAGCGGTTGCCATCATTGGCAAAGTGAAGGCAGTTTTGCGCTAATAATACTGATTTTCCATAGCCTTGTGGACCACGGTATATCAATGTGCGCAATTCAGACTGCGCCTCAAAGGTGAGATGCGCGCGCGCAATACAGTCCCCGGAAATGGCATTGACCCGCGCCAATACACGAGCGCGCCCTGCCTCTCTTGTTGAGGCCGAAATATCGGTGTTCTTGCTAAACATTTTCTCCCTGAGGCAAGGACATAAGCCTGTGCGCTCTCCATATTATTCACCCTAAATAGGAAAAGCAGAAAGCCAAACTACACTTTAGTGTAGTTGCGGTGGGCAAAACAACCAGCATTTTAGCGAGACACATCGCCGCTCGTTGGAAAATTCGTCGCACTACGTGGCAAAATCACCAGAAATCGGAGCGGAGACTGCAGTTTCAGGGAGGAAATGCGCATGACCACTGTCTCAAAAGAACCCGACTCCATTGCGGAGTACGTCGATAAGAAACGTTATCTATGGATGCTTTCTGTAATATGGCCAGCGACCCCAATCATCGGCCTCTACCTGGTGGCGCAAACGGGATGGAGCATTTGGTACGGTCTTGTTCTCTTCGTCTGGTACGCGCTGGTTCCGCTATTGGATGCCATGTTCGGAGAGGACTTCAACAACCCACCCGAAGAAGCCGTCGAGGCTCTGGAAAAAGACCGGTACTACCGCGTCCTGACCTACCTCACCGTGCCTATGCACTATGCTGCCCTTTTGGCGTCAGCTTGGTGGGTCAGTACGCAAAGCATGTCATTGCTTGAAATCGTCACTCTGGCATTGTCGCTGGGAATTGTGAACGGTCTTGCTTTGAACACTGGCCACGAGTTGGGCCACAAGAAAGAAACCTTTGATCGCTGGATGGCCAAGTTGGTGCTTGCGGTTGTCGGCTACGGCCATTTCTTTATCGAGCACAACAAAGGCCATCATCGCGATGTCGCGACCCCAAAAGACCCGGCAACGTCGCGGATGGGCGAAAGCATTTACAAGTTTTCAACCCGTGAAATTCCCGGTGCCTTCCGCCGTGCGTGGGAACTCGAAGAAGAGCGCCTGTCGCGTCGTGGCAAAAGCCCCTGGAGCCTTGAAAACGAGATTTTGCAGCCTATGCTGATAACCTTTGCTCTCTATGTTGGGCTGCTCGCCTTCTTTGGCCCCCTGATGCTGATATTCCTGCCCATACAGATGGCATTCGGCTGGTGGCAGCTGACCAGCGCCAACTATATCGAGCACTACGGGTTGCTGCGTGAAAAACTGGACAACGGTCGCTACGAGCACCAAAAACCCCACCATTCGTGGAATTCAAACCACATCATGTCGAACCTGATCCTGTTCCACCTCCAGCGCCACTCCGACCACCATGCGCACCCAACGCGGTCCTACCAGTCGCTGCGTGATTTCAAGGATTTGCCAGCGCTGCCCACAGGCTACCCTGGCATGTTCTTCATGGCGATGGTTCCGGGTTGGTTCCGCGCTGTCATGGACCCCAAAGTGGTCAACTGGGCGCACGGCGATCTGAGCAAAGTCCAGATCGACGACGGCAAGCAGGAGCACTACGAGCAGAAATTTGGGTCGATCGGCGTATCGCCCGGAATTTCCGCAGCCACCGCCGCGGAATAACCTGCTGATCGGTCCTGTCAGGGCCGCCGAAAGGCGCGCCCTGACAGGACCGATCACAAAACAGTCTCCAAAAATAAAGATGATCGTTGCTTTGTCAGCAGAGCATTCTGATGTTGCCAAAAATTCTTGTTTGGCCGCCTGAACCCGCTCGCCTCTTTCAAAGCAAGCTAAATGAACGACCAAGGGAGGAAATTGGACATGGCAAAATACATGTGCCCCGACTGCAAATATTCATATGATGAAGTTACCGGAGATCCTCATGAAGGGTTTCCGGCAGGGACGCCCTGGGCGCAAATCCCTGAAGAGTGGTCCTGTCCGGATTGCGCCGTTCGCGACAAGGAAGACTTTGAACTGATTGACGGCTCTGCTGTGTCTGTCGCTGCGTCGGCACCGGCACCAACGGCCCCCACCCCCGAACGCCCCGTGACCGCGACTAAGGTTGTGGAGGCTGCGGCCCCGCAGCCACCCTCCAAGGCTGCGGCGGAAGGTGCCAAACCTTTCGTGAAATGGATCTGCATCACTTGCGGCCATATTTATGATGAGGCTCTTGGCGACGATTACGAGGGCTTTGCGCCGGGAACACGTTTTGACGACATCCCTGACGATTGGTGCTGCCCGGATTGTGGGGCAACCAAAGAAGACTATGTGCTGTACCAAGAAAAATGACCGATGCGAGAATATGAATATCCGCCTTTGAAAGCAGCGGACAGGGAGAAACACAATGAATATCTACGCTGAAAACGAAACTGCCAACGCGCTGCCGTTCGTCTCAAGAATCGAAGACGTCTTCAAAGCGCAATGTGAAGCCGGTCTGATCCGCAGAGGCACCTTTGACCGCAAAGCCCGGATTGCGCAGTTGGACCGGCTAAAAGCTGCAATTTTGCGCCGCGAGGATGAGATCATCGCCGCTTGTTTTGCAGATTTCAAGAAACCGGCGGCCGAGGTCAAGCTGACTGAAATTTTTCCGATACTGCAGGAAATTTCACATACCAAGCGCCACTTGAAGAGCTGGATGAAGGTCAAACGCGCGATGCCCACGTTGGGTGTTCTGGGCACAACGGCCCGGATCCAACCGGAAGCAAAAGGAGTCTGCCTGATCATTGCTCCGTGGAACTACCCGTTTCAGCTGGCTCTCGGGCCACTTGTTTCGGCGCTCGCCGCTGGCAACAGCGCCATCATCAAGCCATCCGAGGAGACACCGCATACGTCTGCGCTGGTTGCTGACCTCGTGGCTGAAACGTTTTCGCCTGATCTGGTCGCTGTATTCGAAGGTGACGTGGCCGTTGCGACACAGCTTCTGGACCTTCCTTTCGATCACATCTTTTTCACGGGCAGCCCGCAGGTCGGTAAAATCGTGATGACCGCTGCGGCCAAATCGCTGGCCTCAGTCACGCTGGAACTGGGCGGGAAGTCTCCCACGATCGTCGGTCCAACTGCGAATGTAAAAAAGGCAGCCCGCAATATCGTTTGGGGAAAGTTTGCCAACAACGGTCAGACATGCATCGCGCCTGACCACGTATTTGTACACCGTGACATTGCGCTAAAGTTCAATGACGCCGTGAAGAAGGAAATAGGGCGGGTTTTTGGGGAGACCCCCGAGGCCCAAAAACTGACCCCTGACTATTGTCGCATCGTAAATGATCGCCATTTCAATCGTGTCAGCGGTCTGATCGAGGATGCCAAATCGAAGGGTGGGAAAATCACACTAGGTGGACAGGTCGACGCGGCACAGAACTATGTCGCGCCAACGCTGATTTCAAATGTAACCGCCGATATGGAGATCAGCCGGGAAGAACTGTTTGGGCCGATCCTGCCAATCATCGAATATGAAGACATCGACAAGGTGATCCAACAGATCAACGCGAATCCCAAGCCTTTGGCGCTTTATATTTTCGACAAAGGCAAAACCCTCGTTGACGAGGTCATTGCTCGCACCAGCTCCGGAGCGGTGGGGGTTAATCTGACCGTTGTGCATTTCCTGCATCCCAACTTGCCATTCGGTGGCGTGAATAATTCGGGCATCGGTGCTGCTCACGGTGTTTACGGCTTTAGAGCGTTCTCGCATGAAAAGTCAATTTTGCATGACAAGCACTCGATCACACACATGCTGTTTCCGCCTTACACGGGCTTTGTGAAGCGGCTCATCAACATTGTCGTCAAAGTGCTGGGCTGATTAGCAGCGCACCTTGGAACGAAGAACAGAAAGATATCCACTATGTATGACTACATCATCGTTGGTGCCGGATCTGCCGGCTGCGTTTTGGCAAACCGGCTGTCTGCCGACCCCGCCAAGCGTGTCGCTTTGTTGGAGGCCGGACCGCGTGACAAAAGCCCGCTGATCCATATGCCGGTTGGCATCGCGCTGCTGGCCAACAACAAAAAACTGAACTGGGCGTTCGATACCGAACCACAACATCAGCTGGAAAACCGTAGCCTGTTCTGGCCGCGCGGCAAGACATTGGGCGGATCATCCTCGATCAACGCAATGGTCTATATCCGAGGCCATAAAACAGACTACGATGGTTGGGAAACAGCTGCAAGTTCTTCTGTCTGGGGCTGGGAGCGAGTCTCACAGCTTTTCAAGAAAATGGAGGACAATCATCGCTTTGGCAACAATGAGCATCATGGCTCTGGCGGCGCGTTGTCCGTGAGCGAGTTGCAGACCGTTAACCCTCTTAGCCGCTCATTTGTCAAAGCTGGTCGCGAATTGCAGATCCCTCACAATGATGATTTCAACGGCACCTTACAGGAGGGTGTCGGCCTCTATCAGGTCACGCAAAAAAACGGCCGGCGCTGGAGTTCGGCCAAGGCATTCCTCGAGGGCGCGCTGGAGCGTTCCAACCTGGACGTCATTACGGATGCGCGGGTCACACGCGTGGTAATGGACGGCCGCCGCGCGACTGGCGTGTCGTATAAACGGGGCATGGAATACACTCAGCTTCGCCTGAACGATAACGGTGAGGTACTGTTGTCCGGCGGCGCCGTGAATTCTCCGCAACTGCTGATGCTCTCGGGTATCGGCGCGGCTGACGAATTGAAAGAGCATGGTATTCCGCTTGTTCATGATCTGCCGGAAGTCGGTAAGAACCTGCAAGATCACCTGGACATCACAATTATGAGTGCCGCAAATTCGCGGAAACCTATTGGCGTTGCGCTCTCTTTTCTGCCACGCGGCATAGGCGGAATCTACTCATATATCTTTCACAACAAGGGCTTTCTGACCAGCAATGTTGCTGAGTCTGGAGGCTTTGTGAAAAGCACCCCCGAACAAGCACGTCCCAACCTGCAATTCCACTTCTTGCCCACCTTTATCAAGGATCATGGCCGCAAAATCGCCTTTGGGTATGGTTACACCCTGCATATCTGCGACCTGCTTCCCAAAAGCCGTGGCCGGATCGGGTTGAAAAGCCCGGATCCACTGGATGACCCGCTCATCGATCCCAAGTATCTGGAGGATCCCGAAGACATGCAAACCATGATCGCAGGGGTCAAGATTGGGCGGCGGATTTTCGATGCGCCAGCGATGGCCGCGCACTGTAAGCATGAGGTTGTTCCCGGTTCTGCTGTGCAAAGCGATGAGCAGATCGCTGCCGACATCCGCAAGCGGGCCGAGACAATTTATCATCCAGTGGGCACCTGCCGGATGGGATCAGACCCCCAGTCGGTGGTTGACCCCGCGTTGAAAGTGCGCGGTATCGAGGGCCTGCGAGTGATTGACGCTTCCATTATGCCGCGTCTGGTTGCAGGCAACACAAATGCCCCGACCATGATGATCGCGGAAAATGCGGCGGACATAATCTTAGGGAAGGTAAGTGCAGATGGCTGACCTAACCCAACACACAAAAACACAATCCTCACCTTGCAAGAACTGCTCCGGCAATTGCTGCCAAGCATTCAAGCTGAATGAAACCCGCTCCGCGACCGGTGACACGGCAATTTCAAACAACACCAAAAACAGCGCAACATGCGCGAAAGGAAAGAGCCAATGATCGGCCAAATGATGCAAATTCCCCTTACGATCTGTTCACTGATTGATCATGGTGCTCGTTACCACGGCAATACTGAAATTATCTCAGTTGAAACGAATATGACCAAGACCCGCCATACTTGGTCAAGCGTTGCTAAGCGCGCGCGCCAACTGTCGTCCGCTCTATCCAAATTGGGCATCCAATATGGCGACCGCTGCGCCACAATCGCATGGAACAACGCGCGGCATCTGGAATGCTATTTCGGAATTTCCGGCGGCGGTATGGTGTGTCACACGATCAACCCGCGTCTGTTCGCCGAACAGTTAATCTATGTGATCAACCACGCAGAGGACAAGGTCGTGCTCTTTGACAAGACTTTTCTACCGATCATAGCCAAACTGCGAGGGCACCTGCCTACGGTGGAATTCTTTGTTTTGCTAGGCGCGCATGATGAAGAGGCCGCCGCACAGGTGCCTGGCTTAGTATTTTACGATGATCTGATTGCGCAAGGGGATCCGGACCACCCATGGCCGGATGTCGATGAAAACGACGCATCCAGCCTGTGCTATACTTCGGGCACCACAGGCAATCCCAAGGGCGTCCTCTATTCGCATCGTTCGACTGTCCTGCATACGCTTGCCGCAGCCTTGCCGGATACGCTGAATTTTTCGGCGCGCGACACGCTTATGCCGGTTGTACCGATGTTCCATGTTAATGCCTGGGGTGTGCCATACGCTGCGGCGATGGTTGGTGCAAAAATAGTTCTCCCTGGACCCGGTCTGGATGGTGACAGCCTTGCAGCATTGATTGATGATGAGGCAGTAACCGTAGCGCTCGGCGTGCCAACCATCTGGCAGGGTTTGCTCAATGCATTGGCAAAGAAAAGCTCCAGCGCCGAAAGCCTGAAGCGTACGATTGTTGGCGGTTCTGCCTGCCCCCCCTCGATGATCGCAGAATTTCGCGATAACTATGGCACCGAAGTTGTGCATGCTTGGGGTATGACAGAAACTTCACCTTTGGGCACTGCAAACGCGTTGCTAGAATGCCATATCAACTTGTCAATCGAAAATCAGGCGAAGGTGCGTGAAAGTCAGGGTAGACCCCCTTATGGGGTTGAGATAAAAATCATCAGTGACGATGGCAATCGTCTGGCAGAAAATGGAGTCGCAAAAGGCAACCTGATGATCCGGGGCCATTGGATCGTGGACAACTATTTCCGCTCGGTCAACGACTCGGCGCTGACTGCCGACGGTTGGTTCGACACGGGCGATGTGGCGTCAATCAACGCCGAGGGTTTCATGACAATCCGCGACCGCTCCAAGGATATTATAAAATCAGGTGGAGAATGGATCTCGACCGTCGAATTGGAAGGAATTGCCATCGGGCATCCGGCCGTGGCCGACGCTGCGGCTATTGCCGCCAAGCATGAGAAATGGGACGAACGCCCGGTTCTTCTGGTTGTTAAGGCTCCCGATGCCGAAATTACCGAGGCGAATATCATAGCTTTTTTCGAAGAAAAGATTGCAAAATGGCAAATTCCCGACAAGGTGATCTTCGTGGAAGAACTCCCGCGCAACGCCACGGGAAAAGTGCTGAAGAACAAGTTACGTGAAGAGTATGGCAGTATATTGATGTACTGAAGTGCCGCGATCCCATTATCTGGCCCGTTGAATGCAGGATGGTGAGGCAACATCGAAATTAACATCTCTGCGTTAAAAATTGATTATTCGAGGGAGCAAATGATTGGCAACCGCTACACTCACCTAGATCCGAAAGAACGCCGCGAGATGCAAGTCACATGAAGCCAAAGCCGGTGCCTGCGTTTACGGACCAATCACACTTGTCTTTGTAGATTTCGACGGGCTCGCGCAGGTAGGATCGGGAAAACCTTGACCAAATAGGACCGTTGAATGGTCGGATAATCACCGCCTTTCTCGTGGAGTTATAACAGTTTACAGTCATCTACTTGCTTGCGTGAATGGTGAAAACACTTAGTCCTCCACTAGGCTTTAGGCTCAGGGCTTCGGTAATGGGGTCGTCTTTGTCAATGGCAATATGACGAGCGGAACTTGACGACATTGACATTGTCCGTCGTCGTTCCTTTTTGACGAGGTTGGGAGCGGGTTCTCGAATAGCAGTCAATTTGCGACCCTTCCGTCCAAGATCTTCTCCGGGTGCATGCTTCGGTCCGTGATCAGCGCGATGGCTGCCAACATGATGCTGGTCCAGTGTGGTAGCCCGAAGTGCCCATCTCATAAGCGTGCTCGAACAGAAGTTCGGCGACAGTCCTGACCACGGCATCTTCGGAACCACGTCCCGGTGGGGACCTCGAAGGGCCGCAGTCAAGCAGCCTTCAGTGGTTCGCTTCCAAGCGTTCTAATACTGTCTAAATGCCTCCAACGATTGGTGGGGATGCGTGATTGAACTCGGTGCCGTCCCGCCACATGCGATGAAGAACAACACCAATGCATCTCGCCAGTGCAACCCTTGCCTTACGCGCCCCCAGAAGGGCGCGATTTAGCCACTCCGACAATGGTCTAGCTTCCAGCCAAATGACTGCAATCGTTCCGGGCAGTGCGTGGCGCAGGCCCCGTTACAGCATCTCATAACCAGAATATGACGGTTGGGGCGATGCAGATCGCGCTCATGAATGTATGCGCACAGCGGTCGTATCGGGTTGCGACCCTTCGCCAATCCTTGAGCCTGCCGAACATGCGTTCGACCAGATTGCGCTGCTTGTAGAGTTTTGTGTCGTAGGTGACCGGCACCTTACGGTTCTTGCGCCCAGGAATGCACGGTGTGATGTCGAGATCGGTCAGGGCCTCGCGGAACCAGTCACTATCATATCATATTCTCTGTCCGCGATCAGCACGTCGGTGTCTGGCGGGAGGTGGGGCAGCACAGCGTCCGCGCTTTCATAGTCGCTGATCTGACCCTCAGTCAGAAACAATATCAATGGCTTGCCGTCGCCGTCACAAACCGAATGCAACTTGGAATTCAAGCCGCCCTTGGTGCGTCCGATACGTCTGGGAACAGCCCCTTTTTGATCAGGCTGGCGGCGGAGCGGTGGGCTTTGAGATGGGTGGCGTCGATCATGACGGGGCCTGTTGCGGTGCTCTCAACCGCCAGCGTCGCGAAGATACAGTCGAACATGCCGATCACGCCGCAGCGGATGAACCGGTTTTAGAGCGTCTTGTGCGGCCCGTATCGCTCAGGCGCATCACGCCACATCAGGCCGCGCCGGATTACATGAATGATACCGCTGATGACGCGCCGATCATCCACGCGAGGCACTCCTCTTGACTTGTTTGGCAAAAGTGAAAAGTGAAAACATTCACGGCTCTGTAACTTGACACCTTTACGCTCACAGAGTAACCGACCAACTGGTATATAAACCGACCATTTGGTCAGGAAGAAATGATGAAACGGTCCCGCAACGCATCTGCTGACATCCTTGCCGCTGCACGCGAAGTGACGGCGCGGCATGGGGCTGGAAAACTGACAATCGATTCCGTCGCACGCGAGATCGGCATGAGCAAGGGGGGCGTGCTTTACAACTTCCCTTCGAAGCAGGCTCTGCTATCGGCGCTTCTACAAGACTTGATAGAGGAACATCTCGTGAGCATGAGCGAGATCGATCAGGCCAAACCGAACGCAACCCTGCGGGGGCATCTGCATTCGCTCGCTGCGTCAAACAATCTGAAGGAAAACCTTTCCATGGCTATACTTGCGACGGCTGCGGAAAACCCCGAACTTCTAGATCCGCTCCGCAACATGATTGAGAGTGACCACCAGAAGGCTACGTCTCAATCCACGGATCCGATCGGGGCACACGTCATACTCGCCGCACTGGACGGCCTGCGGTTTCAACAACTATTGTGTATGCCCCCCTATGATACCAAGACACGCGACGCGATAAAAGGCCGGCTCGAGAGTATGATCAATGACTTGCGGTAAGGCCTTAATACGTTTTGGCCGTTCTTTGGGCCTGCTTGCAGCGTTTTTGGGATGCGTCGGAACAGCGTCGATAGCGCAGGATCAGTCAACGACCAACACGGCCGTGTCCAAAACGATCACCGTTCCCCTGACGGTGGCGGTGTCTGCGACCAATGATGTGCAACGCGTATTCGTCGGGCGGTTGGAACCGCTGCGGGTGGTCGATCTGGCATTTCAAATCTCAGGGCAAATTCTGGAATTACCCGTTTCGGCTGGGGAGGGTCTGAAAAAGGGCGAGCTGATCGCCCGTCTTGACATAACCGACTTCGAATTGGCCTTAGCACGCGCTCAGGCATCTTTCGATCTGGCCACGAGCGAATTTAAGCGGTCTGCGGAACTCGCCAATCGCGGCGCAGGGTCAGAGGCACGGCTCGACACAGCGAAGGCACAGCTTGCCCAGTCTGAAGTGGCCTTGCGCGAGGCAGAGCGTCGACTGGCACAGACAAGGATCGAAGCACCGTTTGACGCTCTTGTCGGCCGAATCTTTTCGGAAGCCTACTCCAATACCACACCAGCGGCACCGATCGTTCGGCTACAGGATGTCAGCGAAATGCGCGTCTACATATCGCTGCCCGAGGAAATTGCCGCGTTGGCGCGGACCCGCGCGGAGGATTTCAGCATCACCGCGACATTCCCTGCGGCACCGGGATACGAGGCCGAGCTGATCCTGCGAGAGTTCGTGACTGAAGCGGATCCGGTCGCCCAAACCTATGTGGTGGAATTCGCAATTGCAGGTGAACTCGATTTCCGCCTGTTGCCGGGCATGACTGCAAACGTCGTCGCACGTCTCGAAGGGTCGGGAGGCACAGGCAGCGTGGTTATACCGGTTTCTGCCATTGATACGACGAGTGCACCCGAGCCAAGAGTCTGGATATTCGATGAATCAAATGGAACCGTCCGACCGCGCACTGTGCGTCTCGGACTTCCACGCGAGAACGCAATCGTGGTGCTGGAAGGGCTCGCCGCTGGCCAGCGCGTTGTCTCAGGTGGCTGGTGGAAACTGACCGACGGCATGAATATCCGTCCAGACGTGCATTAGGATCCCGACATGGCCATGACTCTCGCTGCAGGCTCAATCAGTCGCCCTGTCACCATCTGGCTGGCCATCATATTTTGCGTCTTGGGCGGATTGTGGGGGCTTAGTACCGTTGGCCGCCTTGAAGACCCGAGCTTTACCCTGAAGACCGCACTGGTCGTCATCCCATATCCTGGTGCGACTGCGGAGGAGGTCGAGGAGCAGGTTTCCGAAGTTGTTGAGGGGGCGTTGCAGCAGATGAAGCAGCTTGACCGGATCGAGTCTAAATCGATGCCGGGCATGTCTCAGGTTACTGTTGAAATTGAAGATACCTTTGGACCTGACGAGATGCCGCAGGTCTGGGACGAGATGCGGCGCCGGTTGCGCGACATACGCGGCGAACTCCCCGAAGGTGCGCGCGAACCAGTCATCAACGATGATTTCGGTGACGTCTACGGAATGTTCTACGCGGTGACCACCAATGGTTATTCCCCGTCGGAGCAGCGCGAGATTGCACGTTTTCTGCGGCGCGGTTTGGTTTCTGTCGACGGGGTCGCAAAGGTCGAGATTCAAGGGTTGATTGAGGAGGAGATAACGGTCGCGATCCCATCCTCCCGCCTTTCCAGCCTCGGGCTACAACCAAACCAGATTCTGGCCGCCATTTCGGACGAGAACAGGGTATTCGCGAACGGGGAGATCACCGAAGGGCCCGCACGCTTAGGCGTTTCGGTACCGCAGGGCTACGCTACGGTCGCCGGCATCGAGGCGCTCCGGCTTGGGGCACCCGGCGAGGTCGGCCAGATCTCCGTTGCCGACATCGCCCGTGTCACACGAAGTGAGACCGAACAGCCAGGTCAAGTTATTCGTCACAACGGTGAACGCGCCTTTACGTTAGGTATCTCCGCCCTGACAGACCGTAACGTGGTGGAAGTTGGAAGCGGCGTCGAGGAACGGATGAGCGTCTTGATTGCTCAGCTTCCAAAGGGGGTAGAAGTTGCTCCGATTTATGAACAACACAAGGTCGTGGACGCGGCCGTTTCGAACTTTCTGGTTGGTCTTGGGCAGTCAGTCGCTATCGTTGTTGGCGCCCTGATGCTCACGATGGGCTGGCGCGCGGGGATCGTTGTGGGCGCGACTCTCACCCTGACAGTGCTTGCGACCATTTTTTTCATGTCGGTTTTCGGCATTCCAATGGAGCGCATCAGCCTTGGTGCCCTGATCATCGCGATGGGGATGCTGGTCGATAACGCAATCGTAATCACCGAAGGCATGGTGATCGGCATGGCTCGGGGCAAGTCCGCTGAAACAGCTGCGTCCGAAACGGAATCCGCAACCTCGATTCCGCTTCTGGGCGCAACGGTAATCGGAATTATGGCCTTTTCCGGTATCGGGCTATCGCCGGACGCAACCGGCGAGTTCCTTTTCTCGCTCTTCGCAGTAATCGGCATCTCCTTGCTGCTGAGTTGGATTTTCGCCGTAACAATTACACCCTATCTCGGTGCCCTTTTGTTGCGCGCGCCCAAGACTGTCGCGGAAGATCCTTACAAGGGTGCTTTTTATGCGGTTTATCGCGGCGTTCTCTGGGGCGCACTTCGGTCTCGCTGGCTCGTTGTCCTAGTGGTCGTTGGTATAACCGTGGCGTCGCTGATGGCGTTTGGACAGGTCAAGCAGGCTTTTTTCCCGGCCTCGACCACACCACTGTTCTATGTCCAGTATCAATTGCCGCAGGGGACCGACATCCGCACCACGGATGAGGACATGAAAAGACTGGAGTCGGTGCTGCGCGAAACCCAAGGTGTCAACGATGTTGCATCTCTTGTCGGTCGCGGTGCAAGCCGCTTTATGCTGACCTACACTCCCGAACAGGCAAATTCGGGATACGGCCAACTCATCGTCCGGGTTGGGGACGCGGCAGCGATCCCGGCTTTGGCCCAGAGCCTGAGACAATCTCTGCCGTCGCAGTTCCCGAACGCGCTGGTGCGGGTCGAGGAACTCGTCTTTGGTCCGCCATCGGGAGCGGCCGTCGCCGTGCGGTTCTCGGGGCCGAACCCGATCATTCTTCGTGCGCTGGCGGATGAGGCAATGTTGATTTTCCGGGAGGCGGGAACCATCACCGATCCGCGCACCGATTGGCGCCAGCGCGAACTTACGATCATTCCGGTCGTTGATGAGGCGCGAATGCGTCTCGCAGGTGCTAGTCGGCAAGCCATAGCTGATACCATTGAATATGGCACCTCGGGGCTGAGGGTGGGAACCTTGCGGGAAGGCGACACCGAAGTCCCGCTGATTTTGAGACTCCCCGAAAACGAGCGCGATGGGGTCGAAAGGCTTCGCGATCTTGAAGTCTGGTCGCAGGGCGGCGGAAAATATGTGCCGATGTCCGGCCTCGTCGAACGATTCGAAACACGGCTTTCCGAAGCCCTGATCCTTCGCCGTGACCGAGAGCGGACGATATCCGCCCTCGGCGGTGCGCGGGGTGACTTGACCGCAGATGAAGCATTCCGAAGCGTCCGCGACATGATCGAAGCCATCTCGCTCCCGCCCGGTTACGTTATGGAATGGGGCGGCGAGTTTGAAAGCGCGTCCGATGCGCAAGCGTCACTCGGTAAACAGTTGCCACTGGGGTTCCTCGTGATGCTGACAATTTCAATCCTGATGTTTAACAAATTGCGCCAGCCACTGATCCTATGGCTTGTCGTTCCGATGTCGGTCACCGGCATGGTCCTGGGGCTTCTGTTCACCGGGCTTCCCTTTACGTTCACAGCGCTGCTTGGCTTTCTGTCTTTGTCGGGCATGTTGATGAAAAACGCGATTGTTCTGGTCGAAGAGATTGACGCTCAGCGCGCCAACGGTGTGGAGAACTACAAGGCTGTAATGGATGGCTCGGTCAGCAGGCTGCGGCCAGTGGTTTTGGCTGCGGGAACCACAATCTTCGGCATGTTGCCGCTCTTACCTGACGCCTTTTTCGCTTCGATGGCCGTCACAATCATGGGCGGATTAGCATTTGCCTCGATCCTGACCCTCGTCCTGGTGCCGGTGCTCTATGCGCTCCTTTTCCGAATTCGCCCACCCCGGCACGCAAAAGAGATGTATGGCGAAGCATCAACCGCTTAAAATTTGTCATGCACAAGATTTGTGCGCAGCTTGCCGTGGAGCGGTTGGCAACTTAAGCTGAAATCACCGGGATCGTTCTAAGGAGAGACGTGTTGCGCGAAGAAAAGCTCAGCGATGTCATCCGTGGAGCGCGCTCGGTTTTTTTCGAACATGGATTAGCGGGCGCACGCGTGGATCAGATCGCTGATGCGGCAGGCGTCTCGAAAGCAACGATGTATGCGCATTTTCCCTCCAAGACAGCCCTATTCACCGAAGTCGTATCGAGGGAATGCGACATGCTCGCCGAAGAGCTTGAGACATTGTTGCGGGCACAGGGCCCGACGGAGGAAACGTTGCAGTCGTTTAGTGACGCTCTGATCAGTCTTGTTTTCTCGAATGCCTATATTCGGCTTTACCGAATTTGCGTTGCCGAGGCTGGCAGGTTTCCTGAGATCGGGGAACTCTTCTTCAAAGCCGGACCAGAGCGGGTAAGGCTCATCCTTGCGGGTTACCTGATGGAACGGTGCCAGAGCGGAGATTTGATGATCCCGAATCCCGATTTCGCTGCAGATCAGTTTATTCAACTATCCTTTACCAGTATCTTAAATGACCGGTTATTTGGTGTTCAAAAACGCATTTCTAAATCCGTGATTTCCGGAAGGGCCAAAAGTGCAACAAGCGCTTTTCTTGCTATCTACACGGCCAAGCCTGGGATGGGCTAAATTCATCTGGTGAATGTCGCGATCTGCTGGCCTTTGAGACAAGTTGAAAGTCCCCGTTAAAGCATCTGCAAACTAGATCGCTCGAACCGATTGAGATCGCCGTGCGGGCCCAGCGGTAAGCCAGTTCGGCTCTGTCACCCATGAGTTTGAGCAGGCAGTTGTGGCCCAGATAGGTCAACGGTTTCTGGATCAGTCTTGGCAATTTCTCAGGTCAAATCCTGTCTGCTGTCAGTTGGCCTTCTAAATGAGAATGTTCTCTCGGTTACCCACGCTTGTTTACGAGGACCTCCGCCAGCAAACCTAACATGTGCGCGCTTATGGGAATTTGGGTCTCCTTCAAGCAGCTAGCCCACTAACAACCGCTCTTGCTTGACGGTTTTCGAAGCCGCCTGAGAAAAGCAATCACATCGTCAGGTGTTGCCTCTTTGGCCCTAGTTAACATTTCTGAGCGTATTTTGGGGTCAATGAACGCCGCCGTATCTGGCTCGTTAATCCATAAGATCGACAACTCCGAAGTCTCCCAAACATAGACCCAACCAACCGTGTGCTTGCCATCGGGTCCAATCAGCCGAGCAATGGGTGATGCTTCTTCGTTAAAATGGGTCACTATCTAATTCACTTTGGACTTGCTGGCCGGATGTCGGGACGCCAGAAAACAACTTGGTTTTGTGGGGTTGAGGGGCTATCTTGGAGCGGCGGCGCGAGAAATTCGTGGGCTAGAGACCGCCTCAGCTTGAATACTTTTGATCATGAATTCTGAGAGGTACCTCGGCCTTCGTTTGATAAAATGATGTTGTCAAAATTCATGCCCAACCCTCACGTGCAATTTCCACTTTATACTCTCCTATAATGGCGCTGGACCCCAATTCGGGAAATTATCAGCCGAAGACAATAGTCTACCATACGAATGTAGAATATATTGCGTGGTTAAATACTCTACATCCGGGCTCTGCCTTAGGCATGAAGCTACGGGTACAACTTGGTCTAAATATTCAGGAGGCGCGCCGATCCAGAGGGTTCAGCCAAGAAACCCTTGCGCATCGCGCGGACATTGATCGCGGCTATATTGGCAAGATCGAGAACGCAAAGCATGCCGCGTCGATCGATATGGTCGAAGCGATTGCGGAGGCATTGGGTATTGAGGCGCAAGAACTTCTTAAGCCTAGAATTTGATTGCGCGCCATTTCCACCGCCGGGCGGGCAAGGCTAACGTTCAACCAACCCCAAGAACCGCCCATATTCTTCGCTGACCTCCCGCGCTTCCTGAAACGCGCGCGCCCGTTCGTCGTCAAGGCAGCGGAAATAGCTCTGAATGTCCTGAATGTAAGCCTCAAAGTCGTTCCGGATTAGATCAGCATATTCTTGAGCAGCTTGCGGGTCGTTCGGGACGAAGGGCCGTGGGGGCGCAAGGCAGGTTTCTGATAACGCACCACCAGCCAGAAACATGAGATAAACGATAACGAGCACACAGCGATTTCGCTGCATACGACTGCGCCAAAACGACCATGTAACCTTGAAAGAATCCACTCTGCATGCCTAATGGGTGCGCGACCACAGTACAGCCGCAACGCATAAATATATCTTGCGGACATTTATATACTATCGTATCTCTGGGCTTCAAGTAGGAATGCCTAGCGTTGCGTCTTTAGAGAAAGCGTGAGCCGGGCCATGAACTGGGAAGTCGAAGCACCAAATGTGGTTACGGAGGCGAAATTCCGCGAACTCGTGGAAAGCGGCTATAGCGCCGAAATCTTGTGCCAGGAATCTGCGCACAAGAAAGGCCCGAGCTATTACGGGGTCTGGATCCTGCGTGCCGTCTCAGCCGACGGCGTGGAAAAGCTATTGGTTACGGCCCGGACCCGCACAACGCATAACGACATCAAAATCCGCGAATTCAAAACCATCACTGGCGTCGTGTCGTTCCTTGTTGGGATCGGCTTCTCACATGCCGATGTCCCGCTCGAAGAGGGCCAGCGGACCGCGCATAAGCTCATTGCGCCGGTCAAAGGCAGCAGCGACTAGCCTTCTTTTCATTTGGCTGCTTGCACCACCTGCGGCAGCCCAAATGGTTCTGGTCATGGAGAGCGACGGATCGCTGACCGCCACGCAATCCCAAAACAGCTTTGCTCGGAACTACAACGACGGCGTAGGCCGAAGCTCGGCGGCCGATGCGCTCACTATACTTGACGAACCTGATGTTGTCGCAGCAACCGAAGAAATACGCATTGCCGCCATCGCGCCGCGTACTCCCCTGCCCCGTGCGGACGTTCTTTCGGCGATTGAGGCCACGGCGCTACGCTACGGCAGCCATACCGGCTTGCGCCGCGCGGGACTTTCGGTCTCGGACTGGATCGTCCTCTTCCGCGCCAACATCGAAATCGAGAGCGCCTATCGGCAAAGTGCCGTTTCCAGTGCAGGTGCCATTGGCCTTGGTCAACTTATGCCAGCGACAGCTCGCGACCTCGGTATCGATCCTCGCGACCCCTTGCAGAACCTTGATGGGTCAGCTCGTTACCTCGCGATGATGCTGTCGAAATTTGGCGATCCATTGCTCGCCTTGGCCGCCTACAACGCCGGCCCCGATGCCGTGCGCCAATATGGCGGCATTCCCCCTTACCGAGAAACCCAAAATCATGTGGCCCGCGTCATGGCGGTAGCCGCACGTCTGGAAGGAACAAATCCATGAGATTCAGCCCATCTTTCTTCGTCGCCGTCTTGGCAGCCTTTGTGCTCATGGCAGAGCCTGCCCTTGCGCAAAGCATCGACCTCTCCCCAATTCAAAGTCTGCTACAGGGCATCGTCGATGCGCTGACGGGTCCGCTCGGCGTCGTCATCGCCACGCTCGCCGTTCTTGGCGTCTTCCTGAGCTGGTTTTTCAACATCATCGATCTGCGCCAAGCGCTTTGGGTGTTGGTTGGCATCGCAGGCGTCGCCGCCGCGCCCACAATCGTTGCTGCGGTCTTTGCAGGTGGCTGAGCGTTCGCCCCTCTTTCTCGGCCTCGTGCGCCCGCCCAAGCTTCTGGGCCTGCCCATCATGTATGCGATGGTCTGGCTTTTTGGCTCGGTGCTGCTCTTTGTGTGGATCCAGCACATCGTGATCCTAGCCGTGGCTGCCGTGCTCTACCCCGTGCTGTGGAAAGCTGCCGATTGGGACCCGCGCTTTATCGACGTGATGATGACGGCGTTGCAAGAAACCCCACCGACGCGAAACAAACAGGTGCATGGCGGGGATAGCTATGCCCCGTGACGAGGTCCTCGATCCCCGCACTTTGACGCCGGATTGGTATGCCCGCGAGACGCGGCTTGCGCATATGCTGCCCTATGTCAGCTTGGTCGGTGACCAAACGGTGCGCACGCGGGTGAACGAACTGTTCCAATGCATCCGCTTGGATGGGGTAAACAGCTACACAACTGATGATGCCTACCTCGACAAGGTCACGTCCCTGTTTGCCCGTATCGTCGCGCAGCTGGGTCCAGATTTCAGCTATTATGTACATAAGGTCTCAAAAGCGATCGCGCCGGAGCTTGAACCAGTGCGCGACGAGAGCTTTGCAGGCGAAGTGGATCGCCAGTGGCGCGAGAAACTGGCGACCAGCGGGCTGCGCGACAAGACACTGACTCTCACAGTCATGCACCGTCCGCCGTCCAAGAGTTTTCTTCCATTTCTCAATCGCAGCGCACCTGAGCGCTTCAAACAAGAAACTCAAAAACGCCTTCGACGGCTGAACGAGGCCGTGAATGTCTTTGCGACAGGGCTGGCTGATCTCAAACCGCGCGTGCTGTCGGCGAAATCAGGCGAGCTGGTTGGGTTCCTCGGGGCGCTCAATACGGGCCAAGAACTGCCGCTGTTTCCGGCGAGCATCTACGGCTTCCTGTCGTTCAACGTGGCCAACACCCGCGTGACATTCCTTGAGGATCACTTTGAGCTTTCAGAAGGCGTCGTAGGCCACCGCTACGGCAAAAGTTTCACCATCGGTGAATACTCCGAGGCCACGTCTTGCACGATGTTCGACATGCTCAATCTACCAGTCGACATGATCGTCACTCATTCGTTCACACCGATCAATTCCAACCTCATGGCCGGACGGATCAAGCGCCAGAAACGACAGATGCAGGCGTCACAGGATGCTGCTCTCTCGCTCATGGAAGCCCTCGATATCGCCGCCGATGATCTTGAAGCCAAACGCCAAAGTTTTGGTGAACACCACATGGTTGTGACGATCTTTTGCGACACGCTTGATGAGCTGCAGACGGTGAGCGCCGAGATCGTCAATGCCGCCGCTGCTGAAGGTGTGAAGATGATCGGCGAGCGGGTCGCAGCAAAAGCGCATTATCTGAGCCAGCACCCCGGCAATCAGCCCAAGCGCGTGCGCGCGAGTGCCATCACGAACCGAAACTTTGCAGATTTCGCAGCGTTTCATCGCACACAGCTCGGCAAAGAAGCGGGTGACGTGCCTTGGGGCAAGGTGATCACCATGCTCCCCACGCCTGAGCAAAGTGCTTATCGGTTTTCTTATCACGAGCAAGGCAGCCCAGACAAAGAGCCGACCAGCGGACATACCTTAATCATGGGACGGCCCGGATCTGGTAAATCCGTCCTTTCCGCATTTCTCATGACCCAAGCCCGTCGAGCAGGCGCGCGAATCTTCGTCTTTGATTACCGACTTGGTATGGAGATGGCGGTCCGCGCCAACGGGGGCAGCTATGCGGCTTTGAAGGCTGGACAAGCCACCGGCCTCAATCCGCTTTGGACGGAAGTTGACAATCGCGGCACGGCTTGGCTGTCAGACTGGCTGGGCACCCTGCTCTACCGCGCAGACAAGCCACTGACGCCCGTTCAAACCAACCGTATCCAAGAGGTCGTGCGTCAAAACGCCAATGCCACGGATCCAGCGTTGCGTAATTGGAAGGACTTCGCCTCGCTCTTTGTTTCCACCGATGATGGCGGCGATTTGCACCAGCGACTGCTCGAGTGGACCAGCGATGGCCGCTACGGCTGGATCTTCGGTCAGTCTTTGGAAGACACCTTTTCTCTCGAAGGTGACGTCGTCGGGTTTGATCTAACGGGTATTCTGGATTCTGAGTCCGAGAAAGAACGGATGGCCGTCTTGAGCTATCTGTTCCGCCGCGTTGAACGTGAAATCGAAGATCGTCGTCCCACGATCATCGTGATTGATGAAGCCTGGAAAGCCCTCGACAACGCCTATTTCGCAGAACGGCTTTCGAACTGGCTTGTGACGGCGCGCAAGCAAAACACCGTTGCCGTGATGATGACGCAATATGCGAGCCAGCTGGAACGCACACGTACCGGTAAGACCATTGTCGAAGCGGTCCCGACACAAATCCTGCTGCCCAACATCCGCGCCCATGCGTCTGACTACCAGATGCTGAACCTCTTCGACAAAGAGCTCGATGTGCTTTTGAACACCGGCAGCAATTCGCGGTTGGCCCTTATTCGCGACGACCAAGGATCTATCGTGGTCGATGCCGATCTTAGCGCATTAGGTCGTAACCTCACCATCCTCGGCGGCATGGAAAAGGGCGAGGCGCTTGTGGGAGCTGACTACCGAGACCGTTCTGACTTCTGGAGACTGACATGACACGCATTTTGATCCTTTTCGCCGCACTCGGCATGCTCGCCTCCTGTGCCCAGTACCAAAAACCACAGGCGAATTGTTTCACATTCCGCGCTGCTGTCGCCCCGGCCGAGCCGGTCGCTCCGGTCGCACCAGATTGCATCTTTACCCCTATGAACGGGTCGGAGGGTGACATTGCTGTCTAAGCTCGCTCATATCCTCTGCGTGTCTTTGCTGCCCGGTCTCGCCTTCGCTCAAGGTGTGCCAACGGTCGATAACGGTCTGACCGCACGCGACATCGTGGAAACCGGTGACCGCGAAGTCGATCTCGCAACCCAAGCCGACAAGCTGTCCGTGCGCGAACTCATTGCCGAGATTGAACGTGAGCAATTGGAGACGCTGGCGCGTATTCTCGATGCCCAATCAAGCTTTGGAGGCCAAGGCCTGCCCGCAATCGTGTCCGGTTTGGAATCTGGCAGTGGTGATCCTGCGCGCTCGGTGGAAGCCGTTTATGGCTCAGGCGGGATTGATCCTAATCCCGGTGGCACGCAGATGTTTGGCGATGCGGCCCAGAATATCGAACAACTCATTATCCGCGTCGCTCAAGAGACCAGCGGCTTTGCGGGCGTCGGGCGTGCCGGACTTTCTCCCGTCCAATGGCGCGCCCTTCTTCAAGCCCTTATTTGGCAGGAAAGTCGTTTTACCATCGGTGCGCGTTCTCCTGTTGGCGCTTTTGGTCTCACTCAGATCATGCCCGGTACCGCCAGCGATCTCGGTATCAATCCGGAATACTACGATAGCCCTTACCTGCAGGTGCATGGCGGCGCGCGATACTTGGCCACGCAACTCAACACCTTTGACGGCAACATCATCAACGCGCTTGCCGCCTACAATGCAGGGCCGGGTCGCGTGTTCGAATACAGCGGCGTGCCCCCTTTCCGAGAAACCCAGCACTACGTCACTGTCATCCCTGAACGCTACAATCTCTATCTCAGCCGCATCGGCGGTATCGAAGCCCTGGGCACGATCGATCCAGCGCTACTGGCCAATGCCAATCTCTCGATCACGGGGCACGGCGCTGCTTTCTATGGAAACAACTCCCCTGCTGCGATCCGCCAGGCCGCCCTGCGCATTCGCGATATCGTGGAGCGAATTTCTACGACCGAGGACGTGCAAGAAAGTGTCGCGCTCAACACCTATGCACGCGCTGAACTCGTGCGCCTCGTCGCGGCCCGCATTCGCCTGCAAGCAACAAGGACCCGCGTCTTGAGTGCGGAAGAACTGGCCCAAGCCTCAGCTCGGATGGCCGAAAGCGACTTTATGAATTTCACAATCGAGGAGATAGACTGATGCCAAGATCAAACTGGCTTTTGAGGACTGCTTTGGTTGGTACCCTTGCTATGGGACTCCAGGCGGCTTCTCCTTCCTCAGCAATCGCCCAAGGTGTCCCCGTTGTCGACACCCAAAACATTGCGCAGAACATCCAGCAACTGCGGCAGATGATCGAAGACGAAATCCTGCAAAACGAGCAGCTGACCCAGTTGCGCGAACAACTCGCCACACTCACCGAACAACTTGCGGAACTGCAACGCACCTATGAGGCCCTGACCCGTCTTGCCGAACTGCCGGAAATAATCCGTACTCAAATGGAGGACGAGCTCAACGGCCTCCTCGACCAAGAATTCGGCGATATCATCGCAACCATCGAGGCCATCAAGAATGGGGACTTCTCGGGCCTGTCAGGGTCGGGCGCAGGCGAGATCGAAACCCAGATGGACCGCGTTCTGGCCGATCTTGGGTTTGATGACGATACGCTTTCAGAGATGGCCAGCAGCGGGAACGCGAGCGCCAACCGGATTGCGACCCAAGCCACAACGGGCGCGCTGGTCTCGGCCGCAGCACAAAACAGCTACGGCGATGCAGGCCAATCACTTGAGCGCGTTGACCGTCTGGTTGGGATGATCGACGACATGGATGAGTTGAAGGAAAGCGTTGATCTCAACACGCGCGTGACCGCAGAACTAGCGATTGCGCTCGTTGCCATGTGGCAGCTTGAAGCGATCCAGACGGTTGGAGACGGCACGGGCGGCGTGATTGATGCCGCCACCATCGCCGAAGAACAGCGGTTCATGGACTTCACCTTGCCTGATCTCAATGCAAATTGAGGTTTGATGCGTGGCGAGTGAACAAGACATCATTGAAGAAGAACTCGTCTACGGTGCCCTGCGCCGAGAACGTCTTTGGCAGCGGCTTGGCTTGATCGGGCTGATCTTTGGCATTCTGGGATGTCTGAGTGCGGCTGCTGTCTCGATCCTAGACATCGACCCACCACCTGTCGTCGTCCCCTACGATCCTGCCACAGGCTTTGCCCTGCCGGAAGCTTCTGTTGGGGCAACGACCGTCACAGAAAACCAAGCCATAATCGAAGCGGAAGTTTTCCGCTACATCAGTGACCGCGAGGTCTACAACCAACTCGACAACGATGTGCGGGTCAGAAGTGTATTGCGCCGCTCCGATGGTGCCGCCGAAGCCTCGTTGCGCCAAATCTGGAACAGCGCGAACGCGGACTACCCGCCCACGCTCTATGGAGCCAACGGGCGACTTGATGTCGAGGTTCTCAGCATCAACCGGATCGGCACCAACCGCGCCACGGTCCGCCTGCGCAAGCGGTTGAATTCGATCAACGGCGTCCAAACTGGCCTCTTCACCGCCACCCTGCTGTTTGAGTTCCGCCCCGAGGCCAGCCGCTCCATTGATCAGGTTTGGTCTAATCCATTTGGCTTCACCGTGCTGGAATATTCCATCCGCTCCGACAGATTGGAGAACTAGTTTGCTTACAAAGTTGTTCAGTATTTTCTTGCTTGGCATGATGCCGGGTTTGGCCATCGCTGAGGCTATTCCACGCGGCGGCCTAAATGACAGCCGCGTGCGTCTTGCGACCTATCAAGAGGCACAGGTCTATCGTCTCAGCGTGTCTCTCACCCATGTCACTACGGTCGAGTTCGGAGAGGGGGAAAGCATCCGTTCAATCATTGCGGGCGACACAGAAGGCTTTGAGATCGACGGCGTTCCCGGCGGGCAAGCCTTTGCGATCAAGCCAATTGCGCGGGGTGTACATACCAATGTGACCGTCTACACCAATCGCCGCAGCTACTACTTCAACGTCCAAGAGACCCAAAGCCCCACCTTCTATGTGGTGCAGTTCCGTTATCCTGATGATGACGCGCGGCCAACACGCGCTATCGCCCAGCAGGCCCCCAACTACAATTACGGGGCCAGCGCGCAGGAAGAGTTCACCCCGACGCGCGTTTGGGATGATGGGACGTTTACGTATTTCGCGTTTCCCCGAAATGCGCCTGTTCCAGCCATCTTCCGGTACTCCAATGGCCGCGAGCGCACGGTCAACACGCAAGCTGTCGAAGACGGTGTGATCCGCGTCTCAGGCGTGAACACGCAGTGGGTGTTGCGGGTCGGGGATGACGTGGTTTGCATTCAAGCAACCCCACCAGCAGGGGCGTCGTCATGAGCGATACGGGAGACGCAGAGCTCGAAAAACGCCTCGCCGCTTTGGAAAAGGGCGGAATTCGCGGGGGTTCACACAAGCCTCGACGGTCGCCCCTTCTGGCCCTCATGATCGTCGCACTCGTTGGTGCAGGTGGCGCAGTTCTCTACATGATCTCCGGACCAGATGAAGAAACGGCTCTGCCAACAGCCACACCTGATGTGTTTCAAAATGAGGGTGACGGCTTTGGTGCAATCGAAGCCATACCTCCGCCCCCTGCTCCGGAAACCCAAATTGTCGTAGCCCCGGCTGCGCCAAATGAGCCCAACGCAGAACTCCTCGCGCAACTGGCTGCTCTTCAGGCCCAGATCGAGGAATTGCGCAATGCGCCGGAACCAGTGGTAGAAGAAGATACGGCGGCCGCGGACGCCATTGATGGGCTAACAGCTCAGATCGCGGCCTTGCAAACTGCGTCCCAAACAGCCCAACAGCTGTTTCAGGACGAATTGGCGGCGCGTGATCGCGAGCTGGAACAAATCCGTATGGACTTGGAGTTGGCCCAACTTGAAGCTAATCGGCCAGTGCCTGCGCCGGTTCCTATCGGACCGTCCGAGGAAGACCTCCTTGCGCGAGAGGCAGAACGGTTGCGTCGCGAAGAGGAAGCACGCCGCATGGCGGATCTTGAGCGCCGTGCGGCAGAAGAACGGGCGTTTCAAGATCGTCGCGTTACCTCCCCTACGATTGCATTTGGCGGAACGTCAGGATCGAATGAAACCCCGCTTGCCGAACGCACATTCGGCGAAGTGACAGATTTTGTCTTGAACGGCGCGTTGCCGACCTCCGTCACCCAAGCCGAAGTCATCGCCAATCCTTCCAACACCATCATTCAAGGGGCGATGATACAGGCTGTCATGGAAACTGCACTCGACAGCTCCCTGCCCGGTCAAACCCGCGCCGTTGTCTCCGAAGATGTGTTCAGCTTTGACGGATCGCGCCTTCTTATCCCACGCGGGTCGCGGCTGATCGGGCGCTATCGCTCGGGGCTAGATATTGCACAGCAGCGCGTCACCATCGCTTGGGACCGGATTATCCTACCGGACAATCAAACCATTCAGATCAGTTCCTTTGGTGGTGACGAACTTGGCCGTTCCGGCGTCACTGGTTTTGTCGATACACGCTTTGCGGAACGCTTTGGCTCTGCAGCTCTGATTTCGCTCATCTCGGCGGCCCCAAGTGCGGCCGCAGCCTCTGTTGAAGACGAAGCCACAGCAGGTGTTCTCGAGGATGTTGGCGATGATCTGGCCGATGCGACTGACAGCGTGATCAGCGATTACCTCTCCATCGGTCCCGTCATCTACGTCGATCAAGGCGCGCGTGTAACAGTCATGGTGGACCGCGATCTGGAGATATTTTGAACTTATGTCGCTGAGCTATCTTCAAACCTCGCTTGATAAGCTGGACGCCGCGTCCCGCGACGATGTCATCGAGATTTGCATCAACCCAGACGGTACCTGCTGGGGTGAATTCCAGGGCGATCACTTCATGCGTTTGCTGGATCAGCGGCTGTCGGAGACTGCCGTTAAAGATCTGGGCAATCAGATTGCCTCCAGCGCAAACACCACCATGAGCAAGGACAGGCCCATTGTGTCGGTCTCGATTGCCTACAAAGACCGCCCGATCCGCGCGCAGGTCATCACGCCACCTGCTGTCATATCGGCAATGTCGATCAGCTTGCGGTTCTTCTCTAGCCTTTCCCTCGAAAAAATTGAGCTGTCGTTTCTGTTTGGCAAGGAACGCAAGCTCGAAGAGGTGCGGCAAGAGAAATCCCAAGAATTGCGCGCAGTCGTGGCATCCGGCGTGATCGAAGATGCACTGGCCTTTTGCGTTGAGAATAGGCTCAACATGATCGTCTCGGGTGGTACGTCGACAGGCAAAACCGTGGCAGCCCGCAAGATACTTTCCCATGTTGGCCCAGAGGAGCGGATCATCACAATCGAGGAGGCCGCCGAGCTTCTGCCCGCTCAACCAAACGTGGTGACGCTGATCGCCAACCGCGATGCAGCGTTCCAAACCGCAGACGTTCTTCTCACCGCGACGCTGCGCATGCGGCCGGATCGTATCATTCTTGGCGAGGTGCGCGGCAAAGAGGCCATGACCTTCCTGGAGGCCATCAACACCGGTCACGGCGGATCAATGACCACGCTCCATGCCGAAACCCCGCAACTGGCAGTTCAGCGATTGGCGATCGCTGCCCTCAAGACGGAGATCCCGATGACCTATGCGGACATGGTTCGATACATCGAAAATTCCATCGACGTGATTATCCAAACCGGGCGTCACAACGGCGCACGCGGCATCACCGAATTTTACCTCCCCGGCATGGAACAGATTGGAGCACCCGCATGACAACCTATGAATACGAGATCCTGTCGTTCCCGATGGATCGCAAAAACAGCTTGATCGAGATGCAAGCCACGTTGAATGCGAAGGGCCAGATCGGGTGGGAGGTTGTCTCAATCAGCTCGTCCGAGTTTGCTAATATCGGGCACACAGCATTCCTGAAACGTGAAACCTCTGACGGCGCAGATGTTGGAGGCAAAGAGTGAAGCATCGTGTAGTCCGTCTCAGCTCGCTCACGATTGTTCTGGGCCTGATTGCACCGCCTTTGCTGGCGGAACGCAATCTGATCCCCAGCCTCGAGACCATTCCGGATGTCTGCTCTGAGCGCCCAAACGAGCCCGATTGGATGGAAAACATAGCGCTGCGAGACGCCTACCAGCGTGTCTTGGTCCAGGACATCTATCGAGCACAGAGCATGGAGCGGATCGTTGAGACGGGGTCCTGCGACTGCGCCACGCGCTTCCCATCTTGGGATTCAGCCGAGGGCACCTTCCAAGAAAACCACGCCGATGCTGACCGTTCAGACATGCTGCAAGCGTCTGACACCTACAATCGCCGTGCGAATGATCTTCGACCTCAAGCCCAAGCGATTTGCGAAGCCGCAGGCAATTGGTAGGGAAACCTTGAAATGAGCGTTGTCACCTACTTCGTTGAAACCTCCCAAGGCTATCTCGACACGGCCGCCGAAACTCAGTTCGGGTCTGTTGCTGCAACGGTGGGGACGTTGCTCGTCCTTGGAACTACGGTCGTCGTGATCTTCGTCTTTCTGAACATGATATATCAGTACAAAGCGATGGACGGGCAAACGGCGTTCTGGCTTGCGGTCAAGATCGGGCTCATCGGGATATTTGCAACCAATTGGGTTCAGTTCAACGCGCTATCATCCGCGATCCTCGCGGGGATCGACAGTATTGCCGGCGCGCTTGTCGCGTCTGTGGGCGGCGGCGTGCCCGGCCCGTCTGGCACATTCGCCGAAGAATTTGACCGGCTCATTGCCGAGCTTGGCGAGTATCTCAATGCTGCAGGGTCGGAGCTCAACTGGATGGCGGGCGCAATGCTCGACATCCTTGGTGTGCTAATGCTGTCGATCCTTGGTGGGTTGGCTGCCTTCATTCTGGTCGCGTCGCGCCTGATGATCGCTCTTCTTATTGGAATTGCGCCGGTGATGATTTTTCTGACGCTGTTTGATGTAACAAAAGACTACTTTGCGCGATGGCTATCGGCGCTGATCTCGTTCGCGATATATCCGATTGTGGTGGCTGGTGTGTTTGCCACAATCACTGGCGTGTCTTCCGCACTTATGGGTGAGCTTGGCGATCCAGAGGGTGCCACCAATATCGGCGCCCTAATTCCGTTCTTTATGATGGTGTTGATGGCCAAAGGGTTCATCGTCGCGACTCCGTTCATTGTACGGGCGATTTCCGGAAACATCATGATGCCAGCCTTGTCTGGCGGCTTGGGCGGAAGCTATGGATTTGCGCGTGCCGCCATGGGTAATCAGCAAGCCTACAATCGCTATCTCGTTGGGGGGGCAAGTGGAGCAGAATACGCCGCACTCAAAGCACGTCAGATATTTGGGGTGCAACAAATGCCTCAACGGCCGGGGATGGCAAATGTGACACCCACAGGTGGCAATCCATCGACGGGGACTGGATCGCAAATGCTGGCTCAGTTGGCGAGGCTTGGCAGATTGGGGAGAAGATGAGCATGTCCGACCCAGACGCGGAACTTCTTCTCAAAGAGCAGGCTGATCTTTGGGCCATGTCGTATGGATTTATTGATGCAGACGAAATGAAGCAGTGGGGCGAGCAAATGGAACGTGAGCGCCTTGCAAAATCAGAGTCCAAAAAGGTGACAGACAATGAACAATCGTAGAGTAATAGATCGTCTTGGTGGCTTTGTCATCGGAGTTCCAACAGTGGCAATACCAATATGGATTGCCGGGTGGTCTCAGTGGTTGGGCGTAGTTACGACGATCCTGTTTTTGGTGATAGCCGTGTCTTACGTTTGCGGCGTTACGCCTAAATGGTTTCAACATGGCACTGCGAAGTAAGCGCAGCTAGACAACACCTTCCGATGACGCGTTTAACTCAATGTGTTGCTTACATGGGGTTCGCTGGTAGGGGCACGACCATACATTAATGAAACCAGCCGTTCGTGCATAATGCAACGAAAGAGGAGAACGAGCCCAATCTAACGCATGCTGCTGATTGCAGGAACGTCGGCTCCGACGATGCGAGCTGACTCCATCGGGTTGCGCAAATTGAGGGTAGATTTGCTCGCGATTAGGTCTGAAGTACAGAATTCATCTGAGCGCATGGCACTGCCATGGAAGGGCAGTGGGTCGTCAGAGCCAACCAATTAATCCGGTCCAGTTCGGATCCTGATCATAATGAAAGCGCTCATCAGAATAATGGAGCAACCGATGCCAACGGCGAGCGAAATTTTCTCGTCGAAAATGGTGTATCCGATTAGGGCCGCGTAGAAGAGCGAGACATAGAAGAACGGTGCGATGAAGTTGGCGTCAGACATTCTCGCGGCGCGGATAATGCAGGCCTGGCCGAGGATCGCCATCAATCCAATCAGCAATAGGGCGTTCGATTGCGACGGTGTCGGCCACACAAAGCCGGGAGCCATGAAAGCTCCGGATATGAAAACGCCGGTCAGGTTACTGTAAAACAAGATCGTCACCGCGCCATCATTCGTCCGAGCAAGCCACTTAACGCCGACGACTTCAGCACCCATGAAAGCCGCGGCCATTAAGGCGATGGATGCACCGGCAAGTGGAACGCCTGAACCGGGGGAGGCAATAATAATCGCGCCCGACAAACCAATGCTCGCCGCGAACCAACGAAGGCGCGGAACCCGTTCGCCTAGGAGAATGGCCGAAAAGATCATTGCAAAGATCGGACTTGTGAATCCGATTGCGGTCGCAGAGGCGAGTGGGACTATCTGGATTGCCGCGAACATCAGAGCGATGCCCCCGAACCCAGCCACTGTCCGGCCGAGATAGCGGCCCGGTGACGACGTGCGAAAGCGCTTGGGGCGTCCAAGCAAGAACGGAAGCAGGAGCAATGCTGCGATCGCATACCGCGCGAATGTCATCTGGAAGACGGGAATCGGCTCGTACCCTTCCAGCGATTTGAGGATCATCTGTTGATCGAGCAGACCAAGGTACTTCGCGCTGGCATTCATCAACGAGAAGAAGAGCGCTCCTAGAAGTGTCCAGAATGCGGCCTGCACGGAGGCGTCGAGTACTGGTTCGTTACCCCTCAACCTGGCCACCAGCGACGTCACGCATATTGCGCGATCCCATTCCCGAGGGACCAGTTCTCCTTCACTCCTTCGATGACGTTCACGAACACATCTTCCGGGCGCATACCTGGATTGTTGGCAAGCAGTTCGACAATCCGGGCGTAGAGGGCCTTCTTTTGGTCCGATGTCCGACTAGCCATGGCGCTGATCTGAATGAATATGACGTCGTCGCTGCGAGCGATATCGAGATAGCTCGCTCCATACCTGAAATTCGACGGGTCGTGTTCCGTCACGGTGATGAATTGATCATCTTCTGGGACGCCAAAGGTGTCCCGCATCGCTTGGTAGACGCCATCGATGAGCGTTTGGCGGTAGGTGTCGGATTTTCCTTTACGAAGCGATATGGAAACAAGGGGCATGTTTAGTCCTTTCACTGAGGGTTGGTGCATCGTTTGAGTTGAAAGTGAGGCGTCGCGCCAAAACTTAGAAATTCACCATGTCGCCACCTTTCAGGGCCAGACGCTTGCGGGCCTCGTCGGGCGTTGCAACATGCAGCCCAAGGTTTTCGATGATGCTTCTGATCTTGCGGACTTGCTTAGCGTTGGATTTCGCGAGTTCACCGGGACCTATGTAGATCGAGTCCTCCAATCCGACGCGCAGGTTCCCCCCCAGCATTGCCGACTGTGTGGCGAAGGGCATTTGGTGACGTCCGGCTGCCAGTACGGACCATTCGTAGTTTTCTGCGCCGAACAACTTGTCGGCAGTATGATGCATATGCGTCAGATGCGCTGGATCCGCGCCCATCCCTCCGAGAATACCGAATACCATTTGGATAAAGAACGGCGGCCTCACCAGCCCCTTGTCCACAAACCAGGCAAGGTTATGGAGGTGGCCAATATCGTAGCACTCAAACTCGAATCTCGTGCCGTGCCTGTCTCCAAGCTCTTTCAACGCGTACTCGATAGTCGCGAAGGTATTCGGGAATATGTAGTCTTTGGTCATCTCTAGAAACGGAACTTCCCAGTCGTGTTTCCAGCCTGAGTATTTTTCCAGTAGCGGGAAAATCCCGAAGTTTATCGACCCCATGTTGAGGGACGCCATCTCCGGGCTGGCGGCGACAGCCGCGCGAAGACGTTCTTCCATTGTCATCCCAAGGCCGCCCCCCGTGGTGATGTTCAACACGGCGTCAGTCGCTTGTTTGATAACAGGAAGAAATTGCTTGAAGGTCTCTGGCCGAGCATCTGGCTTACCCGTTTCCGGATCGCGCGCGTGAAGATGGATGATAGATGCCCCGGCCTCAGCTGCTTCAATCGACGCGGTTGCTATGTCAGCTGGGGTAATCGGTAGATGCGGCGTCATGGTTGGTGTGTGAATGCCCCCCGTCGGCGCGCAGGTGATGATGACAGACTTCGGCATTCGCTCTTCCACACACGTTATTTCGCAATCATCTTAATCAGACTTGGCGCGCCAGATGGGTGCATACGGGCGCAGGTTCAAAGATGTCTGGTTCACCATAGCTGATCGATATATATTGCAGAATACGATAAATGATGATTTCAATGATGAGGAATTGAAATGGTAGTCCGTCGCCTCGATCTCGACGCAGTTCAGGTTTTTGTGCACATCGCAGAATTGGGTAGCTTTACCCGCGCCGCTGACGCCTGCCAGATGACCCAGTCCGCCGTGAGCCTGAAGCTGAAGCGGCTCGAAGAGCGCTTGGGCTGTCGTCTCGTCGACCGTACTCCCCGGCATGTACAATTGTCTTCGCAGGGAGAAGCGTTTCTGCATCATGCCCAAGAACTGCTGGCTGTCCACGATAGGGCAACAGCGACCATTGCCGCCTCCCGGGAGCGCTTGGCGATAGGGATCAGCGATCACGTCGCTGGTCCGGAACTCCCGGCGCTGATCGCCCGGATGAATGATCAGGACCGACAGCTCCTGATCGAGGTACGGATCGGCTCCTCAGGTGATTTGTTGCAGAGCTTCGACCGGCGCGAGCTCGATGCAGTTATTGTCCGTCTTCACGTCGGTCGAACCGACGGCGAGGTGCTCGCCCACGAGAGGTTCGGTTGGTACGCGTCTCCGACTTGGAAGCACCGGGCGGGCGAGCCACTGCCGCTTGCGACGCTCGCTGAACCATGCGGCGTCCGCGTTATGGCGGGACAGGTTCTAGATGAGGCTGGCGTGTCGTGGACTGAGGCATTTGTAGGTGGCGGTGTTGCTGCGGTTTCTGCAGCGGTCACGGCGGGCTTGGGAGTCTCTGCCTTGGCAAAACGGATGCTGCCCCTCGGTGCGGTGGATGTTGGCGAGAAGTTGGGATTACCTGAGCTACCACGTTTGCCGGTCTTGCTGCACTCTCGGGTTGGAAGTGGGCGTGCAAACGATGCTATGGCTAGACTCGCGGCCGCATTTCGAGGTGTCGCAAGCGCATAGGTTGCGTGTGGCGTTCGTCTACACGACAGCAGACGATCGAAAGCCATGGAGCGCTCATTGGCAAGGTCCCAGTGTCGAATAGAAGAGTCGTTTCAGTTCGGGCCGGGCCGTTCTGGGCGGAACGTCAGATTGGGGCACAGTCTACAGAAAAATGAGCATTCACGCTGCCGAAGAGAATGGCAAGATAGCCCCGCACTACCAATCCTGAGGGCAACCGAGCTTCCAGAAATCATGGTGGAATTGACCAGATGGCTGCTGTATTCCCAATGTGATAGATGCTGCGCATCGAACGATTATCACCAGTGTTTTCTGCAACACGTTTCAAATGCTAGATTTGAGAAAGTCGAGCAAGGCCCGTAAGCATAAAGCCTGCGATCTGCGTCCGTCCGGGAACCCGGCATCTGAGTTTATGGCCCAAAAAAACTGGGCTCTTTGCACGGCAGTACCGGCCAAAACCCAATTGCACTGGCATTTCGCCAAATTTGCGGCTGCCTGAAATTTCTCCTCAGACGCAAAGCGACCTCATCGCAAGCTTGGATGCCACATGGGATCAGTGCAAAAAATACCATGCAATCCATATCTAAGATACGCGGCTTCAAAGTCACCGGCCTCAGTAATCTTCAAATCGCCCCTTTAAACGTCCGTGATTAGTGGTTTTTGCATCAACGAAATGGCGGCACCTAAGATCAGGACGATGCCAGCCGCTGCAAACCCAAATTGTATGCCGCCAAACGCATCAGCAATGAAGCCGGAAGCAACCGGGCCAATTGTCTGGCCAATAGCGAAGATGCCGGTGAACAGGCCAACGGCGCGGCCCCAGTTTTCACGCGGGAGGTTTTTTCGCGAAAAGCTGGTGACCGCGCCCGGTCCGACAAATACGGCAATTCCGAACAGACAAGCGGAAAGGAACAAGCCGGCAGGAGTTGGCATGATGATGGGGAGGAGCGTGCCACTTGCAACAACGCCTGTCGCGGAGGCCAGAGGCATTCCAGAGCTGGATTTCGCCAGCACCGATTTCCAAACAAAGGGGGATACGACAATCGAGATGCCGACGGTGATCCAGACGCTTGAAACGAGGGCTGGAGTAGCAGAAAGATCACGCATCCAAGCCCCCAAAAAAGTGAGGTAGACGATATAACCCGTTGCGAACAGGCCGTAGCCAATCATCTGGTACCGCATTGCGCCGATTGGCAGGGAAACACGTTGCAGAACATTTGGCCCTGCGGCGTCTATCTGCCGGACGGCCCAAAGGCACAGCGGGCAGCAGATGATGCTGGCAATACCAAGCGACAACCATGCCACTGGCCAAGTCCCGGCACCGTGTAAGTCAAACAGCGCGGGCAACGTCGCACCGCTCAGGATCATACCCATCCCGCCTCCGCCAAAGTAGAGCGCGATGGCAAGTGCGTTGCGTTTTGGGTCATCTTTGAAAAGGGTCGCAGCCATTGCACCACCGGCGATAAAGACGGGTGCACCAAAGACACCCGTCAGGATGCGCCAGAGGGTGAGCCACCAGAAATCTTGTGTCAGTCCACTCAGAAAGAGAAAAAGCGATGTAGCGATAATCCCAGATCCGAATAATCGCGCCGGTCCGGTTCGCGCGATCAAAAGAAACGTCAGGAAGGCCCCCACAACGTATCCCAATGCGTTGGCAGTATTGATCCAGCCTGCCTGCGCATAGGTCCAGCCGAGGTCCTCACGCATTGCGGGCAAGATCAGACCATAAGCGAAACGGGCAAACCCATTGCTGATCGCAACACCAAGAGCGAGCCCCAGCAGAATGACCCATGTGCGCCGATATGATACAATCACGTCGCGGAAAATCGCAGTAGGGAACGCGCTGCTTCACGGGCAGATTGGATTGGACGGTCTGATTGATGAATGTAAGCACCGACAATACTTCCGTCCCAAAGGACGGCGATCTGATCTGCTAGGGCGTCGCTGTCGTTAAACTCACCAAGAGCCAGTTGGGCTTTAATATTTTCCAGGATCCACGTTTTATGCCCCCGCGCAAGATCGTGAAGCGCACTGTCTGGTGCGGCGGCTTCGATGGCGAGGTTGACGAAGGCGCAGCCTCTAAAACCCTTAAGGGTAGCCAGTTCAAGCGCGACAGCAAACAGTGCCAATACTCTTTCAAACGGTCCTTCAAGGATCTCCTGGGTTGACGTGATCGCCTCGCGGCGAAACTCGGCCTCACGCTCGAACACCGCGATGACCAGCGCGTCTTTTGATTCGAAGTTGTTATAGAGCGTCATGCGGGCCACGCCCGCACGGTCCGTGACGGTATTGATGCCAACATTGGCAATGCCTTCGGAGACAAACAAGTCCCGTGCAGTATCAAGAAGACGGTCGCGGGCAGACATTTTGAGCCTCAGATTAGGTATATCAGTCTACATAATTTACCTTGTGATCTGTGTCAATGAGGTGTGGGTCCAAACTTTGGAGAAACTGCCGAAGCGTTAGAAACTTGGCGTGGTAACCAGAGCGAAGAACGACCGCACAGCGCAATCGGGAACAAGGTCCCGGCTGCGCTGATGAAATTACCAGACGCATCCAGCCCGTCTGTGTGATCAAAGAGCGGAAAATCTAGCCTCGACCGGGGACACTTTGGGTATCACAGCACAAACCCGCAAACTCTAGTTATGAAAGAGGAAGCCTCGGGGGGGGGGTGGATCACTTTGCAACGATACAAGTCCGTATACGAATACATGACCGCCAATTCGCGCCGCGTTAATCACTCTGGTCTAAGTTTTTGAATAGTCCGGCTATTTGACGTCCCGTTTGAGCAATGAGACAAGAGAAATGCCCACCAGAACCATGCCGCAAAGCTGTGTCGCGATCAGGCTTTCTCCGAGGAACACCATACCACCCAGCACGCCAAATATCGGAGTTGTGGTCAGAAACATGCCCGCAAGGCCAACAGGCATCCCTTGAAGGCCCACAATATAAAGCCAAAACGCCAGTGCGTACTGGATCAGACCGGACGCAATTGCTAACGCAAGCATGGGGCCGGCCAACGACGTTGGAAGCGACTGCCACCCCATCAACACGGCTGCGCCCGTGAAACCCAGAACAAGGATCAGCCCCACGGTTTGCTGCAATGCCGTCAGAAGCACAGCGGGGATCGACACCGCGAGTTTGCTTGACGCGAGCACGTAGACTGCCGCGAACGCTGTGCCGAGCAAGACCAGCCCGTCACCGATGGCCGAACCGGCACCAAGATTGGAAATGTCAGTGAGTGAGACGAGGGCCACTCCGATCACGGCAGCAACGACCGCACCTATGCCGAAGCGGTCCAGCTTGGTCCGAAAGACCAGCCATGCACCCAGAAAGATAAAGACCGGTTCCAGCGCCGCAATCACCGAGGCGTTGCCTGCCGTGGTCAGGGCAAGCCCCGGCACCCCGACCGCATAGGCAAGCCCCGGCTCAAAAACTCCGGTCGACCCAGCGATCAGCATTGTCTTTGGTGTGCGCAGCCGGACTGAGAAGAGGAGGATGGCCAACCACAGGACAAGAACGCTCCCGGTGAGCTGGATCGAGAGCAGAATGAACGGATCGAAAGCTTCCAGAGCGCCCTTGGTCATTACAGTAGCACTCCCCCAGCACGCCGCTGATCCCAGCATTGCAACGGCTGCAAGGCGGGAGGAAACTGCCGGTAAATCGACGGTCAAGGGGGATGTCACGACGCTGCGTGCACTCGGGACTGCACCTCGACCGGGCAGCGATCCTGCGGGCAGACGCCTTCGTCACAATAGCGGCAGATGTGGTCGCCGATGTCAGGGTCTTTGGTAAGGGTCGTCAGCATTTTTGACAGCGCGCGCTCCATCACACTGCGTTCGTTTTCCGACAGGCATTCCAAAAGCGGTGACAGCACTTTCGTCTGGGCCGCGCGAAGCTCCCGGTACAAGGCCCGACCTGTCTGGGTCAGCGCACACTCGATCTTTCGTTTGTCTTTTCCCGAGGTCCGCGTCACGAGGCCCTGCCGGTCCAACCCCTCGATCAACCTCACCATTGCCGAGTGGCTGATTCCGGCGACAAGGGCAACGTCGGTCACTGTCTGTCCTTCATGTTGCCCAAGCATGAGGATCGCAGCCGTTGCGGATGATTTCAGACCACACCGACGAGAGGTTTCAGCCGTCTGTGCGTCACAGATTGCAACTGCGGTTGCATTAAGCAGGTTGGCGATGCGGTCCATGAGTATCTCCATTTATATGCATTCTGCATACATATAAATAAGTGCGGTGTAAATCTGTCTCGGACAGACCTAACATTTCCCAAATTAGATTGCGGTCAGGCACCGGTTTGAACCCGTACTTCCGAATGATTCTCAGCGCACAACCGCCCTCTTGGGTGTTGGCGCTTTTTTCTAGCAAAGTATTCCTTCCGCCTATGAACGCCCGGCATGCCAAGCGGCGGGCGCGCAGGATCCGCCGGCGTACGCAGGCAAAATACCCAGTTGCACATAACTAGTATGCTGGTTATGTTGGAGTCATGAACAAAACCGCCATCACCGCGCGCGCGCTTGCGGCCCTCGGCCATGAAGCTCGCCTCGACGTCTACCGCCTGCTGGTTCGCTCGGGTGCCGACGGCCTGATTGTTGGCGACATCGCAGCCCACACCAAGCTGCCGCTCTCGACGCTGGCCCATCACCTTCGGACATTGGTTACGGCTGGCCTAGTCACGCAGGAGCGTCGCGGACGCGAAGTCGTGAACCGTGCTGATTTCGACGCAATGAGTGCGGCTCTGTCGTTTCTTACCGCCGAATGCTGTCAAGGCGTGGCCATCACTCGGGAGGATGCCGCGTGAATGGCACCACGATTCTTTTCACCCTAAAATAACTATAAAACTGGATATAACGATATGACTGAAGCCGCCCACCCCCCGATATTGCGCAGAGCGCTAGTCATCCGCCGCCTGTGGTCAGACTACCGCGTCTGGCTTACAACGGCAGCCATTCTTGTTGCCTTGACGTTATTCGACCCCGCACAGGGCACGGAAAGCATTCGCTTCGCAGCGCGAGCACTCTTGCAGACAGCGCCCTACTTGTTGCTGTCTATAGGCCTTGCGGCCTATGCGGGCGCTACCGGAGCAGATGGTCTGATCGCACGGGCCTTTACCGGTGCGCCGGTGGTGATGATTCTCGTAGCCGCAGCCTTTGGCGGTCTATCGCCCTTCTGCTCTTGCGGGGTCATCCCGCTGATCGCAGCGTTGCTTGCCATGGGTGTACCCCTATCAGCGGTCATGGCGTTCTGGCTGGCATCACCGGTTATCGATCCGTCCATGTTTGCCCTCACGGTTGGCGTGCTGGGCTTTGAATTTGCGGTAGCGAAGACGCTGGCGGCGATCGGTCTCGGCCTTTTTGGTGGCTACCTCACGCTTGCGCTCACGCGGTCAGGGGCCTTCGCGGACCCCCTCCGCGAGGGCGTCGGTAACGGCGGCTGTGGTGCGTCCAGTGTCCGCAATCCGAAGTCGCCGGTTTGGGCGTTCTGGCACGATGCCGACAGGCGTGCAAAGTTCTTCCGCACCGCATCGACCACCACGCTGTTCCTTGCCAAGTGGTTGACACTCGCCTTTGTGCTCGAGTCTCTGATGATGGCCTACGTGCCCGCAGACCTCGTGGCCCGCGCGGTTGGAGGCGATGGAATTGGCTCAATCCTGACGGCCACACTGGTGGGTGTACCTGCCTACCTCAATGGCTACGCCGCACTTCCGCTCGTCTCGGGTCTTGTGGAGCAGGGCATGGCACCCGGCGCGGGGCTCGCCTTCCTCGTCGCGGGAGGAGTAACGTCGCTTCCTGCCGCCATTGCGGTCTGGGCCCTCGCCAAGCGTTCTGTCTTCTTCCTGTACATCGCGTTTGCTCTGTCAGGGTCACTGATCAGTGGCTTACTGTTTCAGGCCTGGGTGGGACTATGATCGACATGCTTGGAGGCGAGCCATTCTCGCACATCCTATGCTGGGTCGACGGATCAGAAGAAGCATGCCGGGCGGCTGAACGTGCCGCCTATCTGGCGCAAAGCCTGGGGGCGAAGTTGAGCTACCTTGCAGTCGGCACCGAAACCGGTCGTGACAAGGGTTTCGACGCGTATGCTCGGATTGAAGGCGTTTCCGAACCAATGCCCCCAGTCCTTAAAGGCGAGGTACAAGCCTGTCTTGAACAAGCCATGTCGATCGCGGCGAAGATCGGCATCGCAGGCACCGCGCGTTTAGTCCGAAGCGGAGATGAAGTGATGGCGGTTTGTGATGCTGCGCGATCGCAGGGCGCGGACCTTGTCGTGATCCGCAAACGCAAGTCCAGCCTTGTAGAACGTCTATTGGGTGCATCGGCGTCCGACACGCTTGCAAATGGATGCGGCTTTGCCGTCCTGTCCGTTGGGTAGGCAGTTGCGAAACAAAAAGTATCGAAATTAAAGGTCATTTAGATGTTTCTCGTCCCTGTTATACTTTTCGCCATCAGCGCAACACTGACCCCCGGGCCGAACAATGCGCTGGTGATGGGGTCCGCTTTCAATTTCGGCATTCTCCGTTCCGTCCCCTTGCTGTTCGGGATGTGCCTAGGATTTCCGGCACTTTTGCTGACGGTGTCGGCAGGTCTGGACGTTGTGCTCCATTATGTGCCGGATTTCCTGATGTATCTGCGGGTCATCGGATCTGCCTATCTTTTGTATCTTGCCTACAGGATTTTCAATATCAGCAGTCTGGGCGAAGTTGCCGAAGTCGATGCGCCACTTGGCTTTCTGCACGGGGCTGCATTCCAATGGGTCAATCCGAAATCATGGATCGTAGCGATCAGCGCGGTTTCATCGTTTTCCTTCCTGTCTGACAGCCAGCTCGTCAACGGGCTGATCTTATCAGCTGTCTTTGTCGTGATATCGCTGCCTTGCGTCGGGGCGTGGATGGTTGCCGGGGGATCGATCCGCGGGATACTGAATACACCTACGCGGATCGCCTGGTTCAACCGGATTATGGCGTTGTTGCTAGTCGGATCCGTTATCCAAACCTTTTTTGTCTGAAGGGGAAAAGTTATGAACAGCCCCCCCGAGACAGATGACATCTGGGCCGAATTGCAGCGTGACGCACAAAAACTGGCGGTAGAGGACCCTTTGCTCGAAAAGTTCGTGCAGGTTTCGATTATCGAAAACCCGAACGTCGTCGCGGCGGCCGCACGGATACTTTCGGAACGCCTTGCAACAGACACTGTACCGAAAGAGGATCTGCATGCGATCCTTACGCATGCGCTGGCTCCAGTCGCGCGGGTAATCTGCACTGATGCGCAGGCCTATCTGAGACGGGATTCGGCTTGCCGCGATATCTTGACGCCCTTCTTATTCTATAAAGGATTTCACGCAACGGTAACCTATCGGGCCGCGCATAGACTATGGCACGAGGGAAAACGCGGGTCCGCTATGTGGTTGCAAAACCGAATGACCGAGGTCTTTTCCATCGATATTCACCCTGCCGCGCAGATTGATGAAGGACTGATGATCGATCGCGGAACGGGCGTAGTCATTGGAGAAACCGCGATTATCGGCAAGGATGTTTCAATCATGCAGGGTGTTACACTAGGTGGCACCGGGAAAGAGACCCACGACCGCCATCCCATCATACGTGACAGCGTTCTGGTCAGTTCCGGTGCCAAGGTTCTCGGACGCATTGAGATCGGCATTGGTGCCAAGATAGGTGCCGGCAGCGTTGTTCTGGAAGATATTCCAGCATACAGGACTGCTGTCGGCGTGCCGGCAGTTGTTGTCGGTCGGCCGCGGTCGAAAACTCCGTCGCTGGACATGGATCACACGCTGAACGACGATCAGCATAAGCAAGGTTAGTCAGGCCTTTTGGCGAGTCTCGGCCTAGCGCTCGTCCCATATCCGGCCCGCCCAATGAACCCGCCATTTGCGCAACCGCAGCGAAAGTCTGCAAAGCCCGCGTCGCGATCATCGAATTCACCTGCAGCTAGGGTCGACAGCGAGCCCTCTTTACCAAATGCTGCGCCCGCCCTGAACGTCTGGTTTTCAAACCTTCGCCTTCCGCAGTGCAACTAAGGCCCAGGATGCAGCGCAAAATGCTGCGATAGCAAAGCTATATTCAATCATCTGCCATCCATCCGTTTCCAAAATGAAACCCGCCATTGGCGCTCCCAACAAGACCATTGCTCCCCCTGCTTGGGCGATAGCTCCGATGGTGCGGGCGGATGAGCCTTCTGTATGTGCGATTACCGGCACTGACGTAAAAATGGCCGCTGCAGTCATGCCGCAGCCAAAGGCAAAGGCTGCCCGAAAAAGCGATCCATCGGAAGTCAGACTGGGAAAGCAAAACAGTGCGACAGTTCCTATAACTAGAAAGCCCAATGAAATGACCTTTGGAGGCAATCCTGCATCCGTGCGTGCAAACAGGAATGCGGCCATAAAGCTGCCCAAAGGCACGAACAAGGGGACGATTGTAGCTGAAATCATCTGCGCGCTGGACACAACTGTATAAGTCGGTAGGAAGGTGAAAAAGGCGATTGAAAGAAACGCATAGATGCCAAAAGACACGACCAGAACCCACGCAACTTTTGGCGGGGCAGCGGTATTTGAGGACTGGGTTGGCGGTCGGTTTTCATCAGTAAGAATGACGAGCACCAAAGTTGTTACGACAACCATCGCAATGGCATAGATGAACCAGATGCTTTGCATGTCACTGCCCTGAGAAATGAAACCGCTGATCCCATTGGATAATGCAAATCCTACGGGCAGAAAGCTGCTCCAAAGAGCGAGGAACACACGCCGCAAAATGTCGGGCGCTTTCACTGCCAGATAGGACGGGGCCGCGATCACCGTGATAACATGGCCTGCGGCTTCGACGACGCGTGCAGCGATCATCCCTGGCAAACTGTCTGCGAACGAGAAAAGTGCTGCGCCAAGGGCCATCATCACCGCCCCCGCTTTGATTGCGCGGACAAGGTCGAAGGAGTTGATCACCCGCGCAGCAGGAATCGCAAACAGGGCGACAAATACCGTCACTAGCGAGGTCAACCAGCCAATGGTGGACAGGCTGAATCCGTGGGTGTCGCCCAGTTGCACGGCATAGGGTGCGATCCGCCCTAATTGCAGACCAGTGCTATAGCCAAGCAATAAAACGACAAGGCAAGACAAGAGCGGCTTTATGGAGGGGGCTGTATTCATCACCGATATGTGCCGCGAAAACCGCGTGGAACCAATCGACATTAACTGACGATATGTATAATTTATCTATATGCACAATGATGACTTTCCACACCTCAAACACGTTAGCCTCGGCGCATTGCGGGCTGTTGAGACCGTTGCACGTTTAGGGTCGGTCCGTGCTGCCGCTGAGATGCTTGGCGTCACACCCGGCGCGGTGAGTCAGCAAGTAATAAAGGCAGAGGCGCAGCTTAACCGAACTTTGTTCGACCGTTCATCTGTCGGACTGACGCCAACGCAATTTGGAACCGAGGTCATCGTGCTGTTGCGAAATGGCTTTCGTAAGCTCGATCAAGGCGTGGCGTTAAGTAAGACATCTGGCAACACGCTTACTGTATCTGTCGCGCCTGTTTTTGCAGCGCGTTGGCTTGTGCCAAGACTGCCAGAATTGGAGGCACAATCAGACAACCTTCGCATAAATGTTGATGCCACGGCAGATTATGTTGAACCGGGCGCGTCGGGTATAGACGCATGTTTACGGGTCGCGAGCAAATCCAACATGTCGGCCCTTAAGTCAGACTTGTCTGCTACTTGGTTGGCGGACCAATATGTGTTCCCAGTCTGTGCGCCAAAACTGGCCGAGAGACTGCACACGCCAGCCGATCTTTTGACCGTACCGATCATCACTGACAGCAAAACAACTTTGGACTGGCAAGTTTGGCTGGACCAGGTGGGTTTAGCTAATGTTCAATTGCGAAACGGCTCTTCTTATTCAGACGCATCATTGTGCATTGATGCCGCCATTTCCGGAGGCGGTGTATTTCTCGCATGGGATATGCTTGCGGTGGACGCGGTTGCGCGAGGGGATTTGGTAAAACCTTTCAAGCATGTCGCAACATCGACGCTGTCTTACTGGTTGGTGCAGCAAAAAAGACCTGCACATCCGAAGCGAATGCGGCAGCTTGAGAACTGGTTGAACAGCATGATATCACTATCACTGCTCTCAAATGAGGTTGGATCTTAACCGTACCTGTTTTCCAAAAGCGGTCATTGGGGCGAACGCAGCGAAAGCTTACTTTGTCCGCCTTGCCGTCCTTCAAATCTGGTGCGGCGAACGACTGGTTCAGTGATCTACGCGCGTTCAATGGTTGCGTTACGCCTTACCTATCTCAGCCAGACACCCCCTCCCCCTGCTTCAACCGGCGTTCCAGCCCGTCCAAATCATCAACCACTGTATCTAGGCGGTCCCTATCACCACCATCGATTTCCTCAATTTGCATCTCACTCTGGTCGGCAAAGCTCATTTCCATTTGCCGCTGCTCCTCTTCGACAACGACTTGAACAGCGGTCGAACTTCTCTTCGAGGGCGGCACAGATTCTCTCGAGCCAATCTCTATTGGGCCATCCAGAAGCTCATCATGCGCATTAGGCTCCGCACTCGTTCCAGCTTGGCTCGGACCCCGCTTTGACCCGCAAGAATCTGGCCCGTACGCCTTACCGCCACCTCCGCCCATAACCGGAAACGGCAATTTCCCCTTCTGCGCGCCATGGATCGCCGCAAACAGCCTATCATCAAAATACTGGATCCGTTTCGCCCGCACAGGCATCTGCGCATCCACGACCATGATAATTTCATCAAGCGGCAATCGGCGGGCTTCGTCTTCAGGCAACAACGATGTCTCTTCCGTCCGTGTGGACTGACTGCGCCCCTCAAACGGATTCTTGCCAATGGACCGCGACCGCGTGATGACCGTCTTTGTTGTCTTGCCCACGGCCTTGCTCAGCTCCTCAATGGTCTTTTCATCTGAGGGAGTGAGGTAGAGCTTCACACCTGCGTTGCCCTGCAACGCGCGGCGGGTGTTTTCACCATAGATTTCATCAAGGGCGGGGATGGTTTGTGTAACCACCGCCAGATGACCGCGATAGGTGCGCAGGGTTTCAATGCTCTCGACCACAATCGGCATTTTGCCAAGGCGGTTGAACTCATCGAGCATGATCATCACAGGCCAAGGCTCATCTTTGCCCGGCTCCTTCTCCTGCATGGCAGACAACAGGTCAGAGAAGAACAATCGGATCAGTGGCGCAAGCGGCTTCACCATGAGGGGCTGCACGACCAGATAGACCGTGAAGGGCTTTTTGCGGATCGTGCGAAAATCAAAGTCGGAAACCTGCGTCGCCTCGTCAATCGCGGGGTTCTGCCATTGATCCAGACCTGACGTCATCAGCAGCGAGACATAGGAGGTCAGCGTGTCGTTGTTGGTAGACGCCAGCCGCGTAAAGATCAGCTTCGCGGCCTTGTTGTCGATCTCATGGCCCCGCGCCACATACTCTTTCTGCTTGTTCCCACCCGAGGCCGCGATCCGGTAAATCTCGCCCAAGTTGGGTTTCTTGCGCTGGAAGGCCAACAAGCCTGCGGCCACAAATAGATCAATACCTCCCTTCAAAAGCCCTTGAACGCGATCATTGTCGCTTTGCAGGAACAGGGTCGCGAGCAGCTGCAATTCCATCTGCTGGCGCGCGGGATCTTCCAGCTCATAGATGCGCAAAAGCGGATTGTAGCGATGGGTCCGCTTGCCTTCCCAGTCCGTCGGCGCAAAGCGGTAGACCTTGTCGCCCTGAGCCGCACGGTGACGCGCTGTCGCCTCAAAACACTCGCCCTTTACATCCAACGTGACGGCGGACCCCTGCCATGTTAGCAGGTTCGGGATCACAAAGCCGGTGGTTTTGCCGCGCCCCGTTGGGGCCACGATCAGCGCATGGGGGAAAACCTTCGAAGTGATGTAGCGTGCCCGCGACTTTGGGCTGCCCAATTTGCCCAGAATAAACCCGGTGCCGGGTTTGCCAAAGAACCCGTTGGCCTTCATCTCGCTGCGCTTTTGCCAATGGGTCTGCCCGAAGCGTGTGAGGGCAGATCCGGACAGGGCAAGGCTCATCATCAGCCCCGCGACGGCACACCCGCCGATGATCAGGTTGATCAGCTGGAAATCATCAGGCCGTCTATTTCTGATCCAGAGGTAATTCTGCGCGATATATCCAAAATCGATATCGGCGCTGAACCCAAGTGCCTTGAAGGTCAGCACAGCCGAGGCAATGGTGTAGCCCATCGCACCCGCCACCAAAGTGACCAGAACCACACCGATGGCAATCCGCACCCTGCCCATAGATCCACTCAATGGACCTGGCCCCGCTCCGTTTCGCCGTCCACGTCCGCCGTGCGGTGTCTCTCGACTTCTACGTCTGCCAGCTCATCGACAACCTGTCGCAACGCCTCCGAGTTTGCGGTTGCCGCATCCGATTGCAAATAGACCTTTGCGGCATAGAGCCGGTCGAGACGATCTTCGATGACATTTTCCAAAGCGTCACTGTCACCATCCTTCAGGCGATCCAGCTGCGCTGCGTCCAACACCCGCGCGACCTGCGCACGGAAGGCCTCGCGATCGGGTGCAGTCTCAAAGGGCGATGACAGCTCTCCCGCCCGTTCATGGGCGAGAACACGGGACAGTTCGGGCGTCTCATTCTGAACTGTCTCGCGCTCCGTAAGGTTTTCCTGCCGTTCCGCGCCGCGCGCTTCATAGACGCGCGCGTATGTGTCGCCGAGACCCTCTGCCAGCTGCTCGGGCATATCGGGATATCGCGTCTGTAGAGCGCGCGCGACGGAAACGGAGATTGGCGTCCTGCTGTGCGCCCCCAAACGCGCCGCTTCGACCTCATTGATAACCCAGTCTGCTGCGGCCTGATCTACGATCACCGCCCTGCCCTCCTCATCCGTGCGGATCACATCGGTCGGGCGCGCAATCAGCTCTGGATGGTCGCGCAGATAGTCCCGCTGTTCGTCCTCCAAACGCTCTACGGCACGGCTGTCGATCACGGCCTCGTCACGATCATCAATCCGAGTCTCGATGCGAACGGCATTGGCAGCGGTTTCGATCTGGGCCTCAGTCAAATGCGCCTGCACCTCGCGGGCGTCTTCAATGACCCCGTCACGGCGCAGCACGCCTTCCCGTTCCAGCATGGTCCCCAACTGCACATGCACATCATTGAGAACATCCCGCGCCTTTTCCAAATCCGAGCGGCGCTCAAGATTGAGATCCTTCGCCTCGGCCACCTTGGACAGATCATCCGCAATCCATTGATGCTCAAGGGCCGCGTTCTGCGCCCCCGTCTCCATCCGGGCCACAACCCCGGATGTGCTGATCCCCGTGCCGCGCAATGCTGCATCAACGCGGGCGCGCACCCGTGGCTCAGACAGACGCTCGAGCTGGCTTTGTTGAATATTGGCTTCAGAATAAACCCCGCCCTCTGACGGGACCTCCGAGAGGGAATTGGACCGTAACCCAAGCGGCTGCATATGCTGCACCCGCGCTTGAATGGCGTTGAGGGATTTCTCCAGCGCGGGCCGCTCCGCATCCGGCTTTGCCGCGATCAGGTCTGTGATGTTGGCGACCTTTTCCGCGTAACGGCTGCGCAGATCCTCGAACGTTTCGTCTTCGGCCATGTAAATGCCTCCTGCGGTTTCAACGTGCCCCCCCTTCGCCAGTACCTCGCCGGCACGGAACAGAACCTCCGCAATGTCTTCGCGGTTCTCAGAGGACGCCTCGGCAGCCAGCGAGTGGAACATGATTTTGGTGTTTGCGATCTCGGCAAGCGTGCGGGTCAGGTCTTTACCCACCCGTTCGCGCTCAACTGGCACCCTGCCCTCTTCCTTGGCGGCATAAATCTCGCGGGTGCGGGGAGGGTAATGCACCTCGCCGCGATCCACTCGCCGCGTGGCTTCCAACCGCACGCCGTAAGTCTCGGCCTCTTCGACCATGGCCAAGCGAAAGTCGTCGTAATTGAATCGGTGGTTGCGCGCCAAATAGAAGAACTCACCCTCTTGCGAGCGGCGGTTCAAAACGAGATGCGCATGCGGGTGGTCGCGGTCCTCATGCACCGCAATGATGTAATCGAAGTGCCCCTCATCGGTTTGGAAGAACCGCTCGGCCACGTCGGTCGCGATGTCGCGCACATCCTCTCCGCGCGTATCCATAGGAAACGACATCAGCAGATGTGTGGTTTGCCCAAGCTTGGGTTTGAAACCGCCGTCCCACCGCTTAGCAAAGCGCTCGGTCAGGTCTTTGATCTCGCCGCGATCAAGCTTGGATTTTCCATCCAGAAACCCGCTGCTGTCGACGATGTGGGTGGACTTCGTTGTGAGGTAGTCGAGCTGATTTGCGAGCTGCGATTTGTTCTGCGTTCCCCCGCCCCGGATCGCCTTGAACACGGCTGCCCGATGTCCCGCAGCGGCGCGCACCATCTGCTTTTGTTTGGAGACATGCAGACCCTGCATCGAGCCACGAATGCGGCTCCACCCGTCCCGAAACACCTCACCCGTAACAGCATCAACCGCAGCGGCGGCCCGTGTCGCATCATTCAGCCGCATGCGCAAACTCCCTCAGAGCGGCTGTCGCCTCCAGCTGCATCGCATCGCGGCGGCGGCGCACAAGCAGGTCAATCTCGTCTGCACTGTCGAGGATAAACCGCGCTAACCCGCGCATCTGCGCAAGCCGCAATTCCGAGAACTCAGCACCAGTTCCCTGCCCCGCCCGATTGGCCTTTTGCATCTGCTTGGCAATCTGGGCGACACCGTTTCCAACGTCATTCAAAGAGGCGCGATAGCGCGCCATCTCTGCCGCCAACGATGTGTCCGCCACAAAGGTGCCACCTGCCGCTTGCATCAATCGGCGCAGCCCTTCCGAGCGCGTCTCTATCCCTGCTGACGCAAGCACCCCATCGAACGCCTTCATCTCCTCAGAGGTTACTTTTACACTCACCGCCAAGACCGGCACGGCGGTATCGCGCTGGCGCTCTGCGTCACTCTTCACCGCGTATTGCACTGCCCGCGGCGTCACCCCGAACCGCTCCGCAAGCACGGACGTGGGCACTCCTTCAGCAGCTTCACGCACGATCTCCATGCGTTGCGCATCCGTGAGACGTTTCGAGCGAGACATGCGAAGAAAGACCCCCTATTTCCTGCCACCTTCATACAAGGCTGCATCCAACATACGATACTATACTACACTGTCAATAATATACTTATGGTGAATAAGGGCGCAGGCAGCCTTGTATTCCGTTTCACGCCGAGCACCGCAGGTGCGAGGCCGCGCCCGAGAGGGCGCCAACCAACACCAGCCGCAGGCTCCAACATCGGCCGCTCTCAACAGGGCCCGCGCCTGAGGTCTGTCTGAACATGTAATGTTCGAACAGAAACGATGGGGCGGGACAGAACTCAACCGACAGGGCTGACCTTCAGGGTCAAGGGAGGCCAGAATTGGCGTGCCAATTCTCTACCGCAAAAACCTGAAGGCTCCGCCGATAGGTTTTTACGGATGGCCCCCTTGAGGCTGGCTCGCGGCTCTGTCACCGCGCTTCTTCAACCCCTACAAAAACCATCAGGACTGCTCCGCAGTCCTGTCATCGGCAACCGTGACCGCTGCCGAAGGCAGGGGTCACAATGGGACCCGCAGCAATCTCTGGAATAGAGATAGGGCCGCCTGACGGCGGCCCATCCTCGGGGAGGATTTACTCTTGGGGTTCCTTTGAGCTTGGTGGGAACATCACCAGCTCCTGGACACCGACGGGGAAGTCGAGCTTGAGGCTGAAGAACTCCGAGCCGTCTCCGTTGCGGGTGTTGCGGAACATGGCGCCGACGCGTTGGAAGCGGGTGCGCTCCTGGCCTTCGCCATCGGTGTATTTGACGGGAACTGTTGCGACGTAGTGGTTGGTCATTTGGGTCTCTCCTTTTTGCGATGAGGATCAACAGGCATGGAGGCATCAGGACCGGTCGCAAGCGCAAATGCGGAGGGTCCGCGCCAAAGTCGTGGAAGCCGTATTTGTGCTTGCCGGAGCACAGCGTAGGGAACGAGCGGTCCGACCCCGTGCGATCCACATCAATGAGCAAAAAGAAGAGACCCAAATG
>ERZ651776.39-NODE-39-length-167561-cov-7.825010_pt1 | contig 167561 bp, 106 predicted proteins | sample MGYA00514761_ERZ651776 | MGnify/ENA metagenome assembly ERZ651776
CCCTAAACCCTAAACCCTAAACCCTAAACCCTAAACCCTAAACCCTAAACCCTAAACCCTAAACCCTAAACCCTAAATGAATATGAAACCCTAAATGTAGGGTTGGACACCCTAAACAAGGGTTGGACACCCTAAATAACGGGAAGATTCGTTTTCTCTCGCGTGCGCGCGAATCAGACCAAATAAACACCATGGAGGCATGCAAAACATAAATACGCATCTATACTCGAGTTTTTAGTTTGTACATCCTTGATTTTCGCGGATTTCATGGATGGTTACTAGTTTGTTAGGGGATTTTTAGGGATTTCTGTTTTTTTGCTAGGGGTTTTTAGGGGAGTTCCGGTTTTTCTAGGGTTGGTTAGGGGAATTCCGGAAAATTCTTAATATTTGCTACAAACCTGACGAAGTCGATGTTATCACTAATATGACGGTGGATCTGCGATACTCGCATACGACGACGACGTTTCATTATCGGAGGGTACCAAATCCTTATCCTCTGCTGGATTGTACAGACAGATCCTCTCTTCAATGCAATCGTGCGTTCGAGGCGTGAGTTTGATTACCGTGTTCAACGGAATAACGCCCTGCGACGCCGACGTTCTATCTAAACCAACGAAATACGCGTAAATTAAACGTAAGACGCCTTGGTGACCTACTATAACGACAGGCTCGCGATACGATTCCAACTCTTGTATGAGTGGATCGAGCCTCGATATAACGTCGAGATACGATTCGCCTCTTGGATAACGATAGCCAAGCTTATTTTCTTGCCGCAATAAATACTCTTCCGGGTACGCTTCCTTGATTTCCTCGTATGTCATACCGTCGCAAACACCGGCATATATTTCGTCCAAGTTTCTTAAAACGCGCGGCGCCATTTGCGTCCATATTTTACCATCGCTCGTCAGAATTTTCGGGTGGGGAATGTGACGAGCGGTCAATTGCGTGCGTTGCAAGGCAGACGTCCATAAACGAACCGGTTGCGCTTTATCTGTTTCTGGATCCCGCCCTATCACATCATTCGCATAATCGCCGAGACGTTTGGCGTATGCTTCGCCCATGGCCGTGAGACACGAATCGCCGCCTATTTTACCACTCGCGTTATACTCAGATTGGCCGTGTCGCGATAAATAAATCGAAGTCGTGTGCGCGTGGAGATTCGAGAGAAACTGCACGATCCGCCCAAGTAAATATCCGTGTATTCTATTGATTTCCACTCGCTTTCCGCAATCAATGAGTTTAATGAAACTCAAATTATCTTCGTCCATGGTTTCGTACCTTCGCTCGTATTCACGAATTCTTTGTCTAAAATCATCATACGCAGCTTGCTTATCTTCGTTCGTCACATAATCCGCGTTGGTCACTTTCGCCTCCCAGATATTGTTCGTGATGATGTCTTCGTCGTTACAGACGCTCTCCACGAAGAGTAACTTCACTGGAAGTGGGCCCATTTGATCAACGAGCCATTGTCGCCTCGCTTTCGTGGAATTGGTAGCGTCAAAAATAGCAACTCTCCCCGAATCAACACCGCGCTGCTCTAAATACGAAACGGAATCTTCCTGGAAGAGGAAATCAATCATATCTTTCATGGCCGCTCGCGCCAAGACCTCGCGCTCTTTTTCGTGCTGGGAATCAAAAAGAACGTGCGTCATTTTCCCAGCGCCATACACTTTACGCCTGTATTCGCCCACGTTGAAGACTTTCGTATTCGCGCCGTGAAAAAATCGAAGATACTGACACAAGCGTTTCGCCATGTGCGTTTTCCCTCTCGCTGGTAAGCCAACCATGACAAGGACGTGCTTTTCGCCTATATTACCTTGGTCGCCATAAATCGGGGGAGGAATTGTCTGTGGCGTTGGATTTTCTTCTATGCTGAGTTTCATAAACGATGCCGTGGGCTTCATTCCTTTCTCTAAACTGGACGGTCTCGGCGGCGACGAGACTCCCGGGTTGGGAATGTTCTTTTGCGCTGCAATCATATCCTGCTCCGGATACCGAATCGTGCGCTGCGAAATCGTCTCCGCACTTGAAGGCTGTTTCTCACCATTACTATTATTAACGCTATCTCGAACTTCCTGCTTCGGTGCCGCCGGACCTACTCTGTTATTTCCCACGAGCTGTTGTTTCTCGCTCTCTTTGCTCACTTTTACTACATCACTCGTCGCGTCGAGAACATGCCGGGTAACTCCTGAAATACTCATACTTTTCGCTCTATTTGATTCGATCGGTGGAGGTGGAGGTTTCGTACCACCTGTTCTTCTAAAGTATTCATCGTCGGCATTCAGAGAAGTAAAGGCATCTTTTCGCTCGCCTTCAGTTGACGATTTGGGAGAATAAGCCTCCCAGTTTTGCGGGTCGAGAGGATCGGCAATCACTGCACCTCTTTTTAACATCGAAACAGTTTCTTCGTTATCGTCGTTTGCGCGCGTGTTTCTCTCTGTATCTTGTCCTTCTCCGTCTTCTTCCACGACTTTCGAAAGCGAAGAAGAAGACGTTTCCTTTTTTCTCACAAATGATGCGCGCTTTCCACTCTCTTCTTCTTCTCGCTTGTCGAACATCTCCTCATTTCTTTCTTGCACGTCTAATGAAGTCTCGTTCACTTTTGGAGTGATGTCATCATCAGAATCTAACAAATCTACGAGATCGTCCATGTCGTGTGGTGTGTCTCTTCTGCGCGCCAACTTTCTGAAGAATCGGAATTTGTTTCTCACCTTCTCTTCTCTTTTTTCCATCACACAAACACACGCCCAACGTCACTTTTGACGCGTACATATATACTCTTGGCTTTTGGCTTTTGGGTGATGTCAAGTCATGATGCGCGTACTGGACGATCTCAACAGAGATACGACGACGAGAATAAACGAAGACTGATTGCCGGTACCATTCCATTCCGATTCACGCGCGGAGAAACTAAAGCAGAAAAAGACGAAACCGTTAAGAAGGACAGTGCCGCGACGACGATGGAGACAAATAGCAAGAACAATAGTAATGTAGAAGTACTCGTGATTAGCTGTAGACGGAAACCGGATAAACGATCTTTCCCGAAAGGAGGATGGGAGCTCGATGAAACCGTGGAAGAAGCCGCGCGAAGGGAAACTTTAGAGGAAGCAGGTGTATCGAGCGCGGTTCCTTTAATACCTATTTCGACAAACACAGGTGGTATACAATACGAAAGCAAATCAAACCCGATGGGATGTACTGCACACTTCTTCTTGATGCGCGTGACCGAACAGAGCGAGAAATGGGCGGAAGATTCTATTCGAGTGCGGGAATGGGTGTCCATCGAGCGAGCGAAAGATGTTTTGAAACAGAAATGGATGAAAGATATTCTAGATGAAGCCGCGATTAGGGGTTTGTTTTTCGAATGATAATAATTAAAGCTCAATAAATAGCTCCTACTGCGCGCGCTTGCCGTTACATATTTCTAACTCTGCTTGTTTTTGTTGCTACTACTAATTACTTTTATCTTCTTCGGTCTCGATTCGTCGCTAAAAATGACTCCCGTGTTCTTGAGAAAATCAGCAACGCCGCGTAACAAAATCATATCTTCGTCGTTGAAGTACGGAGACTTTAAGGAGTTCGACGGTTTGTTACCACCAAGTTTCGAGGGTCTGCTGGAAGGCAAAAAACGAAACGCTTCTCTAAATTCTTTTGGCCCAGCTTTGATGGGCGCATCGAAATGGCACGGCACGATTCGGTTAAAGTTCCATTTTGCGACGCGCTGTGCCCAATCGTTGACGTAGTCCGGAACGTTTTCATACACCAACGTCGCAACCACAGGAGCAACGAACAAGCGATTGGTCACGTCTTTCCAACTCTCTTCCGGATCCAGGAGGTTATTTGGACCAAAATATAAAGCTTGCAGAGCATTTCGCTGCCAACCCAGACGTCTCTTCTCTTCTATAGTCATCGAGGCGGAATCGTTCGTGCGAGATTTTGCCTTTTCGCGGATGTTGAATAAATTTAAAAACTTCAGCGCGCTAATGGTGAAGGAATTGTCGTCGCCTGATTCCATTAAATCGCATTCTAAAACGGCATCGGGAATGTTTTCGGAGACGTAAACGACTGAATCAGTAACCAGTAACGTTTTTGAGGGCTTATGAAGGAAAGCGCATTCGATAAAAGAGACATAGGAAGCAACTCCTAAAGCAGGCGGCTTTAGCAACTCAATATCAAACTCGTCCATCCACGAAGGTTGCGAATCACCTAAAATGCCGCCCCCATTCTTCTTATAATCTATGCCGAAAAATAAAGGCGGCAAATTCACGGGCCAACTCCACTGTTCTGGTGTTATCCACACCTTCGCGTTTGGGTATTTTCGTGAAAACGGTCCCACGAATAGCTTATGCTCAAAGAGTGTAGTAGGTAACACGATGTGCTCGACCGGCGCGTCGAGTTCATCTAAAAGTGCAATGCACTCTTTCGTTGGTGCAACTGGCGCGTGCACCCACAACCCGCCCGTTTTCAACTTAATAACCGTCATGCGGACGTTCACTGACACGTTCAAGCCTAATCCTATACCTTGCTTCTGCTCGAAGAACCACATTTTACCCGCGTCGATTTCGTATCGGTACGTTTGTCGTGCAAATGCAGGCACGAGAGGAAAAAGAGGCGGTGGTGCAATAAGATAGCCTCTTCCTTTCGTATCGTCGCTATCGCCCGTTCCTCTTCGCATTTCTGTTCTTCTTTTGTTGTTCCTATTGTTGAACAACGCTTTCGTCGTTGATTTGTATAGGTGTTTATTATTTTGTTCCGGTCTTTTCGATTTTACGCTCGTTGATGCGTACGCGCTCCGAGACGATAAAATAGACGCGGATGTCATCATTTTCAATTACCTGCTCTTATTTTCAGCTCAATAAGTGTAACAGCGAGGTGCGCGTTTAAGTAAGGATGAGAAATCGGATTATATACTCGAAGTTGACGTGTGGAGAAAAAAGGAGTTCTCACTTGGAAGAGATTTTTACAGACACACAGACGACAGATAAAAACATCCCTCATACTTTTGTTTGCTAACGATGAGTGGAACAGCAGCGTCGCCCTCATCTTCGACGAGAACGACAACAGGTGCATCATCATCGACGGCAATAGCCACGCGCTCAAACAAAACGAAAAGAGGAACTGTTGTGCGAACCGGTGCTTCATCCAATAACTCGTTCTTTACAAACGCGATTGACTTTTTAACAACAACAATGTCGTCGACGTCGAGCAAGAAGAAAAGAATAACGAACGCGACTGTAGTCGAGGTCGACGGGTCGAACGCTCCATCGTGGAAAGACTTGGAGCGCATCGCGACAGATTTAAAGAAGAAACACGACATTCCAGAAACTATAGATTTAGAAGCAGGCCCGACGTCACCGAAATGTTTGAAACGAACTTTTGGTAAAACCGATGAGGAGATTCGCGTTCACTTTTATCGAGACCACGCTGGGTGGTGTCCGTATTGTGAGACCGTTTGGCTGTTGCTGGAAGAAAAACGAATTCCGTACACGGTAGAAAAGATCAACATGCGATGTTATGGAGATAAACCGCAGAGTTTTTTGAAGAATGTGCCGAGTGGAATGCTCCCGGTTGTCGTCATCGACGGCGTCTTGATGACAGAGTCTGCGGTGATCCAAGAAGCTCTCGAGACAAAGTTTAGCGACGTAGCTTCGTATCCTGCCATGCTACCACCAAATGAATCATCGGAGGCACAGACGCTTTTCAGGTTAGAGCGTAAATTGTTCTCTAATTGGATGCAATGGCTGACTGGAAATTGGAACGACGCGGCGAGTCGAGCGACTTTCTGTGAAACCTTGGATGAAGTCGATTTGAGACTTAGCGAGACGGTAGATTCTCCATATTTCCTGAATTCTGGCTTTTCGCTTGTCGATATAAAGTTTGCTCCGTTTCTTGAACGCATGGCGGCTTCATTGTTGTACTACAAGGGGTTGAGAATCGAAGGTTCGAAACGATGGCCGCACATCGATAATTGGTTCGCGAACATGTCGAACAGACCGACGTTTCGTATGATACGAAGTGATTATTTTACGCACGTACATGATTTACCGCCTCAACTTGGAGGCTGCGTTGAGAACAACACGCAGGAACAAATCGACGCGATGAGCGCGATTAATGGTCGGGATGGTAAATCGTGGCAACTGCCACTCCCTCCTTTGAACGAGTCGTCGCTGGAACCTCTCTGGGAGAAAGAAAATCCAGAAAGAGATCGATTGGAAGCTGCAATACAACTTTTGAGTAATTACGAGAATGTCAGTCGCTTCGCGTGTCGTGGCGCAAGTGCGACGCCGTCGAAAAAGAGAGTTTCTGCGCCGTTATCAGACCCATTCGCGACACCGAACGAAGACTACGTTGAAGCAGTGGATGTAGCGTTGCGAACTGTAGCCGCTATGCTTTTGCGCACGGATAATAGCGATATTCCGCAAGGATGTGAGAACGTATTGGGTACAAACGCTTCGCAGGTAACAAAGAAGAACGTGTCGTTATCTCTCGAGTATTTGCGAGACAGAGTAGGCGTCCCCAGAGATATGCGAATGCCCGCCGCGCGACAGCTTCGCAGCCATTTAAATTTTGCGATATCACATTTGTAATTTGGACGGCTTTAGGAGAGAAAAAAAAATGCATTTTTAAAGATGTACTTCACCTAATCATAATATAATACTCAACTAAAGCCGCTCTATCCTCCAATCTCACTCTCTTCACTTTTCTCCCAACTGACTACAACGTTATCTATCTCATTCTATTTTTACTACGTGTGAACCATCTTGATTCTATTCTTGTTCTTCTTTACCAGATGCTCCAGAAGAGGCATTTCCCCTTTACCGTCTCGCAACATTTGGCTCTCGTTCGGCTCCTCTCGATTGAAGTAGTGATATCTCATATTGCGCTGTTTCCAATTGCGAGCAAAGCCGTACACATTAATCTTATCGCATATCATCAAAGCGAGATTCAATCCGAGATATCCGTTTGATGGCCGAGAGTTTGCCACGTCTTTATCGCTCATCACATACTTATAAAAACTCCCATCGATCGGATAGGTGGGTAAATCTGGATGCAAAGACTTGTAATCCCAAAATTGTTTCATCACGTCCGGAGTTGTCGTGTGTTGCAAAGACGTTTCGTTCTCGAATTCTCTGAAGCCGAAATGTTTGCGATTAATCAATCGAATCGTCGTCTTTGAACCGACGGACTTTTCAAATCCTTTTGTCGGCGCGAGATTGAAACGAAAGACGGCGTCGTGTTTATCAATAGCTTCGCCGAGAGCATCTGCGGCTACGGATTTGTGCACCATAATCCCACCCGAACCAACAACTGCACACGTGTTGTATCTTCGAAACGCTAAAGGATCCGTATCCGGTAAAACCGCGAGCACTTTTTTTGTGCAACTTCCTAGGCTTATTTTCTTTCCATCCTTTCCTATCCACGGTGTTTGAATCTGAGACCCTTCTTTGCACGAGCCTCTGTGCATGGCCACCGCGCCGTTGAAATTATTCAAGAATTTTTTGTTGTCGCGCTTGATGACCGCATGTGTATTCATCTCTCCATCGCCGTCGTATCTCTCGTTGCTTTCGCCTGCTTCTGCAATCTCTTCAGCAGAGTCATCCTCGTTTGATTCACTTCCATACCGCGGTTGCGTCGATGAAATGGAGTCGTCTCCATAATTACTAGTGCTACTCCAACTACTACTGCTATAACTCATTCGCTTTACGTTCTCCCATGTGCTGCGTTCACCTTCTTTTATTCCCACTGTCCCGTTCATTTCGTCCTCGTTGTTGAAATTGTTGCCGAAAGAGAAGAGCACAACCCCTACGAAAATGAAAGCCAAAATCCAAACGCGTCTTTGCGCTTTAGATTTGGTCGACGAAGAGTCTGGTCCTCTCATTTTAACCGAACAGGGTGTTTTTCGTATGCAACAAAAAGCACACAAAATGATATTTTAATCCTTTCTTTCGTTCCACTCGAGCTCTTTCTTGTGACGAACGAACAAAGAGCTCTTCCTGTTGTTTGATGTTAACTTGTGTGTTGGTGTTTTTTTCGTATTTTCATATCCCTTTTCGAGGATTGTGTGCTATTGACGCCATAAAAAACTCGAACGACGCTCGCGCGTGTGTGCGTCGCAGAGTCGCTGCGGTCGAGATGGATGCGCTTTATCCGTACGGCGTTTCGACAACGCTTCCGCACCATCTAGAAGAACTCGGTCACGTGTTGGCGCCCCCGGTAACTGTGGCGAAATTCGACTCTTCCGAAGAATTGCTTTGGACGGGAACGGAAACGGGCAGTCTGACTCTATCGCACGCACCTTCGCTCGAACGACACTGTGCGATTCAAGATCGGGAATATGCGATAGCAGATGTAGTTCCAATCGGTGGTGGCGCGATATCAGTGAGCGGTAATAGCGTAGGATACCACACGACAGGTGGTGAAACGACGCTCGACGTTGTTACCGGTGAAGGAAGAGATTCTCCTTATACTTGTGCGGCGTACGAGCACGGCAGAGGACACGTCGGTGGAAAGTTATACGTAGGAAAAGCGAGCGCTGGAATTGTGCATTTCGATCCAGTTAGTGGCATTGTCATTAAGAACGTGAAAACTGGACAAGGAACGATGCGCATGGAGTGGGGCACTCAACGTGGTTTGCTGGCTGCTGGAGGTTTACACGGAGAGTTATGTTTCCGTGACCCTCGAAATGGATTACGAGAGGAAATGCGCATTGACGCGCATCAGGGAGCGGTGTGCTCCTTGACGTGCCAGAACGATATTACGGCAACTTGTGGTTTCACCTCGCGGGGCGGTTCTCTCGTGCTCGACCAGTTCGTGAAAGTGTACGATACGAGATTTACGGCGAGAGCCATACACCATTTACACTTCCCTGCTGGACCAGTTGCGATTAAATTCAATCCAGCGAGTACGGGTGTTTTGTTCATGGCGAGTGAGAGTGGTTTTATACAAGCGAACGACATAAACAATTCAGCCGGATTACCGTATCAGTTTCAGGTGGATTTGCAAGGCGCAACTATGTATTCTATGGATATCTCATCCAGTGGACAGTGCGTGAGCTTTGGCGATACGTCTGGATGGGTGCACACGTGGTGCACGAATGATTCTGCGCTAGTGAACTACAACTCGTACGAAACTGCAGTCCCGGTTGCGGACGCAACCAATTTTCATCTCCCGGATCCCAGCGTTGCCGTCAACCCGTATGGTCAAGCCAATAACAGCGGCGGTTTTCTAAGTATGGTGAACCCAAATAGCGCGGGAATGAGTAGTGTGGGTGGTGGTGGTGGTGGTGGTAGTAGTGGCGGTATACCATCAATGGTTGGTGGCTTGAGCACTCGAACGTCAGCGTATTCTAGTAATAATCCCTACCATAACCGTGGCTTGAAACCGGGAGAGGTTCGGCGAGCCCACTATTACTTGCTCAAATCGCGAATCGCGCCTCCCGCTGAGGCTGGAGATCTCGAAAGAGATCGTGCATCGAAGCAAAACCTTCCTAAACTGTATCAGCGGGTAGAGTGTAATCGGAGCTTCAAAGCTGAGCGAAAGTTCGAATCATTTGATTTCAGATCGTTTAACAAAACGTGCTTACCTGGACTTACGAACGATTTAGCCAACTGTTACGTGAATCCAGTCTTACAGATGTTACATTTTGTTCCCGAGTTGCGCTCGCGGGTCATGTCGCACACGTGTGAACGTGAATTCTGTTTGACGTGCGAGTTATCATTTCTGAGTCATATGCTGAATACGTGTCCGTCGGGTTCGGCGTGCCAACCGTTAAATTTTCTTCGAACGCTTCGGCAAGTACGTGAAGCGGCTGCGCTGGGCTTGATCGAAGGAAACGGCGGTGAGCTCGAGGCTCGCAGCGAAAAAAGTCCAGCAAAGAGAATACAAGCATTTCAGAGATTTATTTTGGAGCAGTTACACAAGGAGGAATCGTCAAACGATGGTAAGACGTCGATTTCAACAGCGTTAACGAGCGTGGAAGAGTCTTTCGGCATTATTACGCAAGAAAAGTTGCGCTGCGCGCAGTGCGCACGCGATGAAAAGAAGGAAATGCGTAAGTTTCAGATTGATTTACAATATCCAAGCGACCGATCTATTCCCCGACCATCTTTTGTTGACTTACTCGTGAAATCCATGTGCATTAAACAAGAGGTTCGCGCTTGGTGTGAGTCGCACAAAGCGTACACGCGAATGGCGCAAACTAAATTCGCAGAGAAACTACCAAACGTCCTGTCCATTTCTCTTGGCATGCGCGATATGCTGGATTTGCACTGGTGGGGGGTCAAATCCGATGCCGTGCCTGGGTCGGAGGGATTTTCAGAAAAGTTGCATGAGCATTGGCTCCCGCACTTTATGCAACTCGTCCCAGGAGGCGGCACTTTGAGTGCAAAACATGGGAGCGAAGCAAAGGATTTTGAAAACTTCGAAAATGGAATCGTGTACGAACTCACTGGATTGGTTGTTTTTGCACGAAAACCAAACGACAAGCCGCAACATCAACAACAGCAGCCCCAGCGCGATATTTCAAAGTTAGAAGGTCATTTAGTATCATTTATAAAGGTGAAGCCGCCATACGTCGATACGCCTGGATGTTTTGACGTGGCGTCCCCGGTTGGACTGACGCCGGGTGTCTCTCCGTTGGTATTCAAAAAGGCAACGAGTACTAATAAGGAAAAAAATAAGGAAGAGTCATCGGCCAAAGAGACAATTAAAAGCGTGACGCCGTCATCTTCTAAATTGCGATCAAACGCCATGGAATTCGGCGCGGAGAAAGCAGAACCGTTCACGCCGAAGAACGCGTCATCGAAGATGGGAGGCGGTGGAGGTGGTAGCAGTTCCGGGAGTGGCGCAGAGAAGAGCGAATGGCTTCTATTTAATGATTTTGTCGTATCTGAAGTTTCCAAAGATGAAGTCACGCAGCTTTACGGACATTTGAAGCTTCCTTGTCTGTGTTTGTATACCCGAGTCGATAAGAAACCTTTAAATTTGCCGGATTCCCCCATCACCGAGGCTTTGTACCGAAAAATTACGCTTGGCGTCGCGATTCCGAAGTCCGTGCCGTTCAAACCATTTTTGCTACAAGGAGATGATATGCCTTCGCCTGGTTATTTGGTCGGTATCGACGCAGAATTTGTTCAGCTGGTTCCGGCAATCATGGAAAAATTAGCAGACGGTTCTGAGGTTGAATCGATCCCGGCGCGTTTGGGTCTTGCGCGGATTTCGGTCGTACGTGGACAAGGTTCAGAGAAGTTTACACCAATTATCGACGACTACATACGCGCAGTGGAGCCTGTAAACGACTATTTGACGCGCTTTTCTGGATTAGTACCAGGTGATCTTGATCCCGCTGTCAGTTCACACTTCATCACCCAGCTGAAGCACGCGTACTTGAAACTGCGCTATCTGATTGATTGTGGATGTATTTTCGTCGGACACGGTTTGAAGCAAGACTTTAAGATGATCAATATAGTTGTCCCTCCTTCTCAAATCATCGATACCGTGGAATTGTTTCATTTTAAGCGCCAACGTAAGCTCGGTTTGAAGTTTTTATCGAAATATCTGTTAAAGGAAGACATTCAATCGAAGACGCACGATTCCATCGAAGATGCGAGAACTGCGCTGAAACTATATGAGAAATATGAAGAGATGCAAATGTATGGCGATTTCGACGAGCAGCTTTTGGAAATTTACAGATTTGGCAAATTGTTTGGCTTTAAAGAAGTGGACGAGGCCACGACAGCAGCGGCGGATGAGGCCACCGCAGGTGCTGGGAAGAAGAATATGACGACGACGGCTGCGAAAGGTGGTTTTGACGATACAGCCGCGAACAACGAGCTCGTACACTCCACGTCTATGTTATCGTTCGGTGCGAACGAGTTCCTCCCACCTCCTTCTCCACCCCCTCCTCATCTTTCTTCTCATAACGTGCATCATTCTTCTGCTGCAGCGGTAGCAGCAGCGGCGGCGGCAGCAGCGTTTGCGAATGCTGCGGCGCAAGCGCAAGCGCAACACCAAGCGCAGCAGCAGCAGAACGTGCTCACATTTCAGCCCCCACCTCCGCCACATTCATTTGCGCCACCTCCACCTCCACCTCCATCGTTTGCACCACCACCTATGCCAAACATGGCACCTCCAGCTGGAGCGAATCAAAGGTTTGCTGGGCAGCCGCAGCAGCCGCAGCAGCCGCAGCAGCCGCAGCAGCCGCAACATAACAACAACATACCACCACCTCCGTCCGGACCGCGTTTTCTTACGCCGCAGCCTCCGGCGAAACCGCCACCACTTCCTCCGAGACGTTTGTAACACTGATCTCCACTTGTAATACTACTATAAGTACTAACTACTACTATTTAGGCACATACAACGTGCGCGTTTCCTTCTTTTGCGTATTACTTGTGTGAAAAAAAGGAAAATCCTCCTCATCCTTCCCCCCTCTTCAGAACAAAAAAAGCTCTTTCTCGTGCGCGTGTCATCGTTATTATTACCACGACATTAAATTAAAGCGCAAATCTTTGCACCTCTGCTATTAATGTCGCTCCCTTGGACGTCGTCGCGTGGTAAGAGCAATTCCTTTGAGCGATTCATCGCGAATAAGTTTCCTGATTTCGAACACTGGAAAACGCATTTCAGTTTCGAAACGCACGCTTTACCGTTAGCTATCGGCAGCGCTTGTTCTGCCATTTCCATGTCTGTATCCATGAACGCGTTTCAGAGAGTTGCGCTGATTGCTAGAATATCTTCGGCGTCGAATTTTGGTCCAGTGTTAGGCTTGGGATCGACGATGATGGCTTCCGTATGCGCAGGACAAGCGATGCTTTTCGCATCAGATTTTTCATTGTCTCGAGGAGGTGGCAAAGTGCATAACACGACATCGTCGGGGAGTTTTGTCAGCGCAGGATTGAATCAAATTAGTGGTAGTAACAGTAGTCCTCACATTAGCTATAGCGGTAGCAGTAATAGCACGTGGCGCAGAACGAAACGCAGGAAGACGGGTACGCTGGAAACGGCGTGGGATGAAGATGAAACGGTTTTTGACGCCGCGTTAGGTAGCGTGTTATTTTTCTTCGCCTCGCGGGGTTCGTTCTCGAAAGCGATGCCGAGCGACGTTGCCGAGATCGGTGCGAATGCAGTCAAAAGTATCAAAGCAAACGGATCGAATTACGCGAGTGAACCGCAAAAAGCAGTTTTACGAACGTTTATGCGAAAATACGGGTGTCATCACTGCGGTAAAAAATCGCTCAAAGTGATTGGCGACCACATGCCGCCGAACAAAGTAGCGTTCGGAAGCGCCGCAAATGCCGCAGCCTCCCGAGGCGCAAATGTTTCGATGTATCAAAAGTTCATGAACTTTATTCGATTCGTTCCCAAACAGAGGTTTTGGCCCCAGTGTGAAAGTTGCGCCTTGTTACAAAGCGTTGCGGTGAGGGACAACGTGCGAAAGCTCATCACGCACTCCGGGCACGCTAAAATCGCACTCGGTATCGGGTTTTTGATTGGGTTGAGACACTTCTACCCACTCAAAGACGATAGTAGTTCAGTAGAAAATATGGGCAGACCTGGACCAAAGAGCAAAAAACTTAAAGTGTTGTGAACACTTTCATAGTGGTATAGTAAAATTAAGTAAAGAAAAGTGTAGAAAGTGTGCGAGTGTTCTCACTTCTTCTTCTTCTTCTTCTTCTTCTTCTTCTTCTTCTTAATTTGTATTTGATTCTTTTTCATAGTTTTTCAAGATCGTCTATAATCGCTTTCGTGCTATCGTAGACGACGCTACCTTCTACCTTTTTCTCCTCTTTATCTTTATCTTCTTCTTCTTCGCCGACGTACCAATCGCCGTTTAAGTGTTGAGGCAAAGGTGGATTGAGCCTTTTATTATAATTGTTTTAGTTTACAAAAAGTAAGAGAGAATGGAAACTCACTTACCAGAATGCCCCGGGAGTGGTCAAGTCGTGAAACTTCGCGCGCTCCTCGCCGGCTTCGCCTAAACAATCGAACACAGCGTCCGCTCCGGTGAAATCTTCACCCTCGGAATAGATTGACTTTGTTACGCAGCATCTCATACCCGCTGCTTTAGCTGCTTGAAGTCCGATGTGCGTGTCTTCGATGACTACGCATCGTGCAGGATCGACACCGAGTGTTTTGGCGGCGAGTAAATACACATCAGGCGCTGGCTTCTTCTTTGGAACGATATCTCCGGCAAAAACTGGCATTCTGTCTGCGTATTGCGGTAACATGGTATCCACGATACCTTGCACGGCGACTTCGTTTGAGGTGGAGCACACGGCGACTTTGGATCCAGCTTCCAAAGCTTCGCCGATCAACCTCGCCACGCCCGGTCGCAACGGCAACTCGCCAGCTTTCACCACTTCAAGAAACATTTCCGTTTTTCTCTTGTGAAACGCCGCAACGAGTTTCTTTCTCTCTTCCGGATCCGTCGTCGATTTCCACGGTTCCGAGTCTTTCGGCGCCACGTTATCAAAATAATGCGTCATGCGTTCTTTACCTCCGCCAATTTTCAAAAGCTCGCCGTATAATTCAACTCCCCACTCGTGGTCGAGCCCATTTTCTTTGAACGTTTTATTGAACGTAACTCTGTGTCCGTCTCTTTCTGTTTCGCACAGCACGCCGTCGCAATCGAACAAAAGCGCTTCTGGATAATCAAAGTTGCGTAAAGCGTAAACGTTTTTACTTTTCCTCGTCTTGTTGTTGTTGTACTTTTTACCGACGACGAGGGAGGATCGACTTCCTCCTCGTCGAAACGTCGACGAGGAAGAGTTACAGAGTTGCGCAGACGCCGCGGTAATTGATGCTGTTGATGATGCCATCATGTATACGTGTTATCAAATCTGTTGATTTTCAGTTTTTGATATCTTCTTCACTCCGAGTGTGAAGATATGAAACTGGCGACGACACGTGGGCAGATGATTAAATGGTTGAATTTTCTCTTATTTTTCATCCCAAGAAGAGAAAAGGAGCGAGGAGAGTCCAGTTCGATCCTGCCTGAAAACACACTTCTCTCCACTTCTTCCTCTAAATATTACACGAGTGAATAATCCGACTCCTCTTGAAAGATAGAACACGCGAATCATGGGGAACGGCGTTTCGGTGCAATCACATCTCGCTGGGGATGAGGTGCAGTCGCTATACGCCGCTCTCGCAGGCACCACGCCGATATCCTTACTGAACGACGACGAAAAAGGTGATGCCGGTGGTGAATCTTCCTCCTCTTCTTCTTCTTCTAACGTGTGGGGTGCGCTGAGCGATTTCCCCGAAGCTTTAAGCGCGGCTGGAAACTTGGAAATCGAGAAATCAGTCCACGAATACGGTAAGCAAATGAGTCAGAACCATCGAACATCGAATAACTTGGGAAGATTGATGATTTATGTTTCGAGAGTTTTAGAAGATGTCAACTTCGAGACGAGAGAGGTACCGACGAAAGCCATCAACGCCGTCGTTTTACTTTCCGCATTTCTGAAATACTTTGTAGAAGAAACGAACGTGGAAGAATGCGCGTGGGCGTGCAACTACGTGGGCGAGAACGCCACGATTAGCGCTATGCATCAGCTTGGCACCGCTTTGTTGAGCGCGGTGTGTATGAACAATGCTGTTCAAGTTACGGATGCGACGTATCCTTTACATCACGCGTGCGTTTCGTTGCTTTTAGTCATGAGCGGTACACAGTTGACGCAAAATATGATCGATGGGAAAACCAATCGACCTACAACTCACCCTTTCTTGGAAAAAATACACGAAGTTGCATCGACAGCCAGCGCCGCTGGGTCGCCAGGCAAAAACGGAACGACTACAACGACTACAACATCAGCAAAAGCTGGCGCGTACACGAACGAAGATGTCGTTTCGGCATTGTTGAGAAATTTCATTGAGCAGAAACAGCCAAAGACGTGGTTGAAATCCTACGGCGTGAAACCTGGATCGAAAACGGCAAGCGCAGAAATGAATTCTTCCGGTGGGTCGTCGTCTTTACAAGCCGGCGGAGCGTCCGCCTCTGGTAAAGTGATGCTCACTTTATCACCTTTAGCCGACGTTTCCTCTCTGCTTCTCCTTGTCCTCATCAACTTCAATAATCCGACGAGTCGATCGAAGGTACCGCATTCGTTTCGATATGCCTTACGAAGCATTCGAAATATAAAAGAAGAAAACAAAGACATTGAATCCGGCGTTGGAGGGATCGAAAAAGAAGAAGAAGAAGAGAACGCAAGAATTGATGTAGCTGGCGTTTCAACCAGTGGGGGTAAACTGGTAGCCAAAGTATCCTTCACAGAGTTATATGAAACCTTTGGTCGCGCGTTGACGAACGATATTTCCGTCTTGTTGTTCTATTCGTGTATTCTCGGCGCGTCCGATTTTTGCGAGTACTGTTTGAACAACGACAACGTTGAGGTTGTCGTCATGCCTCTTTTGGAAATGTTGTACCAAGCCTCGGCTCGAACTCAAAACCAAATCTATATGATATTGATTGTTCTTTTAATCATGTCGCAAGGCGAGATATTCAACGCAAACGTGCACAAAATTCAAATACCACAACAAATTTCCTGGTACAAGGAGAGAATATTGACAAAAACAACGCTTGGTAGTTTGATCATCATCGTGTTGACGCGAACTGTTCGTTTTAACATGGCGAAACTCCGCGACGTTTATTTACATACAAACTGCTTTGCAGCGTTGGCAAATATGGCACCGCATTTCCGGGATGTTTCAGCTTACGCGGCGCAGAGACTCGTCTCTATTTTTGAACTCATCGCGAAAAAATATTTGAGATTCGCACAGTTGCACGCGGACGGGATGAACGCAAAAGAAGATGGAACAGATATGCACGTTTACGCGGACTTTTTGCGCATACTTCTCGAACTTTTCAACGCCGCATTATCTCAAAACGTATTAGTGCATAATCCAGAGTTGATCTATGCGTTGTTACATCGCGAAGAAACGCTGAAACCGTTCGAGAAACACGCAAGATTCAAGGAACTCTTAGAAAATATAAACGTCGTATTGGTGCACTTCAACGAAGAAATCGATAGGAAACAGAGAGAACGCGGGCTCAACTCATTTAGCATTCCCGATTTGACGGCTATCATCACAATCGCGGCGAAATCGTATTCAAAACCACCGCTCCACGACTTTCACGAGTTGAAATTTGCGTACGAAGAGGAAGAGCGGCCTGAAGATTTCTTCACGCCATATGTTCAAAGTCTCTGTTTAGAATTTTCCGGCATCCTATGGAATCCAAACGCCATCGCATTATTGCCTACTACTTAGCAGCATTTACTATCCTATTTTTCTACAACACTATACTATACTACATAACGAATATATATATACATACATACATACATGCACATATACTCCACGACTTAAAGACCAATAAACTTGCGAATGTTTTTTGCTTTCCTCGCAGTACTTTTCACGTCTAACTTTGACTTTTCACTTCTCGCTCTCCGTCGCTCGATAGCTATCATCTTCATCGCCTCCTCCTCGTCGTCCTCGTCGTCGTCCGTGCTCTCTTTCACGAAACCATCGGATCCGAAAATCAGCTCGGATGGTGGCACTAGCACGGGAAGACTTTCTTCTCTGCGTCGACCCTGGTCTTTCTTCTTCATCTTCTTCTTCTCCTCCAGTTCTGAAGCTGCGTTTCGAGCGACGACGAGTTCGTTCTGACCCGCTGTTCCTCCGTTCTTTATTCTTTCTTCCGTCTTCCATCTGCTGTCTGAATCAAACTTTCGTTTCTGGCGACAATATTCATCTTTCATGTTTTCTTTCTTCATCATCGCCTCGTTCACGTTTATCCGTCTGATAGAGTCTCCGCTCCCGACGAGAATAAAACCATCCCCTAACGGTTTCGCATTTTGAAGTAACTTCTCCTTCCTTTTTTCTATAGCGTTTTCTCTTTCCATTTTCTTTCTTGTTTTCTCATCGCTAATGACTGAGGTGCGACCGAGTAATCGCGCGGCGATTTGAATTTCCTTCGAAGTATGGTCGGTTCCTTTCCTTTGCGGATTATGCAAAGAATCGTTGGAATGCTTCTCCGCGTAGAAGACGTTCTCGTGAGGTGCCATTTTTTGTTCGGTAGAGAAGAGAGAGAATTCTCTTCTTTTGTAAAAACGCTTCATTTTCGTCGAGGCAAAAAAAAAACGTTTTGGAAATGTCTTCGTCTTCCAGCGCCGCGAAGAAAAACGAGAGATATCTAGACGTTGATTCCAATCGAGATTTGATGGGCATAGTGAGAGGAAAATGCAACCGATGTAATCGATGCGATGAGTACAAATCGAATTGCCAGCTCTATACGAAAAAAGAGACTCCCAACTTCTCCTCATCACCGCATCCGTCAAACGATGTTGCGATTATGAATTGCGCTAAGTGTCGTTGCCCGAGCAACTGTCACGAAATAGATACGTTCGGTAACCATTTAGAAAGAGGAACGGATTCTTTCCACAGAGGTGAATTTGATTTGGCAATCAAGGAGTATTCTCTAGCCTTGAACTCGTCTGATTCTGCTCTTCGAGTGAAAGCTTACTCAAACAGAGCTGCTACAAACTTGCATCTGGAGAATTTCAGCGCGGCGCTATCTGATTGCGATCAAGCGTTACGAATAGAGCCTGCGAATGTGAAAGCACTGAATCGAAAAGCACACGCGCTATTGCGCTTGCATAAACAGGAGGATGGTATTAAAATATACAGACTTATTCTCAACAAGCTCGACGCCGATAACGAGACCGCGCGCCAGGCGTTGAAACATTTGAACGTGCACGAACGAACAAAGCAAAAGGGTAATTCAGGGGAAACACGGAATTCAGTGTCGCCACTAACAATGAACACACTGGCAAGATCGAAGAGTAAAGACGCGTGTACGCAAACACTGAAAAATTCAACTGAACATAAAATTATAGCACAGAGAGAAACAAAAAATGCGTCGACGCAAACGCACGCGTACACAAAATCGGACGACGACGAACCGAGCGACGACGTGTTACGAAAATCTGTCGAATTTTTCAACGCGTTTGAGCTCGAACAAATAGAGCGACGGCGAGCAGAGGACGAAGCGAGAAGTAAAATGTGGGCCTTCAACGACAGCGGCAGCGATGACGACGAGAATGAAAACGATAACAGAGACAGGGTTGACGATGTTCCCAGCGGCGACGATACCTTCCTATACGACCAGAATGATTCAGAGAGTTTTAATTGGGCTCTTAAATGGGAAGAAGAGCAAAATGCGAGGAAAAACGAGCGCGTAAAACCAGATATTCGGTCAAAAGGAAAAAATACGTCTGATTTTACCAGCACTAATTTCGCGAAGATATCGTTCGAGGATTTAATACAAGCGACTTCGGCGACGATTTCTGTTTTGGGCGACGACGACATAAACGGACATAAACGCGGCAAGTGTCTCAACTGCAAAGTATGCCCGCACTTTAGACGCGTTTCCACTAGCACGATGCTTTTATCGAAAGTGTCCAAAGCCAGCTACGAAGTTTCTCTTGGAAAGCTTTTCGCCGCCGCCGATGGGGAGCGTTGCGCAAATTGTTCTTGTTCATATCAAGACCATGAAGACAAACAATCGTTCAATAGACGCATTGCGAGAGAAAAGGCAAGTTTAGAGAGAGAGAACGAAGAACTCCGATTGAAGAAGAAGAAACGGTTAGAAATAATCCAAAACGCTAAAAATCGGATGCGCGAAGCCAAGGAGAATGGCATAATACTCGAAAAAAGTCACTTCTGTCTTCTTACCGGTAAGCGGCGAAAAAATTGCAACGACTGTATGGAATGCAAGCAGTTTTGTACGCTTACCAATTCTTCTTTTTTCACTGTTGATAGCGAGATGCTTTATTGCCATTTATGTGGGTGTGCTGCCACCGAGCACGAAGTCGACTGGGAGGCAGACAAAGAAGAGAAGAGTAAACAAGAAAGAGAAAACAAGTGGCGTTGGGAGCAATACGAAAGACAACAGAAGCAAAAAGAACGCCATCGTGCCGACGACGGCGACGACGGCGAATATTTGAACATTCTCGAGTTGAGCAGAGAAGAATTTCGTGGTAACGTTGACATGCTGAAGAAGCAATATCGGCGCAAAGCACTTGCGTATCATCCCGACAAGAACAAAAGCTCTGGAGAAAAATTTGTCTTATTGACAAAAGCTTATCAAATACTTTTATCAAAGTATAGCCACAAATGAGTTGGTTTCTGAGGAATATGCAATGCTACCAGTACCACTGGTACGTTTAAAACTACAATCATATTATACAATTATGTGCTCTTCTCTTTTGCTCTCTCTCACTTACTACTTGAAGGACTCGGCGTGTTTGGATTGAAAGTCCCAGCTGTCGAGAGTCCCGAAGACGAAGTAGACAAGCTCGTCGGATCCATTCTCACTCTCACGCGGTCTCTGATACGTTCAATCAAGTTCGTCAAAGAGATCAGTCCGTCCAAAAAATTTCTGTCCACCTCTCGAGATTCGTTCTTCACCGCGTTACAAAAATCAACGATAACAACGCGAACATCGCTGTGAAGATCCGAGCTATCGTAACATAAAAGTATTGAAGACCCCAAAAAGAAAACCGGAAACGGATTCATTTCTAAACTTTGCCTGATATCTTTCAACTTTCGAAGGACATTTGTAATTCTTTCGCTATTCTGACCAAAAAACACGTCAAGACCAGTCGTCGTCGTCTCTAAATTCAGCGCTTTTGCCCATTTTCTATTCCAATACCTCTCCGTATTGCTTTCTTCCTCGTAGGTTAGCATCCCACACACGCGAAACCCTATCGAACACGAAGTCGTTTCCAAGTCGCCTCGATGCCGTTTTTCCCTGTACGCTGCGTCGTGCGATGGATGCCACGTCCGCTCTCCTATTTTTATATCCACCACGTTTGCTTGCTTCATGTCAGCCGTCACGTCGCGCAATTTCAAAAATGGCATCGGTTTCGCGGCGTCGCGAGACTCGTACAGCACTGTTCTCGATACAAACGTAGCTAGAAACGGTGAAAACTCCGGGACTCTTTCGTGCTCCATTGCTTGCCAATTTTCGTAAAACTGTAACTCAGTCATTCCTTTTCGAGTGTCGTCTGTGGGTTTATAAAAATGTCCACACGCGTCGACGCGAGCAGCCCGAGCGTGCTTGTGCGAATTCCCCGCAACCTGTCTCGCGGCTTTCGGGTACACGATTCTCCCCCTGTTCTCACAAAGATCTTCTTGTTTTTCTTTTTCTTTTTCTTCATTCCTTGATGGAAGTATCGTCGTTGATGTTATTACTTTCGTTGTGGTTTCTTCTTCCATTCGTTGTTGTTTAAATCCCATTTCCCGGACGCAAACTTCAGATGAGCGCTGCGCGATAGCGGCGACACCAACATCGAAGATGGTGGTTGTTATCGCGTCTTCAACTTCCATTTGATGCGTTCTTTTCGTTCGTTCGTTCTTCTTCTTCTCTCTTCACTCTTTGTGTGTTATGAAGAGTTTCTTGTTCGATCAATAATATTTCGTCTTTTATTTATTTGCTCATGATTCCTTACTTTCTCTCGCCTCACACACTCTTTGAATTCTGTCTACTCTTTCTTCTTTCTTTCTTTCTTTCTAAAGAGAGAGCGAGAGCGAGAGCGAGAGCGAGAGCGAGAGCGAACGGGGAAAAGATGAACCACCACCACCACCACCATCACCACCCATATAAAGTTTTGTCAGATGATGATATAGATTTTTTCATTCGCGCGATTGGTGCAGAAAACGTCGCACAAACCGTTGTTACCAAGAGGAATGAGAAGAAGAAGAAGAAGACACCGTATGTGCCCGAGAGTGATAATGATGATAATAATAGTAATGATAATAAAAGTGAGGACGAGGTGCTATTGATAGAGTTAAATACAGATTGGCAGAAAAAGTATTTCGGTAAATCCAAGTGTGCGCTGTTCCCGCGAACGAGCGAAGAGGTTTCTGAAATTTTGCGATATTGTCACGAGAATCACATCGCCGTGTGTCCGCAAGGTGGGAACACCGGTTTAGTCGGAGGCGCCGTACCTGTTTTTGATGAAGTTATACTTTCATTGAAACGCATGAACTCGGTGTTGAGTATAGACGATATCACTGGCGTGTGTGTGTGCGAAGCTGGGGTTGTTCTAGAAGAACTAGACGATGCTCTGATGCGACGAGGGATGTGCGTGCCTTTAGATTTGGGCGCAAAAGGTAAATGTCAAATCGGAGGCAACGTATCAACAAATGCCGGCGGTTTGCGTCTGGTCAAGTACGGCTCTTTGCGAGGAACTGTTTTAGGCTTAGAAGTTGTCCTCGCGGATGGAACGGTGTTGAGTTCTTTGCTCAGAGAAAATAGAAAAGATAATACGGGATACGACTTGAAGCAGTTATTTATTGGCGCCGAGGGAACGCTCGGCATAGTTACGAAAGTTGCCATCTTAGCGTCCCGAGCGCCAGAGGCACGAATCGTTACCATATTTGCCTGTGATACATTTCGAAAAGTTGTGCATCTCATGGTTGAGGTGAAAAAGAGATTGGCGGAGAATCTGTCAGCTGTAGAATTTTTCGATCATGAAAGTCTTAAACTCACTGTCGACACATTACCTGGAGCGAAAGATCCATTCCCCTACGCCGACGATTTGAAAACAAACATACAATTCTACGTCGCAGTGGAAACTACCGTAAACGAAAAGGCTATGGAGAGTAGGTTGAGAGCAAATGTGTTAAATTTTGCGCGCTCAGTGTGTGTCCTTGCGGAGGATGGAAGGAAAAGTAGGGGAAAATTTGTGAGCATTCTTCAGAAAAAATTTCGCGGCGACGAAGCAGAGAGGAACAAACCAAATTTAGCGCAACGGTTTGTGATATCCGAAAACGAAAAACACGCGAATGAGCTCTGGAATTTACGCGAACGCATATCCGTGGCGTTAAAATACGCCGGTGCCGTGTACAAGTACGACGTTTCGTTACCAACGATTAAAATGTACGAGCTTGTCGAGAGAATGAGAGAACGCTTCGCCGAGCGAAGAATGGATGATAAAGTCAAAGTTTTAGGATACGGTCATCTCGGCGACGGAAATTTACACCTCAACATATCTCGAAAAGAAGGTCCGTGTAAAGACACGCTTGCGATGATCGAGCCATTCGTCTACGAGTATGTCACCGAGCACAAAGGAAGTGTTTCAGCTGAACACGGATTAGGGGCGATGAAAGTTCAAGAGCTTTGGCGAGGGAAGGACGCGGAAGAAGTTCGGCTCATGCAAAGGGTGAAGAACATGTTCGATCCGCGTGGTATTCTGAATCCGCACAAAATGATTCCGTCCTCCCCTCCCCCGCTTCCTTCGAAGCTTTAGAAACTCATGTAAAATATTAGTTGCAGTGCAGCGCGCACTTTAGCAATGTAACATCGACTTCGTCGAGATGTAGTTTTTTTAGCAGTGTAAGAAAGCTCGAAGCTCATTTTGCTCAATTCGAACACGGCATAAAAACTTTCCTTTCTTTTGTTTACGAAAATTCCGAAATGAAACTTGAATGATTAGATAGAAGACGCGCGAGGCGGGTGCGCGAAAAGTTGTGTTTCTCTCCTTGTTGGACTTCTCGCGCGTTCGGCGATACAAAATGCACGAAAAGCAGAAGAACATAAAAACGGAAATTCCAACCATGCCTCAGCTTTGGAAACACGCCGCTCAATACTATAGATATCAAACCTACGTGCTGACGGCATTCGGCGCGGTTGGGATTCTCACGTATATGGGTTCGTCTCTCCTTTCATCTCATTCTTCTTCTTCCTCTTCCGCTTCATCAAAAGTCGTCTCGAAAGAGAGAAAATAGAAGTAGTTGAAAGAATTCTTTGATGAAGACGAGTCAAAGAAGTTAAGACTTGGATGTTGGTTTGCAAAGTGTACATCAATCAATCTTAATATATATTCAGTATGCGTAGTACCTGTACAATATGACTAACTAACTATTGCGATTTTTCTTATTCGAGAGCGCCTTTGTAGACGTGGAGATGGAAGACATCATGTCCACTCCTAAACGGCCGACGTTGACGTTTCCTCGCACTTGTTTCTCTTCGATCGCCTTCTTTTTCTTTGCAATCTTTCGAGCGAACCTCAAGCCGGTGACGTCGGATTCGGCTAGCTTAAACGAGCATCTGCGACAATATCGAGCGTCAATCTCGTGCATTTCTAATCCACACGAATCGCACACGCGGTCGTCGAACGTTTTCGCGCCGCTCGTGATGGGATCTTCATCCGTAGATTTCAAAATGAAAACTTCACCTGTGTTTGAGATGAGTTCTTGGTCTTCGTCCTCTTCGTCTTCGTCTTCCATCATCCCCAAAAGCATCTCGCCTCCTGAAATAGTCGCTAACTTTGCTAATTGACCTGGTATAACTAAAAGGGCGACAAAAATGGAAACAACAGTCGCAACTCTCCCGCCCGGGGTGACAACTTCAAATGGCTGACCAATACCCGTGAGCGTAAGCACCGCCCAATACAAAGTATCGTTGAGATTCTTCACAGCCGGGTTGATGCCGAACTCGAGATCATATATTACGCCGGCGGCGATGACGAAGATGCAGATGAACTCGGCGGCGACGCCGGTGAGCTGAACTGTCATCGAATCGGACTTGAACAAACCAAACAACACCGAGTCTGGAGAGCGCTCGAGAAAGCGAAGAAGACGGACGATCCGGAGTAGCCGAAGAAATCGAGGGATTGGCGACATTCTGTCGACTAAACCGAAAACTGCCAATACCGGAGGAATCGTAGCCGCTGTATCTAAAACAGTAAAAGGATTCGTCCAAAACGAAAACTTGAATTCGGCGACCCACGCTCGAAGCAAAAGCTCAAAGAAAAATAACGCGTTGTAGGCGTCTTCGATGTCGCGGATGTTGTCCATGGAAACTAGCCCAGAGTACCACGGAATATCGTCTCGATACAAGACGTCCCAGCCACCAAAGGTGCCAATGTTGTACGATTCAAGAATAAATGTTCCGAATACAATTCCTGACGAGATGACAGCCCACCAACCGGAAGAGTCCAGATCAGAAAAAGCAAGCGCCATGCGTTGGCGCGCCGTGAGTTTCCGCAGTCCTGGTTTGAAAAATTGCACGCCTTTCGCCGGCTTTCTTCGACGAACCAGCGCTTCCGACGAGCTTCCTCCCGCGGCAGAGAATTCATCCTCGCCAATCTCTTCGTCTTCTTCGTAAAACGAACCAGAAACGAGTGATTTGATGAACTCGATGGTCGTTTCGTCCTGTTCTTTGTCGCCTCCTCCTTGTTGTTTTTTCCTGAGCGCGTGCAAACGAAAGCTCTCGTCTGTTTTTTTGTTCCTTTTTCCTCTCGAGGAGGAGAAGGAGGAGGAGGAGGAGGAGGAGAGCAATCTCCTCCTCGTGGTCGTAGCGGTTGTGATTTTATTCTTCGATGTCGTGACGTCTCCTGTTTCATCTACTGTCGCTGACGTTCGCATCGACATCGTGCGAAACGAAGACAGCGATGCGCGAGTACGGACGGAGGAAGTAACGGAGGACGACGACGAGGAGGCGAAATTTCGCCGGTCGTTTTCAACGTCGTCGCCTCGGGGGATAAGACGGCGAATTCTGTGCGAAGACGATAAGTCTTTTGATGCCCCTCTCAAACTGACGGATGCTGCGTTCTTGCGAATATTCTTCGACGCTCCTGTCTTTTGTACGCGCCAAGCGCTCGTGTGCGCGCACTTAGACGATGTAGGGCAGGATGAAGACATGATTTGCTTCTTTGTCCTCACACACAAATCCTATGGCTCGGATTTGTCGGTCGTTTCACGCTCTCGCTTTTTGCTTTGCTTCAACTGTTATTATTATTATTATTATCCGCCTCTGTTCTCTCTGCGCACCTCAAGGAGGAAGGGGAAGGAGTAGGCAGCAGCAGGAAGAGATGCGGATGCGACGGGGTATTCGTTTCTCTCAGTTTATGCTTTTGAACGAAGAGTTGATATGCGCGGGCGGTGTTTCTTAGTTTCTTAAAAGTGACGTGTTTAATCGCGTTCAAGCGAAATTTTTGGGATCGAGGCTTCGTAGGGGGTGCAGATGGAAGACGCCAAAAAGCCAACCGAATAATATTCAATACGCGCAGCAAACAAGTTGTCTTGTATAATGTAATAATAGTAGTATATAAAATTAATTGTATGCAAAAGCGATTAAACCTCGCCACGCACTATGCGCTACGAGCAAAAACTCCCCACCCTACACTCCAAAATACACCTTTCACGCTCTCTCTCTCTCTTTCTCCTTTTCTTGTTGTCGATTTCTGTCCGCGCCGAAAAAGTGCATCACTCTTCACTTGTTGTTGTTCTTGCTGATTAAGATCCACACATCAAGCACTCGTCCTTGTTCTCGAGCGAGCACTTGAGCTTGGCTGCCATGTGCGCTTCCTGTTCCGCTTCACTCATCTCCGAAACTTCCTTCTTCGTCGGGACGGCGGTTGGTTTCGGCCCGCCGTTGGACGGCTTCAAGACGTTCTCCTTCTCCACCTTTTTCGCAGCCTTCGTCGGGTCGACGGTAAACTTGATCGCATCCGCAGCAGCTCTGGATCTGAGGTAATACATACCAGTCTTCAATCCAGACTTCCACGCGTGGAAGTGTAAGGAAGTCAACTTACCGGAGTTGGCATCAGACATGTGGACGTTGAACGACTGCGACTGGTCGATAAACGCGCCTCGAGCGGCAGCCATGTCCACCAATATACGTTGCTTGATTTCCCACACAGTCTTGTAAATAGCCTTCAAGTTATCCGGGATGTCGAGGTTGACGACAGAGCCGTTGTCAGAGATCAAACTGTTCTTCAACGTTGGATCCCACAAGCCCATCTCGGTCAAATCCGACAACAAGTGCTGGTTGACGACGGTGAATTCACCGGACAACACTCTTCTCGCATAAATGTTCGATGTATACGGTTCAAAGCACTCGTTGTTACCCAAAATTTGGGAGGTTGACGCGGTTGGCATCGGTGCAACCAAGAGGGAGTTGCGAACGCCGTGCTTGGCGATGGATTCTCTCAACGCGCTCCAGCCGTGTCTATCGCCGCCCGGCATTTCGGTAACGCCCCACATGTCCGGTTGCAACACACCCTTGGAAACCGGGGAACCTTCGTAGGATTCGTACGTGCCCTCTTCTTTCGCGAGTTCGTTCGATTCTTGCAACGCCGCGAAGTAAATCGTCTCAAAGATTTCGGCGTTCAACTTTTGCGCCTCCGGAGAGTCAAACGGTAAGCCGAGCAAGATAAATACGTCAGCCAAGCCTTGGACACCCAAACCAATCGGTCTGTGCTTCATGTTCGATCTCTTCGCAGTTTCGACCGGGTAATAGTTGACGTCGATGATGCGGTTCAAGTTGCGAGTCACCTTTCTCGTGATTTCACTCAACTTGGCGTGATCAAAGTAACGGTCGCTCGCTCTGAGAGAGCCCAACAATTTCTTCGTTTCCGTCTTGCCAGTCGGAGAGCTCTCGTTCTTTTCGATGACAAATCGCGGCAAAGCGATGGAGGCCAAGTTACAAACGGCAGTTTCTTCCGGCGAGGTGAATTCGACGATCTCTGTGCACAAGTTGGACGATTTGATCGTGCCCAAATTTTGTTGGTTCGACTTGCGGTTGCACGCATCCTTGAACAACATGTACGGGTTACCAGTTTCCACTTGCGCTTCAAGAATCGCAAACCAAAGCTGCTGGGCGTTGATCGTCTTCTTACCCTTGTTTTCTTTTTCGTACTTGGTGTACAAAGCTTCAAACTCTTCACCCCAGCATTCGGACAAACCCGGGCACTCGTTCGGGCACATTAACGTCCACTTGCCGTTTTCTTCGACTCTTTTCATGAACAAATCGTTCGTCCACAAACCGTAAAACAAGTCACGAGCTCTCGCTTCTTCCTTCCCGTGGTTCTTTCTCAAGTCGAGCCAGTCGAAGATGTCAGAGTGCCACGGTTCGAGGTAAATGGCAAAAGCGCCCTTGCGCTTACCGCCGCCTTGGTCCACGTATCTCGCCGTGTCGTTGAACACGCGAAGCATCGGAATGATACCGTTCGAGGTACCGTTTGTGCCTCTAATGTACGACGAAGTGGCGCGGATGTCGTGAATGGACAAACCAATACCGCCGGCGGACTTGGAAATGCACGCGCATTCCTTCAACGTGTCGTAGATACCTTCAATGGAGTCTTCCTTCATGCAAATCAAAAAGCACGAGGAGAGTTGCGGTCGCGGCGTACCGGCGTTGAACAAGGTTGGCGACGCGTGGGTCATCCAACGTTCAGACAACATGTGATACGTATCAACAGCCTTTTCGATATCCTTCTTGTGGATACCGATGGATACTCTCATCAACATGTGCTGCGGGCGCTCGACAACTTTACCGTCGATGCGCAACAAGTACGAGCGCTCCAAAGTTTTGAAACCAAAGTAGTCGTAATCAAAGTCACGGTCGTAGACAATTTCCGCGTCAAATCTTTCCGCATTCTCTGTGATGATCTCGTACACATCATCGGCGAGCAACGGGGACCACTTGCCGTTTCTGTGGTTCGTGTGTTCGTACATCTTCTTCATCGTCGTCGAAAAAGATTTGTCCGTCGTCTTGTGCAAGTTTGAAACGGCGATTCGCGCGGCAAGCTGCGCGTAATCCGGATGCTTGGAAGTCATCGCCGCTGCGGTTTCAGCCGCGAGCTCATCCAATTCAGCAGTCGTCACGCCCGGGTAAACACCTTGGCACACCTTCTGGGCTACGAGAACGCTGTTTATTTAAGAGTAAAAGAAAGAAGAATTTGGTCAGTCACTACTCTTTTTTCTCATTTTTTCAAACGTTTTGAAACACGCGACGCGTCGTCGAAGAGTGAGCTGTTTGCCCGTTGAGATTTTTGAAAATGAAGATTTCGTATTCGCCGTTCGCATGTCATCTCGCGAACGAGAAATGTCCACGAAACGTGAACGAATCCTCCATAGACGTGTTTTCGAGCGTAACTCGAGAAGAAACGCGGATAGGAAACGTTCCATCGACGCTCAGCGCGTTGAAATCTCGCGGATGATTCAAAATAGAAAAAAAAAAGAGCCGTACGCCTCTTCGATGCGTTCGTGATTGTTGTATCGTCGTCAAATATCGCGTCAGTTCGGAAACAAACGCGGTTGAAACGGTCGAGAATCCAACAAAGAGTGACGCCAGAACGTTTCGAAAGAAGGAAGACCACGTGCACACGCTTCATGCCTGCGTAGTACCCTCCGTGTCAAACGTCATCATCCCTCGTTTTTTGAATACACAACGGAACCAAGAAGGTAAAGAAGAAGAAGAAGAAAAAAGACGAAGACGTTTTTGTTCGCGCAGACGTACCTATCGCAATGTTCTGGATGTAATCCATACGAGAGCTTCTTAATTCTCGCGGTGATCTTATCAAACGCCACTTCGACGCGGCGGCCATCTCTCTTGATCACGTGCATGTTTTCTATTATGCTATGTTATGGTCACCAAAGTTATGAAGATTGTTGCTCTGGGATGATACGTTTGTTGTAAGAGAGAAGAAGAAACCGAATGAAAAAGGAAGGAGAGCAGAGATTTTTGCATTTTTTTCTTTTTCTTCTTCTTCAGTTCTTCTTCTTCTCGCGCCGTCAAAAACACGACGCACGTCTGTCTGATTTTTTTAACAAACACAACTCTCTCTCCCCTTTTCCTCGCGAACGCGCACTTGATAATATAATAGACAACAACAATAATAGCAATGGTCGCTCCGTCCTATAACAAGAAGAAGAGCGCGCTGGTAAAGATTACGAAAGGAAACGCGCTGTCCAAGAAGAAGAAAATAGCGCTTAAAAAGAAACACGATAAAAACAAAACGCTGCAATCGGGGAAAATGAGAACTGGGAAGGCGAAGAGAAAGGCTTTGAGAAACAGTCGAAGAGCGGAACAGAATAAGATCGACGATGCTATTCGAAAGAGCAAGGAAAATGGTGGTGTGGACGAGAAGGACGTAGAGATGAAAGATTTCGATTAGTAGTGTGTACGTGTAGCGTTTTGTATTATATATGTTTGTCGTGTGACGAAGTGAGCGAAGGTGTTCTATACTTTTAAACGACTTCAGGGTCGATCGAAGCGCTTTTCTTCTCAGACTCTAAGTTTGCTTCTTGCGTCATGAGCTTGAAAACTCTCTCGGCAAACTCAGCCGGCTGGTCGATGGAGAAACCACTCGTTAATAAGGCGGTATCAAAGAGTAACTTACACATCTCCTTCGTTTCCTCCGCGTCTGGCGCGCTTTCAACTCTCATCTTCAACTGTTTAATCACCGGCGAAAACGGGTTAATCTCGAGCGTTTTCTTGCCCTTCATGTAGTCTTGCGCCCTCGCGTCACCCATGGCTTGGGCTTTCATAATTCTCTCCATGTTCGCCGACCAGCCGAATTTGGACGTTACGAGAATGCACGGCGTCTCCGTCAATCTCGAGGAGACTTCCACTTTTTCAACTTCGCCGACCAACTCCTTCTTCAACCACTCGGTGACTGTTTTGAACTCATCTGCGATTTGTTCGTTCTTCTTCTTTTGCTCCTCGTCGTCCTCGTCGCCTAAATCTAGGTCTTCTTTAGAGATATCCTTGATTTCCTTCTCTTCGAAGGTTGCTAAGTTTGCCATGGAGACCTCATCGATAGGATCGGTGCAATATAAAACTTCGTATCCCAACTTGTTCAACTTTTCCATAAACGGGGAGTTTTCGCATTGCTTTCTCGTGTCACCGGCGACGAAATAGATGGCTTTTTGCGCTTCCGGCATATCTGCGATGTAATCAGATAAAGATCGGTTGCTTTCTTGGTCGCTAGCAGATTTGCTCGTCGTAAAACGAAGTAAACCGGCGAGTTCTTTTCTGTTTGCGACGTCTTCAATGACGCCCAATTTGAGCTGTCTTCCAAAGCCTTCCCAAAACGTTTTGTAATCCTCGTTTTCGCGCTTGGAAATTTCGTTGAGCATCCCCAAAGTTTTAGAGACTAAGCGTCGTCGGATGACGCGAACGACTTTCGATTCTTGCAAGATTTCTCTCGAAACGTTCAAGGGTAAATCGTTGGAATCAACGATACCTCGGATGAACGTCATGTATCGCGGCAACAAGGATTCGTCAAACTCGTCCGAGATGAACACCTTTCGAACGAAAAGCTTAATCGATTTTGATTTTTGCATCATATCTTGCTGCTCAAACGGCGCCATGCCTGGAACGTACAAAATTGATTTGAATTCCATCTCGCCTTCGACTTTGAAATGCGACACCGCCAACGGATCCAAAAACTCCTTGAACGTCGTCTTGAAAAACTCGTTGTATTGATCGTCCGAGACGTCTTTCGGCGCTAACGTCCAAATTGGTTTGTCGTTATTTTGCGTCTTCCAATCTTGTTCATCGTACATCTCTTCTTTCATGACCTTTTCTGGTTCCGGTTCGGTGAACTCCTCTCCTTTCGCTTCGGCTTCTATTTTTTTCTTTTCCCACTCTTCTTTCTTCGCCTTGGTCGCCTCGATATCTTCGACTTGTTTCGATTTTTGAATCGTCGAGAAGACTTCGATTGGAAACGTGATGAACTCAGAGTATGTTTTTACGAGCGAGGAGAGTTTTTTATCCGTGGCATACTCCTCGCACTCGTCTTTCAACTTCAAAGTGATTCTCGTACCGCGTACTAAATCCTTCGCTTCGCTTTCGGATGCCTCACGAATGGTGTACGAGGTTGAGTCGATTTTAGACTCCCAAGTCCACGCTTTCCCGTCGTCGTTCGACTTGGACGTCACTTTCACGGTGTCCGCGACTAAAAACGACGAATAAAAACCAACGCCAAACTTACCAATCAAGTTTTCTCCACTCGCGGCTTCGTTTTGTTGCTTCAACATTTCCATCACCTTGGACGTCCCGGAGTTTGCAATCGTACCCAAATTGGCGACTAACTCGTCCTTGGACATGCCAATACCATTATCCTCAATCGTGAGCGTTTTATCGCTCTCTTGACCTCTAACTTTGATGGACAAATCAGTGACAGATTGTCCATTCAAAATTTCCGGTTCTTGAACCGACCGGAATCGAAGTTTATCGCACGCGTCTGAGGCGTTAGAAATGAGTTCTCGCAGAAAGACGTCTTTATTGGAATATAAAGAGTTGACAATCAAATCCATCAGTCGATTGACTTCCGCCTGGTACTCGAACGTTTCACCTGCTTGCTCTTGTTCCGTGGTGGAAGCTTTCGGCATCATCGCCGTTCTCGTTGTCTTAGTCGAAGATTTGAAAGAGGATGGTACCCCCAAAGTGGATGATGATGGTGTCGGGAAGAAAAGTTGATTGTTGTGTTTCTGACGGCGGAGGAAACCAATCGAAACAACCTTCGAATTTGAGGGATTGGCATTAACGTTGCTGTGCGCGGCGGAACTGCGAATACCGCGAGGTATCTTCGTCCGTGCCGCCATCACGCGATGATGATGATGCGTTGAAACTGCAGATGCAAACGCAGACATTACGTGTGTTTGTTTGTTTGTTTGTGTGTGTGTTTGTGTGTGTGTGTGTTCTCTCAAAGTTGTGACGATTCGATTCACCTTTCTTCTTGTTTGTCTGTGTGTGAGTTTCTCTTTTTTCAACAAAAAACACAATAAACAAACATCACAAAAACTCTCTTCCAATACGTATTGTTTGTGAATAGAAACAAAGGACTGAGGAGAAAGAAACAAACAAGCATGGGTCTCGGACCGACTGGTTTCGGTGAGTCGCGTTTTCCTGTGTTTTCTCTAAACGAACCATCAATCATCGCAGTGTATATGTTGTTTGCGTGTCTGTATCTTTTCTCTCTTACTTTCTCTCGGTGGAGTTGGACGCGATGGAAAATAAATAATATAGTATGTAACCGTGTTCTTCTCTTCTTATTTAAAACTCAATTACAGTTCGCGCACCAGTGGCAAAGTTTGCGTTCACGCTCGTGCTCATAATGGCATTTGGACGCCCGCTCTTATCCACTGTCCTCGGCGAGGACAGTGGTTTTAGTAGTAATCGTCATCAGCAAAACTACAACGAGAATGGTCATTTCTTCAACACGCCTGGAAGCGCGTGCACGGGAATCTTTTTGAACTATCACATGTGTCGAATGTTCGAAAGACTCATGGGTTCGCGAAAGTTTGGATCGTTCCTATTCTTTTCGTATTTACTGTGTCGTGTTTTGGAATCAGTTCTTTTGAAACTGGTCGATGGTGATGCGACGATGATGATGGAGAAACCGGCGGCGTTTTATATAACTTTGCCTCTCGCCGTCGTCTATTTCGTCGAGGTACCATCAACGTTTCACTTTACCCTTTTCGGGATCTTGAATTGCGGAAATACGCTGTTCGTGTACTTGGCCATGATGCACCTCGCCACGAGTAAATACTACGCGTCCATTGTCACGACTTTCGTGTCTGTCATAGGCGGAATCTTTGCATGGATACTCGTCGAATGTCTGGGCGTCAAACTTCCGCTTTGGCTGTGTTCGCTCGTCGATAAAACGGTAGGTAAAATTTTCGATAGCGGCGTAGGTAATGGTAGATCGGCGAGAGGGAAAGCGATAGTAAGGTTTGGAATCGGGAACCGTTCGGCAGCGGCTCAAGCCGAACAAAGAAGGAGGCGAGGAAGGGAAGGAGACGGAGGCCCGTTTGTTCTGGATGAGAATTCCGTCAATACGCTCGTTTCCATGGGTTTCAGCGAGCAGCGAGTAAAACAAACGTTGCACGTGACGAATAACAACATCGAAGCGGCGATGAACATGCTGTTAAACGAAAATTAGTCATCATCATTAGCTAGTGCTTAGTCTGCGTGTAGTAATAATTAAATGTATCTTATTAAAGTAGATGTCGTTGATCGTTCGTTACTATGAATCTATTTTACCAACCACGGTAAAAAACTCGTCGTCGTCGAATTCGAGGATGCGACGCCGGCTAAACTGCGAGACGGAAAAGTCGATTCAGCGTGACGACGATGATCCAGGAACCCAAGGAACGTTCTCCTCGTCTCCGCGCAGCACTCCTCTTCTGCTAGACTACTCGTACCGCTATTGTTATTCGTATTGCCGTATCCTCTCCTTCCACCTTCTTCTTCTTCTTCGTGAGCGTTCTGAATCGTCGCCGGTGAAGTTTCGGTCACTAAACCTTGTCGTTGTTTGTGTTTTGGTACTTTCGAGCAGACGACGTATAATCGACCGCGTCGTTTGACTATCCTGCACGCCTCGCACAATCGTTTGATGGCCGTTCGAACTTTCATCTTTCTTTTTATCTTTTTATCTTTCTTTCTTTCTTTCTTTCTGTTGTTGTTGTTGTCGTCTGTGTAAACGACGTGCGGCGAGTCTATTTGGAGATGATTTGGACTGACGACGAGTAAAAAAAAAAGTGCTTCGTCATCAAAAATCGACTTTCCTCACAATAACAAAGAACACGAAGACAAACGAAGAATCGTAAACCATGATGAATACCATCGCTTTATCCCAAACATCTTTAACACCTTTAAAATGCAAATCCTCCCTATCCTCCTCCTCTGTGTTGAAGGCGAGAAAGTCTTCGACGACGACGACGACGAAGTGTATCAACAACAATTATAATAAAATGTCATCAACTACCAAGGAGGAAGATATTACCCTGGTCATCGAACAACAAAACCAAAAGTCTTTGTCGTCGTCGTCGTTGCAATCAAAGTTTGCTCGCGCCGCGGTAGGAGCTTCTCTCGCGCTCTCTCTCGCGTTATCGCCAACGTCTGCTGCGCTCGCCGCGAATGGTCTCCCCGACGAGGAGGTGAAAGTGTTGTGCGATGCCGAGTGCGTCAAGTCTTTAGATTCTATTGAGATGGTGACTACGCCGAGCGGTTTGCAGTATAAAGACATCATCGTCGGAGACGGTGAAATGCCACCGATTGGATTCCAAGTCGTCGCGGATTACGTCGCCATGAACGAGAAAGGATTAATTTTTGATAACTCAGTAGAGAAGGGTAAACCAAACGATATCAGATTGACGGGTGACCCGGAAAGCGCGACGGTTATCGTCGGTTTGGATGAAGGCTTACTGAGCATGAGGTCGGGAGGATTGCGAAGGTTGTACATTCCAGGCGATTTGGCATTCCCGAAAGGTTTAGCGTCGGCACCGGGCAGACCGAAGATTCCTCCGAATTCGCCGGTTATGTTCGATGTGAAACTCTTATACATTCCTGGACTAGACTGAAAAATAATTTAATCACACACCGTATTTGCATTTAATTACAAAGCTGCTATATTTAATTGGTACCAAATGAAAACTCGTATCTTATTGTAGATATTGAATTCAATTACATCGCTGTTGCGTTTTATCGAACGACAACTCCAATTCTACTTTGCCATCGTGACCGATGAACACAGTATCGAATTTATCTTTCGTTACGCTGTGCATAGCAAATCCGTGAAAAGTATTCTTCGCATCGAGAGTTTCAATTGGTCGTTTGTCATTATCTACGAGATGGTGAAGTTCATAACCTCCTATTCCGTTTGTAATGTAATGCGTCAGCTTATTCTTGCCGTTAAAATCGTCTCTTTGTGTACACGCGTGTTGGGCCGTGTGATCGTGGCCGTTGAGGTACACATCTACGTCGGAATTTTCAAGGAGAACTCGCAACGCCTCTCGTGTCGACGACTCACCCGGATACGCCACGTTGTCGTGTGCAAATCTGGAACTAGCCGAGATTATAGGTCTATGAGCCGTAACAACTCTCCATCGGTACTTTCCGTGTCCTCTTTCGAGCACTCGTTTTAGCCAGTTGAATTGTTCTTCGCCCGCTTCGGCAGAGGCGAAATCGCCGAGCTGGTCTTCGAACCGTCGTTTCTCTTTACCTGCAAGCAAGCCTTCTAACCCCACCCAATCTACTACAATTAACTGCATCTCGTCGCTAATATTATCGCTATCGCTAGTGCTACTTCCACCCCCTATTCTAAACTCTTTGTGATAATAAGGAGTTTTGGCTTTGCCCAGATGCCAAAGGTAGTTTTTCGCCGAGTGGTAATCAATCTGAGCTTGGACGTTGCCGCAATGGTCGTGGTCACCAAGACTCGCAAACCACCTCGTCGAGCGCAAACTACTATTATTCTTCAAATAAACTTGTTCGTATTTATAGTCCCATTGTCTGTCTTCCAGAGAACCAACGCCCGCGCCGTAGAAGTTATCCCCTAGAGTGGCCACAAACTGTGGTTGCACATTCTCGGCCAATAGTTTCATTTGCTGCGCGACGGCCATTTGCGCAGATCCTGGAAAGTTTTTGCCACCATCAATACCATCAATACCACGAACGCCCCAATCGCCGATGGTGTAAAATATGAGATTACTGTCGCTACTGCTCCTATGACCGTATCTTTCCTTTAAATCCTCAAATTGATTATTGTCTCTTAACTTCTTCCCTTCCCCTACTTCTTCTTCCTCAGGAATCGTGAACGAGGAAGAGAAGGATGATATCGCAACCAGCACGCATATAAAGAAGAGCAGATGTACGCATCTTCGACGTTTTACACCAATCATCGAATAAGAAGAGATGGAGAGATAGATGAGTGAAGAAGAAAACGTGGTTTTGTGCAGTTTGTGTTTCCTAAAATAACGAGGTGGGCTCTGTCTGTCGATTTTTTCTATTGTACTGTACCCGTACTTGTATACGAGGTAAAAAATCTCTAATTGAAGGAATTAATAATCGTCTCCACGAGTCAACACTTCTTTCCTCGTTGGTCGCAGCAATATCGTGTGCTCGTATTGCGCGACGTAGGAGCCAGTTTTATCCACCAGCGGCGGGTATTCAGCGATGATCCCGTTGGAAACAAGATTTTTCAAAGCGCCTAAATATCGGGTCTCGCCAATCCTGTCCAAGTATCGTCGACAGAAAGCGAGCGTCCCAAACTCTCTCTGTATGGTATTAAGTAGCTTTTTAGCCGTAGGCAAGCGCAACGGCACGTGACCAACGTCAAAGTTTTTCATATAATGCGAACATTCTCCAGCCTCGCGAACGTACCTGTGAGTTCGTTATATTTCAAAAAAGAGAAACGCCTGTCAGCTTAAACGCACGAGAGAAAAGAAAGGTAGGAAGAAAGATGTTCCAGTGCAAGGAGGCTCTGCATATATCGGGATTTCCGCCTGCCCATACGGGTAGCAGAGATATGCAAAGTACTATGAGACTGAAAAAGTGTAATGTAAGGACAAAACCAGGCGAAGTCATGAAAGAAAAACTCTTCGTTTGACTTCGCGAGTTTCATGGCGCCTCGAAAGGAAAACTCGCACATCGCAGCCTGTGTATGTCCAAATCTACTTCGCAATTTTTGCGAAGTAACGATAACTAGAGAAAAACCATGGAGAAAAAACAAAACAAAAACAATATGAGCAATAATAAATAAACGTACCCTTCGCCTGTGCTTCCGAACGTTTCGATGGCGTAAAATTCCCCTTCTTCCATTTTCGTTGCCTCGCCGCCTTTCACGATGGGAACGGATTTCCCTGCATGAATTTGATACGGTGCGATTGAATGACCGTTCAGATTTCTGCAGCATTTCACTTCAAACTGCTTCCCGCGAATATCTACACTGTGTGATTCCATAACCTCTTGAATAGCCTCGCCAATATCGCATAAACGTACGTCGATCCCGGATTGTTTAATTCCTTCGTCCGTCGCTTCTTTCACCGCTAATAGTAACTCGTCGTAATCTGGAACGAACGTCTTTGTGAACGCGCAATCTATAATTCTCCCGTTAATTTGTGTCCCAAAATCAAATTTAATTACGTCGTTCACGTCGATGATAGTTTCGTCACCCCCGTTTGGCGTCCAATGCGCGGCTATGTGGTTTTGCGAGCACCCGGTTGGAAAAGCAACGCCGCACTCTAAACCTTTCGCGTTTAACAGCTTCCTCACTGAATTTTCCAACGTCTCACACACGTCAATCATTTTCATTCCCGGTTTCACCCACTCTTGAATGTATTTTCTCACTTCTCTGTGTACTTCAGCGCATTGCCTCGCGTTATCGTACATGTCCAACTCCAATCTTTCCAACTCCCTCTTCTCCTCGGAATCCAATCGCCAGGACGTTTTCCCGTTATTATCTTGATACTCTTGGATTTCCCCTTCCGGGAAGCCGTTTGGAAAGAGTTCAGTCACTGGTACCGTCGGTGGTGCCGTTTGTTCTTTCGCCGCACCCGCGGGTGTGTATTTCACTCCGTTCCCACCAGAGGAAGATTTCTTCTTCTTCTTCTTCTTTTTCTTCTTTCCTGCTGCTGCGGCGTCCGATGCATTTATTTTTACTTCTTCTTCTTCGTTATCGTTATCGTTATCGTTATCGTCGTCGTCTCCATCTTCTTTCTTCTCGCGATGGTTATCGTTCAAGTTCAGATTCTCAATCTTCTCTTTCACTTCATCTTCTTTGTCTTCTTCTTCTTCTTCCTTTTTACCTCCCATATTCTAATCTTTGTCTTCTTATTTTTAGGGGTGTCACCGTTTTGTTTTGTGGTTGTTTGTGTGTTGTTGTGAGAGAAAAAAAACGGAAAAAGGAGAAAAGGAACGAAAACATCTCTTCAGATTAGCAGACGCACATTCCTCGAAAGAAAGAAAGAAAGAAAAAATGTCTTCTGCGACGAAGGCGTTGGAAAAGCTCGCGCAAAAGAAGCGAAGAGAAAGCGAGATGAAGAAAATTCAGAAAGAGAGGGAAGAAGCGGCAAAGAAATCCTCGTGTTGCGGGGGAGGTCATATGGAGGGAAAAGAAATAGATTCGGATTATAATTCGAGCGATGAGGAAGTGGAACTAAGAGACGAGGATTCCTCGGATGACGATGACGACGACGACGAGAATCAAGGAGCGATTAAAGTAGGCCGTAAGCGCGTTTCTTTGGGATCTAAGAAAGACAAGTTAATTTTTGGCATCAAACCGTTGCCTTTCTTCTTTCTGTGCTTATTCATGTTTGTTCCCGTTTTCACCTTCTTGGACAAGTTCTTCAAGTTTTCGCAACCGAGTGGACCGAACGCGTATTCACACATACGAACGCCGAAACAACAAGAATGGTATATGAAAATCAAAGCGTATTACGAGGACGTAAATCCAGCGAAATTGGGAGAAGTTCCGCGGTTGTTGGCAAAATACAAAGGACGAGAGGAAAAGTTGTACAAAGCGCTCCGGAAGAAGTACGAAAAGAACTACGACCCGCACAAGACGAGAGAGGAGTTTTAATGTACTCGTATGTAGTAAGATATTGTATTTAATTAGGATAGATAAAATCTAGTGTTGCTAAAGTCATTGTGTAGCGGATTATATCCTGTCTTTGTTTCGCACGCGCCTCGTTCGCTATATTTCTCCATGAACTCTTTCGTCGTGAGGTGTATTCCTTTGTTTTCGTTGAGTAGTTTCAACGTATCAAAACATGTTGGAAAGAAAACGTCAGAACTTCCAACGACACCCTCTAAATATGAATTTCTATCGTAAGTTTTACCACCGGTACCCTGAGAAGCGACGACGGGCGCGTTTAATCCATCCATTTTCGCCTCGGGAAGCGCGTCGAAATCTGCGAACACCAACCGATGCCCGGGAACGAATTCACGCAAGTTTTGCAAAGCAAAACTACAGCCAGTAGGAAGGTAAATAGTTTGATTTCTGGTCAAATCCGCGGTTGAACTCACGTCGCGCTTTTTAAACATGCGCTTTACAGCATCGCTCAAGTGCGTCCAAATTGGAAGACTTTTACGAACCTCGACGACTTTATCGAGCACTCGTTTAATCTCCTCGTCCGTAATCGGTTCGTAAAATTCGACCCGGTCTTTCCCTTCTCGTTCGCGCTTCACTCTCGCCTGCATCCAATCACCAGTTTTCACACTCATGATGACTTTATCGTGCACTAAATTATCTAATATTTCAAAGCCTAAAACGAAGCAGTTCTCGGTTGAGCCGTCCATGTGTTTTTGCACGATTTCCCGCCAACTCTCCTCTGTGTTTTTGCATTTCTGCATCGTCACGTCCACTGGTTTCCTCGTGCGGCGCCACACGTTTTCATGTTTAGCTTTCAAAATTGCGTCATGTTGCATCGACAAAGAAACTTCGCTCACATCAACTGAGCAATATTTCATGGATTCGTATATCTGAGGTTCGTTCGCTCGAAGGTAATTCAATATACCGACGGCGGCTGTTCCTGCACCACCACCGAGTTCTATCACTTTCAACGAAGCCGTGTGGTTCTTCTTTGTCTCTTCAATTAAATACCTCGCAATGGCATTCGCGTAGTGTGGCTTGAAAATTTCCACCGGCGTTAACCACTGTTTACCTAATTGAGTCCATTTTTGAGCGAGCGTTTCGGTGTATTCCTCTTTGTCTGCCATCAAATGAAAAGGCAGTGAGGCTTCCCCGCTATCAACACCAATTTTCCCAATCGGAGACTGTCCGTTTTGATTGAAATACCCTGTCGACTTGTCGTACAAGCATCTGCGCAAATAGTCTCTCAATAACTCGCCCCTGTTTGCCTCGTTTAATTCTCTCGTCGTCGTCGTCGTCGTTCTCGTCGTCGTTGTTTTCCTCTTCGCGTTGTTTTCTTTTCGTGTTGTCGTCGTTACGTTTTGATGACTATTAGAGGCCATGAATTTCCTCGTTAAGTATCGAACGCGTTTGGAGACGCGCAGCAGCAGCATCTCCTTCGGTTTTTCTCTTTCTCTGAATGCGCGGGCTACCGCATGGCTTCGAATACTTCTTCTTCTTTTGTGAAGTTGTTGTTACGTATTAGGTGATTTCTAATGTTTATGAGGAATATCGCGAAGGACGAAGAAGAGAAAAGGTGAGAAAATGGTTTCATCGTTTCAAGCTTTCAACTATGGTTTTACGTACTACAACTTACTTCTCCTTAAGTCTATTTTTGCTACGGTTTCTAAATGAACTTCATCCGGGCCATCGGCAATACGGAGCGTTCGCGCGCCGGCGTATAATCGAGCTAAAGGTGAATCTTGACTCACGCCTTCTCCGCCAAAGAGTTGGATGCACCGATCGATAACCGAACACGCCACGTTGGGAGCAGAAATTTTACACGCCGCCACTGCACTTCTCGCGCGCGAATCTTTTATGCCTAGCTGATCCAAAACGTGCGCTGCATACAAAGTGAGTAAGCGTGCTCCATCTACTTCAACTCTACAATTTCCTAATACGTTCAGAACGTTTGAGTTTTCGGATAACGGTTTACCAAACGCGACTCGAGATTTCACACGGGCATAGGTGACGTCTAAACTTCGTTCGGCCATACCTACCAAGCGCATGCAATGATGTAATCGTCCAGGTCCTAAACGACCTTGCGCAATGGCGAATCCAGCACCTTCGCGTGCTAAGAGAGATTCCTTTACATCGACGACAACATTATCGAATATGACCTCGGCGTGACCGTGTGGAGCGTCATCATAACCAAAGACTAAAAGCGGACGAACGACTTTCACTTTATGATTGTTTAGCATTGGAACGAGAACCATGGACTGCTGCTCGTGTTGCGGACCCGTTGTTTTTGTCTTGCCCATAAATATAGCAATCGCACACCTCGGATCGCACGCACCGCTCGTCCACCATTTTCGACCATTCACGACGTATTGCGTGCCGTTCGTGCTTTTCGCAATGGAACTTTCAATGTTCGTGGCATCTGAGGACGCTACCGCTGGTTCAGTCATTGCAAAGCACGACCGGATATCGCCCATTAAAAGCGGTAACAACCACCTCTCTTGTTGCTCTTTCGTTCCATAGCGCAACAACACCTCCATGTTCCCGGTATCTGGCGCCGAACAGTTGAAAATTTCAGACGCCCAGGGGACTTTACCCATCTCCCGGGCCAAATGCGCGTATTCCAAGTTTGTCAGACCCGGTCCTTTGTACAACGCTTCGTCGTTGCCGCGAGCATTTGTAATCTTAATTAACGCTGCCGAATCTAAGGGCAACCACAGGTTCCACAATCCTTTTGCCTTCGCTTTCTTCTTCAATTCCTCCATTAGGGGATGCACAGACCATCGCTCGTTTGTCGTCGCATGTCTTTCAAAAACTTCCTCGGCATCGTACACGTGCTCACTCATAAACGCTCTGAGTTTTTCTAACAACATCATGCACTTTTCACTAGGTTCATAACCACCTTTAATCTCTTGCCTTGGAACTTTTGAAGCACCTCCTTGGACGACTACAACGTACGCGCGTTTGGCGAAGACTTCTACCAACGAACCCGCCTGTCGTGCGTTTCTAGAAGACGCATTTCCGGCGACCGCTCGGGCACGAACACCGGCTAAAATAGCCATGCCACGAAACATTGACAAGGCAACGTAGAACTTCCACTTTGAGCTTCCGCAGATATTCGGTAAACGCGCGTGTTGCGCCCAGATATTGCAGTATTGCTTCTCGGTAGGTACTCCTGCCGGCACTTGATTCGAATCGCCGAAGGAAGGATAAAACTCTAATCCGGGAGGTAAATAATATGGTAAGCAATTATACGCCACGTCCGCGTGCGGACAACCAACGGTAGACAATTCCCAATCTAGTACCGCGAGAACATCATCCGATCGTTCGTCATAGATCAAATTATCTAAACGATAATCGCCGTGGATTATTCGGTCGCTCACTTCCTCGCCGTCCTTGGGACAATTCGCATCCAACCACGCGACTAACTTCATGACGACTTCTTTTTCCGGTGTTTCTACCAACTTATTCGTAATACTTTTTTCGTATTGTCCGAACCATCTTTTCAGCGTTCGTCTCGAGTAACTTCCACTGGAGATGTTTCCGAAGGAAGTCAATCCCAGCTCGCGAATGTCGAACGAGTGCAAAGCGCCTAACGTTTTCGCCATGTTTTCGTATATTCTTGTCTTCCGTTCCTCTCTCGTAATGACTGGTAATTTCGGTTGTAAATATATCGTGCCTTGCACAAAGTCCATGATATAAAACGGCGTGCCTAAAATTGAACTATCTTCGCACAACAGAATCATCCTCGGGACTGGAAAGTTGGGGTGTTTTCTCTTCAACGCAAGCTGTACCTGAAATTCTCTCTCCACCGCGTGTGCGCTCGATAAAATATTCCCACCCGGTTTCTTCCGCAAAACGTATGATTTCAACGTCCCATCTGTCATTTCAACGAGCAATTTGTACGTCGGATTCGATTGACCGTGACTGAACTGCGAAAGCTTTCGGATTGTTTTTATCCGTCGTCCAAATTCCTCGTCACCGCCTCTTTTTCTTTCCTGTCGCAAATAGTTCAGAAGACGTTTCTTCTCTCGCTCCATGTTGTTCTCGTTCTTCTGAACGTGAGAATCGTTCGGAACCTCCACGGTGGCAAAGTCAGTGCGGACAGACATCTCGTGTTGCTGCTGCTACTGCTGCTCCGTTTTTAGGTTGTTGTGCGCTTGTCTGAGAGAGGGAAAAAGAGTAGAGAAATGGAAGGGGTGATGAAAAACAAAAAACAAGAGGAGTGCGTCTTCAAAGCGGCGTTGCGGCAACGCGCACGTGTCATTGCAATGAGCTTTTAGGATGGCATATGGTACGTGATATTATTAATTATTAAGCTGCTCTGTTCTCATCTTCCTAAATACTTATTCTTCGGTGAAGAAGGTGTATGCCAGACCGCCGAGAAGTGTTGCTATCGGCAAACCTCCGAAAAACCCACTATTGTTCTTTTTTGCCTTGGTCGTTGCGGGTGACTTTTTGTTCGCCGCGGCGGGTCGCTTCGTCTCTTTCTTACTCGCAGCCTCTTTCTTTTGTTTAAAAGTGGTTGGCTTCGCCGCCGTGTTTGCCGGCGCAGCAGCTTTCTTTGCCGGTGCACTTGTGGCCTTTTTCGCAGGCGCAGCTACCGTCTTCTTTGCCGCCGGTGCGGCCTTGACTACATTAGCCGTTTTCTTCGGAGCAGATGCTACTTTTGCCGCCTGCTTCGCCGGTGATGTTGCAGATGCAGCTGCTTTCTTAGATGGTGCCGGCGCCGCCGCCGACGCTCCTTGCTTCTTCTCTTTGAACGTCGTCGACTTTATCTTCGGCGCGGCGGTTGGCGCTGCCGCTTTCACGGCCGGCGCTTTCTTAAATGTCGGTTTGTACGTCAACGCGGCAGGCTTCGATGATTTTTTCACCACAGTCTTGGCAGAAGATGTCGAAACTTTCTTCGTCTTTGTCTTCTTTGCGGAAGTGGTTGCAGTCGCTTGGCGTTTCGCGGCGGGAGTAGTCGCGGTTGATTTCTTCTTCGCCGCCGCGGTAGCAGGTGAAGCAGGTGAAGATTTCTTTTTCGGAGCACCAACTGATCGCTTTTTCGTGGCCACCGTCCTTTGACTCTTGGCGCTTCCTTTACTTTTCGCACTCGCCGTTGATTTCTTCGCCGCGAGTTTTGCCGCTCGCTTTTCTTTGAACGTCTTCGGCTCCAATTCTTTGGCCTCGATTTCCGCCTTGAGCCTATTTTTCGGAATCGGCGACGCTTTCAATCGTTGCACGCGGAACGCCTGTTCTTTTCGCGCAGCAATGACTTCTCTCTCCGCTCGCTTCTTCTTCTCGGCGAGAGCGACGGCTTCTCTTTCCGCTTTTTCGCTCGCTAACTGCTCCTGTTTCTTCGCTTGCTCGGCGCGCGCGCGTTGCGCTTGCTCCTCTTTCTTTCGCTGTTTCTCCAAGTCAGCCTCGGTCGGTTTCGTTTCGACCGGAGCTGCTTCGGACGCAGGAGTTGGTGCATCTACCGCCGGTGCGCTGCTCGGTTCCGCGACAGCAGCACTACTCTCGCCCTTCAACTCCGGCGCCTTTTCGCCTCCACCGACTTGTTGCGCAGCGTCGTATTGTGCTTCAACACTCGTCGGAGCAGCATCGACGGCTACTTCGTCCGCGTACGCGAGAATATTCGAGGAGGAGGAAGCAAACATTGAAGACGCAAAGATAACCGCGCTCGTTGCCGCGGCCATTCCCTTCATGTGACTCTCCTCGCTCGTCTTCGTCTTCTCTCCGTCTCGACGAGAAGAAGCGAATGCGGCGATACGTCGTCGATTGGTAGTAATCTTTTTCGTCACAACATCATTGTTCTTCTTCTTCGAAGACAAGACGGACGTATTCGTTGCGCCGTGGTGATATTGCGCGTGCAACATTTTGATCGACCTCGTTCGTTCTGCGTGTGGACCTGTATGTACTTTTAAGTAGAAAGGTATTTATATATTATGTGTGATGAGAGCACAAACACGTGTAATCTTTTTCTTCTTTTTGACGAGTGGTGGTGACAGAGTCATCACTCACTCAGAGGGCGTTTTTGGTTGCTTTTCGGGTTGTTGTTCACATTTTCCTTCTTTTTTCAGTCCTTCCTTCCTTTTCCCAAACCACCAAAAAGACTCTTAAAAGTACACTTTGTTGTTAGTCTACCTCTCCTCCTTTCTTCTTCTTCTTAGTATTCTTATCATGATTAAAAGTATTATTGGTCGGATGATCAAAATACACCTCTCCTCTCAATCCTTTCCCGCTCACGAGCCTCGCTCTCGCTTCCGCGATCCTCTCCTCCTCTTCTTTTCTGCTCGCCAACGTCGCCCTCAGCGAGACGTAGGAAACGTTCAGAATGAACAAACCGAAAATCATCCCGTACGCGGTGTGTTTTGACGGCGGTTTCCCTCCTTTTTTAAGAATGTACGACGTTAACGAGGATAACATTCTTCTCTGTTATTATTGTTTTTCGGTGTTGTCGCGATAAATTTATTATTATTGTTTAACTACTACTCTCGTCGTACTCCCACCCAACAACTCGTGAATCTAGATGGGTTCATTTTTCGCCCCAACACTCGCATCTTTTTTTGTCGCGTGTTTGTTCTTTCAAAAAGAATTCTTCCAACACCAAAACGAAACTCACAAAAACACATTTTTAATCAAACACTCGTATATATACGGCTCTTTTGTCGTCTTCGTCGTCGTCGTCGTCCGTGCGCTTTTGGGGTCACAGAGGGACAACGCTAGAAGAGATATATAATAATAACAGTGATAATGAGTGGTGGTATCTCCCCGACGTATTCCTCCTCTTCCTCCTCTCCAGGAAGGACGAAACGGATGCCCATGCGCAGTCCACACGCGTTTTCGGCAAACTCGGACGCGACTTTACCTCTCGTTTTCGCGAACGTCGGTTTGATCTTATTCGTCGTCGCCGGAGTGTTTTATATCAAAGAGGATTGGGATCGGTTTTCGCTGTTGTGCGTGTTAGGCTACGCGTCTATTATAATTGGATTGATACTACCGGAACTCTTAGCAGCAGATGTTGACAAAGGAGGCAGAACGACCTTCCATCCAACTGGAACGAGAGAAATCGACGATAAAATAGAAAAGGGCATCCGAGAGAGAAAGTGGATACAATTCTGGGGTACTGTTATGATGATTGTGGGGATATTTCTAGGTATTGTTGGTAGTTTGTTGTATTCGCCAACCATCGTTAGCGTATTATCCAGTAAGATGATACCGTTGATCGACGAAGCCAATCTGGTTTGGGCGATTTCGTTTCTCATCTTCCCCGTGGGATTCGGGTTGTTGACGTACGATAAGTTGATGACGCTTCAGTCGCTGGCAGATGAAGGCTTGGATGACGAAGCGTCCGTGACAATTTGGCATCCGCAAATGCGCGTATTTCTGTGGACGGAAATATGTTTGATTCTCTTTGCCATCGCTGGCGTAGTGGTGGTCTCCTTGCCAAACGCGCTCGGAGAAGCCTTCGGCTTGTTTCTCTTCGCCCTGGGCGCGTTGATAAAAGTTTGCTTATTGTTTTACGAGTTACGTGGTTAGAAAAAGTAGCAATAGTATTAGTTGTACCACGGTAGCATTCTTTTAGCTTTTGTATCAGTAGTAGATCTAAATGATGTATCATTAAATAAGCAGGTTTGTTTCTATAATCTAATCGTCTATGAAGAAATCGACGCTTTTTCTCGTCCTCTTTGTCAGTACTTCTGGGCCGTCGTCGAGTATTAATATCGTGTGCTCGTACTGCGCCGAGTTCTTCCCGTCCGAAGTGACTGCTGTCCACCCGTCTTTCCAATGCTTAGCAGTTCGAGTACCTGCACAAAACATTGGTTCTATAGTGAACGTTTGACCGCGCTTCATAAAACCGACCGCCTTGTTCGGCGCATAATGAGGAATCGTCGGCGCACAGTGAAACAACTTCCCAATACCATGGCCGCAATAGTGCTTCACGCTCGTCCATTTTTCGCTTTCAACGGCTTCATTCTGAACGAGCTCACCTATGGTTCGAAACCGCTTCCCTGGACGACACGAATCGATGGCTTTTTCGAGCGCACTTAGCGTAGCGCCCAACAATCGTTTGTTTTCCTCCAATTTCGCTCTATCTTTAGTCTTCGCGCATCCGACGATGAACGTCTCCGAGAGGTCTCCGTGATAACCATTCAAGCACACGGTGACGTCTAAATTGATTAAATCCCCCGGTTCTAGTTTTCTTCTATCTGGAATGCCATGACACACGACTTCGTTTATGCTCGTGCATATGGATTTTGGAAAACCCATGTAATTCAGTGGACTCGGATAAGCGCCGTTTTGAAGGCACACCGTGTGACATATTCGATCGAGTTCATCCGTTTCAACTCCAACGCGCAAATGCGAGGCGACCGTATCGAGAACAAAACGTGCCAACGAGCACGCGCGTTTCATTTTCATAATTTGTTCGGTCGTTTTGACTTCAACTGTCGTTTGTAATCGCGACGATTGTTCTTCTTCCGGCCAAGAAGTTTGCGCATAATCGGGAGGCTGCAACCCAACTGGGATTGCAGATGTCGCGGTAACGCGAGATGGGCGCAGCTTCCCCGTGTAAGTAAAATCTGGAAGATCCTTGCTTCTTTTTGTGCCCCCCTGGATTTCAAATCCTTCTTCTTCATCATCGCATTCGTTTCTCCACCACTCCATCGTTTTTCTATCAAACTCTCGCCATCGTATTTCTTCCTCTATGGGCTTTTCAAGCGCTTCGCGCTGTATGCGAACTCGTTCTTCGTGCTCGTATTTCCATTCCTTCGATGTTATGTGTAAGTGCGCGGGAGCTTTGCTCAGACACCGAATTGCGCGAGTATCTCCTTCCGCTTCTTCTCTACCTTTTTCTTCGTCGGTGGTTGTGTCGCTCGACCACGAGAGCGAGTCCTCTTCCTCTTCCTCTGGCTCGGAATCGTCGCTCGACATGTCTTCGCCTTCATTCTCCTCCAGTTCATCCCTGTCGCCGGTGTCTAAGTTAAAGACGACAAGCCCTGTTACGTGTACGGCAAAATCAAAATCTTCGTCTTTATCGCCTTCACCCTCTCTGGAAATGCTCAGACGAACGTCGTCGCTAAATTCGCAGTTCAATGCGACACTCTCAACTTTGCCGATGATAAACGACGCCAACACTTGCGAAGGTTCATGCTTCATCCGTGACTTTAATTGTACGACGCATCCAAGAGGAAGCGTTTTTGAAGATGTAAAAACGATGGTCGCGCGTTGAAGTAGAACCAATGGAGTAAACGAACTCGCTCGAAAATATTCCGCGCGTCCTTCTTTTAACTCGAGCCCGAAAAACGCAGACATGATAATATTTATTCTTTCTTCTTCAATTCAGGAATGACGTCTCCGGTATTAATAGCGCTACTGCTGATGCTACTCGTTGGATTATTCAGGCTCCACCTGGCCCATCGTTGGAAGTTGTACATTTGCACGCACTCGTTTGTCGCGTGACAGGCGAATAAAATGTAGTTCCTCGGCTCAACTCGCCAAGCAAAACGCATGAACAAAGCGGAGTAAAGACATAAGGTCCCCGTCATCGGTCCGGAGACTAACTCTTCCGGTTTTTGCGTGTCTACGAGTCCCTGTTTATTTGTGTTCGTATAATATGCGTAAGCGGATAACGAGTTATATGCGTGAGTTTGTGTTACGATGAAGAGAGAGAGAGAGAGAGAGATAACGAGAAAATCCCGAGTTGAAAACACAACTCATCTACTTTATCGAAAAGAGAAAAGAGTCGGCCAAAACGTACCGCGGCAACGAATCCCCAGTTCGCAACTGGTCCCCAGAAGTGCGTCGTTTTCGGCCCAGTCGGAGAGTTCACCCATCGAGCGAACGCCGAAGAAGACATTAATTTATATTTTTTTACTCTGAAATTTATGCGGTGTGTGGTGGCTGAGTGGGTTTGGAAATTGATTGAGTGGTTTCTCCTCACAAAAAAAAAGAAAAGAAATTCTTCTCTTTCTCCTCTCTGATAAAAACATTGGAGTCGATGCCTGTTCCTCTTCTTCCTCTTCCTCCTCTTCCTCCTCCTCCTCTTGGAGACGAAGAAGGAGAAGAATTAGAGGAGAAGGAGAGAGAAGGAGGAGAAGAATTATTAGAGATTGGAGGAATTGAGAACGCGTACACGAACGAGTACGACACGAGAACGTCGCCGAGTTCGTGCGATTGGTCCGAGGAAAATATCCTCGCCGTCGGTTGCGATGCGGGACCGTTCGTTTTATTGATTGTGCGTTTTGTTGTTTTGAATTCTTTTCTTCTTCGTAATCAATATCACAACTCTGCTGACCTCGTCCATTCCTTTCTCTTTCTTTACGATGACAGAATCCCGCACAAATCAACGCGGAGAATACCAGTCCAACGCCGACGGGTTTGATAGACGTCGCGTGCATGAGAGAAAATCCAGACGTGCTCGTAACGAACACCGATTTTCGCTCGAACAAGACGGTGTTGCAATACGAGTGTTCGAACATCTACAGAAGGAAAGGTGGGACGATGTCGAAAGCCCCGGTAGAAGATAGAGTGAAGAAAGTGCACTGGTCACCGTTAGGTGTCGCCGTAGATGGGAGGTGTTGTTTAGCGGTGTTGACGAGAGCGAATCGAGTGGTCGTGCACGCGGCGAGTAATCGAACGGCGTTCACGTCGGCGAGCGTGACATCATCGGCGTATTTAAGTTCAGCGGAAAAGTGGCCTTTGATTCAAGACGTATCGGAAGAGTTAGCGACTTTATATAACGAGATACAATGGAAACCGTTACCATTTTCGAAAGAGGACGGCGACGAGAACGAGGATTCAAAAACATGCTGGAGAGACGCAGAAAAAGACGACGCCTGGAAATCGATAAACTGCTTTGCCGCGCCGGGTCCTCCAAAAGTCAGCGCCGATCTCAACGACACGAATATTAGAAACGAGAAAGATGATAAAAACGAGAAGAATGACACGAGCGATGTCTTAATGTTACCTCAAAGCGAAGGTAAAGAAAACGCGGACGTTAAGAAAGATGTCAAATTAGGATTAGCGCGCGTTGGACAATTGCGAAAAGGTTCGCGATGTGAAGTGAAAAGAGATTCACTCTCCTCGCCATGGTTCACGTGCACTGTACTAGCCGCGGAAACGGATATGTTTCATAGGGTGCGCGTTCAATACGACCGAAAAGGAATGGATAACGAATGGCTCGTCGTCTCCAACGTTGATAATTTAGGTGATGAATGTGTACCGTGCGGGAGCACGACCAATGCCGAGCGCTCCCAGATGAAAGTGAAACGATGGATCCGCCCGGCTGCCGCAGCGACTGAAAATGAAGTCAACATTTCCACTTGTCCGCGCGGTATCGTGATAGAAACATATATAGGACACTGTTGGCAACTCGTAGAAGTTGTTCAAAATGCTAGAATTCGATTCCAAACCAACGGTTCGGCGCATTCTGTCGTTTCGAGCGAATGTGAATTTAGAAAAGTTCGAAAATGGAAAGGCTCGAATGTAGAAAAAGCCGACGACGGATGGGAAATCATAGAAGACTTGAAAAATATTAGCTTGCCCGCACAGCAATTAGAGGAAGAAGGAAAAGAAGAAGACAAAGAGAAAGGAAAAGATGATCAAGACGCAAAGTCGCATCAGAAGGAGAAGGAACGAGATGGAGTAGCAGTGGCTGCTGCTGCGCCCGCCTTGGCAAAGAAAAAACCGGAAGCGAAGAAAGCACCACCACGAAAAGCAGAGAAGAAAACTCCGGCGACAAAGAAAAGAAAAGCAGCTGATGGTAAAGTGAAGAGCGCGAAAGATGACAGCGACTTTGAAGAAATAGACGAAGACGATGACGATGATTTCGATGTTAAAAAAGAGAAGAAGAAGCATGCGAAGAAACCTCGCAAGGCGGGCGCAGCCGTTCAAAAGAGAGTTGCCAAAAAGGCGAAGAAGGCGGACGAAGAAGCACACGATTACTCTACAATTACAGACACGCATCCAAACGGACTGCCAAATGCGACAAAAGTCTCCTTTACATCGTGCTCGTGGTCTCCGTCGTTTAAAGACGGAACGCTAGAATCCATATTAACGATAGGAACCAAGAATGGTGAATTGGTATTTTTTCGCGTCGGAACGAAAAGAGATGATGAGAGTGAAGAGCCGTTATGCCAGTTACTCGGTGTCGTTCGTGCATTTTCGACCCCGGGTGTCTGGGTATCCGCTGTGACTTGGATGCCGATGAAGGATCGAGACACCGGCGATAAGTTGTGGACGTGCGTGGCGGGAAGTTCAAGCGGCGAGGCGAAACTCTTTCTCTGTGACCCCAAGCTTTTGTGCAATCGAACGCTCAAAGTAAAAGTTCCTGAAGATTGGATCGTCCCCACCTCACACTTTGGCTTGCAAGAAACGCTCATCTTGAATGCGGACGAGGTCCCGATCACCTCGGTGAAATGTTTTCGCGACCAACACGTCGATGGACGACGTGGTTTATGTGAAGGCAATGACGTAAAAGTAATCGCTCTCGGTAAAGCGTCCGGAGAGGTGCTCGTATTTCGTTCTGATAATATTTCCTCGCGAATTCGAATGTTCAGCGAGTCTGTGCACGACATTGCTTTCCAAAGATGTGATCTCGGCCTCCGCGTTGCCATTTGTGCGGAGTCTGGAAGACGGGCAGATATTCTTTTGCAATCGAAGAAGAAGAGAAATCAAGGACAAACTTCAAACGAAGACTTCATTCGATTTGACTTTTCGGACGTTTTGAATAAAGATTTCCACACGAGCTCTGACGTATCCGCATGGGAACGGAGCACACGCTCGGGTGGCATGTGCGCATCGCCGAATAGTTTTCTAATCGCGAGAACGTTCGAAAAGTACGATTACACGCGTTTACCGTCTCTGCAGAAGATGCAAAAGATTAAAGGAAAGCGAGGTATTTTGACGTTTCATGGCGCTTCCGCTGTCGACGGTGACGTGGTGACAAAGAAAATCTTCTCACTCGCGAATGAATTTGAAGGACAATCCTTGTGGGATTGCGTTGAATTATGTTCGCGCTCGAAAACCTATTGGAATGCCGTCGCGAAATGGTCAAGTCAGGAAATGATGAATAAGAAGAGTTCTGCATCGCAACAGAAGAAGTACACTCTCGGCGCCGCGTTTGCGATGGTATCTGCTTTACTTCGAAAGAATTTGAGTCGTCAACCGTTGCTTCCCAGAAACGCAAAGAGATACGAAAATGACGACGAGAATAATAACAACGAGTTGCGAGTGCTCGTACACGTCGACCGACCCGAAATGGGGTGGGTACCAGAATCGCAACGTCTCAAACAACGACGAAGAAATGTAGTGGACGAGGAGGTGCTCTCTTTCGATTGTCAAGTGTGTGGTCCTGTACGCGATAATGACGATGGAGACAACGGCAACGACGATAAGAAAGCATTCTCGTTTCGAGCAGATTTGCGGTGCGAGACCTGTGGACTTCTGACTCATGAATCGGTCGGGAACCACTTTCGATTAAAGCCTTCCATGGTTTAATATAAGCAGGAGACTGAAAAGTTGTTCCAAATAACACAAAAACACACACGCGTTTTTTTTTCTTCAAAATTTCACGCACGCACACATGTCGCCTTCGACAAAGAAAAGAAAAAGCGACGTCGGAGGTGATGAGGATGAGGACGAGGATGTTCGAAAGTGCAACCAGTTTTTCGCGGACACGCCGGAACCGTCCAACGTGGACGTCATCAAACACTCTCTCGATGTTTATTTTTCCACACACCACGAACACCTACGAAATGGAAACAAAAAAATAGCGTTCATCACTTCCGGTGGTACCTCTGCTCCGTTGGAGAAACCACCAATGGCGGTGAGATTTTTGGACAACTTCTCCTCCGGCGCGAGAGGTGCCGCTTTGTGCGAGTATTTATCGAAAGAAGGATACTGCGTAGTCTCGTTACGACGGACCGGGTCGAAAATGCCTTTTATCCGAAAATGCGAAAAACTCTTCGCCAAAACGAAGAAGAAAAAAAATGTTCACAACGAACACGTCGATTTCCTCTCGATGTTTACCTCCACCACTAGCGATAACAATACCACCGAAATAGGAGAGGATGAAGAAAACGAGGAGGATTTGCTGTCTAAACTTAAATCTATTCAAGCCGACCGACACCGAGCGTACACCGAGCACGGCTTTCTCGAAATCGAGTTCACCACTGTCTACGAATACTTGCATTTACTTCGACTGGTTAGCGAAAAAGTGAACGCGTACGCGAACGATGTCATCATCATTCACGCGGCAGCGGTGTCCGATTTTTACATCCCTTGGTCTGAACTCGCGTCGCACAAAATCCAATCGAACGCGTTAGAAACGAGCGGTAATTTATTCGCCAACTTTTCGTCGACGCCGAAAATGTTAAAGATGTGCCGAGACGTGTGGTCGCCAAATGCGTTCTGCGTTTCCTTTAAACTCGAAACAGATGCGAGCATTATAGAACAAAAGACATTATCCGCGATGGAGAAATACAACATGCACTGCATAGTAGCGAACGAGTTAGATAAGCGGTACGACGAGGTGACACTCTTCCAAAAAGAAGAACACGAAGAAGGAAAGAAGACCGGGGCGGTCGACGCTTTGCGTTTACTTCGAGACCCGGGCGAAGAGGACATCGAGAAACAACTCGTCGACGAGTTGAAGAGAAGACACGAAGCTCACGCCGCCGCTAGAAGAAAATTAGCTTCTTAGTTTATAGCATTGATGATAGATTTTAGAGTATGTGTTCAATATTGTGCGCCAATGCGGGACTCGCAGCATTTTCTCGCGCAAAGAAAGCTTTTTTTGAAAAAATTCGTCTCTTCACTTTTTTTTCTGTCAAGATTTCTGACAAGATGGACAAGATGGACACCGGGGAAAGAGAAGAGAAAGGTGAAGAAGGAGAACAAGAAAGAGAAATCGAACCATCGAAAACGCTCATCAGCAACGTCTCTTTGATTAAGAAATCCGTGGAGAGTAAAGGCGAACCGCGATTCATCGCGAGCGTGTTCAGACAAGTATGTCTTATTTATTTATTCAATAAGAACTCTCCTCGTTGTTGTCTCTTTTGCGCGCGATCTCATTTTCATCGTCATCGTCCAAAATAACGATCTCTCTCCTTCGTCTTCTTTCTTTCTTTCTATTCATATATACTCATCATCATCATCATCTTTTCTTCCCTCATATCATCGCAGACGCACATGGTGAGAACGAAATTGACCGCAGAAGGTATCTGCGCGTTTATAGAGGCCGTCTTACCCAGCGATTCGGAATCCGCGACGACGTTGAAACAGTTTTTGAAAGCAAAGAAAACAGAGACGAAGAAAGTAAAAGAGGAGGAAGACGACGACTCTGGAGAAAAATTAAAATCCGAACTCCCAGAGACGGAAATCTATTGCTACGTCCTCGCGCTCATGCACATGATCGACGCGAAAGATGCGAATGCCATTCAATTGTCCGAGATTTGTTTGCAACGACTCTCTTCGTTCAATCGACGAACGTTGGACGCGTTTGCGGCGAAGGTGTATTTTTACTACTCGCTGGCGCACGAACGTTTCGGTAATATACGAGACGCGAGACAGACGTTGTTGGCGTTGCATAGGCAAGCCACGTCTCGGTTAGACGCGATTGGACAAGAGACGACTTTGAACCTGTTGCTGAGAAATTACGTGTCGTTGAAACAGTACGAGTTAGCGGAGCAACTTCGATCGAAAACGGTGTTGCCGAGCTCGAGGTCCTCGGCGCAACAGTGTAGATATTTGTACTACCTCGGAAGAATTCGAGCGATTCAGTTAGAATACACGGAGGCAAAAGAGTGCTTGACGCAAGCGTTGCGTAAAGCGCCGAACAACGCCGCCTGGGGGTTTAAACTCATCTTGACGAAGTGGATTTGTATCGTGCGTTTGCTTTTAGGAGAGATTCCGGAGAGAAAATTTCTTTCGAGCCCGAGCGAGATGCGCTCGAAGTTGTTGCCGTACTTTGAATTGACGAGTGCAGTGCGCGCCGGAGACTTGCACGAGTTTGCTCTCGTCGTGGAGAAACACAAAGCAACTTTTGAGAAGGATAACGTGTTCAACTTGATCACGCGATTACGACGCAACGTCATCAGAACTGGCTTAGCTAAAGTAAACGTCGCGTACTCCAAAATTTCTTTGAACGACATCGCGTTGAAATTGGGCTTACAGAAAGACGTCGACATGAATAACACTACTAGTAATAACATTAACAGCGAAGGCGCGATTGAGTGCGTGGTGGCTAAAGCCATCAGAGATGGGGCGGTAGACGCGCAGATTGACTTTGAAACGGGCATCATGACCTCGAATGAAACCAAGGACGCGTACAGCACTTCGTTACCGGGTGAAGTTTTCCATCAAAGAGTCGCGTATTGCTTGGACGTCCACAACGAGTGTCAGCGAGCGATGCGATACGCGGAAAAAGGTTCGACCAAAACGAACGAAACGAAGGAAGAGCGCATGAAGCGTTTAGAAGATGAAGAGGCGTTGCGCGAGTTTATGGAAGAGGAAGACGATTACTTCTAGTTATTAGGTTGGTTCTTAAATTCTACACCATACATTATTACCTGATAGGAACATATAAATATTCACATTCAAAACTAACAATCTTTGCCACTACCTTAATCTACAATTATTTCCTCCCTTTCTTGCCTTTCTTGCCTTTCGAGGAGACCTTATTCTTCGACTTGTCCGCTTTCTCGCCGCCGTCGCCGAGCGCTCCACCTTTCGCCGATTTTCCCGTTCCTGGTGCACCACCTTGCTTGGCTAAATCTGCAAGGTACACGTCGAAAATATCCTCTGGACTTCTCATTAACTTCGCGGACGACCCGTCCGTTCTCCCCCAGTGCATCGGTACTAACCTCGCGCACTCGATTAATATCGATCGTCTCGTGGGAAACTCTGGATTCTTCGGCGTCCCGTCTTCGTTTTTATACTCCACTCTCACCCGTCCTCGCTCCCAGAAATCTCTCGAATAACACTTATCTTCCAATTCGCACGGTAAGTTCATTCCTTTCTCTATGGCTTCTTTAATCTCGAACGGATACGGTCGATCGCAACACAACTCTTTCTTCAACTTTCTCCCTTGTTTCACCGTTTTGTTCTCGTCGATGTACGGCGCGTAGATGCACATTCTCGTGTCGTGTTTCCACGTAAATCCTCCTGATCCTCCTCCTATGTTCGCCGGGGAGAACGGGTCGTTACTCTCATCGGTTTCGGTAATCTCTGATATTTGTGCGCTTTCTTTCACCGTCGTCTTTTTCTTCTTCGGTCCTCCTCCTCCTCCCAGAGGGTCAAACGCTTGCGCCATTTCTTTTTTTTTTGTGAGGGACAGCCTGTCTGCCTGTGCAGAAAAAGAAGGGAAATGAACGAGAAAAAACCAAACAACCACAACTTCCTCACACCAAAATACTATAATTTTCCCACCTTAGTAGCTCTCATCAAATCATCAGTAAATGGGTTTCATCGCATCACCGTTCCGCTCCTCGCGAAGTTACGCTCAATTCAAGGGAGACGAAAGCACTGACGCGTCGTTAATAATGAAATCACCGGAACCATCGTCGTCATCTGCGGTTTCAGAGGAGGAGAAGACACCGACGCAAACATCATCATCATCGAGTAAAATTGCGTTTCCCGAAGATTCCATGCGAACGCCTTCACCGGAAGAACCGTCATCATCTAGCAATAACAATAACAATAACAATAACAACGCGAATGGGCGGAAAGCGCTCGGTGAAATGACCAACGACGTGTCCATGACGCCTTTGTCGGCGAAACTGAAAAACTTAAAGTACGTTTTATCCTATCCAACGAGACATTTTTGAAATGTTCTGACTGTGCGTTTGTTCCCCTCTCTCTCTCAATCTCTCTCTAAAAAAAAACAGATTTAGCAGTCCTACGGACCATCACATGTCACCGGCGACGAAGTTTGTGAATAGAAAAGCGCATCACACGAAGAAAGATAAAAGCGCGGGTAGTTTCGGTCAGGGGAGAATCGCGTTAGGCTTGGGAAGAGGGAAATTCATGACGACGAAGAGAGCCGCTCCTTCTCGGTTCGCCACAAGCAACGAAGGAGGGAGCTTGACCGAGAACCAATAATTTGAGAACACGCTTTAAAAATCATCATCACCCAAGCAAGTCTCAAAAGTCACATAAACTTTAAACTCAATCTGATACTAATTTTGTAACATCTATATCTATATTTATCTATCATACTTTACTGATGTACATCTCCGTCCGCGAGTTCGACCAGAGAGAGAAAATCTTGCGAAACGCGCAACAACGGAGCGTCCAACAACTGAAAAGTGAACTTCATCGGTCGCTTGTTCGCTTCGTAGTTCAACGCTTTCAATCGTCCACAGTACGTGTACGTCTCTCCCTCCATTCGACAGAATAAATGTACGGGCCATTTCGGAAACGACTTTTCCGCCTCTTCGCCTTCCTCCAAAGCTTTGTTCTTTGTCTCCTCGCACGAAACTTCCTTCTTGGACATGGTGCTCAAAATCGTCCGTATTGGCGAACTCTCCTCGTCCTGTCTCGGTTGGGCGAACCACGTGATGCACCCACCACAGTTTGTAAACACGTTATCGTAGGAATTTCCATACTTGTCTCCAACATTTACGTACAAAACGACGCAATTCCTCCACTCTTGTATCCCTGACATTTTCGAAAATTTCGGGTGCGCAATCGGCGACAGCTCGTGCACCACCGCCGCTTTCAACCCGCCATCGTTTGTTTCTATTCTGTGGCCGAGAAACTCCGAGTATATGTGTTTCAACTTTGCATTCAACGCTTTCAGGGACTGCGGAGAGGATGGCGGTTGACTTTTTTTATCAATGCTCTTTTTCTGCTTCTTCAACTCTTCTTCCGACTCTGAACTCTTCCTTTTTTTACCAACAGCGCTGTTGAAACTCTTCCTGTTCTTCGTACCATCCCCCAAGTCTTCGTTCAACTCGAAAGTGGTATAAATTGGTGCCGGTAACTTTCGAATCCGTCCCGACCGTCTCACGTCTTCCAAGTTAATCTCTCGTTTGATCTTCTTCTTTGTCTTCGTCTTCGTCGTTCTCTCCCCGTCTTCGTCGTCTGAATCGTCTTTGCTCCCCATCCTCACCATCATGTGTTGATGTAACGGATTATTAGCTATGAGTTTTGCTAATATCGCTTTGTTCCTGGCCACGCGCTCGTCGCGTTTGATTTCATACGGCGTTAATGCTCCCGCGCTACTCATTATTATTATTATTATTATTATTATTAGTAGTAGTAGTAGTAGTATCGCGCTATTTTAAGTGAACAAACAGAAGAAATCTTCTTTCTTTTGTCTTTCTTCAATGCTTCATTTTTTCTTCGCGCAACAACATAAAAAGAAGAAGAAGAAGAAGAAGGAGTATGAGTTCAGCGCGCGCAGCATTCCACCGCGGCGCGTTAGTGACATCAACCACGAGAAGAAGAAGACAACGTAAACAAGTTGCGTTCGAAATAACTGCCGGCGCGTTTAGCGCCCCGACGCACTCGTTCGACGCCCCAGGGAATTTCCGGGAGAATTTATCCGTCGGTTTATCCGTCGGTATCGTTCTGAAAGAGGATCAAGGGACAGATGCAATCGTATATGGGAAAATAAGTGATTTCCTGACGAACAGTAAACGACATCCGAGAGGGATTAAAGTTCGATTGGAAGATGGGAGCATTGGACGCGTGTGTGAGATTGGCGGAGGAGGAGGCGAAAAGGAAGAAGAAAAAGAAGCCTCTGGTGTTGCGCACGCGAAGAAAGAAGGTTCATCGGACGAAAGCGAAGATATCGATGACGACGACGACGAAGAAGAAGAAACAGAAACAGAAACAGAAGAACAATCGAACGTCGTGTACGTGCGCGGCTTGCCGAAGAACGAGGAGGATATCGAGAAAGTCAAAGAGGCGATATTAGCGATGGTTTTAAACAACGATAATAATAACAGCGGGATAGGAAAAGACGACATAGTTTCCGTGAAGATTCCAAAACGGTCCGGCACTCGGGCCATTCAAGGGTTTGGTTTCATAGAGTGTAAAGATATCGAAACAGCGTCGAATGTTATTCGCGAGTTGAACGGCCAAAGTTTAGAAATAGTACAATCGAAGAGCGCCGATGAGGAGGACGACGATAGTAGTAGCAGCAGCAGTAGCAGTAGTAGTAACAGTAGTAACAACCATAGCGAGACTACTGCGATGAAATTGTCTGCTTCGTTTTCGGTGAACAAGAAGAAAACGACAAATTTGGAGAATGACACCGACGAAAGTAAAAGGAAGGGTAAGAAATCGAAACCAACGAAAGCGGAGAAGGAACGTCTCGAACACGAGAAAAGAGAACAACAAATAATCGAAGCTCGAAAAGCTATGGAAGAAGACGCGTTGAAACTTCTCGAACGACAAAGAAGAGAGAAAGAACGTAAAGAGAAGGAAATCCAAGCGAAGTTGGAAAAAGAAGAAGTCGCTCGTCAGGCGAAGGAGAAGAGGACGATGGAACTTTTGCTCAAACGCAAAGAGGCGCAAGACAGAAATCGAGCGAAAGTGCAAGCCGAACAAGAACGCCTAGACCGAATCGACCAAGAAGCGAAAGCTTTGGGAGATATTGCCATAGACGAGAGTTGGTTGATGGAGATGGAGGAAATTAAAGCCAAGATTAGCGCGTTGAAATAGTTTTATTATTTTTATTAGGTGGAGAAGCTGCTTTGTGTTTTTTCCAAAATGCCCAAATTTCGAGCTAAAAAATCAGACGCGCGAGAATACGCATTAAACGATCAAAAATACTCAAATCAACGCGTAGTTCGCGTTCTCGATGTTATTACGTGCACTTCGAGCGCTTTCCCAGTCGCATTCATCCAGAAATGGTAAAATGGAGAAATTTATGCCCAAATGCCCAAATCCAAGAATTATACTGCGAGTCTCCCCCTGATGAAGACTCTCTCAAAAGTTGTTTGTGGGTGCAGGCTTTTGGCCGAGAGCCAATCAAAATCGTGTTTGTTCTGAGAGATATTATTTCACACATCAATCTCTGAAAAGATCTCAACGACCCCCCGCGCGATACCTTTTACACTCCTCACAAAGAGAATACACACACACACACAAATATACGTAAGATGCAATCGATCATCGCTTCCAACAGCGTTTTCGCGACGCGCTCGATCAGCGTCAAGCGATCTACAAACTCCTTGAGAAGAACAACCTTTGTGGGGAAACAATTCAAAACGTCCACCGTGTCGGTTCAAAAATCGAACGCGAGAGTGAACGCGACGACGAGAAGCGACGAAGTTCAAGATAAATTGAAGGAACTCACGGGGACATTGAGCGAGAAATGGGATGATACGGAAGAGAAGCCAGCTGCGGTGGCGTTGGGTGTCTTTGGTCTTGTCGGCTTGATCGCCGCCGATGGTGTGTTGCACAACATCGAAGGCCTCCCGTTGATTCCGAATTTGTTCGAACTCATCGGCATAGTCTTCTCTGGGTTCTTCATCTATCAAAACTTGTTGTTTAAACCGGACAGACAGGCGTTCAAGGAGAAAGTGTCGAAGACCTTTGACGATATTTTGTAAACAAGGAGAAGAAGAATAAAAAGAACAAGAACAACAGTTAAAAGAAGGTCGCATATTATTTAAATTTAGAGAACTTGGCTCGAACGTACAAAATTCTTTCTGAATGTATTTTAATAAAAGAAGAATAAAAGTTACGGGGTGTACCTAGGTACCAGTAAGTATATATGTATGTGTGTTATCGCCATTGTATCACGCTTTATGTTACAATAGCAAACCCTCCCTAAATTCGATACTTTATTTTATTCTTAGTCTAAACTTTACGCCTTCAACGTGCCGTACGTCTTCGCCTTCTCCTCCGCAGTCTGGAATCTACCGTGGCCCATCTTACTCGAAGTATCGATGAATTTGAGCGTGATCTTCTCGGTCGCAACACGTCTAGTTTGCTTGAACAAGGACTGCCTCAACGTAATGAGTCTTTTTCTCGGGCCAATGACCGCACCCTTGATCATAACGTAATCGTTCTTGACGATACCGTAGTGACCAAAGCCACCCATCGGGGTGATTTCCTTCTCAGTCGGGTCGTGGTCAGTGTTCGCGCCGAACGAAGCTTCGTCCGCTTTACCAATCTTGTAAATCTTCTTGTTGATTTCCGTTCTGTGGTGATAACCGTGTTGACCTGGACGGGCGACAGAGTACGCGACTCTCGCCGGGTGCCAAGAACCGATGCACGCAACCTTACGCAAACCTCTGTGAGTCTTACGCGGCAAACGAGTGACGCCCCAACGGGTGATGACACCTTCGAAACCTTTACCCTTGGTGACGGCGATGACGTCAATCATTTCGTCTTGTTGGAAGACGGCATCAACTGGCACGGCCTTCTCAAAAAACTTGAAACCAAAGTCAACCTTGTCCGCGACGGAGCCACCGTTGATTTGAATTTCCATCATGTGCGCCTTCTTTTGCTTCAAGTTCTTCACTTTTCTAACTTGCGTGTGCGCGATAACTCTGACGACGTCGCATGACTTTTTCAACGCTTCCAAATCTTGTTCGATGGAGCCGTTCGAGTACTTCTTCGCGTACTTTTGGAACGCCTTCTTCTTGGACTTGAACCAGTTCTTGTAGAATCGACGCTTGATCTCGTCGGACAAGTGCTCCGCCCACACCGTCTTGACGCCTCTCAAGCCTTGCGGCGTTCTTCTGTAGCCAACGAGACCGACGACAATCATTTGCGGGCACTCAACAATAGTCACCGCTTCGCACGTTTCCTTCTTGTGCAACTTGGAACCAGGCTTGTCCACATCTCTGACGATGTGCGTCATGCCGGCTTTGAAACCCATAAAGGCAGTAAAGTGCGGCGGCTTTGACGCATCATCCTTCGGAAAGGACTTCACTTTACCTCTGGAGCGCTGGGATCGCTTCTTCGGCAAAAAACCCAAGTGACCAAGACGGGGATCTGTTGTTTAAATTCGGAAGGAGAGCGAAAGAGGGAGAAATGTCAGTAAGAGGGCTTCAACTTTTACTCAAAAGCAATTTCGGAACGGAGCGCAAACCATAGCCTTTTCTATGCTTTTCACGCGTTGTCGCGAAACATTCGCGCAAAAAAACGCATTCTTCACGAATTACTTCGCTCGCGAAACGTTTCTTCCGCTCGCAAACATCACGAATGGCGCGTGAACGAAAGACCGAAATTTCGACTCAAAAGCCCTCCCAAGGAGGAAAGGAAAGCTCAAAAATGCGCGCGTAACAAAGAGAGAGTTGAATCGACATCGCGCGAAAGAGTCGTCTCCCAATAATTGCGCGAAACGAGCGATAAAAGGAGCAAAGAATCTAGGTATGGAGCTATCACTCACGTTCAAACTTTCTGTGAGACATATTGTTTGTGTGTGTGTTCCTACCGCACAAATTTTTGTGAAGTCTTGAAATTGAGAAAGTCCACACAGCTGACAGCTGCCATTTTGCCAACTCTCTCTGCTCTTCTTTTTCATTTTTTTCACTTTCTCTCTTTGCTCTCTTGTCTTCTCTTTCCGAAAAAAACTTTAAAAAGTGCATCAAAACAAAAGAAGTACGCGCACGGCGTGCGCATCAAAAGAGAGAGAGAGAGAGAGAATGGACGGTGCATCTTCCTCTTCTTCCTCCTCGTCTGATGATGACGATACTGTCGGGGCTGGCGGCGGCGACAAGAGTCTCGGCAGGAAGAAGAAAAAGAAAACGGGTTTGCAAACATCCGAGTTGCTCTCAAAAACGGGAATGAGCTTCGATACGTCTCAGTTTTTAGACGTGGAGAGGAGAAAGGAAATGATTGAGAGAGGGAAAAAAGACGCGATGGAAGATGTTGTGAGATCGATTCGATTTGGCGGTGGTGGTGGTGGTGGTGGCGGTGGAGTTGACGGGGCTGACGTTGCAAAAAATAAGGAACGACGAACGGTATCGAAAACGATGTCTTTATTTACCGTTGAAGAGCACTTGCGTATCGTCGCGCAACCCGCGGTGCGGAACTTTTGCATGCATATTTTAGCTCTGACGGAGTGCAGAATCGACGAAGCGACGTGTGAAGACGTGCAGAAATTACTCGACTCTCTGCAGAAAGAATTCGGTGGTAGTAACAAGGCGAATATTGAAGCGCTGTGCGACGCCATGGAGAGTAAACTGTTCGAGTTGAGCAAGACGTTGGTGAGCGGTTGGAGAGGCAAGGCGATCTTTTCTGGGATAGAAGACGGCAATGGCGACGACAATAACATCAATAGTAATAATAATAGTACGGATTTAGAGGCAATTTTGGATTACTTAATTGCGACGACGTGCCACGAGTGCATAGAAAACGTGTGCGTGAAACTCGACGAAGAGACCAATATCGACATCGTAGTGTTTCCGAGACTTGTTCGGTTCGCGAGGAATTCAGCGTTGAAACTCGGAGGAGAGACAAATCCATACTCGCACGAGTTGAATAGATTTTCGGAAAAAGTATCTCAAGCTTTGAAGCGAGGATTGGCGACGATTGAAATTAGCGAAGTGATTGAAAATGAGTTGCCAGCGGTGTTGCGAGCGTACAACTTGCGATTTCTGAGAGATTTGAAGAAGAACAAGCATTTGAGAATAAGCACCACTGGTAATGCTAATGGTAGTAGTTCTCATGGAAATACCACTAGTCATTTTAGCAACGATAGCAATAGAAGGAGAACATTTACGGGTGCGCACGGCTCGCTCTCGCTTAACGATGTGGCGTCGTTACCGTCGCAGTCGCCAGAGAAGCGGAAGAAAAACAAGAATAGTGGCGGAGGAGGTGGATACTTTTTTGGTCTCGTCGGTGGTGGAACAGACACAAACACCAGCAAAAATAGGAAGCGGCAACGTAGAGAAGAAAAAAAGAAAGCTTTTGAGACCGTCCGAAGTCAAAAAACGGCGCTGGATGCGCAAGACGCTTTACTCATCTCTTGGATTCGTTCGGCGTTGGAGGTTCGTGAGGATTTCTTTGACGAAGATGATTCAGATTCTTCTGACGATGACGACGATAGCGACGATGGTGTCCGTGGTAGCAGCGCAGCGCCGTCGACAGCACCATCGTCGTCCGTGGCGATTCGGAGCGGATTGGTGCTCACCGGGTCCCAAGTCGTCAAGGACTGGCAACGTGAGGATGGCTTCACTTTGAAAAGGCGATGTCGAACTTCAAAACCAGATTTTTTATCGAAAGATGGCGACCCGGTCGACGAAGACGATGATACGGACATTTGGACGACGGAAAATTTATCCACGGGCCCGTTTCAAGCGCACTTCACGCGAGCGCTTTCCAGCTTAGAGAACGCTTTGCGAAGAGCGAAAACGTGTAAGACAGAGGCAACTTCCGTGGCTTCGGCGGCGAGGGTGATATTGGCGGCTTCCAGAACAGCTCGCGGTGGCGAAGAATTGGAGTTATGCACGAGTTTGTTCGGTGATCCGCCGTACTTCGCCGTTTTAGGTCTCAATTCGAGAGAATACGACAATAAGCTCGACCTCGGTGGTCCTCCGGTTGAGATTTTTGTGGAAGAAAATCGGGTCACGGTGCAGTGTCGCTCGGTGTATGAGATTACCAGACATCCGATTGACGACGACGATTTTGCCAATGACGATGCCCTTTTCATGCCCATACCATGGTGCGCAATCGCAATATCGTACACTACAATCCTCGAAACGAACCCGCTCGATGGCATATTGGAAGTAAAACGAACGCGGTGCGGTCTAAACAAACGCGTTTCGCAAAAACGCCTCAACCGTTTTTTACGCAACAAACATACTGGAACAGGCGGTAAGAGTGTTACATCTGCGAACGTAAACGATAACAATAGTAATAATAATGAAGACGACGACGATAAGGAGGAGGGGAAAAGGAAATCGAAGAATATGAATACTAAAAGTTCTAATAGTGCGGACAGCACCGATGGTGGTGGTATATTGAATTCTTTGTTTAGCGCCGTGTTCAACTTTTAATTTTAACCAATATAATAATCGAGGTGGACAACATGATATGAAACGAGTTTTACCTTTTTCCACCAGCACCCCTCTCCCCTTCTTTCTGTCCAAAAACTCTTCTTTTGTCTTTTGCATTCTTCACAAACAACAAAGAATTCTCTCCACAAAAAAAAGAGGGATTTAAACACGTGCTCGAAAGAAAGCGCGCAGAATATCATCAATCCTTTTACCGCACTTATCACAGAGTCTGTCGTTAACTTTCAACCCCGTTTACACGTTTTGAGGAGAAGAGTTTTGAGAAGAGTAAAAGAGAGAGAGAGTGCGCGAAAGAGGAATCGTCGAGGAAAACCTCTCGGTCGAAAAAGAAAAAAAAAAAAGAGATGTCATATAGTCCCTTCTGCCTGAGGAGGAAGAGGAGGATCGCGTTTGTCTCCCTCTTTCTGAGAGACGTAGACGTCTTTTCATTTTTTTTTGGAAGGAAGGTTCTTTCTCCTCAAAAAGTGCGGGAAACGTTCGGTCGTCGCACGGCACACTTTGGAAGAACGCACGCTTTGCGCTGACCACGATCGGAGGAGGATGGTCGGTACCTCCCCCTCTCCATCCGGGGATTCCTCGACGGCGGTATTGTTGAAAAGAAGAGGGGTGATGATCACGTCTAAAGCTCAGCCGTGTGAACTCATGCGGAGAGTTGCGTTGCCATTGCAGAAGAAAAAAGTCATCCCGAAGGAAGAAATCGACGGTGAGGTGGAGGAGTGTGAAGGAGGAGGCACCAGGAAGACGACGACGACGATTGAAGAAAAAGCAGAGAAAAAAAAAGGGACCACCACCGTTGACGGCGGCGAGGGAGACGAGAAAGAGAAAGAAAAAGAAAAGGGAGAGAAAAGAACAGACGAGAAGATGATGAGCGCGACGGCGATGGAACGCGCGTACGTTAAGAATTTCAGCGCGGACAAGTTTTGGTTCTCCATAGATGGAAAAGTGCACAACGGGAAAGCGCTAAAAAAAGCGATTCCTCTCGGGACTTTTTTCGAGTTTGCAAAAGAGGGCCTCACGCGAGACACTTGGAAGCACTTGGAAAATGAAGGCAAAGCAAAGAGTTTGATACGAACGGTACCAGATAAGTGCCCGAATAAAGAACTATACGCGGAGTTTGTGTTGTTACGATTAGTGGAAGTGTGCGAAGTCGCGCAAACGACCAAGAAAGGGTGGACGGATAAAGGATGGGCACAGTGTCGCTTCGAGTTGGTACCAATGTTTGGGAGCCACTTGCGCGATGGCGAACGCGACGAGCTTGTTTTGAATATTTTGGTAGAAGCAGCGTTCCACAGATTGAGAGTTTCAAAATTAGCGCCTTCGGATGGTACTGGTTTAAAGATACACATGAGGTACGATGGATTTCGCTCGCCGGTGGGACACAGACTCGCGCTGGAGGACGGTGTAAGCGACGGGACGCCAGATATGGACAAGCAACAAAAGAAAATAGAAGAAGGCGAAAGTTTGACAAAGAACAAGATGAATAAAAAGAGAAATCATGCGTCGATAGTATCAACAAAAGGCACGGGTACAGCGAAGGTATCGCAGCGCTCGCGCAAATCGTCTCTCTCGAAGGGAACAAAGGAGAAAGAGAGGAAACGCGCATCGCCGGTGCAGAAGCGCCGTAGTCCACCACCGCCACCAGTAGTAGTAGTAGTAGCAACAGACAACAAATCGCGACCATCGTTAACAATGGGTCCGCACAGTTCGTCGCAAGAACATTCCAAAGAAGGTGGTAGTACGAATTGCTTGAAATCATCGTTTGGTACTGAAGCAGGACCGGGGACGGCAGCGGCGGCGGCGGTGACTGCAGCTAAAACGATGAACCGATCAAAGTACAGTGGAGGGAATAGAATCGAAGCTCCGAGCATCCTCTGGGATCTTAGCGATGGTGACGATCATAACGAGTGTAATACGCGAAAGCGAGCTATACCGCGCCAAGACAATGCTACGTTGTTTGAAACAACATCTCGACGATTGGCAGATCGAATCGATTTCTCCAAGAAAAAGCGACCGACGACAGAGACTGAAAATGAAAGAGAAAATTCTCCAAAGAAGCCACGAACTCCTGCCAACACGATTTTGGAACCATCAAGCCCGAAGGGTCGTCAGGACATGAAAGATGTCGGGGACTCTGCGTATCAGACAGTATTGCGCGCGCACGTAGAAAAGACAAGGACGAAAGCGTCGAAGAAGAATGCGGGAGATGCGAAGAACTCAAATGGGTCGAATTTGACCGAACAGTTTGATAACAGTTTAGATTTCGATAAAAGTACGGAGGAGAACGACGATGACGACGACGCGAAAGGCGAAAGCACGGAAGAGGACATTATTGAGACCGACGTCGAAGATCACCACGCTCTAAATAAGAGAAGGCAACCTTCCCTCGCTTCTCAACAAGAACTGGCGCGCGAGAAGGGGGAAGCGCTTTGCGGTCGCGGTGCTATACGAATACACACCATGGAAGAAGTTCTCGGCAGAGTAGAAAAGAAACCTTCGTATGCGAGGCGACCATCGATTAGAGAGAAGCGCACGCAACGCGATCAACTCCCAATGACGAAAAAGGTTGAGAAAGAGGTGGCGAACCTTCGGTCGAAGCACAGAACGGCGAGAAAAATAGCAAAGCCGTATCACAATCGAAGGAAATCACCACCGCTTCCAGAGAAGGTTTCACCCATTCTTCCTATCGAAAAAATTTCCCGCGATGATGTTGCAGTCGATGCGCTCTTGGCTCTGAACGGCAATACAAAAGCTTCTTATGAAACCACCATCGTCAACAACTCCACGAACACCGCCTTTAGTGGGGGCGCGAAGAACATCGTTCAGGTTGGGATCAACGATGCCGTGCAGTATTCCGACGCCGAACACCGCATGCAAATACAAACAGACCGTCTTTTATTCTTTGAATCGCAAAAGAACACTTTTCGGAACAAAGCAATTGTGAGAGCGATCACTCGGCGTGAGAATAAAGCTGTATCAACTGCTTTTTTATCGAGAGGCTTTACGGTCGACATGGACAGTAACGAAGGCGCATTTATACGAAATATGCTGGAATTCGCAAACATGAGCAGATTGCACATGGACGCGAAGCGTGTCCTTTGGGAGTGGAAACGCTGTTTAGATGAGTTGCCGGTGACTAAAAGTCAGCGCCAAACGATGGAGCAATTTGTGAGTTTGAGAATTCAAGGCGAGAGGTCAAAGTGGCCCAATAAAGAAATACGCCATTTTGATTCTTTCCTGAGGAATGACGGAGAGTATTGGAACTTGATGACCGTGGAGAAATGCGAAACAGTGGCAGAGATAGTTGCGTATCGTGCTTATGAAAGGGCGTTGAGGACTCCGGAAATGCTTTTGGAGATGAAAGTCTTAAGATCACTCGTCGTCGAGTATGAAAGCGACTTGCAACGTCTGAGAGGCAACGCTGACATTCTAGAGCAGATTCGGTATGATTACAACACGAGGATTCTGAAAATTTTAAAAGACATAGATAAAAGCATTTACTAAGTACACAGGATACCATGGTTCCTATGATAGATAGTAGAACTGTAAGAATAGATAAAGAATTCAAAGAGACAAAAGAAAGAGAGAGAGAGAGGGCTTTGCATGAAAAGCGATTGAACCCTTTTGAAAGCACATTTGAAATAAAATATGTTGTACAACATCAGAGAATAAACAAAAAAACTTTTTATCATCTCTTCTTCTTCACTCTTGAGTGTGTTATTATTGTGTTCCCATCTTCATCAATTCTACAGTCGATGGCGATTCCTTCATAGCCGCTTGCAGTTGCGAATCCCACATCTTTCTATACTTCCCGTTCACGTCGGCGTACAACGTTTGGTGATTGCCGCTTTCAACAACTTCGCCTCCGCTCAATACTAAAATCTTATCAGAATCCATAATTGTCGATAATCTATGCGCGATGACTAAGTTCGTTCTACCTTGCGCCGCTACGCGAATGGCATCCATGATCTGATTTTCGGTGTGCGTGTCTAAACTCGACGTCGCCTCGTCGTACACCATAATCGGCGGGTCTTTCAAAAGCGCTCTCGCAATGGCCACACGTTGTTTTTCACCCCCGGATAATCGCAAGCCTCTCTCTCCGACTAACGTGTCGTACCCAGACGGTGTTTGGTTGACAAACTTCTCAAATTGCGCCGCCTTTGATGCTCTTTCCACCTCTTCTCGAGTCGCCACATCGCCTTGACCAAGTTTCCCAAATCCAATGTTGTATTCGATGGTGTCGTTGAACAAGACGCAATCTTGCGGCACGATGCCAATGTTCAATCGCACCGAGCGTTGCGTACATTTCGCCACATCTTGTCCATTGATTAGAATTCGACCGCCTTGTATGTCATATAGTCTATACAATAACTTAGCGATAGTAGACTTACCGGCTCCGGATTCGCCAACTAACGCCAACTTTTGCCCCGGCTCGACGACGAACGAAACGCCTTTCAAGATTTTCCGATCTTCCTTCGGATCGTACGAAAAGAACACGTTTTCGTATTCAATCTTTGCTTGCGAAGGATTCGCCAAGACTAAGTCTTTCGCGTCATCTGCGTCCGCAACCTCTTGATTTTCACCCATCAATCTAAACATCGCCTCTACGTCAACCATGCACTGCTTGATCATTCGATAGTACGTGCCTAAAAAGTTCAAAGGCACGTACAGTTGCAAGATGAATGTATTCACCAGAACAAAATCACCAATTGTCATCTTGCCATCGACGACTTGTTCCGCGGCTAATCCCATACTCGCCGTAATACCTACGGTTATAATCAGAGCCTGTCCTAAATTCAAACCGGCTAAAGATTGGGTCGTCTTCAGCGTCGCCTTTTGCGTCTGTTTCAGCGCTTCGTCGTACGTGTGCGCGATGTGCGGCTCCGCGCAGAATAGTTTAATAGTTTCAAAGTTCAACAACGAATCCGTCGCTTTCTGATTAAACCGATCGTCCGCTTCCGTTTGGTCCCGTCGGAACTTATTTCTCCACTCGGTAAACGGTACCGTAAAACCAATGTAAGCGAAAATCACGAAAAACGTTATGATCCCAAAATACCAATCGTATTGCACCAACAAAAAGCAACACACCATGGCAACCTCGATAAAAATCGGCGCGATTTGAAACGATATATACTTCAAAAGCAACGCGAAGGACTCCGAACCTCTGGCGCACCCTCGTATGACCGCCCCAGTTTTCCTCGTGATGTGAAACTTGAGCGACAAATCCATCACGTGCGTAAACACTCTCAATGAAATCTTCCTCGACGCGTGCGCGCTGACGTACGCGAAAGAGTTATCTTTCAACTCGCCAAAGAAGTTCGCGCCAAATCGTAACGCCCCGTACGCAACAATCGCCCACTCAATGTCCGACCTGTTCTCGCTCACTCGATCCACCGCTATTTTCAACGCAATCGGAGAAGTCACGTTGCACAGTTTACTCGCCAACAAGAAAAATATCGCGCACAAGAGCATGAACTTGATCCATATCTGCTCTTTCGGCCATAAATACGGAACCAAAGACCACAGTTCTTCCTTGTGTAACTTCCAAAACGATTGCTTTTGCTCCTTCTTGGCGAGTTTATCCATTTTTTTGTTCAGATTAGACTCCCGCTTGTTCTTTCCATTCATTTCGTCGGCGTCACCACTACTTTCTTTTCGTTGGACATTATCCAAAGCCGTCACACCGGCTGCTTTCACCGCAGGTAAAGGTGGTGGATTTTCCACGTCCTCGCCTGCTCCTGAAGTCTTACCACCATTTCCACCACCTTTCTTCGTAAAAGCAGACATTCTTCTTGGTATTCTTCCTCTTCTCTTATTCGTCTTTTATTATTTTCTTTTGTATTGGATTATATCTGTACGAGTAATAATAATGAGGAACACGAAGGGATGACCTTTTTCAGAAGAAGAATTTTTGTGTTTTCGCTCTCTTCTTCATATTATTTTTTGACGGCTGCTGCGCTTTGTGTGTTTGGAATCTTATTCAGTTTCTTCTCTGCGTCGTCCGTACGTACGTACCAGAGGCAGCACAGACTTCTATTACGTATTCGAGAAGTAGTATCAATTACCACCACGCACGATCGACGAGGAAATGGGGAGTAAGAAACGCGCAAACAAGGAGGAGGAGGAGGAGGAGGGAAATGTGATGAAGGAGAAAAAGACGAAAAAAAAGGTGTCCGACATTGACGACATATTTGGAAAAGTCGTGAAGAAGAAGAAGACGGAGAAGAAGAATGAAAGTAACGAGGAAGGCGATGGAGGCGCGAGGAATAACAGTAACAACAAGAAGAAGAAGAAAGAGAAGGAAGGATACGTGAAAATTCTGCTCCCCGGGCAGAAAAAACCGAAAGGGAAACGGTTAAACAGCAAAGGCGAGGAAGTGCCAGAGTTTACTCCCGTGGACAAACCGAGACGGATGGAAGACGGTTTGCCAGTTTATAAATCGTACGACGATTTCACGGACATGAAGCACGGACAGCAGAAAGTAGATAGCAAAGGCAGAGTTTTGGGGCCGAATGGGGAACCAGGAGGGAAGTGTCCGTTCGATTGTTGGTGCTGCTTTTAATTTCATCGCGCAATTTGTGTGTACCCGAATACGTACAATGAATGAAAGTCAAATAATCATATTCATTACACAAACACATTAACGCATTATCATCGGTTCTCTTTTAAAATGTTGGATTTACTCTTCTTTCTTTTGGTTCTCTTTCCAGACGACGTATAATGTGCTCGGGACAATCACCATCGCGCCTAAAATCGTATTCATAGAAATGGCTTCTTTAAACAACACCCATCCGACGCCCGCGGATAAAATCAACTCCGTATATCGAAAAGGCGCCAACGCGCTAGCGTCCACCATGGAAAAGGATTTTAACAAACAATACAAAAGCGCATTCGCACCAGCACCTAACGCGGCTAACGCGCCGTACTGCGTCATCGTCGGCGCGACCCAACCCATAAACGCGAAGGGCGAAAAGATCAACGTCGTGAACAACGCGGTGTAAAAAATCATCGCCCAAAACGATTCTCGCCCGACAAACACTTTATTCAAAACGTCCAAACTGGAAAACATAGTCGCTGCGGCTAGAATCAAAAGCCAAGACATGTTAAACGACCCAAGCCCGGCGGCGCCTCCAGTCGGTTTCAAAACCACGCACACGCCCAAAAATCCAACCACCGTCCCGATCCATCGATTCACGTCTACTTTCTCTTTCAACACAAACCTGGCCAAGACTAGGGTGAACAACGGGATGGTGAAATTCAACGTCGTCACCACGGCAATTGGTGCGACGGTGAGACCTTTCGCGTACAAAAATATTCCCATTGCCAACAAAGCGCTTCGCGCAAAGTGTAAAGGTAATCTATCCGTTTTGAACGAGTCTTTTCCAGAGATCAACATGACTGGCAACATCGTCAACGTCGCGAAGAAAAATCTCAAGAAGACAACTTGCGCCACCGATAAAGTTTGTCCCGCCGCTTTCATAATCACGTCGTTGGCGACGCCGATAATTTGATGCATGAAGAACCACGCGATGCCGATGGTGAACGTCCCAACTGGAGGAGCTGCTGCACCATCAGCGGCGGCAGAAGCAAACGTGACGACCACCGATTTCTTTTTCTTCGTCCTCTGCAACGCAGCATTAATACTGTTGATTTTCTCGTTTTGAGCGGTGCGCGTCGTGGCAGCATTGAAAACACCAGCTTTTGTCGTCCTCGTCGTCGTCGTCGTCGCAAAATTCGTTTTGGATAAAGAAGAAGCAAATGCTGACGGTGATGAATGTTGTCGTCGTCGTTGGCGTTGATGATGCCGCTTCTTCGCGTCCGTTCTCGAGAGGAGACGCGATGACGACGACGACGTCGCTAACGACGACGAAAGAGTAGACGTTGTGGTGAGCATGTGGATAACAGTGTTCTTCTCGCTATGTGTTGTGTGTGTGTGAAGTATTACTCTGTTTTGCTCTCGTTTTATTTTTGTCGTTGTGACGACGCTTTTGTGAGTGTCTGTTCCAATGCAAAAATTTACTACTCTGCACCTCTGACCTCTCTCTACTTAATCCACTAATAATAAGAACAACTCTAAACTATTTTCTACGCGTTCTCTCGCGAGAAGACAATTATATATACCTATAACGTCCAACGATTATCGTGAATCCACTTCGTCGCGACAAACTTCGTCCCGCTGATGACTGGGCACCCGCCGTGTAAACTACTTCGATCGAACGTGTTGTTCGGATGGACGCTCCAAAACAAAAGCGCGTCGCCTTTCCTCGGCTTGACTTTTAATCCAGCCTCGCAACTCGTGTAATCGATCCCGCGTAACCGATATAATCCGTTTTGACCTTCCAACGGGAACACGGTTTCACCTCCTTCGTCTGGGGTGGTCAAGTATAAAAGAAAACTAGCGACGCGTTGCGATCTTTGCGGACCGTATTGCGAAGGATCAAACATATCGTAATGCGAATCGTATTTTTGGCCGATTTCGTAGCGTAAAATGTTGTAAGCTTCCCCGTGCGTCGCTGGAATGTGCGTCGCGCGCGCCATCTTCTCTTCCACGCGTTTCAACGCCCCACTTTGTTCCATTTTTGATGTCAAAAACGTCCCGGAACTCGTCCGAATGTTCTTCGTGGTCTCCAACGTCTCGCCTCTTTTCAACGCCAAACCGGATTTGTGCAATCGACTCCTCGCCGCTTCCACGATCGCATCGCAATCCGCATCGCTGGCGAAATTTCGGTACATCACCGACCGAGGCGACGTCGAGAGGAGTTGAAATTTCAGCTCGGTCAAGTACTCGTCGCCAAGTGCGCCGACTTTGTCCAGCGCGTTCGAGTCTTCGCTGTTCAACTTTTCTTCTTCCATTTCTTCTTCTGTAACTCCACCTGCAAGATTTTTTACGCCTTTCTCTCCCAAATCATCATCTTTGTGAACACTGTCGTCGTCGTCGTCGATTTCAATGACTTGCGCGTTTCTGAGTGCCCCTGGACTCGGATCTTCTCCGTCTACATCTTTTTGCGTCGTCGGCAAAATCATCTTCGTCGATGATAAATCACCTAAATTTCCGCGCGTTACGAATCCAATCAGAAAACAAATCACCGCTAACAGCGAAGCTTTGGGAATCGAGAGCGATTTGCGGTACGTCGTGCCGTCGCCCATTTTAATGATGATTTAGTGATATAATACTCCCTCTCGAGCGCTTCTTTTTGTCCTTTTTCTCCTCCTCCTCCTCTTCCTCTCTTGTTGTTCTGCGCGTCAATAATTAACTTTTGGTGGTGTTTTTACGGGAAAGAACAGAAAGATTTTTTGTGAATTCAGCAGGAGGCGGAAGAATCTCTCACTATTATATTGTCGCTGTGTTTACTCTCTCGCATTATCATCGGTGAAAACATGATGAATGTGTCCTTGGTGTGCGATGCGAAAAGATGTTCTTCTTCGTTTTCTTCGAGATGCAGCAGCAGCATGAGCAGCAGCATGAGCAGCAAAGCTCAACACCAACAACAATTTCGTAGTCGTCATCATCGTCATCATCGTCCCCTAAAAATAATAAGAACAACAATATCAAACCAAATCGTCCCGTCTGGGAAACCGGATCAAAATGGCATCGTCCCGTGCTTAGGGCCAGGAATGTGCGAATGGCCGGACGCGTGGCAATATTTAGTGAAAACGAAGCGAATGCCAACCATCGACGCTCGGAAAGCGATGCAGATGCAAAAAAAAGGCGCCCTGATTGTGGACGTGAGATTTCAACCAGATTTCGAGCAGTGGTCGATCCCGGGGTCGATCAACGTCCCGTACATCGAGGGCGGTTTGTTAGCGAAACTTCGTCTGCCGGGATTTAAGAAGAAAAATATGAACTTTGTGAATGACATGCAACGAGTGGCGGAGTTGAAACAGGATATCATCTTGGTCGATATTTGGGGCGGGACGTTGCTGAGCGAACCGCCAAAGAACCGAGGGTTGACGGATAACACGAAAGGCGCCGGCTCGTTACCGGCTGCGTTTGAAATGTACCAAGTCGGATACACGAAGTTATACCACTTAGCGGGAGGGGTGAATCAATACTACGAGGACGCGTATAAATACCCGAACGAGTTACCGGAACCGGATTCAAAATGGCCCGGGGATTTGGAGTGGTTCGGATATAGGCAGTTCAACGGCAAAGATCGAGCGAAAGGACAAAGAGACGATTAATAATAACGTGAAGTTGTTGAAAGAAAGGCTTGTTGTGTTCACATCAAATTGTTGTTCTCGTAATAATATATGTGTATTGTGATCTCCTGGATCTCTTTAATTCATTTCATCATCAGACGAAAGTTTTTTTCTCATCTCTTTTACATACCTGTTTGTTGCTACACTGTCTCGTCCTTCTTCTTCTTCCAGTCTCTGAATTCAGTTCTTTTGACGAAACTTCCATTTCTGTCGTCATTTTTTATTTCGCGGATACAGACAGAGGAAGCACTCACTCATCACAACCACACGACGCCTATTATCTACTACAAAACATCAAAATGGAGAACAGCAACAGCAACGGAGGACAAATGAAACCGTCCATCAAGTCTGCGGACATGAAAGAGGTTTGTCATCAAAAGACAACGACGAATAAAAGTAGTTCGCGCGCGCGTCATCTCGTCGTTGCAAAATTTTCGAAAGTCAAACCAACAGACGCTTTTGCGAAGAAAAACGAATCGTCTCTTTTGATGAACAACTAATAACACTAATACTCTCTTCTCTCTTTCACTCGCTCATCGAAAACACGCGAAACAGGAAGTCATACAAGACGCGGTAGATTGCGCCAAAATTGTGCGTGAGACCTTCTTTTTTGTTTTCTCTTCCTCCGCGCGAACGTGGAAAGTCACATTTTGCCTTTGTCTGGGTCGTTAAAAATTTTGACTTTTTCAACGACCGACGACGCTTCGTCTTACTCTCTTTGACATTTTCCGTTTTCTGCAATATACCCACAACAACAACAACAACAACAACAACAACAACAGGCATTAGAGAGATACGAAATAGAAAAAGACATAGCCGCGTACATCAAGAAGGAGTTCGATAAGAAGTACCAGCCGACTTGGCACTGCGTGGTCGGGAGAAACTTTGGGTCCTACGTGACGCACGAAACCGGACACTTTATATATTTCTACATCGGGCACATTGCGATTTTATTGTTTAGGTCTGGATAACGGAGAGGAATGGCGGCAGGAAGGAAGAGAGAGAGAGAGTAGGAGTAGCAAAAGAGGAGGAGGATGTAGAGGAGGAATCATAACAACAAAAACAACAACATTAGCTAACGTAGGAATAGCGCTCTGAGATACACAACCAGAAAATTAAAGAACAAACTTTCGTCTGTTTTTTCTTGTCCCGTCCGTTTCCGTGCTGCGCACGTACTCAAACTCGCCGTGTTTTGAATCGAACGTTCCTTTTTGTACGCTCATTAGCTTCAACGTGAATCGAGGCCCTAATTCTTGCAACCTGGCGATGACAGAGGTTGGTCGATCGTCGTTCTCGTCCGCGATTTTTTTTTTCTGAGCCTTGGTCAATTTTTTCTTTCGCTCGAACGGTTTCTTCTCCTTTTTCTTACCGTCTTCATCTTCCCCGCTATCGTCGTCTGAATCATCATCATCATCATCATCATCATCATCATCGCTGCTGCTACCGCTACTACTACTGTCGTCGTCGTCATCGGAATCTTCGTCGCTACTACTCCCAGCTTTGAACTCGTCCGAGTCCGAATCGGAATCTTCGTCGCCGCTAAACTGCACGTCCTCTTCATCCCCGTCCTCTTCGTCTTCTCCAGACGGAAGCGCTAAGCTCGGTTTACTCTTCCTCTTACTACTCTTCTTTATTCTATTCTTGGAAAAGGACTCTTCGTCTACCTCGGCGGTGGATAAGTGCCCGCCGTGTCTTCTTCTCACCCCTTTCTTCTCCTCGAACACGTATCGATGGTGTCGAAAAAAAATGAAATCTCGTTGGTTGTGAAACGTCACCACGCGTCTTCCTTTAAACTCTGGTTTCTGAGGGAACAAACTCGCAAACATTCGTCCAATTCGGTGACCTAATCGAGTGCTAAAGTTATTCAACAACAACTCTGGGTAATGCGACGTCGCTCGGCCGTGATTTCGAATCTTTTTACTCAAAATTAAATTCGTCAGTTTATACATCACGCTCGGTCCTTCCGGCAAGTGCACGTGTAACAACCCGTTCACTCGCGCACCTTTACTAAACGTTTTATTCTCATTGAAAATGAGCAAATCCGTGAATCCTCTCGCGGTGGCGTGCTTCACCATCTCTTTAACGTGGTAGTTTCTTCTCGCGTAATAATACGCGTTCGGGACTACCGTAAATAGATTCTCCAAAAACTTAAACATCGCGCCGCTCGGTTTCCTACTCGTCGTTATTATAATCTTCGGGCTCGAGTTGAACGAAAAATACGACGCAAACTCGTCCTCTTTATCTTCGTTGTGAATCTCCTCCTCGTCTTCTCTCACGATGTGCGTCTCATCTATCACGCGTTGGTTTTCTATCGTTTTCGGGACTTGTCTCGGTGCCGGCGTCTCCCCGTTTTCCAACGCTCTCAGTTCTTCTTTTTGTCTCAGTTGACGTCGTTTTTTCTTCTCTACGCTTTGTTCGTGTAAGAGCTTCCCGTAGACTTCCGAGCGTCTTTGCTTGTTTTTTATTTGACTGGTGAGCTTGCCGATGGAGACGTTTTCACTCTTTGTTCTTCTTCTGTTTTTATGTTACGTGATTTATGATGATGTATGAGAGAGAAGATATAAATGAGATACTACTAAACAACGCGCGAGCGATGCTTCATCGAAACGAGAAAAACAATGGCGGCGAAAATCGAAAATTGGAAAAAGAGAAAGAAAGAATAAAAAAGAAAGAACGACGGACGCACCCGTCGTCGTTGTCGTCCCCAGGGGGATCTTTCCGTTTCCGTTTCAACGACGTGCTCTTCTTCGTTCGCGTGACCCCCATACTAATGTTCTCGTTCTTGTTGTTATTATTGTTGTGTTAGTATTGTTGTTCTGTATTATTATGTGGAGTGTTGTGTCTTCCATAACCAACAAAACAGACTGAAAAATGAAAAAACAGAAAAAAAAAGTTTTGCCGGCGAGATGTCTATTTTTAAACCATCATCATCATCACTCTACATAATACACAACGCACTTTGAGAAGAGAGAGTAAGAGATTAAGAGATGCAATCGAGGAAGAGTCTCTCTGTGGTATCTTCTTTATTATATTCAGGATATAGTGATAACAACACCAACGAGAAGAAGAAGAAAATGGCCGCCGGCACATCTTCTTTCAGGAAAACGGCACAAGCGACATCTCATCAACAACAACAACAAAAACAAAAACATCAGAAAAACGATATCTCCCGAACGCAACTGTTAAACGACGGGAACGTCATACCGACTTTAGGATTAGGGACGTGGAAATCGAATCCACCTGAGGAGTGCACTTTAGCCATCACTTCGGCGTTACGGAACGGGTTGACGCATTTGGATTGCGCGTCGGCGTATGCGAACGAACACGTGATTGGAAAGTGTTTGAGTAAAGTTTTTGGCGACGAAGATACGTCGCGAGAGGACGTGTTCATTACGAGTAAGTTATGGAACGATAGACGGAAACCAGATGACGTTCGAGAGGCGTTGGAACAAACATTAGAAGATTTACAGTTGGAGTACATCGATTTATACTTAATTCATTGGCCAGTGTGTTGGAAACGAGGAACGGTATTAGTGGACGATACGGAGACGTCCATCGAGGAGTGTTGGAAGACGATGGAACAGTTGAAGAGAGAAGGGAAGGTGAAATCGATTGGGGTGAGTAACTTTAATCAAGAACAGTTGACAAAGTTGATGAAACATTCAGAAATTAAACCAGCGGTGAATCAAATCGAGTCGCACCCGATGTTACCGAACGATGCGTTGATTCAGTTTTCAAAGAAGATGGGCGTGGCGGTGACGGCGTATTCTCCATTCGCGAGAGGAAGCGAGTTGTTTAAAAACGAAATTGTACGAAAAATAGCAGAAAGAAGACAAACGACGCCAAGTAAAGTGATTTTAAGATGGCATTTACAGAGAGGCGTGATTGTGATTCCGAAATCGGCGTCTGAAATTCGAGCGAAGGAAAACGCCGATTTTCAGGCTTTGGAAACGTTTTCGCTGACGGAGGAAGATATGGAGGAGTTACGCGCGCTCGATTGCGATTATAGCACGGCACCGGCGCCGTGGAGTCATTTCCCGCAAGTCGCCAGAAGAAATAAGATTTTAAGGCCGTTATTCAAAGTGTTGACGTACCCGTTTTTTAAGGTGTTTAGTATGGACGTGCAGATGATGGGAAGGAAAAAATTCATCACGTTTGGCGCGACTCGGCGCTGAATACGCTGATGAGTTTGGGATGCTACTGCTACGATGTGTCATTAAAATACTACTCATCCAAACGACGACTCAAACGGGCACACGTACGATTTTCTGGATTCGTTGTTTTCTTTGCTATGAACTACTGGGAAAGGATCGTCCGTCGTCCTCGCCCGTTTCACGTTTCCTCTCGGCGGTTTTCCGAGAGAGACCTCTCGGTGGTAGCGAATACCGCTTTCGTTCACGTTCGATAACGGCGACCTCGATGGTTTTTCACCGCCAGGCGTTCGTCGTCGCACTTTTCTCTTATTCGCATCGTTCTCGTCCGCGATGACGTCTGGCGACAGAGACATCTCCGGCGACAACGGGTCTTCTTTCTTCTTCGTTTTCTTCGTCTGTTTCGTCTCCTTTGAGCTCTTTTGAGTGGTGGAAACATCATCAACTTTGTTGTTCTCGTTGAAAATCTCCTCCAACAACCTCGTCGTTTTGCTCTCCTTCTCATATCTCTTTCCATTCGTACTCTCAATCTCTCTCCGTTTCAACAAATCCATCTCCACTTCTCGCACGCTCTCGTGTCTCCTCATCGTCCGTTGGAAACATCTCCTCACGTTCTCAATCTCCTCTTCGGTATCCTTCACGTGCACGAACCCACAGCTACTTCCTCCATCCTCCCCGTTTCCAAAAACGACCGAATCTAACCGGCTCACGAGTTTAGAAACGTCTGAAGATGAACAGCGGCTCAAATTGCGCAAGATTTGCGCGCGTTGTCGCCAAAACTGTTCCTCATTAGTTGTTGTTGTTGTAGTTGTTGATGACAATGATGATGTTCTCCTTGTTGATGACATTTTTAACAACACGCAACAACAACACACGACGATTCCATCATCTGAACACTTTTCGTTTTTTTCTTCTGATTCGGTTCCCCCCATGAAAAAACTTTAATTTTGGTCGAAAAAAAATCGTCAGTCCTCAGAAATTTTCAAGTTTGGACTCCTCTTTCGTCGTATTATAACAGAAGACAAAAACACAAATCATGGGATTAACGTCTCGGCGAGAGAAGATCGTTCTGTTCGGAGACTCTTTGACGCAACGCGCGATCGAACAAGGCGGATGGGGAGAGAGTTTGGTACGTCGTCGAGAGTTTATATTCATTTCCTTTTTCTTTTCGTTTATTATTACGCAAAGTTATGTGTTCTCTTTCTTTGCGTGTCTGTGTTGGTGTTTTTTATTCTTGAATTTGATCGCCGCGCGCCTTGAATTTTGTCGTGAAGAAGAAGTTTAAATATAAACTAACCAATATTTACTACTTCTCTGTTGTGTTGTGTTACAAAACACGTCGAACGCAAACAAACACCGTTTAACAGAACGACCACTTTACGAGAAGAGCGGACGTGTACGTGAGAGGATTCGGAGGGTACAACACTCGATGGGCGTTAAAAGTTATGGACGATATCTTTCCCGAGAAATTCGACCGACGATTGCGCAAACATCACCTAACGATAATCATGTTTGGGACGAACGATAGCGCAATCGAGGAAAAAACGAGCAAGTTTCAAACGAGCGCGTACGTGCCCTTAGAGGAATACGAGAAGAACATGGAGATTATTATTAATCGAGCGAAGAAGTGCTCGAAGCACGTGATTGTTATGGCCCCACCGGCGATGGATGAACAAGGACGGTTGAACTATCAAGTCGAAATGTACGGCGACAAGGCGTTCGCGAGGTTGGATAGGTCGAACGAAGAGCTACAAAAGTATGGGATGGCGTGTAAACGAGCGTGTAGAAAATGCGTGGTACCGGTTGAGGATTTGTTTGTCGCGTTTGAGCACGATACGAAAGGCTATTTTACGGATGGAATTCATTTCAACGCCCGAGGACAAGAACGCGTTTGGGAACGGTTGAAATATCGATTAACCATGGAAGGCATTCAGCCGGAGAAGATGCAGTTGGATTACCCCATGGGCATTGACTTGAGAGAGAAAGGGCCGGAGTGGATACAACTATTCGAGAAATCGAGAATGGAGAATTATAAGAACAGAAACGGGGTGATGAGTTTTGACGAAAGTCCGTATAATCTCGGAAGAGGAGGTGCGCCGAGTAGTTCGATTTCGCCACCATCGACATCGTCCGCTACGAATACCGATGGTGTACCAATGAGCAATGTTGATAACAGTGGTAAGGTTGGATTCGTTATGAATCATCTGAGTAAGATTGCGATTGGATTCTTCGCCGGTGCGATTGTCGGGAAAGCACTCTCGTCCTCACCCTCATCGACGGGCGAGAAAGTGCGCGTGAAAGAAGTCAAGGTTGAGGTTCCGGGAAAAGAGCGAATCAAAGTCGTGAAAGAAATCGTGAAAGTTCCGGGCCCAACGCGAGTGGTTACGAGATACGAAAAAGTACCGGGACCGGAGAAGATTGTGGAGAAAATCGTCGAGAAGAAAGTAAAAGTTCCCGGACCGGAGAAGATTGTGTACAAAGACCGCGTGGTTAAAGAAAAGGTTGAGGCTCCCGGGAAAGAAACTGTTAAAGTTGTTTATAAAGATAAGCCGGTGGAGAAGATTGTCTACAAGGAAAAGATTGTCAAAGAGAAGGTGGAAGTTCCGGGTAAAGAGAGAGTAATCACGAAAGAGGTCAAAGTGCCCGGTCCGGAAAAGATTGTATATAAAGACAAAATAGTCGAAAAAATCGTCTACAAAACCGATAACAGCAAGAAGAATAGTAGCAGCGGTGGTAGCGCAGCAGCGAAAGAGAAAGTTGTCTATAAAGAGAAGCCGGTGGAGAAAATCGTATATAAAGACAAAATCGTCGAAAAGAAAGTTCAGGTCCCCGGTCCGGAGAAGATTGTCTACAAAGACAAGCCGGTGGAGAAGATTGTCTACAAGGACAAAATCATCGAGAAGAAAGTGGAAGTACCGATCATCAAGGAGAAAATCGTCGAAAAAGTCATCTATAAGGAGAAGAGCGGCGGTGGTAACAGTAGCCGAGGAGGTCCGCGCCTTCCCGAAGGCGCTCCGAAAGTCACCATCAAAGTCGGCAACACGGTTGGTTTCTTCTACGATATTAATAAGAAGTAAACGTACGCAAATGAAGGAGAACGTTTTTCTTATTGACGATTATTACTTTTCGTCTTCGTTGTTATTTATATTAATATATCATCACCGTATTGTATTCCTATTATTTCACAAACATGTTTTGGTATTTTGGTGGTTGGGCTCAATTTGTCTGAAAAAAAGCAAAAAGAGAGAAAGGTCGCCTTCGTTGTTACCGACAGCCATGACAGCCGCTCATTAAAAAAAACAGCCACTCATCAAAACACAAAAAAGGCGTCCTCCGACGTCACACATTTTATTCAAAGCCGACCCCGCTCACTTCTTATTGTAGTATTGTATTTACAGTCGGGATCTGCTTGAGAACGGATAGATATTTAAAAGAGTATTCAATCGAGAGAGAGATTTGGTCGATCGAAGAAGAACGGACGAACGCGCGCGCGCGAAAAGAGTAAACGACGTGGCGACGTTTCGGGACACATTTTCGGGTGGTGATAAAAGAGAAAAGCGATAAAAAGGAATAAAAACAGAGGAGGACTTTAACATCGTATTCATCATGGGCAAAGGCGGTAAGGACGCCTCGGGTTCTTCCCCAATCACGAATGTGGATATGTCTCCCGCGAGCACCGCCACCACGTACACGGTTTCGCAGGTGAACGAGTGCGATCACATGACCGCGAAGGACTCCCCAAAACTGGTCATCTTCGGTGACGACGTGTACGACATTTCGAGTTGGATTTCAAAACATCCGGGAGGCGAAACCGTCCTGAAACAGTACTCCGGGAGAGACATTACGGACGCGTTCCGAGCGTATCACTCGGAAAGCGGAAAAGCGATGAAAACGTTGAAATCCATGCGCGTTGGCGCCGTTCAAAGAAAGATTTCGGAGGAAGCGCCCCAGCATTTACACGATTTTCGAGAGTTGGTGAAAACGGCGGAGAACGCAGAGTTCAAGACGGATTATAAGCACTATTACGCCATCGCCATTCGCTTGGTGTCTTTGTTAGCCGTGGCAATTCATTTGGTCGTGAATAAAGAGGATACGTTTTCTCACATGCTCGGAGCCGTATCGTTGGGAATGTTTTGGCAGCAAAGCATGTTCATCGGACACGACGCGGGGCACTGCGCGGTGACCCACAATAGGAAATTGGACACCGCCATCGGGTGGCTCATTGGGAACATGTGTAACGGTGTTGGCATTAGTTGGTGGTCGAGCACGCACAACGTCCATCATTGCGCCGTGAACTCTTTGGAGTGCGATCCGGATATTCAACACATGCCGATTTTGGCAGTCACGAGGAAGTATTTTGAATCCGTGTACTCGTTGTACCACAACCGACAGTTGAAATTTGATTGGTTAGCGAAGAAGTTTGTTAGCGTGCAGCATTACACGTTCTACCCGATCATGGCCGTAGCGAGAGTGAACTTATACGCGCAAACGTTGATTCACTGCGCGACGGTAAAAATGTCCAAGAAACAGCGCGTCATTGAATTCGCCACGCTCGGTTTTTACTTCGCGTGGTATTCGACGCTGGTGAGCATGTTACCGACGGCTGGTGAGAAATGGGCGTTCTTCTTCCTCTCGCACGCAATTGGTGGGATCATTCACGTTCAAATATGTTTGTCGCACTTTTCGAGAGATGTGTTCGATGGGATTCCAAAAAACAACGAATGGATTGAGATGCAACTCGCCGGGACGATGGACATTGAGTGCCCAAAATATTTGGATTGGTTCCATGGCGGTTTGCAATTTCAAGTCGAACACCATTTGTGTCCAAGACTACCGAGACATAAACTGAGAGATTTCCGAGAAGAAGTTATTAAACCGTATGCCAAGAAAAACGGTTTGAAGAATTTCCACTCTGTTGGGTTCTTCGAGGCGAACGTGCAAGTATGGAAGACGTTGAAGAAAGCCGCGAGTCAATCCGTGTTATCGCCGGCGTTCTCGACGGAAAATTACATTTAAAAAGAAAGTACAAACACTCGCTGTCACGCATGCGTGGAGAACTTTTTTTGTGTATTTGTTAGTAGAATTATTATTTGGTTCCTGTATAGTATAGACCTATGATGTGTGATCATATGTAAGCAGAAGGGAGAGAGAGAGAGAAAGAGAGAAGATGTGTTGATTAGTTTGTAGTTTACGAGTTGGAAAATTCATTTTTGTTCTAGAAGTCAATCGTTCTTATGAATTTAAACCTCCATATCGAACGCGACGTCGTCCATACTATCCTCGCTGGTGTCATTAATCACTTTTTCTTCCTCTATCGGTCTCGCATTCGCATCGATGATTTCATGCATCGAAGGTCTCTTGTACGAAGAAGAAGAAGAAGAAGAGGACACGGGAAAGGCACTTTCAGCTTTCTCCAACTTCTCCGGCTGCGCCATATCCTCCGCACTCTTCACCATCGCTTGCTTTGGCATTCTCGCCGCATATTTTAAATTCTTGGCCGCAATACCCGCGACAGATTGTTTCGTTTTACTTTTACTTCGTTTCTTTAACACGTCGACCATTAAACTCGCGTGTAAACCTTTTGTCGCGGCAATTGGCATGAGTTTTCCTTTCCCGGGATCTTGGCTCGAGTGTTTCGCCGCAATCGCTCGCGCTTCCGGAGTACGATGATATCGTCCATCCGCACCTAACTCCCACGCTAAGACACCATCCACGAGACAAGCATCGAGCATGTCTTGGATTTCGCACCTGATTCTCTCATCTTCGACTAACGTGACGACTTCGACGCGATGTAACAAATTTCTTCGCATCAAATCTGCGCTACCCATGTAAATCTTCGGATCCGCTTTCCCTGTCTGAAGCGCGTTTTCGAATCGAAAGCATCTGTGGTGTTCTAAGAATCGACCGATGATTGAGATCACGCGAATGTTTTCGGAAATGCCTGGGACGCCAGGGCGAACTCTACAAATGCCCCGAACGATCAAATTCACGCTCACGCCCGCCTGGCTCGCCCGATAAAACGCTTTACAAATCTCCGGGTCGTCTAAACCGTTCATTTTAGCCGTGATGGACGCTTTGTACCCTTTCTTTGCGGCGGTGATTTCGTTCTCGATTAAATCCACCATGCTAGATTGTAAGCTTTGCGGCGCAACCAGCAATCTGTTGAATTCTTTTTGGAAATGATGGCCCATTAAAAACTTGAACAAATTCACGGCGTCTTCGCCGTATTCTTCTTTGCACGTAAACATGCCGTAATCGGTATAAATACCCGCCGTGGACGGGTTATAGTTCCCAGTTCCTAAGTGAACGTACTTCACGAGCTTTTCTCCTTCTCTTCGTACGACTAAAGTTGCTTTACAGTGCGTTTTCACGCCTTTTACGCCGTACGCGACGTTACACCCGGCAGTTTCAAGTCGTTCCGCAAAACCCAAGTTTCGCTCTTCGTCGAATCGAGCTTTCAATTCAACCAACACGGCGACGTTTTTCCCGTTATCGCAAGCTTTAATCAAACTCGATATAATTGGCGAGTTCGATGAAGTTCTATACAACGTCGATTTAATGCTCAAAACATCCTTATCTCTTGCCGCGGCTTCGAAGAAAGCTTGCGTGGACGTCGCGAACGAATGGTACGGGTGGTGGACTAAAATGTCTCCTTTTTTAATCTCGTCGAAAATATTACGTTTGCTCATCTCTTCCGCCTCGGAAGCCGACGAGGAAGGGACGTCGATACCAACCAATCTCGGGTGCGTTCTCGGAGACCAGTAGTCAAAAACTAAGGCGTCGTCCATTTCAAAACTCACGTCGATGGAATCTAAAACGCCGAATCCCAACGGCGCGGCGTGCGGCACCGAAGTCACGTCGAACGATCTCAACTCAAGAGATTTCATCAAACGGTCTTTCACGTGTTCAGGCATCGTGTCTTGCACTTCCAACCGAACGAACGATGCAAAACGTCTCGTTCGAACTTCGTCAGACATCATCTCTAACAAATCTTCCGCCTCCTCCTCGTTTCTTTCGACGTCCGCGTTTCTACACACTCGAAACGCGTGACACGCGCGAATGTTACATCCTTGAAACAACGTGTCCATGTTCGCCTCTAAAATTTGCTCTAAAGGCAAAAAAAGTTTACCTTTAGTTTCGTCCATAAACTCGCCAACGTCGATCCATCTGTCCACCACGGATGGAACAGAAACCACCGCGAATTTCTCGTTTGAGTACGCGTCTTCCAACTCCACTGCCAACGCTATGGACAAACTCGGTAAAAACGGAAACGGGTGGCACGGATCGATCGCTCTCGGATCTAAAATCGGTTCCACATAGTCGTGGTACCATTCGCGAACTTTCTGAACCGTTTCCTTGTCCATATCGTCGTGCGATAAAATCCTGATGTTATAATCCGCTAAACTCGGCGCTATTTGTTCGATGTACAACTCCGCCTGAATATCCGACATTTTTTCTACTTCCGCGCTGACGTATTCGAGCGTTTTCCTCGGCGACCATATGTTCTTACCTCTTTTCTTGACTAAGTTCCCAACCCCGACAGATTCTTGCCTCTTTAACGCCCCAACTCGCTTGGCGAAAAACTCGTCCAGGTTTCTCCCGCTAATCGCTAAAAACCGAAGTCGTTCGAACGCCGGAATGTTCTCGTCCGCCGCGGCTGCCAGAACTCTCCAGTTAAACGCCAACCACGACATCTCCGGGTTAAATATCTTATCGTTCAGAGTAAAGGATTCAATGTCTTCGTCTTTAAACCGCTCCACGTCGGTTTCCGTGCCTTCCGGTATAAACGGTGGACACGTTTCCAATAAAACTTCCAGAGCGGCGTTTATTATGCTTTTGTATCCAGCAGTTTCTTGGTTATACTGCTCCAACTCGTCCGGAGATAAGCCGAGTTGTTCGATTTGCGTGTCTTTTTTTACCAACTTGGTTACCACTCCCGCTCCGTTTAGTTTCCCTCGTCGTTTTCCTCCGAGTTGATTATTATTGGTATCCCCGTTATTATTACTCGAAGAAGCGGCGCATATTTTAGATGATGATGATGATGATGTCCTTCGTTTTGAGAACAACGACGACGACGAGTGCACCACAAAATTCGGTCGTCGTTGTTTACGTGAGTCATCATCATCGTCATCTTCATCGCGGCGTAGTAACCGACGACGAAATTGTTGTCGGGGTCGTAAAACTCGTCGTTGTTGCTGGGAACAACACACAGAGGAAACAGAGGAGCCCGCTAAACCGATGATCATTCTCTCTTTTACTCTTTTACTCTTTTCTCTTCTTCTTCTTCTTAACGTTGTTGTTCTTTTTTGCGCGCGTTTCTCTTCTCTTTATTATTCCGTTCTGAGATGCGTTTTTCGTGTGCACAAAATATTCCTTTTTGGGGGGGTGGATTATGCATCCGAAATTTTTCTGCAGAGTCTCTTCCTTCTTCTCGCTTTTTTTCCTCTCTTCTTTTTTCCCCTCTTTTCATTTTTCAAAATCGGGAGCATTTTTTGTCAAATGGCAATGATGTGATTTTTTGTGCACAATCCTCCAATTGCACAAAAATTACTTGCGCACAAACAACAACAACAACAACAGAAAAGAATTGACTCCTTTTAGTAGTAAATTATATAGTAATACTTAAAAAGAATGCCGCCAAAGAAAGGAACGAAACGCAAAGCTGTTGCGGCGAGTAAAAAAGATGCGGATGCGGATGCGGATGCGGCGGCGGCGGACGTCGTCGTCGTCGACGACGACGACGACGGCGAGAAGGAAGAAATCGAGATTCCAAAAGTAACGGATGGAATTGACGGCGAGAAGAAAACCGAGGATGGTGGTGACGGTGGTGACGAACAAGAACAACATACAACAGAAGAAAAAGACGAAAAAGACCAGACGACAAAAACGACGACGGTAAAGAGGCAGAAGAAGAGCAAATCGCCGTCGTCGAAAGAGGAGAAAGCGGTGGACAACGACGAGAAAGATGGTGGTGAAGATAATAATTCTCCCAAAACGACGACGACTGCAACAAAGAAATTCTCAGAGGAAAAGAAGAAAGTTCGAACGCCGCCGCCGTTGGAGTATCCAACGCTCGAACAGGTTCGAGGATTCGTTCCAGCCGTCACGTGCGATCACTTTGAGGCGAAATTTCGCGACGTCGAGGATCCGCAATACGATCAGAACCAACTTGAAGTATTCAACGCTTTGATAAAGTTTCCGGTCAAATCGCAGTTGCAATTCATCGAGGAGAGCGACTCGTTGGCTGCGCTCAGGAAGACGTTGGCGAGTCACAACGCAAAAGTGTGGTTGCATACGAAGAGTATGGTTGCAGCGGAGAAAGAACTGGACAAGTTACCGGAAAAAGTAAGCCAGGCGTTGAAAGCTTTGTACGATTCCAATCACATGAAAGAAGATGCGCTTGATTTTCGCGTTTTATCTTTCTTAGCGCAAATGAAGGAAGAGAGCGCACTTTTAGCCATCGAGGATTTGTCCAATCAAAACTTAGATGTGATTAAGAACGTATCCGCGTATTTCAAAGGCGTTTGCAGAAGAAGGAACGACGAGAACAAAGATGGAGTTCAGTTTGGATCGATGGGCGGCGGCGCCGGAGGGACTCAAGAACAAGGCCACGCGTACAATCCAGCGTTGCAGGATGTTCAAAACGCGCTCATGCGCGGTGTCATTACGCCCATGGTAGGTACGGCTATGGAGCGATTGTTCACGTCTAATCCGGGCGTTCAATTTGACGCCGCAGCGTGGGAAGAATTCACGCAACTCAACGAGATGATGGCGATGAATTGCATCGACGAGACGTTCATCGAGTTACAGAACGCGAGAGGCGGCGTGCGTAACCCGAACGGCTTGTTCGTCTCAAAAATTCGAAAGTTTCTCGGACAAATGCGGAACAATTTCGGTGGTGGTCATGGTGGTGGGCACTACGGAGGAGGAGGTGGTGGTGGTGGTGGTGGAAATTTCGGTGGTCGAGGAGGAAGAGGGAACAATTTTAATAACTACAACAACAACAATAACTTCGGAGGAGGAAGAGGAGGTGGCGGCGGCTACGGCGGCCAAGGCGGTGGCGGCTACGGCGGCCAAGGCGTGGACGATCAAACGCTCAGAAGTACGCTCCCAGCGTACGCGAACAGAATAATCACTTGTATTGAGAAAGGCCGTTTCCAACGAAACGCCATCGACGAGCGCATGCTCTCCGCCTTGTCTCAAGTTCGCGACCCCTCGGCGATGGAAAAAATTGTCACGGAAATGGAAACCGCGAACGTGGACAACGTCCGAAACGTCGCCGGGTATTTCATGGGCATCATTAGAAAGAACAAAAATAGCGGTGGTGGTGGTTACGGAGGGCAGTTTCAATAAATACACATTTCTACTTTTGCTTTTACGTTCTCGTTTAAGAAGCACTTCTTCCTCGCTCTTTATGAGAGAGTATAAAAAACAAACCTTCCTCGTTGCTTTCATCAGAAATTTCTTCACTTGCAAAGAGAGAGAGAGAGAGAGAAAAGGGTAACGATGCGCCGAGCGTCTACCACCACCGCCTTGGCCGCCGCTCGAAGAGCTCTTTTGAGCGCATGGAAGTCATCGCGCGCGGGCAAAAATTCTTCTTCTCTCGGGGATACAAAACTCGTCCTCGCGTCGTGTTGCTTCTGTTCTTCTTTTTCTTCGAGTCCGTCGTCGTTTCAACAAACTCTTCCCGAGAAAGTCTTCGAAGATGCTTCTTCGTCTTCGTTCGGCGGTGGCAACCAAAAGAGAGCGACGGACGCGATACACAGAAGCGAGGAGAAGCCGTCCTCTTCGGCGACAGCTGGAGCAGTCAGTCAGCTGGATTTCGCGACGCTCGTGAAACACCCGGAAGGCGCGGAGTCGCCGATGAAATTCTACGAGCGGTTAGCCGAAGAAGGCGTGTTGCAACGAGACGAGAAACAGGTGAAAGCGCTTTACGTGCTGGATAAGTTTTATCACAAAGTCATGGGGAAAGACGATAGTAATAATGATAGTAATAGCAGCAGTAGTAGTAGTAGTAGTCGTGATAACAGCAGCAGTCGCGGTACTAGCAACGAGGAGAATAAATCGTGGTTTCAAAAGCTCTGGGATCGAACGAACAAGTCAGACGCCTCGACGCTGGCGGGTGAAACGAGCGCGGGCGGGGTGTATTTATACGGCGGACCTGGGTGCGGTAAAACGTTCGTTTCCGATTTGTTCATGGCAACGTTACCAAAATCTTTCTCGAAACGCGTGCATTTCCACGCCTTCATGATGGAAACGCACGGAGAGTTGCACAGGTTAGCCCAGATGAAAAAGAAAACGGATAATGTTTCGAACGAAGATACCGTGAAGTGGTTCGCGGATTCCTTGGCGGCAAAAGTAGACGTGTTGTGTTTAGATGAGTTTCAAGTGACCGATGTCGCCGATGCAATGATCATTAGACGATTACTCGATAGATTGTGGGAGAATAACGTGCGAGTGGTGTGCACTTCGAACCGAGCGCCGGACGAGTTGTATAAAAACGGATTGAATCGGAAACAGTTTTTACCATGTATTGAAGGCATAAAAAGTCGAATGCAAGTGCACGATATGGACTCAGTGTTCGATTACCGGATGATTGGATCAGTTAACGTGCACGGGGTTTGGAAAATGATCGGGGAAAGTGATAAAACCGACGAAGAGGCTAAACAAATCGCGCACGATTGGTTGGAAGTGAAGACGCAAAACCTCGCCGGCGAACGGACGTTGAGGGAATTAGAGGTGGCAATTTCTGGTAGAAGTCTACGGATTAAACAAGCTGGGGGTGGCGTTGCGCGAATAGAGTTCGACGAGCTGTGTGACGCGAATTTAGGACCGTCGGATTACGTCGCTTTGTGTTCAACCTTTCACGCCATTGGAATTGAAAACATACCGAAATTGTCTTTAGACCGAGTCGATTTGATGCGCAGGTTCATCACGTTCATCGACTGCGCATACGAGCACAAAGTGAAGCTGATAATCACGGCCTATGCGAAACACCCTGACGATTTACTCGTGATAGCCGACGCAAAATCGTTTGAATGCGACACTCGAGACGAGTTCTTTGCCTGGGATCGCGCGAAATCTCGTCTCAACGAAATGCAAACGGACGAGTACACGAAATCCAGTTGGAAGCCAAAAACCTCAAAATGGCTTTTAGAACAATCTTTTTCTCTTCGAGAGAAAATCAACGTCAACGTTCTGCGAGGATTATGGCAACGCTACGACAAAACCAAAAACGGAGTCTTGGACGAATCCGAATTGGCGTATTTACTCGCCGATTTGAACGAGCTCAAAGTCGGCCATCGAAACGTCTCCAAAGACCAACTGGACCATTCCTTGAGAGAACTCACCCGAAGGCGATGCGGAAGTCGAGGCGATGGATTTGTCACTTTCGACGATTTCGTAGAATACGGAAGGAAAGGCTTCGATAAGATCGAACTCCCGCCCGAGGATCTCGAAAAAATTCGGTGCGCGGAAGGCGACCTGATACCGTCGCTTTAAAAATAATAATTAAACATAGTGCACGAGTCGGTCGACTTCAAAAAGGTTTTAAAGAACTGGTCGACTTCAAAAAAAAGACCAACCAAATGCGTGTTGGGCAAATTTTAAAGACCACATAAGTATCACACTCCCCAACTTAATACTAAAATGTCTTCGTCTCAAACGCTCATAACGAAGAAGAAGACGAAGAGGAAAAAATTGGACGCTTTTACGGTGTTCACCTTTCTCGCCTTTTACTTCAAGTCCGATTTCGCGTTCTTCGTCGTCGCGTTTCTCATAAAGTACCTGCTTTTTTTCATCCCGAAAAGGAAAACGACATTTTTTAATCGAGGATGGGGAAACTTTGAACTGGTGAAACAAATGCGAGCGTCGGTGGTGAAATCAGTCTCCAGTGGACGCGGGTTTGTGAACGACGCGATGGTCGTCCAGTGGGACCCGTTCGGAGAAATCGTTCAAACCGAGGTGGACGGTTGGAACGTCGTGGAATGTGCAGATATCGATTCCACAGAGAATTCGACATTTTTGTCGAAGATTTTGCCAAAACACAAACGTGTGGGCTCAAGAAGAACATCCGAAAGAAAAGATGAAAAAAAAACAAAAACACAAACAACGAAAACACCCAAAAGTGGTGGACGAAAAAGGGAGAACTCTCTACAAGAAGAAGAAGAAGAAAAAAGAACAACGACGCACACCATCAACTGCGACACCGGGATTTTTAAAATCAAAGAAGTCGCTTCGCTGTGCAAGAAATCCAGAAACTTATCCGCTTTACAAAGTGGGGAGATACTGAGAGTGTGGAAATCGTCCTCGTCTCGGAGATTGGACGATAGGAAAGTGAAACGGGTCGCTATCGTGTTACCGTTTACGGGCGATACGACGTTCGCGTTTCGAAGACGCACGGCGGAGAATTTGCTGACGGCGCATTATAAAGAGAACGATGCGATGGAAGATGAAGCAATGGTCGTTTTAATTCCCGAGTTTCCGTTTTATGGGAAACGGAGAGTGGTTGGGCAACCCACTCATGTTATTAGCACCGTGAGCGAGTACATTTTAATGCACTTGATTGGATTGAGAGAGGCGTGTGGATTAATCGAATGGGCCAGAGATACCTACGGCGACGAAGTTTCCATCGCAATCGGTGGTTGCTCTATGGGCGGTTACATTGCAGCGAACGCAGGTATTCTTACCTCTCGCGGCTTTCATGGGGACGAGAATACGAACACGAAGAAGAAGGTAGGGAACAACGCGAACAAAAAGTTGGGCGTGGTGAGCGTGTGTTCGTGGCACAACTTTGAAAAATCATTCGCTCCAAACTCGTATTTGTATTTAAGATTAGATCGAGAGCAGCTATTGATTAAGGATAGTTACGTGGAAAACATGATCTCAGAGATCGTGTTATCCTCGGAAAGCGAAGCGTCGAGTTCTTCCGATGAACTTTCTGGCGAGAAAAGACAATCATCTCGACGCGTCTTTGGAGAATCAAACGTAACCTCGGCGCCGGAATCACCTCGCTCGATCAAGAGCAAGAGCACGTCGACGTCATCCAGTTTGTCCAAGGATGACAGCATATTCGAAAACCTAGACTGGAAAGCCGTTCTGAATCGAACGTTGCAACGATTAGTTGGCATCGAGCGTTTGATGAAAGCGAGCGGAGGCGCGGGAATTTTTGAGCACAAGTTGGACGCAATGGTGGCTCACTTCGCCAAAAGAGATAAATTAATCACGTCTGATTACGATGAAGTTGGTGCAATTATGAGCCGGTGTACCGCGTTAACGAAACTAGACGGTGTTGCTTTCACGTACGATTCCGGTGATCATTTGAAAAACGTGATCAACTCAAAAGCCGCCATCGTGCCCGCTTTCCTCGAGGCGTTCAAGCGCATGGAATCGTCGAGATGATATGTACTATGCGTGCATACATGTATATTTTTTCTGTATTTATTATTTTTTGCTCAATGACGATACGATTCAGCTCTACGTGAATATACGTCGGACCCTCGGGGTGTGAGGAGGGCGAGATCATGGTAGATGTATACATTTCTATTTTGTTGTGTTGTTAAAAAACTTTTCATGCCTATTTGTTGAGTACCTTGAGAAAATGCGCGTGACGAATGCTCGTCGCCCCTATATCTTCTCTCAACGCGGCCATCGCCGCTTCTCTCACTATTCCTCTTAAATCTGCGCCAGTTTTCCCCTCAGTTCGCTCGGAGACATCTTCGAGATTTACGTCTTCGGCTAAAGAAACCGCTCTGGCGTGGACGTGTAACGCCTCGAGGCGTTCCTCCGGTGTCTTTAACGCTCCAACTTCTAAAATTAAATCAAATCTACCCGGTCTCGTTAGTGCTGGGTCTAAAGCATCTAGTCGATTCGTCGTTGCTATGACTAGAACTGATGATGATGATGACGACGACGAAGGAGAATTGGTGCTCATATTACTAGTACTACTGTTAATACTGCTCAAGCCGTCCATTTCCGTGAGTAAGGCTGAGAGTACTCGAGCTGCTGAATCGTGAGAACCGGCACTAGAAGATCCTTCTCCTCCTCCTCGAGATCCGGACATGCCATCAATTTCATCTAGAATAAGCACCGCGGGTGAGGCTTTTCGAGCCTTTAAAAACGCGTCCGTGAGTATTTTTTCACCTTCGCCCAAGTACATCGAAAAAACATCTGCGGCAGAAAGCGAGAACACGGTTGCACCGGAAGCAGTGGCTGCCGCTCGCGCTAACGTCGTTTTCCCACCACCCGGTGGACCGTGTAATAAAATGCCTCTTGCTGGTTGAATGCCTAATCGTTCAAAACTGTTTTTCTTTTTCAAAGGCCATTCGATGGCGCGCACTAAGCGTTTCTTCACTTCGAACAATCCTCCGACATCGTCCCAGCTCGTTTTAGCGACATCAGCGACCGAAGCAACGTTTCGGATTACTGTCGCCCGAACTTTCGACGCCGCTTCGACAAAATCACTCGAACGCACTTTGACATCATTATTGTCGTTTTGGGTATTCAGTGCACACCGCTTCACCGCAACCATAGCAGCTTCTCGGCAGAGACTTTGTAAATCGGCACCCGAGTAGCCTTTCGAGTTTTTCGCGACCGTATCAATGTCGCGCTCAAAGTCGAAGTTGTTTTCAGTATCATCTATTGGCACGTTCCGCAAATGCACCTTCAAAATCAGTGATCTCTCGCTCGTATTCGGTAATGATGTTTCGATTTCCCGATCAAATCGTCCCGGTCTTCGCAACGCTGGATCGATGGTATTTGGGCGTGTTGTCGTCGCAACGACAACCGGGGACTGCCCCCATTGCTTTGTGCCATCCATGAGCGTTAAAAGTTGTGCAACTACCCTGTTTTGATGCTGTGAAGAATTCTTTGTTCGTCTCGGTGCAACTGCGTCTATATCATCCATCAGAATAATCGATCTTTTGTTCCCTCCCGCGCTACTGCCACAAAATTCTCTCGCTTTCTGAAAGATGTTCCGAACGTTTCTCTCCGCGTCGCCGGCGTATGCGCCATTATTGTATACATCACCTGCGCTCAGAGAAAATATCCGAACATCAATTCCTATTTCACTACATGCTTCCCTGCACGCGGCACGAACTGCCGACGTCTTACCAGTCCCGGGAGGACCGTGGATTAAAACGCCGCTTGGGAAAGACGCGCCGATCGAGGCTGCAATCCCCTCGTACTGTTTAGGCCACGCGATTGCCTCTCTCAGCGCACCGAGAAGTTCATCGCACGCCACGAGTTCGTCGTCCGCGCTCCACGAAGATGAAGTAGAAGAAGTAGACGCACCCCCTAAACGCTTGACGCTTGTTCCGTCGCCATCCACAAGATCGATAATCGTCCGGTGCGTTATTCGATAGCACTGCTCCTCGCTCGACGAAGACGGCTCACACTCTCGCACTCTCAAAACCAAACTCTCCTCCGTTTCTCCAAACATCAACGTGCACTTCCCCGAGACTACTCTGTGCGCCAACGCTCTTCTCACCTCTTCCGTTCGTCTCGTCGTACCGTCCTTCTTTGCTCTGCCATTCATAACTTCCACGCTTACGCGCGAGCAGTTCACCACCGCCGAAGGAGAAGCAGACATCATCGTTTGCACTTCAATCGTACACCGATCGTCCTCGCGCTTCTCGCTCCTCTTCTTCTGTCTCTGTCGCAACGCGTTTAACGTTTCCTTCGCGTCTGTGAAAAAATGTTCCTCTTTCGACGATTCGTCTTCTTTGGAGTGATTTTGCAGAAAGACGAAAACGCCGCCGTCCAAGACTGCTTCTTCATCCGCTTCGTCGTCGTCGTCGTCGTCGTCTATTCTTCTTCTCGCTAACCCGGATTGCTTCACGGGCGTGTCAAGCGCACCACCGTCTTGCCGCCATCCTTGTTCGCGTTTTGGATGTGCCATCGCGAGGAGCGATGTCCTCGAAGAGTTTTCAGCAACAATCGACACGCGAACGAATTCGCCGCATTGCGCGTGCAATCTGTGCAAGTCGGAGGCATTCAAAAAGATTCGAGTCGAAGCCGTCGAAGAGGGAGAAGAAGGAAGGAGTCGCAGGAAGGAGACGCCGCTGGAATGTGTGCGCTCTTCATCCGTATTCTCTTTTGTCGGGGACATTTTATAGTATCGTCGTCATATTATCACACGTAGCGGAGTTTTAGACAATAAAAATGAAGTTTTGAAGAAGCACAACTTGAATTAAAAACGATATAAATATACAAACGTCGTCGTGCGCGGATCATCATCAGCATCATCATCATCGAGAACTTCGAGTTTCGATTTCGCGTCTAAACTCCAAAGCGATTTCGTCGATTAACTCGTCGCTTTTTTGTCGAATAGCTTCTTTCTCGCGTTGGACTTCCAATCTCGATTGGAGCCTCTCTTCCTCTACTTTTCGCAACAATTCTTCTTTTTCCTTGGCGAAACTCGCTCGGGCGGAGGATAAAGCGTCGTTGACGTCTTTGTTCGATTGTAGTTTCATTTCGGAGACGGTTTGAAAGTTTTTACGCTCAAACTCTTTCGCCTTCGCTTCGGCGGCGTCGACTTTTAACTTCATGGCTGCTTCTCGTTGCTTGAAGTCTTCTTCGAGCGCAGCGAGTTTCGCGTCGAGCTCGAGTTTGTTCCGGGCCAACACTTCTTCCTCTCTCTTTTGCGCCGCGACTCCGTTGGTGTCTCGTTCTTTCGCGAGCGCCTCTTTCGACGCCTTCAAATCTTTCTCCAGTTGTTCCAATCGCTCGCTGTCTTCGTTTTCCAACGCGAGCTTCAACGCAATTTCCGCGTCTTTACGCGCTCTCTCAAACTCTTCTTGGCTTTCTTTCAGTTGTTGAGATAAAGCGTCGATTTTTTGCTTCACCTCCAGCGCCGTTTGCTTTTCCTTCTCGACAAAGTCCTTCTTCATCGCGTCTTCTTTGGCGATGTATTCTTTCTTGAAGAACGCGAACGAGTGCTTGGCAATTTCAGCATCCTTCTTAATCTCTTCAATCTTATTCTCGTAGAATTGCTTCACTTCCATGTTGTCCGAGTTGGCGTCTTTTTGCCCGGAGAAAGAAGGAAGAGACGGTGCCGATGCCGACTTGGCGGAGATAGTGCTATTTGCGACAGCGGAAGACGCCTTGTACATCTCGTTCTCCATGAGACGTTTAAAAGCGTTTCGCTCGGCTTTTGCATATTTCACCTGCGCGACGACGGCTTCAATCTTGGCGTCATTCTCTTTCATGAGTTGCGCAACCATTTCAATTTCTTCGTTTTCGAAAAACTTGCTCACTTTGTTCAACAGAACGTCGTTCTCGCGGCGAATAGTTTGCAGTTTCGAGTCAACGATGGCGGAAATCTTAGCATCGTCGAGATCCTTTTGTCTGCTCAAAAGACGTTTCGATTCTTTCTCTGCTTTTCTCTCGGCAGCTTTTTTGGCTTTGATTTCAGCAGCAATTCGTATCGCTTCTTTATCGGCCGCGAATTTTTCTTCATCTTTGAATCCCGTGTTGACGAGCGCGTTCGCGGTTGATCCAATGGCGCGCGCTGCTCCGCTAATTGCTCCGAAAGGTTTGAGATCGTATTGCTTCATAATAATGCGAGCTAAAAACGAAAATGTCACGAGGAAAAACACGTTTCGCAACGTGTAATCGATGGTGCCGTCGCCTCGGATGATGGCAAGAAATTGTCCCGGAGCTACATCATCGCCTGGTATCATGCTCGCCGCGCGTTTCTTAGCACGGGAAAGCTCTCCGATCGATTGATTAATCGATGCCACTTTTGCTTTCTTTTTTGCAGCTGCGGCTTTTTGTGCAGCTTTCTTCTCTTTCTTCGTCATGGGCATAGCCGGAGGTTGGGTCGAGCGCGAAATATGCGCCAACTTCTTCACCGACGACGTTGCCGCTTGGACCGGTTTTCTCACAACTGGCGGTGCATTTTGATAGCAAATGATACACGTTGCAACGGATAAGGCGATCGCTAAAAACTTTTCCTCGTTGTCCATGCGAGTCCACATGTTCGGAGGCCCGGGCAAATCAAATCTCGCGTCCACGCGCTTCCATGCTTTTTTAATCTGCGCAGTCTGCTCTCTGCTCACGGATTCAGCTATGATGCTAGAAGATGATTGCGTGACTGGTTTTGATTTATACGCGATACCAGAGGTAGAGACTATCGTGTTGTTCTCGCCGATTTTCTGACCCCACTCTTTCGATGTGACGTTTGGCGAGGACGAGGAGGAGGAGGAGGAGGAGGAGGTCGGAGGAACGACTAACACGTCCCAAACGGCGTCAACGGCGTATGCAAACGAAGCATAACCAGCCGAGGAGTAAAACGACGTCTTTCCAACTCGCCCGGAGTGGCCACCTCGCGTTTCTTCTCCGTGATTATCATGATCATTATCATGGTCGTGGTCGTGGTCGTGGTCGTCTTCCATTTCAACGTCTTCCTCTCCAACCCAGGAAAATCCAGCGTATCCAGGCGCGGAATAAAACGACGCCATGCCAGACATGCCTCCATTCTTACCTTGAATCGATAAGTTTGGTTTGCTTGCTTCGCCTCTTTTCGCTCTGAACTCCTCCGCGATGGCGTTCAACCGAGCGTACAAGTCGCCTTCTTCGTCCTTCTCCTCGCGCGTAACTTCCGTCAAAGACGACGCAGAAGCAGTCGATTTCAGGACTTCTTCTTGCTTTTTGCGGTGTTCGCGAATGATCGCGTCCAATCGCCCTTGCATATCGCCTTCCTTCTCTGGTTCGTTTTTGGCGACTGCCGCGGAAGGTCCTTTTTCCTCCTCCTCTCGTAACTTTTTCATCGCTTCCTCCGCGTACGCGTCGCAATACTCTTGCGATCTCTTCGCCGACGCTTGAATCGCCGCGTTTATCATCGTTTCCGTGATGTTTTCCTTCGTCGCCGATGATGACGAAAAACTCGTCGTCTTTTTTCTTTGCTCGCGAAAGGACATCGTGATTGCGTTTAAGCGCGCGTTTAAATCTTCTTCTGATGATGATGATTGAACAACAAAATCTCCCCCTTTTGCGGTTGCTTTTGAACTCTGCGCGTTTGCTCTTCCTACGCCTTTACCACCGCCATACGAAAAGCAATACACCGACGATCCGTCTTCGCATATGATCTCCGTGCACTCGTTTGGCCACTGTTGTCGATAATACATTTTCGTGGGTTCCTTCGATGTCTTTTCTGGTCCCAAAGAATACACGATGTTCGCGTTCTCCCCGACGTTTCGTCTCGAGTTCCTCGCGCGCACGGATTTTCTTTTATTATTCGTATTAGAATCATCATCATCATCGATATCGTTTTGTCGACGCGCCGGGTTCGCAAAATCAGCAGATCTCGCTCTTCTTCCTCCTCCTCGAGTCGTCGTCTGCGACGTACTACTCCTCATCATCGCCGGGGCTTTGCACGAGGAGGACGTCTCCATCATCATTTAGATATCAATTTTTTTGTTGTCTGAAGTGTGTGGTCTGAAGAAAACAGAGAGAGAGAGTGAGAGAGAGAAGAGCGAGAGAGTTATTAATACTGATTTTGAGAGGAGAAGAGTCTGTCGTTTTGTCTCATCAGGAAAGACAGAGAGGCTCACAAGAGGAGGAAGGGAACAAAAAAAGAGAATAAAATGACGAATATTGTGCAATTAAGCGCACAATTAACTCGACCACACACACACACACACACACAAAGGGTATAGTATTCATCACGAACACGCGACATACATACATACATAAGAAGAAGAAGAAGAAAACTTTGAAAAATATTTATTAAGAATGGGGATCATTAAAGCGCAATCGTTCGACGAACCGTCCGTTTTGAAGCAAATGCCTTCCGCGGAAGATCCAAAAGTGAACGCCAAAGTGGTTGACTTTGGGACGTGTCAATGCATGAAAATCGAAGTGACGAAAGGCGTGGATTGGAAAAGCTGCATGGGAATCCTCCCGGGCGCGCCGGCCACGTGCCAAACCAGACACGTGGGTATTTGCGTGAAAGGCGAATTGAACGTCGTCATGGACGATGGGACGAAGTTTGACATAAAAGAAGGCGACTCTTACTTGATTGAACCGGGACACATTTTCACGGAAACGAAATCGGACGTGGAAGCGTTTGAAATCGTCTCGAAAGTCGAAGGCGCCGCTTCGGCCGGAGGCGCGTCCACGTACATGATCGGCGACACTTCCGAAGAAGCGAAGGAAAACAACGCGTCGTTCGACGTGAAACGGTTCGACGACCCGAACGTCACGACCAAAGAGATGAAAAACGGGAAAGCGTGCGTGTGCTTTCTCGGTAACAAACAAGCGAAAGGCATGGTGTGTTACCTTCAGCCTGGATGGACCTGGGCCACTGGGGCGAAAGCGTTGTTACCGGAAGATAAACAACATCTCACCGCGTGTCCCGCCAGGCACGTCGGCTTTATTAAATCCGGTACGTTTGGAATGACCGACGTCGAAACCGGAACGGAAACCGTCGCCAAGGCGGGTATGTGCTACTTGTGCGAAGCAGGGCACGAAGCTCGCGTCATCGGTGACGAACCGGTGGAATTCATCGAGTTTGAAAGCGTCGGGCCTTTTTAATTTTGTATTATTTGTGTCTGTTGTCTTCTTCTCTGTATATAATAGTCGATGTTTGTGATATAAATTTGTATATAAAAGCTTGTCTCTGTCTCTCTTGTGTTTTTGTGAGATCTGGCCTCTCAGATATTTTTTTTTACGCGTACGAGTAGCTCGCGAGAAAGAAACAAAAAATTTCCTCCTAAAAAAAACGAGAACGACTTCTTCATAATAATTAAAGCGCAAACACAAAGAGCGGCGATCTTTTTATCGTTAAGAAGAAAACTACTTTACTGTCGCATTTATACACACATCCAAACGACGCGATGATGAATTCTTCTCGTCCTGTTTCTGTCCACAGTGGATTGTCCTCCTCCTCCTCGCAAAAAAGATCTTCTTCTTTGTCTTCTTCTTCCTCGACGATGACGAGTAGTGGAAAAAAGAAATCTGTGTTGGCGGCGATTAAAATTGGAAGACATCCAACTTCCCATCGCCGCGCTTCTCTGTTTTCATCAATCTCCCCGAAGGCTGGCATGACCATGTACGACAAAATTGTCCGCGATCACACGATTGCCACGGAAGATAACGGGACAAAGTTAGTGTTCATCGACAGACACATGGTGCACGAAGTCACGTCGCCGCAAGCGTTCGAGGCTTTGCGTTTAGCCGGGAGAAACGTGAGAAGACCGGACAACACGTTGGCGACGGTGGATCACAACGTCCCGACTTCGGACCGATCGAAGTTTGAAAGCGTGGAAACGTTCATCACGGAGATGGAATCGAGAGTGCAAGTGGTGCAGATGGAGGAGAACGTGAAGGACTTTGGCATCACGTATTTCGGGATGGAAGACAAGAGACAAGGAATCGTGCACATCATCGGGCCGGAACAAGGCTTTACGTTGCCGGGGACCACAGTCGTGTGCGGGGATTCCCACACGGCCACGCACGGTGCGTTTGGTGCGTTAGCGTTTGGTATCGGGACGAGTGAAGTCGAACACGTGTTGGCCACGCAAACGTTGTTGCAAAAGCCGAGCATGAATATGAACGTGAGAATCGACGGCAAGTTGATGGATGGCGTCACCTCCAAAGATTTGATCTTGCACGTGATTGGAAAGATTGGTACCGCCGGGGGTAACGGGTCTGTCATCGAGTTTTCTGGCGAAGCCATTCGTGAGTTGTCCATGGAAGCGAGAATGAGTATTTGCAACATGGCGATTGAAGCTGGCGCGAGAGCCGGAATGATCGCGCCGGATGAGATCACCTACGAATACTTGAAAGGCAGACCGATGGCGCCGAGTGGTGAGACTTGGGAGAAGGCGGTGGCGTACTGGAAAACGTTAGGTACCGATGCGGATGCCAAGTTTGATAAGGTTGTGGTTATTGACGCGAAGGATATTGAACCGACCGTCACGTGGGGAACGTCGCCGCAAGATACCGTCGGCATTTCCGGCGTCGTGCCAAACCCGGACGATTTTGACGAATCCAGGGCGAACGCGATGCGAAGATCGTTGGAATACATGGGTTTGACTCCAGGGACAAAAATGAAGGACGTTGCGGTTGACAAGGTGTTCGTCGGATCGTGCACGAACGGGAGAATTGAAGACCTCAGAGCCGTGGCCGCCGTGGCCAAAGGCAAGAAAGTTGCCAGTTCCGTGTACGCCATGGTGGTCCCGGGTTCGGGTATCGTCAAAGACCAAGCCGAAGCAGAGGGTTTGCACACCGTCCTGATTGAAGCCGGTTTTGATTGGAGAGAACCGGGGTGCTCCATGTGCCTCGCCATGAACCCGGATAAGTTGTTGCCGGGTGAACGATGCGCTTCGACTTCAAACAGAAACTTTGAAGGTCGTCAAGGGAACGGCGGCCGAACGCACTTGGTGTCGCCAGCCATGGCTGCTGCCGCGGCCATTACTGGTAAGTTGTGCGATGTCAGAGAAATCGGTTCTGGTGCCGGTTTGACTGGCGACGACGTCCCGAAGAAAGTCGACAAGGACTTTTTGACAAACCAATCCATCGTGCCGCCGCGACCGAGAGTGGACCAAGCGAAATCTGGCAGCGGTAGTAGTGGTATGCCGACGTTTACGACGCTCAAAGGTAAAGCCGCTGCGATGGACTTGCAAAACATCGACACGGACATGATTATCCCGAAGCAGTTTTTGAAAACCATCAAACGAACCGGATTGGGCGTTGGCGCGTTTTACGAAATGCGATTTAACGCCGACGGCTCGGAAAAACCGGACTTCGTCTTGAACAAACCAGAATGGAAAGGAACCTCGATCTTAGTTGCCGGCGATAACTTTGGTTGCGGCAGTTCCCGAGAGCACGCGCCGTGGGCCATCAACGATTTGGGAATCAGGTGCATTATCTCCACCTCCTTCGCGGACATCTTTTTCAACAACTGCTTCAAGAACTCCATGTTGCCGATTGTTTTGGACGAACCGACGGTGAGAACGTTGATGCAAGACGCCAACGAGATGAAAGAGCTAGAAGTCGATCTCGCGGCGCAAACCATCACGAGAGCGGATGGTTCTAAGATTTCCTTTCAAGTTGACGAGTTCCGCAAGCACTGCTTGTTGAATGGCTTGGACGACGTTGGATTGACGATGTTGAAGAACGACCAAATCGACAAGTTTGAAATCGAACGATCGCAGAAGTACCCGTGGCTGGACGGTGCGAGGGAAATGGCTGCGCGTTAAAAAGCGATTGTTATATTAATACGCTAACACTCTCTATATATTGCTATCATCTTTAATTCATACCTATAACTTTTTGCAAAAGCGACTAAATATTGTACACACGTATTTACTAAAGGATGCAAGAAGGCGAGCTTCATCCCCGTCTTCGTACTTTGTCGCCCACGGCACGTCTCGCACTTTGATTTCGTCTGCCTTATTATTATTATTTATCGCAAACTCTATTTCCTCCGTGACGATTTCGTTTCGAACGTCGTCGTCGGAGCATTTGAGGAGCACATGCGCCAACACCGTTTTACGATGGTGCCATAGCGTTTCCCGTCCGCGAAACGCCGCAATCTTTTCGCGCACGAAACGGAATTCGTTAACGATCACTTCATCGAAGAATCTCTTCTTCACTGCATCGTAGTGAAGTAGTCGATCGTAAACTGAGCGAATTACTGCGCGTCGAAAATGCCACGCGCTCGGATCGGAGGAAGAAATGTTTGTTTTTGATTCTCGCAAGACGCTCTTCGCCCGTTCCAAGAGCTCATCCGGTTCGTTCACGTTTTGCTTCACATGGACGAGCTCAAAGACGAACAACTTGTGCGACCACGCGGCGTAATTGCTCAGCTTCCGTCGACACGTTTGTTCGCACGCGAGAGTTTCTCGTTCGTATACATTATTTAATAACAATAATGATAACATCGTCGTATCCCTTCGCGCGTTTCTTGGTATTAGGTGATTCCTTCTCTCCGCGCCGCCGCCGTGAAAACAACACGTCATAATCACCCACCTTCTGTGCGCAAACGCCGCCGTGGACTTTGGAAACTTTGTTTGTACGAACGTGGCAAACATCATTTCTCGTTCCATCTCTTTCATCCTATTCTTCTCTTGATCATCACTCGTCGTGTCACCGTCCTTTTCCAACGCTTCCAAGACTCTTCTTTTTCTCACGTTCCAACCGGATAAACTGTCGCCAGTGAGCACGCATAAAAGTACTTTCAAATCATCATCCAAGAAGGCATCATCGTCATTCTTTTCGTCCTTTTTCCTCCTCAACTGAGAATACACGTAGTTTAATACGGGCACTATAACGTGCGCGTTAATCGCCAGTTTATGTTCTCGGACGCAAAACGAGCGATAAAACAACTTTAACCGCTTTCGGTCGTTTTCGTCTTCTTCATCGTCGGCAAACTTTTCCCCTAACAACTCTCTCAAATGCTTCCACGGAGGCACAAACGCCAGCTCGTTTAAAGAGAAATCCGAGGAGATGATTCTGAGTAACTCTGACGCGAGTTCTTTGCCATCAAAATCATTCGTGTCGTCGTCTTTTCCTCCTACTCCTTCTTCTTCTTCTTTGAATTCTTCTTCTTCGCCTTGTTGTTGTCCCATCATCTTACCATCACATCAAATTTCTCTTCTTCTTCCGAAGAATTTTTCTCAAGCAAACGAATTTAAAATTATTTGCGTTTTTGTCAAATTGCAAGACAGAAGAAAATATCTATCACTTTTTCTCATCATCACACAGTTCCTTTTGACGACCAAAAAATTCTCTTCTCGATCTCTCATCTCATTTCGCCAGAATTGTATTCGCGTTCTCTCTCTGACTACACTCATCACAAAAGAGAGCACACAAATAGTAATTAATCATCAAGGATGATGACGACTTACACGAGATCATCCTCTCTCTCGTTCCTCATTTTCGCCCTTTTCACCTTTACCTTTTCCCCGAGCTCTTTCAAAGGAGTGAACGCTTCCGCGTTCCTCGCGACGGACAAAAATTTCGACTCCGCGGTTTTAGGATCGAACAAGAACGTCTTCGTGAAATTTCTCGCGCCTTGGTGAGGCCACTGTAAGAGCATGAAACCCGCGTGGGACAAGCTCGGCAGTAAATACAAAGATCACGCGTCGGTGATGATCGTGGACGTGGATTGCACCGCGGATGGCGCGCAAACGTGTCAGAAAATGGGCGTGCAAGGGTACCCGACGATTAAATACTTCCTCGCAGGGGACAAGAAAGGGAAGGATTATCAACAAGGGAGAGATTTCGACGCAATGCTCGCGTTTACGAAGAAAACCTTAGACGTGGAGAAGTGCGACGTGAAGACGAAGAAAGCGTGCAAACCGAACGAAATCGCGTTGATTGAGAAATTCGACGGGAAGACTTCCGCGGACATCGCGGAAGAGTTGAAGAAACGATCGGAGGAGTTGAAGACGATAAAGTCAGACATGAAGGCGGCGAAGCTGGAACACAACACCAAGGTCGCGACGTGGAAGAAAAGAGAGGCGGCATTGAATAAAGGGGAGGCTATTTTGAAGCAGTTGGAGCAGTTGAGGAAGAAAGACGAGTTGTAATCGTCGCTCTTTCTTATAAAGGCAAAGTTTCCGAACAATGATGTTCAACATAAATAGTGTGTTCTTAAAATCTTCTGCGACGAGAGGAGGCGGAACCAACCAATTTTTTTCTTAACGATATTAAAACAAAGAGAGAGATAGAAATCCAGTAGATGCAAATTAGTGATATCATATTCCAAGAAAGTCACACTGCGTGATTGTGGATTGATTGAAGCGTGTCGAAAGAGATTTTATCCGGGGGTGGTTTTAATTGGGAAAAAAATGTTGGGGGTGACGCGTAACGAGGAGAGGAGGAACAAGAAATAATAAGGAAGCACTTAGCGTGCCAATTCATTCAATTCAAGATTCAAGATAATATTTGTGATTATTTTTAAAAGCCAAACTCTTCTATGATGTTTTGTTGTTGTTTTTGTTTCTTCGCAGTACTGTAGCAGTTGTGTGTTGATCGTTCATCGTTTTATCTCTAAAGCTCGTCCTCGTCGTCGTCGCTCGCTTCGGTGATGTCGTAGATTTTTCGCACAATCTTTTGACCGTTGGCGAGGCACAAGCCGTGTCTATCCGCGGTGACTAAAATCGTATCGTCTTCGTTGAATTTGCCCTTCAAGATTTCCGTGGACAAGTTCTGTAACAATTGTTTTTGAATGGCACGTTTGACCGGACGAGCGCCGTATTGCGGATCGTAGCCTTCTCTCGCCAAATATTCAACCGCGGATTTGTCGTATTCAATCGCCATGCGTTGGCCATCGACTCTGTTGGACAAGTTCTTGAGTTGTAATTGGACAATCTCTTCGATTTGCGAATGGTTGAGTGATTCAAAGCAAATAAACTCGTCGATTCTGTTGATAAATTCTGGTCTGAAGTGCGATCGGACGTGTTGCATGACGGCGTCTTTCACGTTACCTCTTCCTCTTCTTTTGTTTTGGTAGTTCATTTCGTCCGAACCCAAGTTCGAAGTCATGATAATCAAGCAGTTTCTAAACGAAACGTTTCTACCTTGAGTATCCGTCACGTGGCCTTCATCCAACAACTGCAACAAGACGTTAAAGACATCGACGTGCGCTTTTTCAATCTCATCGAACAAGACGACCGAGTACGGCTTTTGTCGAACCGCGTCGGTGAGCATGCCCCCTTCGTCGTAGCCGATGTAGCCTGGCGGTGCGCCAATCAATCTAGCCACGGAGTGTTTTTCCATGTACTCGGACATGTCCAAACGCACCAACGCTTGGTCCGAGTTGAAGAGATACGATGCTAAAGCCTTTGCCAATTCTGTCTTTCCGACGCCAGTCGGACCGAGGAACATGAACGAGGCGACCGGCCCATTCGGATCGGCGAGATCCGCGCGCGAGCGTTGCACGGCTTCGGCGACGCATGTGACCGCTTCTTCTTGACCAATGACTCTTTCGTGAAGTTCCGATTCCAATTGCAACAATTTCTGTTTCTCCGAAGAGACCAATTTCGCCACCGGTACGCCGGTCCATCTGGACACGACTGTCGCGACGTCTGCATCCGTCACCTCTTCTCTCAACATCACCCCACCACCTTGTAAGGACAACACTTCGCCTTCCGCTTTCTTCACCTCGTCTTCCACGCGCTCTTTTTCCGCTTCCAATTTGGCGAGGTCGCTCTTGCAATTCGCGAGTTGAGCTTTGTACTCGTCTGGCGCGTCCGCGGCCGAGGCCAACTGTACTTTGGCGTTGGCGTTTTGAATCTTTCTCACCGTGTACGCCAACTGCGCTTGCGCTTGTCTGTACGCGTTCATGCACGTCATTTCACTCGTAACTTTCTTTTGCAGCTCCTTTCGTTTCTTCTTCTCGTCGTGCAATTGCGCGGCGAGCTTTTGCAATTCCGCCGCGGCGATGTTGTTTTGACCAGCCTTTGCGTTTTCGCTTCTTTGCTTCAACAACAACTGATTGCGTTCTTTTTGCAACTGCTTTATTTTTCGGTCGCACACGTCTAACGCTTCCGGTTTAGACGATTTGTTCATTCTAACCGCCGCGGCGGCTTCATCGAGCAAATCGATCGCCTTATCTGGTAACTGACGTCCGCTGACGTACCTGGCCGATAACTGCGCCGCCGATAACAACGCGCCTTCCGAGATGGCGATGTTGTGGTGCTGTTCGTATCTCGGTCTCAACCCGCGCAAAATAGAAACGGTGAAATCAACGTCCGGTTCTTCCACTGGAATTTGCTGAAATCGACGTTCCAAAGCCGCGTCAGTTTCGATGGATTTCTTAAACTTATCCACCGACGTGCACCCGATGCACCTCAACAAACCTCTCCCCAACGCCGGTTTCAAAATAGCCGACCCGTTGTTCCCATTCGGCGGCGGCGGAATCAAGTTGTGAATATCGTCGATGAATACAATCACTGGCTGATTCTCGGCTTCGTCGACAACTTCTTGCACGACCATAGACAATCTCTCTTCAAACTCCCCCGGCATTTGACAGCCGGCGCCAACCGCGCCTAAATCCAACTCCAACAACTTTGCGTTTCTCAGCGACAAAGGAACGTCACCAGTCGCGATTCTCTGCGCCAAACCTTCCACAATAGCCGTCTTACCAACACCAGATTGGCCCAACAAAATCGGGTTATTCTTCGTTCGTCTGGACAAGACGTGAATAGCTCTTCTCAACTCGTCGTCTCTCCCGACCAACGGGTCCAACAACCCTTTCTTCGCTTCGTCCGTCACGTCCGTACAAAATCGTTCAATCGCGGATAACTCTTCCTCTTGCCCAGGCATCCCACCACCTTGCATTTGTTGCTGTTGTTGCTGCATCTGTTGCATCATCAGTTGCTGTTGGTTCTCCGCATCGCCGCCATCGGAGGCGTCCCCGTTGCTTTCTTTCTTACTCGCCGCGTTGTTCGTGCTGCCAGATAAGACGCCTGGTCCAGAGGTGGCCACCGCAGCGCCCTATTAAGTTTTTTTTTATTGTAAAAGGAGAGAAATACGGTCGGTCAGTAAATAAGAATACAAACGCATGCATTATGAACAGAGCGTACGCGTCGACTTCTCGCGTTTTGTGAGAACGAACGAGAGAGAGTCACATCAAAACCAGAAAAAAGAAGCCTCTCCGATGAAGATGAAACGATGAAATGATGACGGCGGCGAGAGAGAATTTGGACCCAAAAATCCAATCGCGCTTTTCAGGTTTATCCACTCTCCATCTTCCTCTCTCTCGCGCGACAACACGCGTCGTCCATCTCGCGCAATATCAACACTCGCAAAAGATAAGACGCGTTGTTTTTCTCTCACACGCGAGCAGAGGCATCGTCATCACCATCATCATCATCATCAAAGAGATGGTGATGATGATGATGATGATGATAAAAGAAGACCATCGAAAGACGACGGCTGCGACGAAAAGAAGAAGAAGAAAACGCACCATGAAAATATTCGCGATTTGATTCCGAACTTCCCGGTTGTAATAAATCAACGCCACCGCGCTCGCGCCGCACGCGATTAACGTGGCCATCTTTGATTTGTCGTCTCTCAGGAGCGACGCGATGAGATTATTATTCGTCATTATTGTTCTGTGTATTACTTATTATTATAAAGTAGTAGTAGTAGTACTAATGTGACGATTTTGGATTCGATTGCTTTTTTTCCCTCTCGTTGTTGTTTTGGTCTGTCTGTCTGTCTGTCAATTTTTCATCTCTTTTTTCTCTCGAGCAAAAAGCTTCTTCCTCATATTTTTTCATTCATCATCGCAGAAAAAAAAGAAGAAAAAAAAAAGCAAAAAATTGCAGATGAAGTCTAAACGAGTCTTTGGGTATAGCAGCCAAGAATACGAGGAGGAGGATTTAGCGTACGACACTCCGGAGAGAAAGAAGAAACAAAAGGGAGGAGGAAGGAGCAATAGCAAAGCGGTGAATAATAACGGTACGTTTTTTTGTTTTTACGAGTTTGATTTAAAAATTGAATTTTTATGCGCAGATGATACGACAACGACTTCTAAGAATGAGAATAAAGACGATGGAAGACTTTTAGTGGTGGACGATGATAACTTACCGGACGAGCCGTACTTACCCATGTCGCAAGTGCGAGAGGACGAGGAGAACAACATCAACATTTCTGGTGAAATACCAATGTCGCAAATGCGACAGAACCCGAACATTTTACGCGCGAGTGAACCCCTCATCGTGCAAGATTATTACACGAAATCACGGGAAAGGAATAAAGGGAAAGTCGTGAACGATCCGGTGCATAATCACATGTATTTTAGCGGGAAGTTGTGCGACGTGATCGATACGCCGCAAATGCAAAGGTTGAGGGAGTTGAAGCAGTTAGGGACGGCGTATTACGTTTTTCCGGGAGCTTCGCATAATAGGTTTGAACACTCGTTGGGGACGTCGCACTTGGCGAGCAACGTGTACGAGACTTTGACGAGGTCGACGCGATCGTTGAAATGGGACGCGGAGGATAAGTTATGCGTTCAATTAGCCGGTTTATGTCACGATTTAGGCCATGGGCCGTATTCGCACGTGTTCGATAACGAGTTTTTACCGCTGAGATTAGGCAAAGCCGAGGCAAAGAAGTGGAGTCACGAGGACATGTCGTGTGATATGTTCGAGTGGCTGGTCGAGGACAACGGCGTCGACTTATCGCCTAGAATAGTCCAAAAAGTGAAAGATTTAATCAGTTCGAACGATTCTGGGTATAAACAGAATAAGTTTTTGTTCGACATCGTGGCGAATAAAAGAAACAGCGTGGACGTGGATAAGTTTGAGTATTTGATGCGAGACTCGAAAAACACCGGCATATCCGCTTCGGTGGACATGAACCGGTTGATTTCGTTCATGAAAGTCATCGACGACGAGATTTGTTTCAAAGCGAGCGAGGTATACAACGTGTACAGATTGTTTGATATGCGCGCAAATATGCACCACGTGGTGTACACGCATAAAAAAGCGAAGGCGGTGGAGTATATGATTGTAGACGCCATGGTCGAAGCAGACGTTGGATGGAACAGTCGAATATCGCACGCCATTCGAGACCCGAAAGAGTTTATTAAACTGGACGATACGATCGTGAAACAAATCGAATTTTCGAACGAACCAGAGTTACAAAAAGCGCGCGATATAATTAAACGATTACGAAAACGAGATTTGTACGTTTTTGTCAACGAATACACGGTCCCGGAGGAGTATTTGAGCGATTTCAAAGACGTCACGGAGGAAGATATCTCCACTTCGTACGAATCCAATAGCACTAGCAACACCATACCGGGCGGCTTGAAACCGGAAATGATCATCGTTCACAACGTCAAAATCGATTACTCCATGAAAGACAAAGATCCAGTCTCGAGAGTGAAATTCTTCCAAGAATTAACCGACGAAGAATCCTTCCACATCGACCGATCGAAAGTCTCCTCCTTGTTGCCGACCAACTTTTTAGAACGCAAAGTCAGAGTGTACTCGAGAATTCGCGACCACGACGTGGAAGAAGCCATCGCGAAAGCTTTTTCCAATTTCCAGAGGAAAATGTACGGCGGGTGTGAAATCCAAGCGACGCCGTCGAGATCTCGGAAGAAGCGAGGCCATTCGCTCGGTCACGAAAGCCAGAGAGAACGAGGTACCGCGACGACGCCAAACGGAACCCAGCGTTCGGCGCACACGGATGTATAATAAAAAAAGAACACAACAATACCACATAGCTACTATTGCCGCTGCTTTGACTAGTAATAATAAACAACACTTTGAAATACACATCGATTGCACGACTTCGCGTTCATTTGATTTGACTCGTCTTTTGGTCGTTGAAAAAATTTGCCTTTGTTTTGATGATGTGACTTTTTGCTTCAGAATTATATCGCGAGGAACGACCCCTCGCACGTTGAATTAACTCTCTCTCTCTCGGTCCTAAGAACAGCTATTGATTATTAGTCACACGACGCGCGAGAGAGCACGACAAAGCCAGCATCAACGTCATAAATCGATATAAACATGGTCGGGGCTGCCTCGGAAGGTGCACTTTCCAGCGACGATGTCGTCGCCGCGGTCACTCCAACGTCCGTTTTCGTCTTGACGCTTCTGATGGCATCCATGACTGGTCTCGGCTCTGTTCCATTCTTTTTACTCCCGAAAGGGGAGAAACTCTCCCCGTTGTACGCCGGGTTAGCGAATGCCATCGCGTGTGGGGTCATGCTCGCGGCTTCTTTCGATATGGTTCACGAAGGCCAACCGCACGGTCCCGGTCTGGTGGTTTTTGGATTGTTCTGCGGGGCAACTTTTATTGCTTTTTTGCAGAAAATTTTACGCGCGCACGAAGACGTGTCGTTTGCGAATTTAGTCGGCGCGGATGCACGGAAAACGTTACTCGTGGTTGGTATCATGACCGCGCACTCGTTCGGGGAAGGGTCGGGCGTCGGGGTGAGTTTTTCAGGAGTCCACGGTTGGGCGCAAGGGTGTTTGGTGACGTTTGCCATCGGCGTGCATAACGTTCCGGAAGGTTTGGCGGTGTCGACAGTGTTGGCGAGTAAAGGCGTGAAACCGATGCAGTGTTTGTTTTGGTCTGTCGTGAGTTCGTTGCCGCAAACGGTAACGGCGGTGCCGTCGTTTTTGTTCGTGGAAACGTTTACGAGCTTGATGCCGTTTGGAGTCGGTTTTAGCGCCGGGTGTATGATTTGGATTGTGTTCGCGGAGTTGTTACCGGACGCGTTTGAAGGCGCGGAGGATGCGAGAGCAGTGGCAACGGCGGCAACGATGAGTGCGGCAGCGTTGGAAGGGTTTCGGATGGCCATGCAAAGGCTGGACAACGAAGATGGGACATTACGAGCTCCGACGTTGAAAGATTTTGGTTTAGGAGGAGACGACGTCGGGAGCGGCGGGGGCGGCGGGAAGAGTACGTTTTATTTAGCGCTTGCGCCGGCGTTTATAGCCTCGTTCGCGCTGTTTACGTTACGCTTTACGAACAAGAAAGGGATGTTGCTCGTCGAGCGCTTGTTTAGGGACAAGGTTCGAAGAAATGATGAAATAGATATGAACAGCAACAACAACAATATTGAAGGAGACGTGTTGAAATCGTCCTCGGCGCGTAGGAAAAGTAGTTTTGCGGACGGTAAAATAGGCGCAACGTTAGGGATTGCGAGTGGTGTGTTGATCGTCATGGGTGTACGCGCGATGTTACTCACGCTTCGCGCTATTTATTACGGAGGAGTAGTGGAGATTGTATTCGCCGTCGTCGGCGTGATGCTGGCGAGATTTATTCTGTTGCGACTCCCAAAGCTTGTCTTCTTGGACGCGTTCTCCTCGAATGAGAGTGCAGAAAAGAACTCGACAACCACAAACAGTAGCAGTAGCCTCGCGAGCCTCGCGAACGGGTGGGATGCCATCGACGGCGCCTTTGAGGCGTTCATCGTGTCCATCACGTGCGTTTCCCTCTCCGTCCTCGATGGCGTCCGCTTCGCCTCCGCCTCTGAATCATTAGAGAACATTCACATCGAATTTCCGGCGTGCATCCGTGCTCTTGTGAGAACCGCTCCAGCAGCTTTGAGCGCGTTTAGCTGTAAAGCCGGTAACGCTTCTGAACTTGCGCTGCGCGCTTCCCTCTCGGTAGGTTTCGCCTTTTTCTTCTCCGCCGTCGTCGCGGCCAAGTTTGTGAAAGTCTTCAAATCCGAGCGCGACTTGAACAAACATCTGGAAGAATCTTCTGGTAAGAAAAACTTGTTCAAAATAGAAGGTTTATTGGAAGCTGCGAGTTGTTTGATGTGCGCCTACGCCTTCTCCAGAGCCTTGTGGCCTCGCGCTACCAGAGAAACCAGAAGAGGGAGCAACGACGAACAAGCCGGTTTGATGTTAGGATTGATGTTAGGGGTGAGTGCGAACGTGGCGCTTTTTGCGTTGGGTTCAATGACGCCGTACACGGACGCGCTTTGATTGTAGTGTATTTATTAGCAGTATTTTGTAGCAGAACGCGCGTGAAGTAGATTCGTGAGTCCATATTTCACTTTTCGCTGAAGTTTCTCGTCTTGTCATAGAAGGGAGAATATTCGCTTTCTAATTCGCGTCAGTATTTAACAGCGGAGAGACTTTACACACGGACAAAACGATGACGAAGATGATATAATCTGCGCGTATTAACCGCATTCTTTGTAAAGAAATAAAGAGGATGACTTCTGGTCTCGCCTTACTTGCACTCTTTCTAAAGGTGCTCCTTTTCGTCGTCGTCGTCCTCTTCTTTTCCACAACGCAGTTCGTTACGGCGGTCCCGAGAGTGCGCTTACGGCACGGAGAACGAATCGATGTTCTCGCGAAACAAACGATGGATTTGAAATACGTGCTCGTGGATGAAGAATACGAGGAGAGGTTTTTGAACGAAACAATGCAAAGAGACGGAAACGAGAGCGACACAGACGACAAAGAGTTGCATTCGCAGACGAGAATGCCTTCGAAATATGGAACGAGAAACGCGTTATTGCGGAGGAACGCTTCGCGAACGAAAAGAGCATCTTCTTCGAATGCTGCTGCTTTTGGTGCGCCGCGATGGAGAAGAAAGATAAGTCGTAAAATTGGTGATGAAACTGGTAATGATGATGATGATGATATTGATGACACGCGTTTGTTCTTAGTGACGCTCGTGGGAGAAGCTTTGTCCACCCCCCGCGCGTGGCGGGATTTGGATATCGCTTTGAACAAAGCTAAAGGTGGTTTGTTGGGACCGATACCGGAACAAACATTTCTAGCGTTTGGACCGCCTTTGGCGGCTGCAGTTGCGGAACGTTTTGGTGGAACGAGTGCGATGCAATATTCAGTCGTAAACGAATGGCCGAAAGAAACTGCGTCCTCTTTTGCGTTTGAGAGCGTTTGCGCAAAAACTATGTGCGAATGGTTCGAGACGATGGTTGCGCCGGCACCGTTTTTCGGTGCAAGAGGTACAATTGCGCGAGAGGAAAACTTTTTGTTCGCTCAGTCAGTGGCAGAGGAATTGAGCGATATCATGAGCTCGCGGAACGCGTCGACTTCGTATTGTCGAGCGTCAGATACGAACGGCGTAAAAGTCCAGTGTACTTTTGCCAGAGACGTAGGAGGAGGAGAACGCGAGAGGATTTTCTCAAATATAATGAAACACAACGCGGTGGTGTACATGCATGAAACGCTTCCAATCGTCACGCACAATTATAACACGCAATCTTTAGTACAGGGAGGTCAAGGACTCACGAGCTATAATCGATGTCCTATGTGGAAACTCGGTTTGACAGGTACTAATCAAGTCGTCGCATTGACCGATACGGGCATAGACAAGTATAATTGCTACTTTAGCGACGTGAAAACGCCAAACGCCAACGCAACGACGTTTTCAAAAATTCTCGACTTGCGCTCACTGAGCGATAGTCAAAATATGGTGGATGGTAGTGGCCATGGCACGAAAGTCGCTGGAGTGTTTTTCGGGTCGTCTGGCTCATTCTATTGGGACAAACAGTACGACGGTGTGGCTAAAAATGCGCGCGTCGCATTTACAGATATTGGATACGAGGACACCGACGGATCAGAAGTCTTGGTAAGTTTATCCAACGTTTCGAGGTCACTTTTGTATGGGTACCCAAGCGATACTTTCTCTGCTCGCGTGCATTCTCATAGTTGGGGTATAACAAATTCATATTCGTACGAATCAAGTGAATATGAAGTCGACCTGTTTTTGAATGAAAATCAAGAGAATGTTGTCGTCTTCTCCGCGGGAAACAAGGGAAACCCAGGCTCCGTGGGGGGGAAAGCGCGCAATAGTATAACGAGACCAGCAAACGCAAAGAATGTCATTTCTGTCGGTGGGACCAGAAGTGTAAAATCACCGAGTCTCTCGCCGTCGCCATATGCGGTCAAAATAGAATTAGGGGATGGTTACGCGCACTGGGCGCACGCAAGCGTGCGTGGTATGGCGAGCGTTAATAAGACGTATGCGTCAACTGATTCGTATCGTATAGTCACAGTGGGGAGTCCAGAGAACGGGTGCGCGGCTTTGCCAAGCGCGATTGATTCGAATCAAATTGTTCTTCTCAAGTCAGACGGAGTTTCTTGTTCGCACGCGGAACGATTAAAAAACGCAGAGACTGCCGGATATTATGGTGCGCTCGTCTATGCAAACGAAACAAAAGCGCGATTGGCATCAATGGTAGATGATCAGACGTCATCATCTTTCTTGTCTGCGTTCATTCCCATGAAAGATGGTCTTCTTTTACGCGCGCTCGTTGAGAAAGGTGATTTGAATGCCAATGACGTGTTTCCTGCGTTGACAATTAAAGTTACCACAATAGAAGCTTCCAGTGACAATCAATACGAGCACGCGGCGGATTTCTCGAGTGCGGGGCCTACAGATGATGGACGAATCGCGCCTTTACTCGTAGCACCTGCCCAAAATATTGAATCAGTAGATGTGAACACCACAAATACGGCATCCGTCGTGCATTGCAAGGTGGCGACGTTCATGGCGGGAACATCGTACGCGGCGCCGGCGGTTTCCGGCGCACTCGCAATCACTAGACAATATTTTGCCGATGGATATTACCCTTCTGGAGAGAAGATATCGGAAAAGGCGTTGACTAATGTCAGCGGCATGTTGTTAAAGGCAGTCTTGATCAATGGAGCTAGACAATTAGAAGGTTTTGATCCCTTGGATAGAACTCCGTTGGAATCGGCACCTTCGATGAAAGCCGGTTTTGGGCGCGTAGACTTGGCAAACTCTTTGAAGCTAAAAGATATCGACTCGAACGTGCAATCTCCGACAAATATCTACGTGATGGATGACTCTGGTTTGATTTTCACCGAAGTAACGGCATCCTATGGCGCTTGCATGTTACTGTCAGACGATACCACGGAAACGCTATCGATGACGCTGACTTGGTACGACGAACCATCACTTTCTGGTTCGGATGGATCACTCATCAACGATCTCGATATCACGCTATACTATTCGAGAGACATGTCGGGCACTTTTGAGACTATTGCACCGTTATATCGCGATTCACTAAATACGGTGGAAAAGATTGTGTGGTCGTATCCAAAAAGGGGGCTATACTATGCGAAAATCAGCGCATCGTCGCTCGTTAGTGACCAAAGCTTCGCGTTTGTAGCCACTGGCAGCTTCGTCACGGCTGAAACAGTGCGCGATATATCCTCGTGCACGCCTCCTCCTCCTCCTCCTTCTCCTCCTCCTTGCCCCCCTCCTTCTCCTCCTCCTTCTCCTCCTCCTAGTCCACCGTTGCCGCCGCCCTCGCCGCCTCCTTCCCCTCCGCCATTGCTTCCGGCTCCGCCTCCACTACCACCCCAAACGTCAGTGGAAGCGCTTGTGCCTCCGCCTGCGCCTCCGCCAGTACCGCCTGAGTCTCCGGGAAGAGAGCAGTTCATGCCTACCGCATCTGGTGCGCAGTCAAAATTTAAAAGTCAATTTGGTGTATTTATATTTTTAGTTCTAGCTTTAGCTTAGAAAGAAGTTGTTCAATCAGCGTACAGTACCGTTGTTTGTATTATTGTACAAATTATCATCTATGCTCAACTACGGTGATATCTTCATTTTCGTTAGCACCTCCTCCCGGAAAGGTGCGTCCTTGTGTGGCCAACTGGCGCCTAAAATTTTCTAGACGAAGCACTTCTGCTTCGGCGTCGACTATGGTCGGAATCATGCGCGATTCGTTGTCGCCATCGTCGTCTGGGTACCAAATTCCTGGATCTCTCGTTGCCTCTCGTTCATTTCGTACAGGAGGCTGAGTCGGTATTGCCCTGAGAAATTCACCCTGCGAATTGGCAATACCGCTTGCGTATCGATCGCGCAGACTTACCGTTGCTTCCGGAGAGAGCGGTTGCATTTGTCCCGTCACGCGTTGCTGTTCATCTCCTTCTTCATCATCAAGCTGCCATATTACGGGCGCCGGTCGTGATCGGTGTCCGGGTAACGTGCGATGGACGGCAACAGGAACACCTACGTTTGCTTGATTTTCCAGACGTTTGGCCTCTGGTGAGCAGCATCGCGCTATTTTGCGCCTGAAGCAAAGGATAAGGAATATGAACACGACGGAAAGTACCGCACCAGCCAAAGCTGCGGGACTCGCAGACTTGGCAACATCAGTAAGTGTCAGCGGTGCTGGTCCAGGCGATGGCGGTGGAGGCGGTGACGGATTCGGAGGAGGGAAACTATACGTCAAATCCCAGTCTATATCCGCTTTGGTAGTTTCAAAAGCATCGTAGTACGATGTCTTCGAGGAGCTTGCACTTGCTAAAGGACCAGTAGAACTTATCGAAGCCTCTCCACTGTGCGATAACTCTTCAATCTCGGAAAGTAAAGAGGGCGACTGTGACACAGTAGCAACCGCCGCGATACTCGCTAAGAAATCATCGATCGATGATCCACTAGCAATAGAATCTTTCAAGTCTAAAAGTACCGTTGCGGCATTTGCAACTGCCGCTGCCATCGTCGCAACGCCTTGCAAAACTTCCGATCCATCATACTCCACGTTTCCTGCATTCTGCGCGACTTCCAACGCATCTGAGACAACATCCGCAATGACTTCGGCGTTGTAGAAGTCTAGCAAATCAGTTCGCATAAGCTCGTTCAGCCGACGACGAGAATTCATGGCCCTGTTACTTTCAATGCGTCCATATTGCGCAATTACACGTTCTGCGATCGCCTTGACGGCGTATGCCTCGCACGTAGACAAAGCTGTGTTGGACTTTATGCCACAAATCATTCTCGAAGTCGAAGCAATCAGATTCGCCAAATTCACGTTCGTCGTGGCAACGTGCACGTATTCCTCAATAACGTCATTTTGCGCTTCAGCTAAAGAATCTCTATCGAGCAGGTCCACTTGCGTATTATCCCATCCAAATGCAGTCTTCATTTGATCATAAGCAGACACCCGAGGATAACTGCCTATTTTCGCCATCATCGCGACCAAAATTGTCGACAGTGGCGATAGCATTGTCGAACCCGGAGGTGCTTTTAATATTGAAAGTGCGCTCGTTCGTTTCGTATAGGCATCTGTACATGACGTGCTGCTGGTATCGGCAATCAATATCGTCGATGCTACTGAATAACTAACCGTTGGAGAGAGCGTAAAAGCACCGAACTCGTCTGTTGTTGTTTGCGGGTCAAGCGTGAAATCTCGTTCGCCATTCTTATTAGTATCGAGATACACGGTACACTTCGAGAGATATCCGCTCGCATACGCGCGACCTGAAACTTTCGCGATTGGCGGAGGCGGAGGAGGTGATGGTTTAGACGAGTCTGGCGGTGGGCTCGGAGGAGGTGACGGCTTCGGACTTGGCGGCGGCGGTGACGGCGGAGGTGGAGGAGGGGAAGGCGGTGGAGACGGAGGACTCGAGGGAGGCGGAGACGGTGGTGGCGGTGGATTGTCCAGAGAGCAACTGTCATACGTCCTGTCTTCCAAATGCGTAAACGTCCCCGTAGCAACGACGGCATAATTTTGAATACTCCCATTTCCAGAGCCAAAGTTTCCATATTTCTTCACTTTGATCCAATACCTACCTTGCTGAGGATTCGAGTGAATAATTCTTTCGACGTTATTCATATGATCCTCCAAACCATCCAGAGGAAGGATTTTGGACATACCTATAAAGTTTGATCCAAAGTGTAACTCTAAATCGAGATCGTTCACGAGTCGTTCATCAGCGACGTCGGCCCAAACCAACGTCACGCGGAGCTCGAACTTGGCGGCGTAGGGGTTCACCTCTAAACAAAAACCATCCTCGTAATCATTTGATGCCGACAATATCTTGTTATCGTGGATGTACATGGCCTTTGGGGATTCCGGTATATCGTCAAAGTGGAGGGAATTCGTGAGATTGAGTCTTCCCCATCCCTGCTTGAACGAAGGAGGTTGCTCAAGTGGTTCTTGATATTCTTCGTCGATACCGGTCATGGCCATTGCCCCGTTAATGACAATAGCTTTCATGAGTGATCCAGACGGTGCATAACTCGCACTCGAGCCCGCAATTCCACCTGGGTAGTATCCCTTCTCAAAATATTCTTGCACAAGTGCTGTCCCGCCAGCTGCTATGGGGCATGCCATTGAAGTTCCGGATATTGTAGCCGTCCCGCACACGCTGTTGATATATGCCGATGTAATACTATCTCCCGGCGCAATAATATCTGGCTTAATTCGCAAATCATCGTTATCCGAACCAAACGGCCCCGAAGACGAGAACGAGGCTACATCTTCAAAACCTAAATCCATATTTGTCCTGGTATACCTGGAAAATGTAACTTTGATACCAGTAGAACGCTCCGACAACGCCTTCAAGATCAATCCATCGCGATGTGTGATGAACCCCACCGCGGCTGAGGTGAAAGCAAGAGGATAAGCAGCTTCATCTCGACTCATGTGAATTTTATACCCGTTTTGTAAATTGGTATCGTACTCGTAATTGTAAATCAGTATACCTTTTGCACCAGCAGTGTATGCGTTGCGCGCCTTGAGTTCGAACGAACACGTCCCGCGTTTTACAAGCACGATGGCATCCGTGTACACGGCGTTACTTAAAGCTGCGCAACCCTCTTCCGGGGTTGCGTGGATAACAGATCGAGCCACAGTTGCGTACGCTTTTGACGTGCTGTCCCAATCCGATCCGAAATCTGCCGCTTGTAGTAAAATAATTTTCAAATGCGAAAAGTGTGTATCGCTGGCAATATTCACGTTGTAATATTCCGTACCGGCGGCTATGTTTGCAGTCATGTATGAACTTGGAGTAAGCGACGCCCCGATCGATAGTATATTTTTCCCTCCCGCTGGCGTCGTAACTGAAGATAAACCGTAGTCACCGCTGTTACCTGCGGCAAAAAACGGAAGAAATTTCGGCGTATTTCGAGCGTATTCGTCTATCTGTGTCGTCTCACTTTCGTACTCATAAACGTCGTATCCCCAACTATCTGAATGGATTCTCGCTCCAGCATCGTAAGCAACTTGATAATACGTAGATCCCATATTTGGCGTCGCCGTCATGACAATATCTCCAAACTCATCTGTGTAGGCAAGATCAAAAAATGCAATTTGGGCTGAGGTTGCCATGCCGTCGTAAATTGCGGTATCAATGGTCGAGTATCCCGCGACTGAAGCAGCCACATGCGTGCCATGACCATCTTCGTCCTCTCCGTTTCCATACTCTGTAATATAATGTTTAAACTTGTTATTCCCCGCGAGATAGCAACTGTTTCGATCCGCTCCAGTATCGCCAACACCAACAATGACTGAATCCCCGAGCAAATTGCCTTTGCTCCAAATAGGGGTCGCCACCATCGTGGTAATCCCGCTTTTCCAAATCGACCCTTGGATTATACCCTTGGCGTTCCTATTCGACGTCTTTCGCGCATACATCGGTGCTACACGCACTATAAATGGAAGTGCGGCTATAAATCTTGCGGCGTCGGCTAATTGCGTCGTGGGAATATTTCGCAAGTTGAAAAAACCACCGTCTGGATCAAAGACGACGTTGCGTCTGCTATGTTTCGCTCCCATAGTGACGTTTGGTCCGAGCTCGTAAGACTCGTCATCGACTAGAACATTGATTCCCTTTTCGATTAAGATTGCTATTACTTCCTCGCTCGCATATTTTGCGAATACTTCGTCGTCCTTGGCGTTACCTAGTCGCGTAACGTCGACGCGCAAGGAATTGACGCTCTCACCGATTCTATTCTCCCTCGTTTCCAAGCCAATTTCCTTGAAAAGTGACTTCAGACGCTTCTCACTGCCCCACGTTTCTCCCTTTGCTTCTTCTGTTCCTTCGCTCGTCTTCGCTCTCTCCGTCTCCACCTCGATGACTGCATCGACGACGTCGAACGAGGCGTCTAAACTAAGTTCCGGCGTCCACGCGTCGACCCACGCTGCAGCTTTTGAAACCTCAAAAGCCGCTTCCGGAGGTCCAAACGCAAGGTACCCACCGCTTTTACCTCCAACAATAACTGGAAATCCATTCGAATCTTTCACGAATCCGCCTCTGTTTTTGCGCAAGATTTGTTCCGCTCTCTTCGTATCCGTTACGCCTTCTTCTAAAACGACGTAAAACTGTTGCGATGCAGTCGCGTCTTCATTCACGGCGTTGAAGTAATCCTTCATTCTCCCACCAACACTTCCATCGCTACGTTTCCGCCTCGCTCGTTTCGAAGAAATTTCCTCCCCGTACTCCTTCGGCTCTTTCCCAAACGCCGACGACGCAAAGTTCCACTCTACGTTTTGCTCGGCGGCGGCCGTTGAAGGCGCTGTTCGTCTTCCGCGTCGTAACAAGCGTTCGCGCGAGACCGTTTCTTCTTCTTCTTCTTTCATTCTATCCTCTTCTTCCGTTAGTGTTTGTCGAACGACTTTCGTCTTTCTTGTAAAAAAAAGTTCCTCTTTTTTCTTTGCAAAGGAGGCACCTTGGTCGTCTATCGCCACCACGTCGCGTTGAAACACGAGCCGGCGACGACCGATGGTTTCCTTCTTTTTCTCGTTCGTCCTCGCGCGTCTCTTCGCGTACACGTCGCGCGCGAGTTCTCTCGCTGTTTTATTCAAAAGTCGCCCGTTTTCGTTTTCGTCGTCAGTCGTCAGTCGTCGTCTCGAGTCCACCGCGTCGGACTCTTTCTTCTTCTCTTCGGGATTGGATTTTGCGTGTACCGCATGAACAGAAGCAGACGCAAAAAGGAGGAAGACGAAGAGAAGAAAAGAAAGGAAAGAGACGAAAACAAAGACTGTTCTTGTCCCGTGTCCTCCTCCTTTTCGCCGCCGCTTTCGGCGAAAAGCGATGTCATCATCGGTCATGATACTTTAATCTGCGCGTAAAAAAATGAAGTTTTTTAGTTTTCTGCTGGCGATTTATTCTTCTGAAGATGAACAACAACAACAAACAGTGGTTTTTGTCTCTCTCGCTACTATTATACTACTAAGGAAGGACGGCGCTGCTCCCGTCGGCTAAGTGGACGCACACCCTCCCGTGACTCGGAACGAACTGTCCGGTGATGAGTTTAATCGCCTCTTGACTGGCGACGCCGCCGACGACGGAGGCGACGGCGTGGATTTCGCCGCCTTGAGAGCGAACGACTTCCCAGGCGAGCCGTTCCAAGAATTTACCAGCCTCTTCGGCTTTGGCAGCTTTTATGTTGTTTGAACCATTTCCACCGTCGTCGTTTACGGCGTCGGCGTCATCGGAGGGTGGTTTTTCTACGACGTCCATTTTCGTCGGGGAAGTGGACGTGGAGAAGGATTGGAACATGGCGGCTTCTAAATTTTTGGTGACGAGCGCGCGAAGTTCCGCGCAGTCGCTCGTCATGCGATGGAAGAGCATCGATTTGCCTTTTTCCGTTCCCGAGGAGGCGACGACGTTATCGACGCCTTCTTCGGGCGCGTATGTGCCGGCTTTTCGACACAATTTTGCCTCGAACGCGTCCGAGGCGCGCAAAAGCGCGTAGGAATACGCGCACACGCGTTGCGGACTGTCGACGGCTAGGAAGGAGGCTACTTGCGCCTTCTTGCCTTCGTGTTCTGGTTTGTTCTCCCACCTCCAAATGTCGCGTTCGTCTGCGAGCGACGTGAAGGAGACGAATCGAATATCGCGCGCGTTTTTGCAAAACTTTATGCAAAACTCTTCCAGCTGCTTTTCGTCCACGTCCTTCTCGATAACGTCGACGATTTTGCTCCCGTGACGAACACTGGTACTATTATTATCGTTGGATCTCGTCGTCGTCTTCAAATTGGGAACGATCGTTTCTTTAACGATGCGCAACATCTCGCGTTGGTCCTTTTGTGCCTTCTCGAGGTACACTCTTTGAAGTCCGACGAATGCATCCGTCGTTGACGTCATGTCCGGCAACGCGCCCGCGTCCAACGGGAGAAACTTTTTGTTCCTTTTCGTAAACTCTTCCAACGCGGCGACAAAGATCCAAAACAACTTTGTGCTCACATCGCTCGCTCCTACGTCCGTTATCGATACTACGTCCGAAGAGGATAGCGTCGTCTCTGTGTCCATCATCACTACTCCATCTCCTTCCTCAGTAACGCTTCGAAATTCCCTCGGCAACTTTTCAAAACACTCCGAAACGTTCTCCGGCACATCCGGTTTCTGCCACGCCATCCTCACGTTCTCCAACGCCTCTTCAAAGTTCAGCTCCGTTTTCGTCCTTCGCATGGATTTCAAAAACTCCTTGAACTGCTTCTGCGCCTCGTAATCGCCGTCTTCTAATGTCTGCCTTTGCTTCTCGTCGAACCTTTTCTTCGCCACGAGCAACAAAACCGCCCACGGCACGTGCGCGAACCTCTGCTCGTCCATCGCCTCCAAATCCTCAAACTTCTCCGCAAACTCCTCTAACTCTGTAAACACGCCGCTCTCGCTCAACCGTAAATCCATCTTTCGATTTTCCGGTTTCGCCTCGACTACGCAGTGCGTCTTCGCCCCGGATATCTTCACCGTCCCGAAACATCCGTTCGACCGCAGCGTCAACAACTTTTTCCCTAGCTTTTGACAAATGTCGTCGAGTTTAATCATCGTCGGTTCGTCCAACTGCGACGCGAGTATCACATCGAAATCTTGCAATCGATGGTGACGAAGTTCTTCTTTGTCTTCTTCTTTGTCTTCTTCGCCTCGTCGAAACCGTTCAATCATCTCTCTCGGATCTTCCTCCCAAAAGTTCACCTCTACGTTTCGGTTCAACAATTTCAAGTGTTTGCACACCATGTCGCCCCTTTTTATTCTCTTCGTCCGTTCTAAAACCAACGCATCATCGTTCGCATCATCATCTCCCTCGTCCTCGTCCCCTTTTTCAAAACTCAAACTCGTCATGAAGTTATTCCCCAAGTCTCTCTCTTCCACCATCCGTTTCGGCGAATCGCACATCGTCAGTTGCGAGATTCCACCCAAGATGAGATTCTTCGCCGCTTCCGCGCTCGTCGCCCCGGCGTCCAAGACCAGAATTTTCGCGGACGAGAGTAACTTCTGACCGTTTTCTCCCCATAAGCGCATTTGTCGGTCGTATCTCGTCGAACTCATCTTTTGTCCTCTTCTTCGTCTTCGTCTTCTCGTTCTCTCTCTCTCTCTCTCTGATATTTAGAAAATTTTGTCAGCAGTTTTCTTTGGTGTGCGTGCTCTTTTTTTCTCTTTTTTTGTCGTCTGTTGTTTTTGTTTTTTGATGAACCAAAAATAAAAAAGTTGACTTTGTGAAATCGTGCGAGAGGAGAGACTTTTTTTTTAACAACAGAAGAGAGAGGACGGATGCATCGCACGAAAAGAAGCGTCGTCATTCATAATTATTTCTCTCATCATCAATAATGACGACGACTTTTACGATGACGACGATGCGCTCAGGGTCAAAACCGTTGCACGATATTAATACTACTCAGAATAACAAAAAGAACAACTCGAGTTTGAGGAGGAGGATTTTGAGGACGACGAGAGGGAGGAGGACGAGGATAGGGGATTCTTCTTCTTCTTCACCTGTATCTTCTTTGGATGATGTTGAAAATGATGACGACGAGAATAAAAAAGGCGACGATGCGAATACGAATCCATTCGCGAGTACTCTTTTCGCAGGGGCTCTGTGTTGTTGCATCTTCGGCGTGACTGATGTTCGAGTCGCGAACGCGGTGACGGAGAACCAGCTCTTATTCTTGGAAGCGTGGCGGGCGGTGGATAAAGCGTACGTGGACAAGACGTTCAACGGGGTCAGTTGGTTCAAGTATCGCGAGCAAACGGTGAAAAACACACCAATGCCGTCGAGAGAAGACGCGTACGAGGCGATTAAAGCGATGTTGAAGAAATTGGACGATCCTTTTACGAGATTTTTGGAACCGGATCAATACGCGGCGGTGAGCGAGAACACGATGAACGCGAACGTGAGCGGGATAGGGGTGGAGTTGACGATCGATTCGGATTTGAGCGTGAAAGTGGTGACACCGACGATTGATGCGCCGGCGTACGTGGCTGGAATTAAGCCGTTAGATAAGATTTTGGAGATTGATGCGACGGATGTGACTGGGTTGTCGTTGTATGAAGTCGCGGAGTTGTTGCGAGGGCCGCAAGGTTCGGACGTTTTGTTGAAAATCGAACCGAGCGCGACGCCGGGCAAAACGAAAAATTTGAGCGTGACGAGGAAACAATACGCGGTCGTTCCCGTGAAATCGGATTTATGCACATCGAAAAGCGGTGGTGATTCCATCGGGGTGGTTAAATTGCAAACGTTCAACTCGTTATCGGCGGCGAAAACCAAGGAGGCGTTGAGCGATTTAGCGGCAAAAGGCGCCAACTCGTTCGTTTTGGATTTACGAGACGACTCCGGTGGTTTATTCCCGGGCGCGTTAGATATCGCCTCGCAGTTGATGAAGAAAGGTTTGATTGTTCAAATCGCCGACGCCGAAGGCGTGCGCGATACGTTCGAAGTCAACGGCAAACCCCTCGAGAATGTTTACGATAAGAAACTCTCCGTTATCGTCAACAAAGGCACCGCGTCCGCCTCGGAAGTCTTAACCGCCGCCTTGCGCGACAACAACCGGGCGACCGTTTTCGGCGACGAACCGACGTATGGTAAAGGTTTAATCCAAACCATCGTCCCTCTGAGCGACGGGTCCGCCGTAAACGTCACCGTGGCGAAGTACCAAACGCCTTTAGGCACAGATATCAACAAAGTAGGCATCGCGCCGGATAAAAAATTACCGGTTGGGAAAGACGGGCAAATCATGCCCGCAAAATTAGACAAAATTCCCAGTACGAACGATGCCGATGCTAGCGTTCTTAGTTTCTGCGAGTACGTCAGTTCCTTGGAAGACGGGACTTTCTAATCAATTTGGTGTTTTAATACTATAGATTTGTATTTGTTCGCGTTGTTGTTTGTTCTTTGTTTTTGCACATCGTCACAAATTAATGCAGACGCTTTACGCGCTCGCAGCGAGAAGGTCGCGCGACCTCAATCGCGTATACCGCCCTATAAACAACACCAGCACTACTACTCGCCAAAATCCTCTTTTCATCTCCTCCTCCTCCTCCTTTCCTTCTCGAGAAAGAGACGACATTAAAACCCCTACCCCTACCGGGAAAGTGCGTCTCCTGTACAAAGGTCCAAACGTGAAACTCTTTCGAGCGATTGTTCGATTCAAACTGCTGCAGGTATTCTCAATCGGGGCGGTGAGCACACCTCTTTTGCTCGTGTTTGGAGGAGGAGATGGAGGAAATATCGAAAACGTGACTGCGACGACGCAGATGGTGTTCGCGTCCGCCAGTGCATTTGGGGCGATTGGGTGCTCGTTCGCTTTGCAAGAGTTTGCGAATCGATACGTCGGCGAATTAGCTTTGTTGAGTAGTCATAGTAACAGCAGTAGCAATACTAATAATAATGATGATAATAACACTAATAGTAATAGTACGAGTGGCGATGCGGAGAAGAAGTTGCGAATATCTTCGATGGACTTTTGGGGGAATCGAATCGAAACGGTGGTGAAGTATCCCGATGCTTTGGAAGCGCCGTTGCGGAACGTGCCGGAGAGTTCGTACGGTGAAGTAGCTGAAGCGACATTTTTACCACTAGACGTGTACTTAGACGAAGAGAAGAGGGAGAAGAAACAGTTCATGGTGAGCTTGAGACACGGGAAGTTGATCGATAAGAAGAAGCTACTGGATGTCTTGAGCGGTAAAAACTAAAAGCTATGACTATACAATTTTTACATCATTCAAAAAGCTAATTCATCATCCGTGTTTCTTCCTACCTGTCGTGTATTTTTGCGAAGGGTGCGAAGGCATGTCTATCTTAGATCGCGTGAGACTTTCTCGGGCGTGGTAGAGTCCCCCACCTTCTCTCCCGCTCGCTTCAACTGCCGCGACGACACCCGCGTGGTGCAACGCGCGAACGCAAAACTGTTCTTTATCTTCCACTTCCTCGGGAGATTCCGCCCGCAGATGCGACTTCGATAACAGTTTACGACGCAAACCTTTCTTTGCTGCGGTCATTTTTCGGTCTTTATACTCACCAAGAGAGTATCCCGCAAAGGAAGCACCGGAGCCCATCAGTCCAGGTTTGTGTAATCCACTCGCTTCAATCGTCACTTGGTCCGGAGCGATTCTGTTGAACTTTGCGTAAAAATAACCATTCGGCGATTCCTTCTCAAACGACGGTTTCTTCGTGACCCCTCTCTTTGCATTTGGAACGTTTCCGTACCGTCGCGGCAAGTGATACTTCCCATTCATCTCTCCTAAATAACTCGTGTGCTTCGTTTTGATCAAATCTCTTTTATCGTACAAGTTGTATCCGTACACGTGCACTCGTGCGCACACGTGCGTCAACGCCAACAAAGCGATGAAGAAATCCGACGGCGATTCGTCTTCTTTCAGCTCTAAGCTCGTGGATACCGCGTCGACAAATTTCGGATTGAACAGATGGGCTTTCATCTTTGCCGCTTTGAATACGCTCTCTTTCCTGCAATGACTCTCGTGATTCGCTTTGCCGTGCAATGCCTCTTGTTTCGTTTTACACCAGTGCAAGGCGACTAAACTCTCGTCGGGAAACTCCCTCGCCGCTCGCTCTAAATTTTTATCGTCCCGATCGTTTCTTCGAAAATACTTTTCGCCTAAAAATCGAGCAGAGGTGAAACTCCCAACGTCTTCTTCGTGACCTCTCACCGGCGCGTCGTTCAAACGAATCACGAGATGGTGTTTATCTATCCTGTGTCCCAAACCGCTTCCTTTCAATTTCCCGTCGCTGTGGACCAACGCGCACGCGTTTGCCAACGCGTACTTCCCGGGCGATTTTCGCGTGTTATTCAACCAGTCTGCGCTGGGAAACCCACCGTACGTCGCATCAACTTCCCTCTTAATTTCCCCAAACTCTGCTCCATTCGCAAACAGTCCGTGCAACGACTGCGCTTTCCCGGCTAAATCTCCTTCGTTCCCGTTTCTCCCTCCCGTGTGGAGCGACATCCACGCGTCACTCTTAAACGGCAACGCGTTCATCGTCTTCACGCATTTTGGCAAAGTGTTCTTTTCCACGCACTGCGCGCCAGCGTACAACGCCGCGCACGGCGAAAACGTTTGCGTCGCTTTCGGCGGTTTCTGAGTAAACGGCACCTCGTAATCTAAACCGCCGAAAATTTGACCGCTAATCGCTCTCAGCGACTCGCCGTCGTTCATCTCTTTCGCGACGTCGTATTGCTCTCGCGACCAGTCGTGTTTGCTCTGCGCAATTTTCGGTGCTGGAGGTGCATTCGGTGCCGTGGGAGACGGTGGTAAGTACACCGGTAAAGTGAACGTCTCCGGATCAAAATACTCTTCTTTGTCTTCGTTCAGACCAAAAGCAGCTCTTGGTGTTCGATTTTCGTTCTCGGAATACGACTGAGTATTCTCGGTCATAAACACCGCGGAAACGATCAAAAGAGTCAACAAGAACACACATCCAGTCGATATTTTAGTATTCGTCGCGTTTGATGCTATTATTTGTCGAAAATTTTTCTCAGAACTCGTCGTCTGAGTCGTCGTAAACGTCGCCGATGATGATGTTGCCGAAGAAGAAGATTTCTGCACGCTCGCTCTCGCTTTCTTCTTCATCATCTTTTTCTCTCTCCGTGTATCCTTCTTAATAATACCAATAACACAAGCCCCGCGACTTCTTCTTCGTCGTCTTCTTCTTTTCCTTCATCATCTTTTCTTCATCATCTGCGCGTGAGTAAATGAAGAGTTTTGTTAGGGGAAATCTGATTCTTCATTTATCCAACGCACGCACATGAACGCGTGCGTTTCCTCTTCAACTGCTTGTTTGTCACGACAACGAAGCAGTTTCAGCGCGATACTACGACTACAAAAACTCTCTTGTAGTTCTTTTTCTCTCACTTTTACTTCTTTCACTGCTTTGACAAGGCCTGAGAGTAAGAGGAGGATTAGGCGTTCGTTTTCAACGAAGCTCCCCGTGGCGGCGAAACAGACGACGACGACGACGAACAACAACAACAACATTAATAAGAACGATATGGGAGCGAACGCGTCGAATAACAACAACAACACTTGTTCTCCTCTCGGTGGTGGTAATCTGATGTTGTTCGCGTGCTCAAAATGCCGAGGCGAGGGCGTTTTGATTTCGCAATCCCGAAGGCAACGGCAGGAGAAGAAGAGGCAAGAGAAACGAGAGATGTATCCAAACTCGTACCATCGCAACAGGGATGGTGACGATTCAGACGACGACAAAGTGAAGGAAAGAGGCGATGGTGTAGAAAATAAGAAAAAGAAACAGAAGAAGAAAGGAATGGGAGAGAAACGGGCGACGTGTGCGGATTGTCAAGGGACCGGGTTGGTGGATGTAAACGACGACGACGCGAGCGACGAGAGCGCTCTCAAGTATTCAAGCGCGCAAAGCCAAGGTCACGTGTCCATCATTGGCGGCGGCATCGGCGGGATGGCGTTGGGCGTCGCGTTGCAGCACCGAGGCATTCGGTTTACGATATTCGAGAAAGACGAAGAGTTCAAAGCGAGGAGGCAAGGGTACGGGTTAACCATGCAGAGGTACTCGGGGGCGTCCGCGTTGAAGCAGTTAGGATTGGAGTTGAACGGAGTTGGATCCGATGCGAACGTGGCGTTGCACAGTAACGGGAAGGTGTTGGGAGAGTACGGGCACTCGGTCGAGAAAAGGAAAGAACGAACGGCGAATGATGCGAGCGCTGCAAATAGCAATAGTAAACACTTACCGAGCGTGGCGCACTCGTTGAGGAACGTGCACATTCCGAGACAGGAGTTACGAAAAATGCTGTTGGATGCGGTGAATCCGGAGAACATTCGTTGGGGGATGAAGTTTGATAGTGCCAAGACGATATCAGAAGACGGGGAAAACAACGACGACCCTCGCGTAGAAGTGACGTTCACAAACGGTGAAAAAATACTCTCCGATTGCGTTGTCGGCGCGGACGGTTTGTTCAGTCGCGTTCGCGCGCACAAGTTTGACAACCTCGACGCCATTCACGAGGGGTTGAACTACCTCGATTGCCTCGTCGTCCTCGGCATTTGCCACGGCATGGACCACGAGTTGTGTAAAAACAAAGCGTTCCAGATTCTCGACGGGCACAACCGTTTGTTTTGTATGCCATTTTCAACGAACGAGATTGCGGAAGATATACTGGGCTACAAAAATGACGTCGACCCGACGTACACGAACATCCCCCACGCGATGATGTGGCAACTTTCGTTCCCGTGCGAGTACGACGAAGCCGTGGAGCTTTCAAAAGATCGCAAAAAATTATTGGAAGAGTCTCGAAAGCGGTGCGAAAGTTGGTGCGAACCCGCCCACACGTTGTTGAAATCGACGAGGAGCGAGAACATGTCCGGGTACCCGGCGTTTGATATGCTCATAGAAGACGAAATCGTGTTTCGGAATGGTAGAAAGAAAGATACGTCGGATAAGGAGGCGTCGAATGTGGATGTATTCACTACGCTTCTGGGAGATGCGGCGCACCCCATGTCGCCTTTTAAAGGGCAAGGCGCGAACCAGGCGTTAGTGGACGCCTTGAATCTTGCCCGAGCGCTTTCCAGAGCGCCTAAATTTCTCTTACCCGGTGAACGCACCAACGGCACGCCGCCTAAAGTCGCCAACACGAAAGAGGCGTTAGTTATAGCAGAGGACGCGATGTTGAAACGGTCGCGAGGGAAAGTGGAAGGTTCGAGAGTTGCCGCTAAATATTTACACAGCGAGGCGGCGTTAGCGGAAGGTGATTTCGTGAGAGCGAACGTGGCGGTGTCGGCCGCGGCGGGCGAAGTGTATGATGGACGAAACGGATAGATATAGGTTTATTAATGACAAACAACAACACATAACACGTAGCATATTAGTATATAATAGATTATTAGAGCGCCTTTTTCGCACTGCTTGCGCGACTAGATCTTCTCGTGGCAATTGGTTTTTGTCCCATCTTGTGTAAAAACTTGAACATCTTCACGGTTATCGGAAACAAACCAAAGATACCCGGGTGACCATGGTACGGCACGCCGGCTTTCTCGCACTCTTCTTTCACAATCGGCACTAACTTCGGGTACAAGTTATGTGCCATCCCTGGGAACAAATGATGTTCGATTTGTAAGTTCAACCCGCCGGATAAGAACGACCAGAACGATTCCCCCCAACTCGCGCTCGTGCGGATTTGCCACTCAGCCCAATCGTTTTGCGCTCTCTTCGGCAATGCTGCCGGCGTTAAACCGTCCAAGTTATGCGAGACGATGAAAAACCAACACAAAATGAACGACCCAAACGTGGAATACGCGACGAGTGGTAAAATGCACGCCTTGATGCCAAAGTTATACATCGGCAACGCGAATTTCACCCCGTAGTGCAACGCTCTTCCCAAGTAAAACAATGCAAGCTCGTGTTTCATTAATCCCAAATACTCCACTCCAGGGCTCGACTTAGTGATTACTACGTTCACGAAATCCCCGGTTTGCGCGGCCAAATACAAAAACGGCCACGCGAAGACCGAGTAAAACGCTTGATACTTGTGAAACCACTTCCACTCCAAACTCTCGTCCAATCGCATGAGAGGAAAGGACGTGTACACGTCTTGGTCTCTCGTCGCCTCGTTACAGTAGGAATGGTGCGATACCATGTGATGGTATCTCCACTCGATAGAACTTTTCCCTAAAATCACGTCGCATCCGAACCACCCCCAAATGGCATTCACAAAACCGGATTGCGTCAACCCGCCGTGGTTGGCGGTGTGTTGCAACCCGGTGCCGCTCCAATACGCCGAGAAGCCTAAAAACATGCCAGTCAAAACCGTCGGATTCATATTAAACATGTATAAAGCCACGGCGTAGCACAAAATGACGCAAAACGCGTCGAATTTCACCCCACCCGCACCTCTCGCTTTCCTTCCGCTTTTCCTCGCTCGCGGCTCCACCACTTCCTCTCTCACTCGCTTCTGTATCTTTTTATACAAACTCGAATCGAGTGGTTTCGGAAAGGTTTCATCCGGACACCAGCTCTCTTCCACGTTTACGGTCGGTAGCGTCTTCAAAACTTTCTCCACGATTTCCGATCGCAAATGGTGCGATTCGAACAAAATCGTCGCGTCTCTTCCGTGCGCCAGCATCAAGAGTTGACTCCCTCCGGGATGACGTTTCGCGAACTCGGTGATGTCGTACGTTTTCCCCCGGATTTGCGTGTACTTTCTTCCCGGAATGATATTATTATCGATCATTTTTTCGCCATCTCCCTCCTTCTCTTCTGGAGCGGCGTCGACGACCATCGATGGTGCGTTCTTTCTCACGACGTCGATGACTTTGCCGCCGACTTTAGAAGACGAGTTTGCCCCTTTGCCCATTTTTATGATTATCTTTTTTTGTGACTTCCTTCGACCGCAAATTTGGGAGGAAATCATCGTCGTCATCACCATCATCATCACCATCATCATCATTCATCGAATTTCAAAAATATGTTGTTGTTGTTGGAAAAAGTTCTTTTGTGTTTCTCTGGTGTGAGTACTCTATTTTTACAACGTTTTAGTAGTATTATGCGCGTGTCTCTCTCTCTTTCTCTGTTCGTCTGTTTGTCTGCTTCACCGTAATGTCTAAGCGGCGCTCTTATTAATTTCCTCGAAGACGTTTTGTAACCATTTCGATTTACTCGCGTCGCGTTCCAACTCCGTTTTGAGTTTTTTGACGCGTTCGATGACGTCTTGCGGCGCGAGTTGCGGTAACGGGATGTTTTTGAAATCGTTCAGGAATTGCATGGCGCGTTTGCGACCGTACGTGGCGTCGGCATCGTCGATCCCGTCTGATTTATTGCTGTTGGTGGTGTTCTCTTTGTCGTCGTTTCCAGCAGAGTTACCACCGTTTTCCAACTCTTCGGCGCATTTGCGCGCGTCTTCCAACGCCTCAGCCGGGAAGCCGGAAAACTCGGCGCAGTGAATGCCAAAGGATTGGTCGCACGCGCCTTCCTCTAAAGCGTACAACATGGCAATTTTCTTACTCGCGACGTCGATTTTCGCGGAAACGTGAAAATTCTTAACGCCAGTTTCGCCTTTTAATTCCGTCAACTCGTGGAAGTGCGTGGCGAACAAACACGGCGCTTTGACTTCGTTCGCCAAGTGCTCGGCGATGCCCCAGGCTAAACCGAACCCGTCGTACGTGGACGTGCCGCGACCTAACTCATCGATGATAACCAACGACTTTTCCGTGGCCGAACGTAAAATGGACGCGGATTCAAGCATTTCCGCCATGAACGTGGAAACGCCGCGTAATTGAAAATCTCCGGCGCCAATGCGGCAGAAAATCGCATCCCGAATTGGAATGATTGCTTTTGAACACGGAACGAATGACCCGACTTGCGCCAATAAAACGTTCACACCGACTTGGCGAATAAACGTAGACTTACCGCCCATGTTCGGACCGGTGATAATTTGAAACCAACTCTCGCCTTTGATCATTTTGCACGAGTTTTGCACAAACTCGCCGCAGGATTCTTGCACCTCCACGAGCGGGTGTCTCGAATCGAGCAACACGAGTTCTTTTTCGTCCGCGTTGGTCATTTGCGGTCTCACGTACGGCGTCGGAGCGTTTTGCGCAACCTCGGCGAACGCGCACAAGACGTCCAACTCGGCCATCACCGACGACGCTTTCAAAAAAATATCGACGAAAGAAACCGCCACGTCCAAGACGCGTTGGACCAAATGTTTCTGCTTCGCCTCGTACGTTCGATCGATTTCTAACCTCTTTTGACTCAACGCGCGCAATTTTTTATTCGTAAACTTAGAGCCGTCTTTTTTTGCCTCTAAGATTTGGAACTGCGCGGATTTCGATAACTTTGATCGCGCCGCGGTTTCGTCCTTCTTCGTCAGACGAAAAAAGTACCCGTGTTGGTTGTTCTTTTCCAATTTTAACTGCTTGTCTCTTTCCATCGTCAAATCTTCCGCGGCTTCTTGCCACACGACGTTGATTTCCTCCTCCGTGGATATCTTTTGCTGCTCTAAGAGAGCCAACGTGTCGTCAAACTCGGCGGAGATGACGTACTCGTCTGGGATCTTGTTCAAATCCACCGCGTGCTCAATCAAAGCTTCAAATTTGCCCAACTTTTCCTCTTCCACGCACTCTTTCAACGGCGAGATGTATTTTGAGATGAATAACGCTTTCCTCGTCTCGTCGGAAAAAGGAATGCGCTCTAAACAATCGATCGCGTGCGGAATCGCGCTCGAAGCTTGGTATAATTTACACAAATCCATCAGCGTCGTTTTCTTCTTCTCCAATTTCCTCGCCAAGCGCTCGACGTCTGGTAACGACTTCAAGTGCGCGTTACGCAACGAGTCTCTCAAAGCGCTTTCCTCAGAAAACGTCTCCACGACGTCGTGCCTTTCCGAAATCTTCTCCACGGAAACTAACGGTTGTTTCAACCATCGATACAACACTCTCTTCCCCATCGGCGACGTGCATCGATTGAGCAAGTTGTACAAGGAGAATCCTCCGCCGCTCCCTTTCCCGGCGGTTTCCCCGAACGATCTGTCCCCGCCGCCACCGCTGCTCGGCAACACGTTCAACGCTTTCAACGCCGCCGCGTCCAATCGCACGTGAGCTCCGCTGTCAAACAACTCTAACTCGCACCTTCCGTGGTTTTGCGCGTCGTTACCGATATCCGCGAATTTCATCACCGCGTGCAAACACTGCACGGCCAGCGGCAAGTCCAAAACGTTTCTGTGCGCTTGCACGTTATCGCCACTTTTTAGCAGCCTCTTCAAATCGTCCTCGACGTCGTCCGTTCGAAAATATTCGCTGTTCGCTTTTGCCGTTCGCATGGCGTCGCACCTATCGATCACGTCCGCGATTCTCTTCGCGTCCGCCGTCATCGCCCCTCCGCTCGCTTTATCAATTTCGTTCGGCACAATCACCTCTCGGGCGTTAATCTGCGCCAAAATAGACTCCAACTGCCCTAACCTCTCCTCGTCCGAAAACTCCAACGCTCGCAACGTCCTCGTCGAGTACTCGAAAAACGCTAAACCGATGCGTCTTTGCTCTTGTTTCAAAACGCACTTCACCGCGCAAACGATCGGTAACGAATCCGTATCCGCGTTTGCGTTGTTCTTGTTATTATTATTATTCAAATCGTTCTCTTTGCTCCCGTCGAACAAGATATCTTCGAAATCCAAAACGTTCCCAGGACTCCCGCGTTTCGTCAACTTAAAATCCCCTCTACTATTCGGTTCGCTTTCGTACACCTCCACCGTCCTCTCTCTCGTGTGTAACAAAACGTCTCGACAAATCGTTTCGAATAAGTTTTGATTGATATTCACGGACGGTAAAATAAACTGCGAGTTTCCCCCCGCGTCTTTGAGATACTTCACCACCGTGGTCGTTTTATAAAACCTCCGAGCGACGTAGAACGCGTCGTCGGCGCACACCGACCACCCTTCGTGTTTCGAACGGTTGAAGAATCGCAGCGAATGATGTTGTTTTTCTTCTTCTTCGCTTTCTTTTTTGTCGTCATCATCATTCTTCTTCGAGAAGACGTTCGTAAAAGTTGTCTCGTAAAACCGAACGAATCCAGACGCGTCCGGAAGAATTGCATCCTGTTCGCGCGGGGCAAAAGAAGTCGTCCCCATTTTCGTCGTCTTTCTCTCTCTTCTGCCTCCTTTCTGTGATGGGATGATGATTCTTTCGCGAAGAGAAAAGCGTGGTGAGAAAATGTGATGGTTTCTGGTCCGAGACGGAACGTTTTCATTTTTTTTTCATTTTTGAATTTTTTTCTCTAAATCAATCCTCTTTCTCTGTTTGTTGTTCGGTCTCCTCCCTTGTCGTCCAACTTTTTATGGATACATATTTTTTCGAGAAAACGACAGAAAAAGCGTTTACAGAAAAAAGAAAATGATGAGAGAAGAGGACGAAGAGAGGGGTGGCGCTTTAGATCCTCTTCTTCTTTCCGAGGAAGTCGATTCAGAAGAAGAAGACAAAGAAGAGACGGGAGAGATTGACGACTGCGAGGCGTGACCACCACCAGCACAAACGACGACGACGAATATGCGAAATTCGTCTTTTTTAGTCTCGAATGAGCAACCTCCTTTTAATTCTTCTTCTTCGGGAGGAAAAGGAAATCTCGCGACGGTTGTTTTGACGATTCTGTTTTCCTTCCCGGCGATAATCGGGTCGTGATGTTGGCCTTTACTCGTGGCTGGGATGGTAGGGACGGTCGCGACGCAAGCGTCGAAGCAAATGGCGCATTCGATCAGTTTCGGCATCAATTTAGCGGTGACGACGAACGTGTTCCAACTCGTTTGGCACCAAAACCGAAACGCAACCAAAGGTGGTGGTAATGGTAATGGTGGCGGGAGCAACAAAACGACTTCAAAACGACCGGTTTTCTTGGTGTTTTGTTCGATTCCTTTGATCATGTTGGATAACGTGCGACACGTTTTGCAAGACGGCGAAATGATTGGAAAGTGGAGTTCTATGTATCGTAGCGACAAGAAGTGCTATCATCACGACTTTAGGTGTTTATCGTTGGTCGGTTGGACGTGTCAAATTGCCACGACGGTTGGCTTCGCTTTGCTTTTACTAGGCGTGTTGATGAGCAGCGGCGCGTGGGTGAAGTTGAAACGAAGGTATAGGGAGTTGAGAGGTACTCCTACGAGGAACGTTGGTAGTTCGAATGCTTAAGCAGAAGAAGAAGAAGAAGAAGAAGAAGAAGGAAGAGGAAACGTGTTTTCTATTTTCATAACGGTGTGAAGTGAGACGCGGAAAAATGTGCCGCCGGCAAATCCGCGACGACTGATAAATGTGTGAAATGATGAATTCAAAGTTTTGTTTTCTGCCTACGACGCCTGCACGAAAGCAGTGGCAAAGTTGTTATTTAACTTACTTGTATTGTATGTATATGTTGCGCGTGTATATTATTACGGGTTTCTCTACGTGTTCTAGTATGTATCTATGCGTGCATGCGTCCTAAAATTTAATCTTAATCTCTCATCAAGAAGACTTGTGTCTTTTCGACATCTCCTCGGCTGGCGTGGCGGTGACTTCTTCTTCGTCGTCGTCGTCGCCATCCCAGACGATTTTGTTTTTGTTGCTTTTATTCTCGCTCGGTGAACCAAACGGTGGTCGAACAGAACCGCCTTCGGTCGTTTGCGAAGGCGGCACAACCGATGACCCGGGCGTTTGCGGAGGGACGTTATTATAGTTGATCGTCATCCTCCCAGCCGCCTCGTCGTCTTTTCTTCTCGCTTCTTCTTCTTTTCGTTTCTCTTCTTCATCATCCTCTTCTTCTTCTTCTTCATCCGGTAACATCGCCGCCAACACCATCTCCGCGTCGAAATCAAAGTGCGGTATGCCTGCTCTCGGATTCTCGCCGCCGTGCATTTGTTGTTCCGACGAGGCGTAATGCCCTCCGGCAAACTCCCTCGTCGGTCTCAACGATACCGGATCGCCGTCTTTATCGCACGACATCAACACGTCTTGTTCGATTGACTCGCATAATTTCACCATCGCTAAAGTATCTTTCAAATTAATCGTCACTTTTACGAACTCTTTATCGTACTGTCGATTCTCGTACCTCAAAATCGCTTCCTCGTTTGCGTCTAAATGTACCGTCGTTTGCAACTGTTGAAACGGTCCGCCGGCTATATTCTGTTCGGCTTTTTTATCCACGTACGAAGATATCTCCACGCACTTCTTCGCCTTGTGCTGTTGCTTGGAGAAGCTCCCACCTCGAGACTGCTTGCTACTGAAAGCGTTGACGACTCCACCCGCGGCGGCCGCGCTCCCTGGCGTCGTCGTCCCCGTCCCTGTCGCGTCCGATCCGTCACCTTCCCACTCGCCGTTGTAAAACGTAAACGTCGCGTCTTGTTGCGTCCCGACGTTGAAGTGACTTCCTAAAAACTTACCTAAACTTCTCGCTTTAAACACGATTTGAACGAGCATGGAATCGCTATCCACCTCTGCCGCTAAGTGTTCCGCGTCCTGTATCGCGTAAATGTTATACGTCTTTTGAAGTTGTCCTCCTTGTCCTCCTTGTCCTCCTTGTCCTCCTTGTCCGCCCGTGCACACAATCTCAACTTTTTCTCCGTTACTTTCTTTCATTTTTATTCTCACGCGATCGACTCGATTCGATCGCAGGCACCCCAAAACGTGCTTCGCCAACAGCGCCGTCTGCACTCCCGTCACAACAAAATCGTCGTCGTCGTTTTTATCCGCCGCTTTTTCAACGGCGCAACACTCGTACCCATCAAACGCGTTCGTCCTTAAAATGCAACTCAAAAACGCCGAGTGATTTTGATTCACCGCTTTGATGCGTAACCCGCTCGAAGGATGCGCTTCGATGAGCACTTCCGGGGAGATTTTCGCGCAGCACCCGAGCGTTTTGAACAGATATTTCAAGGGAAGTGCCGCGAGAGAGGCGGAGAAGGCTACTGTTGAGCTCCCTCCGGTTGGTGGTCCTCCTCTCTCCATCTTTGTTTTGTTGTTTCTCTTTGAAGCACGAAAAAGTGCCAAGCAGAAAATGAAGCTTTTCTGGCATTTTTGAAAATGTTTTGGTTTGATTTTTGAAATTTCCAACAACCATTTTGACAACCATCCATGAAAAAGAGGCAAGAGTGAGAGGGGGGGGGAATAGAAAAATTCAAAAAAGCGAACACCACTTTAAATACGTGTATCTCTGATTCTCTGCTTTTGATAACATATAACGAAGAAGAAGACAAAGAAGAAGACAAAGAATATGAAAAGAAGAAGCGCATCATCATCGTCGAGTAAGTTGTCCTCTTTTTTGACTAAAATGAAGAAAAAAGGAATAAAAACGAAGCGAATGAAAAAGCTCATTTTCTCTCGAGCGAAGAAGGCGACGGTATTTCTGAAATCGAATTTGAGAATGAATTATCTGAGAATGAAGAGAATGGGACGGAGAGTTTTAAGATCGAAACGCATTCGACGGTACGCGAAAGTGGTGAAGATCTACGCGTGCGAAAGTGGGAAGAAAACGATCCAAGTGGCGAAGGAGGCAAAGGAGAAAACAGTGAGTTTTGTGAGCAAAAAAACGAGCGAAATGTGGACGAGTTTAGATACAGAGTTTTTGTTCAGGTGCGCGACGACGATTTTGATTTGCTATTTGAGTTTGTACGCGATGAGTCACGCGAGAAGCCGAGAGGAAAAGAGTGGTTTGAAAGCACTCGTGGCGTTCGTTTTGGCCGCGTTTTTATCGGTGAAGTATGAAGTCGTTCCGGAGGAATATATCGACGGGGTCGCGAAGGCGTTGAAAAAAGTGCCGACGTACACGGCGTGGACGCGGAAATACGCGAGAAAGATGGCGAAAACGTACGTCGATCCGAAAATGCTAAAGAAAATCGATACGTTCGTCAAAATGTATTCGCTAGAGGTGAAAATTGGCTTGTGCGTGTTGTTTTTCGTCGGATGGTGGTTTTTGTCTGCGTTCGTCTTTGGAACCGCGAGGACGAATAAGAATAAACCGAATTCTCCCACAAACAACAACAACAACAAAAAGGAGAAGAAGAAACGCGCGAAAGGACCGATTGAAGTCAACGTGGCGTTAGTGACGGGTGCCTCCGGGAACGTCGGCTCGAAAATTCTCAGTCAAATGCGTAAGAAGTACCCGGACTATATCGTCTACGGTACGTCGCGATCCGGGTCGGTGGATTTCAAAGCCGGCAACGCGTTGCAATCAATGTTTGACATGATGTCACCAAACTCAAAAAACGTCGCATCGACGTCTTTAGTGAACGTACCTTTGTGTTGTTCGAATATCGACGAAGTCCCGCCGTTGTTGCGAATGGACGTGACCGATGACGATTCGGTGAACGCGGTTCGAGATGCCATCGTCGCCAGGCACGGGAAAGGAAGTTTGAGAATCTTGGTCAACAACGCGGGGATTAGCGCGGCATCGTTAGCGATGAATACTCCCGTCGATATGGCCAAGAAAGTTCTTGAAACGAACTACTTCGGCGTGCTGCGCGTCGTTGCCGCGTTTTACCCGGAAGCTATTCCGAAACACCAAAACGCAACCATCGTTAACGTCGGATCCATCGCGGGGAGAATCGGCATTCCGTACCAAAGCGCGTATTCGAGCTCAAAAGCCGCCGTAGAAGTGTACACGGACGCCTTGCGAATGGAATCCAAATGTGATGGCATTCGCGCGTGCTTAATTGAACCTGGGGACTTACAACCGGGCATGGAATGCGAACATGCGCCGGAAATTGAAACCGACGAAGTCGCGAAGAGAGCGGTGAACATCATGCGCTCGGACGAGAAGAACGGGTCAAATCCCATGAAAGTGGCCTACGCGGTGTGCAAAGCAGCCAGACCGTGGCGAACGCCGGGTGCGAGAATTTTGGTCGGTCCAGACGCGTGGTTAGTTCAGTTCTGCACGAGCTATTTGTGGAAGTCTGTGCAAGAGATGTTTTTAGCCGCGCATTATAGAATACCGCCGAGACACAATTCGTTGTGGAGATTTATCGTTTAGAGGAAGGAGGAGGAGGAGGAGGTAATCTATAGTATTCGTGTTTCGCCTCGCTCGCTCGCGCGCAATGTTGCGTTTAAATAAGAGTTGAGAGAGAGAAAGAGATGAGAAAAAGAAGAAGTCAATTGCTGTATATACTCCATGATTGTAGAGGCTTTAATTTATTTATTCACCATCATTCAAAACGTCTGCGAGCATTTTCTCTCTTTCCACGAGACTCTTTGGAACTTTCTTAGCTTTGTTCCTTCTCACGTGTCCGGGCTTGATGCGTTTTCTGACCTTCTCGCTCGCTAATTTCGTCATCTCGTCCGAACTCAATTGCGGTTGCAAACCCAACTTGGCGGCTTCTGAACCCATGGCCGCAGACATTTGCTGCATCTTCACTCGCATGCCGCCAAACATAACAATCAACTCGGCCAAATCTTCTTCCGTTTTTCCCGCCCCTTTCACGATTCTGTTTCTTCTACTTTCCGCCGTACTCGAGGCGACTAACATGTCCGGATACTTTCTCTCTTCCGGCGTCATGGACATGATCAACGATTTCGCGATTTTAAATGACTTCTCCGCCTCTTGCATGTCTTTATCCGATAACTTATTCGCGCCTGGAATCATCTTCATGAGTTGCGACATCGATCCCATGTCACCCATCATGTCCATGTTCTTCAAAAAGTCATCGAAATCAAACGTCGCTTTCATAATTTTCTCCTTCATTTGTTCCGCGTCCGCTTGTTTCACCGCTTCTTGCGCTTTTTCTACGAACGATACCACGTCGCCCATACCTAAGATTCTGCTCGTCATTCTTTCCGGGTAGAACGGGTCTAACGCGTCCATTTTCTCACCAACTCCGGTAAACTTAATAGGTTTCCCACTGACTTCTCTCACCGACAGCGCTGCGCCACCTCTGGTATCCCCGTCCAATTTGGTTAAAATCGCGCCGGTAATATCGATGGCATCCGCGAACGATTTCGTCAACGTCGCCGCTTCTTGACCAGTCATCGCGTCCACCACCAACAACGTCTCGTCCGCTTGCGTGCTCATTTTCGTCGCAATCAACTCGTTCATTAACGCCTCGTCGATGTTCAGTCTCCCCGCGGTATCGACGATGACCACGTCGATATCGCCTCTCTTTTTCGCCTCTGCTACACCGTTCGCGGCAATCGACGGCGGCGACGCGTTCGCGCCTTCGTCGTACACCGGCACGTTCAAATCGCTCCCTAACTTTTTCAGCTGGTCAATCGCCGCCGGCCTGTACACATCCGTCGCTACTAATAAACACGTCTTATTCTGTTTCTTCAAACTCAGCGCCAATTTCCCGCACGCCGTCGTCTTCCCGACGCCTTGTAAACCAGCCATTAAAATAACCGTCGGCCCGTTCCCTTCCTCGCGAAAGTTAATCCCATCCGCGCCGACGCCGCCCATCAAAGTGCACAACTCGTCCGCGACTAACTTTACCAACTCCTGGCTCGGTTCCACGCCTTTCGTAACTTTCACCCCCGGCGCTCTCTCCTCCACTTTTTTGATAAATCTCCTCACCACCGGTAAACTCACGTCCGCTTCTAACAAAGCTCTCCTCACGTCTTTCAAAGGCGCTTTGATATTTTCCGGCGACAAATCCGCCACCCCTTTCATTTTCGCCCACGCTTCGTCTAACGTCGCCGATAAGTTGTTAAACGCGTCCGCTCTGATGACGATCGAAGAAGCGCGGTCGTTTTTTTTCTTCTTAAATCCCAGCGCGCTCTTTCTTCTTCCTCTTTTTGTCATCGTCGTCGTTTCGCTTCTCCATCTTCTCCCGTCGTTGTTGTTAAAGCTCCTCGTCGTTGTCGTTGTCGTCGTCGTCGCCGTCGTCAAAGCACCACCAAAACTCGTCGTCGTCGTCATCGCGCTCTTCTTCTTCTTCTTCTTCTTATTCTCTGTGTACTATGTAGTGGTGTATTCTCTCAGCGTGTGATGAGTGAGAAAAGAGTGGATAAAATACACAGAAGAGACAACAAGATGGAGCAAAAATGAGACAGACCAGATTTTCCTTTTTTTTCCTTTTTTTTCCTTTGCAGCTGCTTTGGCTTGCTTGGTTTTTTTTCTGCTTTTAAATTTCGTTCGTCATTTTTTTTTTCACACGAGATGGAAATCGAGGACGAGCACGACCAGTTAAAAGCGGTTCGACGGAACTGCGAGAAATTAGGACTGCTGGTGTCCTCTTCTTCTTCTTCCGACGAGAAGGAGGAGGAGACGACGACGACGACGATTTCGAACTGTTTGAGAAGTTTGCGCGCTCTTTTCTCGAGGAAAAAAGAAGTCTCGCCGAAGGAGTGTTTACGAGTGCGTTCGTTTCTCTTTTAACGATGTGTTTGTGTCGTCCGTGGCGGCTTTGTTTTTCCTCTCTCTCTCTCTCTCCTTTCTTTTTTCTTTTGCTCACCGTACTCCTCCTCTCTGATGTTCGCGTTATCATCGCGTCGTCATCATTATTACCGAAACAGGTGTATTTGCAACAAGCGCAAAGCTTCCAGTCTTTATTGGAAATATGGGACGCGCACCATTTGAACAACGCGCAGAAAGTGGGCGTACCGTTACTGCTGTTCATCGCGACGCTTTTGCGAGTGAAAGATGAAGAAGAAGAAGAAGAAGAAGAAGATGATGATGATGAAGAAGAAAAGAACACCACCACTCGTGATGATGATGATGATGATGATAACGAGGAGAAGAAGAGAGAGAGAAGGCAAAGTGCGGCGGGAGCATCGACGGCGTCGACCAGCGTAAGTCGGTTGGCTTTGGACGGCTTGGCGAGAAATATCATCGCCAGACGGATGCGGCAGATGTATTCGCACATCGCGTCCGGGGTTCGGGTTCGGATTGTAGCCGCTTTTGACGTGTTCACCGCGATTGTCCAACGCGACGACGATGGAAGTTTAGCCGAGGAGACGTTTAGGCAGTTTGATTGGACGTTGCAGATTTTACAAAAAGTTGCGACGCCGAGAATCGATAATAATAGTAGCAGTAGGAAAAAGAAAAAGAAGAACAAGAATGAAGATTCCGACGACGAAGAGGATGCCGACGACGACATCAGCAACAACAACAACATCAAAGACAACACCAACGGGAACGCTAATGATAAAAGGAATGCGCACATTTCGTTGTTCCGGGAAGAGCGAGCGAAGATAAACCAAGCTGCGAAAGCGTCCAGGAAGAACATTGAAAAGGCGTCAAACAGATTCGCGTTTGCGCAGTTTTATCTCGCATTTTTAGAATCGAACTACGAAAGCGTCGTGCGCTCGGCGGCAACGAATCGTAACGTCATGTATTTGTTCGTAAGAAATGTGGCGAAAGACGACTCGGAGACGCAGTGTCGGTTTCTGTCTGTTCTTTCGCAGAGCGTATTGAATATAAACGTGAGCGCGATTCAGACGCCGTTGAAAATCAAGCTCGCGACGTTCACGGATGTGCTTTTGGAGCAGTTGGCGACGATGGCTGCTTTGAGCGATGGTGTCACAAATGCTGAAAAAGATGAAAACAAGAAAGTGTCGATCTTCTTTCGGGACACTACCGTTGCGAAAATGGCTGTGGATCTTTTGAAAGAAGTCTGCGTGAATCCGCGACATGGCATTTGTCCATCTCAGGTCAACGCGGGAGATTTGATATCTCGCCTCTTGGTGAAATTGCGTCCAGCAGAGTGTGATGCGCACCTATCTGTTCTCTCAGACGCGTGTGTTGCGCACCCACGACTAGCTGCACGATATGTTGCTCAGTTCTCATCTGATTTGCAACCGAAAAATACAGAGAAGTGGTTGTCAACGATACGCATGTTGGGAGATTTGATTCAAACCTCCGCAGAATACGGCGAGACGACGATAGGAGATTTTAGTGGTGGTATCACGAACGAAAACAACAAGAATGATCGACACGACGGCGGCAACGATGACGAAGACGACGACGACGAAAAGATTGAGTTTAGTGCCAGGTGTTGGGCATCGAGTGCGTTACCTTCGTCGTTAACGAAATCTGTCTTTGTGAAATCGCTCGGTCATAAAAGCATAGTCGTGCGTCAGGCTTCTTTGCAATTTCTAGCGAAATGTTTGCGCGCGACGAGAAAGCGAATATATTTGGCGGAAAAGAGCGCGATTGCGAACCAGATCAAGCAACGTAAAAATATTAGTATCAGTAATAGTAATAGAAATAACGGCGCTCATCGTGGCCACGTGCTCGCGCGGAAGCGGGAGGTATTGCGTCGCGCCAGAGGCATAGCGTCGGCGGATGTTTTCCCGGATATCTCGGTGCTCATACAAATCGTTATGAAAGGAGGAGCGCACGCTCAATTGACTATCGAGAAGATGGATACCGATAAAAAAGGAGAAGTTGAATTCGACGACGGCGACGACGACGAAGGCAACGACGAGGAAGAAACCCAGGACGAAGTATCCGAGTTTAGTCGATTCTCCAAGCTTTTGGCCTTGGAAGCCTTGGCCGAGCGCATCGCACTCTCACCTTCAGATACCGTGAATTTTGTTGATGTCGCGAAGATTCTTCCGAACACTCCCGACGAGCTATTTCAAAATACTCGCGAAAGTATCGCTGCCGTTTCTGTTGCAAGAAACGCCTGCACGGCGTCCTCGGCGGTGTCGAAAAACACTCTCGTTGCAGTGTTCAAATGTTACGCGTTTGCCGTGATGAAAGATGTTGCGGATGAAAGTAATGATATCCGTTTACTATCCGAAAATCTCAAGACACTCTTCAAGTTGAACATAATCGAGTCGAAGACGCTCGATGGAAGAGGTGGAAGCGACAGAAGTACGAAAAGTTCGTTCGAACGGGAAGCAGAGACGTACGCGCGCAGCTTTGCAAAATGTTGCTGTAGCGCCTCGACTTCGCTCAACTTGACTTCAACACTCGCAGATTTCTTAGCAGACGCAATCGTCTCGGCGTCGAAACGAACAAGTCTCGACGCGTTCGTAGACGAAGAATTCGCGCGGCCGACTCGGTTTAATCAACCAGAGGAGCACGATGGTAACAACACTTCCGCGCTCTCGCCTCTGTCCGTGATTGTGTTTGAAAATGCCTTGAAAGTTTCAAAGAGTGTCAAAAAATCCAAAGAAGAGATTGACGTCGTTCGACAATTTGCAGCCTCGCTCGTTCTCGCGAGTTTGCTTCGCACGACGGATTTCTGGAAGCACGCAGTGGCGTTGAACAAAATAGGCGTTCATAGCTTAGCGGCATCAAATTGTGAAAAGAAAGTGAGGAAGACGATAGACGATATTTTATGCGAAGAGCGGCAAATATTTCTGAGCAACCCGAAGAATACGAAGGTCTTTACGATCGAAAACGTCGAAATGGATCTAGTCGAGATCGCTGGCGTCTTAGATGCGCAATCTAAGGCAAAACTGTATTCGCTCTTGCTGCAAAATTACGTTCACGAGGCGGAAGATTTCACGAGACTTCTCCTAGAAGTGCTTCGAAAGATCAACGAGATGAGCCGATCCGGTCGCGCTTCTCTTTTAAGCGCGGTTTCATTCAGTGTTGCAAGAGAGCTGTCACGGACGGAACATGACTGCTTTGATATGGAAAGCCAATCGAAAATTGCAGTTGCGTTGGCGAGAGGCATTGAAGATACAGAGCAGAAATGTGGTGCGGTGCAGTCAACTCCTCGAAAACGTCTCGCGGATGCGTTTTTGACGCACTCCGAAAACGAGTCCTTGGTCATCTTTGCAAAGTTTGCTACGGAAGAGGCTCAACTCGACGTAATCGCAAAGAGTAGGCAAATGACAAACTTCGTTTTAATGGCTTCCGTGTCCGATGTGTCTTTGAGCTCGCAGAGCGTCTCTTTTGATGGAAAATCAAAGATTCTTGCGCATCTGCTCGAGGTGTTATTGGGAGAAGACGATGTTGAGAATACGGCCCCAATACTACGTGTTCTTGCGCGCATCTTTGAAAGAAACTCGTCGACGGGTCAAGATACTAATATCGCAGCTCCGTACTCTTCAATTACTCTTCGAGCTCTGGAGAAAATTTTGAAAAGGAAGAGACATAAGAAAAGTCAAGTTGTACTCGCGGAAGCTGAGTTTGTCTCGGCTCTCGTGAATTCAAACGCAGGAGAGATATGCGCGGCTACATTTTTACGGCATTGCAACTTTAAAGATGACGGTATCGTGTTTGAAAAGGCGGCCTCCGATGCCATGCGAAAATGCGCGGAGTGCGCAGCTATTCGAGCCATCGTAAATGAAAGTGATCGAACAGAGTTCTTGAGCGACATCGCATCGTTAGTTATGAAGCAAATGAATCCAACAACCCATGGAAATATGGTGTGCTCCGCTCGAGCTGTTCAAATTGAATTAAATGGTGACAACGAGAAACAGAAGAATATTTTTGAGAAGAAACTTTCAGATGCGTTGACGGATCAATATTTTAAAGAGACTTTCGAGAAAGAACGCGTGGAGAATATAATGAACGCTTTCAACGTATGCTTTGACGTGAACTGTCCTGGAGTGTATCGCGTAAGATGCGTTAGCTTTATTTTAAGAAAGTTAGTACTTCTGGATGAATTGAAGTCCGGTGCGGACTACCGCACGTTCAAGCAAGTTCTGGGGAATAGAATTAAAGAAGAACTCGAGTTGTGGGATAAACGTGCGAATGTGGATGATGCCGATGTTCTCAACTGTAACAACGCATTCACTTTTGCGGTGAACGAGAATTTTATGCTCAGCAACGAAGACGATGTTATCGAATTAGTCAACGCCGCGCGAATGTTTGTCTCCTCCTCGCTCAAGGCGAAAACGCTAAAAAACCATCGCAGAGTAGAAGCGATGGCTAAAATCGTTGCAGCCCTCACGCCAAATAATGCAAAGAAAATGAAGAAAAGGGATAAACTGCGTGAAGTATTTGAGGAGTTTGCAATGTCAAGCTTCGATTGCGTGTGCGAGAATGAAAAATTTGAGCACGCCCTTTTGTCGCGAAGAGAGTTGGAAGAATACGAAAATACGAATGAGTTTTTGGATTCCCTTCCGCAAAATCCGTCTTCGATGCACTTTGTTCGGGAACGCGTGGACGAGCTTTCGGAGAAAGTCTCTGCTTCTGTGTCGTCCTTCTCACCGCCGCAAAATCAAAAGCAATTTGCAGAATTGAAGCTGCGGTTTGCAAAAGTTCTGCACGCGTCTCTCGAACTAAAACATCGCCTACACAAGGATACGCAGCAATCGCAGCCAGATATATGGGCGACAGAGAAATCAGTTCATGTTTTACCTCTTTTGCTTAAAGGGTATAACGCGTCGTCATCTGCTTTCGATTCTTGCATCAAGCGAACTATGGTAACGCTCGATTCACTTTCTGGACAAGACGTTCTTAAAAAGTGCGGCTTTGTGTTTGGAAGCGCGGCTGAAAAGTTTTTCGAAGGCAGTACTTGGAGTAGGCTAGTATTTAACGATGATGATGATAACAACGACGACGTCAGCGATACAAAAGCGTCATTGAAAGAACGCGTCGGTAATGCAATCGGTACGTCGCTTTTGGATTGCAGACGAAGTGCGATGACGGCGACTGCTTTTCCTCAAAGACGAAAGCTTTTCTTCTGGGAAGATAGTGATACGGAAGATGTGCTGCTTACCAATGGGAACGAAATTATCAACCGATTGGCGTACGATCCGTCCTGGATACTTCCAATGACACTGCGAAACCTGGAAACAGAATCGCTTTCGCCGAGAGAGTGTGTGCGTTCGGGCATTCTCTCGGTTGCAATATCAGCACTTTCCTCCACCGATACTAATTTTCGTCGTCTCGCGAGAGCGATATTATCAATCATGGATGAAATTGTGACTCGTATAGTCACCGGGAAAACCGAAGACGGAGAAGATATCGATTTAACCGATGTGATGTTGGCGCGAGCGTCGTTTCGCGAACGAACGCAAGTCCTTTCCATTTTGCGATGGATTCGAAACTCAAACGATATGTGGAACAACGGCATCTTCACGCGAGATGATGAAGAAAAAATGATCATGCAAAGGAAGTGTCAACACGCAGAAGATGTCGTCTGGCCAACAACGGCGACGTCGTTCGCGGCCGAAGCCATGTGGCTCGCCTGTCGACCGGAATCTGAATTCTTCGTCGTCGCCAACAAGCAAGTCTTAAAACGCATGTCCATAGATCTCGATCGTTTGCCTATGTTTCTCCCGCTGGTAAACGCCGGAGATGCCGATGCGAAAACCAAGCGAACCTGGGCACTTCGTCAACTCAATTCTTCCTTCCACTCTTTGGGCGATAAAGAAAACTTATCCTCGCGGGTGTTTCGGAAACAGTTTGTGCTTGAAATTTTGAGCTCACAAACGTGCTCGCACGCGCTCGCGGACAGCAACGTGCGGTCAAGAACCATGCGATTGATCAAGAATGTGTGCGAAAATGTAAGCGATTCCTTCTCGCTCGAACTTGTCGAACATGTGAGCTTTGTTGCATTCTTGACGAGACGTATTGAAGAAAGCGTATACCCGCGAGCTTCGGTTTCCTCGGCGCAGGATGTATCCGTCGAGCATCGAAGTCATGTGGCCGTGCTCTCTGCAATGATTTTAAAAGGTTTAGCAGAAGCACCCGACGCGTTCGTGTTTGCTGGACGAGATTTCGTGGACGCAGTGCGACGCGTGAGAAGTGCAATTTTATCTCGATTGGAATCCAGCGACACGCGCGGCGAATCAAACTCGAGAGATGGCAGTTATTCCACATCGGATTATCTCGTCGCGAAGAAATGTTTCAAACCATATCTCGAACTCCACGCCACCGTCTCAAGGTGCTTGGAAAAACGGCCCAAGTTGAACAGCCAACTCGCCACGGTATCTGAGCTGTGCCGCCTGATCGTCGTCGCAGATAACAACAACGATGACGTCGAGGACTCTCCTTCGCTGGCCATCAAGACCGCGCTTGCAGAAATCCTCGAAATCTCGAGCTTTGATTTTTCTTGCTTACTGGTGGAAGAAGAAGACGAGACAAAAATGACGACGACGACTGCAGCGGTCGAACCCGCGGCGATATCGATTGCAGCTTCCATCTCTCACCTAACCGGGTGGTTAAACGAACACTTCTCTGCGAAGAACGAACCGAAAGTGGCCTCGCGGTTTCTATGCCGGACGCTGCTAAACGCTCCGGATGTTTTGCAAGACGCTCTCTTCACTTCATCGGACGTGCGAACGTTTGCGAAAACCATCGCAAGCGATTACGACCGCCGTAGAAGGAGAGAAGTAAATGCGGCTTTGGCGTTGCTCTTAGATTTCTTGCTGGATGAAAACGCTCCCGAAGCGAAGAATATTAAAAATACAATCGAAGATTTGATGCTTTCCAGTACTCAAAACGAAGGTAACGAGGTTCTTATAGAGGCAAAGTTACGAGAAGTCTTCTTCTTTTCCTCCTCCCTCTCTTCTTCCGTCTTTGTAAAGAAGCGGGAGAAGATAGAGGCTGGGAAGGAGACGCCAACGCCGTCCGCGTCGACGCCGAAGCCAAAAACGAGAAAGAGGAAGCAAACGCCTGGAAGTGGGGCGAAAAACAGACGCGCTGAAAAACGCGCGGCGAAGAATAAGAATAGTGAATAGTAGTTTAAATAAAGTTAGTTAAAATCACTCGTAAGGATTGATTGTCAAAACATTTTTATGTATCTATCTGCTAAAAATCAATGATGGTATCATAGTTATATTTATATAGTTGTTGTTGATGTTGTGGCGGTGATGGCGTTGTGGTAGTATGTATGATGCAAAGCGGCTTTTAATTTTTCGTTGTGTTGTCGTTGTTTTCCTCTCTCTCTCTCTCTAACTCTTTATACTTCGACAACCTTGGCGACAATTTGGTCCGCAATGGCTTGGCCTTGGGATTCAACTTGCGCCTTGGAGCTCTCTCTTTCCGCATCAATCGTACTCATCGCGTCCGCAATTTGACGGTCGACGTCAGCCTTCGCTCTCGCAGCTTCAGCGGCAATCTTCGCGTCCATCTCCGTCTTCAATGCGGCAACATCTCTACCGACTGCGGCTCTCGCATCGCCGATGATTTGGTCCTTCTCCGCAATCAATTTGTCAACCTCTTCGGTGTTACCGCCGACGGCGGCTAATTGGGATCGGATCAGTTCATCTCTGTCGTCCAACGCTTTACCAACCGGGCCAAACATGGTCTTGTCCAAGATGAACATCAAAGTCAAAAACTCCGCCGCGATGATCGGCAAAGTCAAGTTGAAGTCAAACAATTTACCCGCTTCGGCGTGCGCCGGCATGGTCATGACCAAGTTGGTCAAGACAACCGGCGCGACAACCTTCGCGGATTCAAACTTTTGCTTGAGAGAAGCTTGCGCCTGTAATAGTAGTAGTAGTAGTAATAATAATAAGTCTCCGGTCAGCGTTTGAAGTAAATAATATTTAAAGGTTTGAGAGAGGAAAATAATCCTATCCTCTCCGCCCCTCCAAGAAAAGAGGAAAAAAAAACAAATTCTTCGTTCAAAGCACAGGGGAGTCCGATCCGAGGGAGATTATTTTATGCGGGGTACGAGGGAAGCGATATCCACCACGCGAACGGGTCACGCGCATGCGACCACGCGAACGCGCGCATCCGTGCACATTCTCGCGCACGAATACTTCCTTCGCGCGAATCCAGATTCGTTTTGTCCAAGCGACGTAAACGACGACCGACAAAAGTCGCCGCCGATGATGAATGAAACACACGGCTCTGCATTTTATCTCTCCCACATCCCGGATGACACACACCCACAATAATCAATCAAAAATATAAAAAAGAACTGCGCGGAAATCTCTAACGTACCGGCGAGGCGACTCTCTTCGTTTGCGTTTTTCTGCTCACAGACGCGACGGAGACGCATCTGTTCGTGATTTGGGCGATCGCGGACATGTTTTATGTGTGTGGTGTAGATAAAAATGTGTTTGGGTGCGGAATATGACGCTTGTTGGTCGGATGTGTCGCGCTAAAAGTAATTCACAAGGCTTTCTCTCCTCCTCAAAAGAGGGTGAAAATCTCTCTTTAAAAAAGGGTGAAATCTCTCCCTCATCTGCTCAAAATCAGGGTTTAACCAATAAAAAAAAATTAAAAGCAAAATTAAGAAAAATACACGAGAGACTACACAAAAAAAGAACGAGAGGTTGATAGTTTATAATATAAGAGTAAAAAAAGACTTCTCATCGAACACACACGTACATCGACGGAAAGACGACGACGACGACGATGACAACAAGAACAAGAACAACAAGAACACCAACGATGAAGACGACGAAAAGGAGGAGAAGCCACCACCGCCCAAAGTTCTTTTTTTGCCTTCCCCTCGTTTTGTTTTTTTATTTCGGGGCAAAAACGACGACAAAGACAACGAGGTTTTTCTTTGAAGTGGAAGGAAAAGAAGCGAAGAAGGTAAAGCCATCGGAGGAGGATTTCGGAGCGATTCTAATCAGCGAAATCATGTACAATCCGATCAAAACTAAGTCGTCGGAATCTTCTTCGCCAGAGGTGACGACGGATGATACCGAAAAAAAAGCCAGCGGCGAGTGGGTTGAGTTTCTGAATCCAAGCGGAACGGACGAGGTTGACGTGAGCGGGTGGTTCTTCTCGGACGAAAAGAATCTGGCGAAGTCCTCTATGTTCCAGTTTCCTTCGAACACGACGATAAAACCGAAAGAGAGAATCGTAGTTGCGAAGAATGTGACCAAGTTTGAAATCGCTTACGGCGAAAATGAAGGCGCGAGCGACGTCGTCAAAGACGCCGCGTTACCGTTCAGACTCAACAACAAAGGCGAAAAGTTACTCTTGTTGAACGCAAAAAAAGAGATAGTGCACGAAGTCGAATACAACGATAAAGCACCGTGGCCGATTGTATTTGCAGGATACTCCATCGAGTTGACATCGCAAAAGAGCGACGCGAACGACCCCTTCTCGTGGGTCTCTTCGTTGACGTTCGGAGGAACGCCCGGTCGCGAAAACTCCGTAGAGTTGGTCAACAAATTGGTAAACAATTGATCGATACTGATTTAACGTCGACGAGGTATAACATCAAATATATAAAATAAGCGGCTACATTGTTACTTGATAAACGCCCCGTCCGCGACGCCGTCTTGGCCAGTCACGAATCCGCTCGCGACGACCACATTCTTCCCTTGATACGTCGCCTTCCCTCCTTTAATCACGAGCGTTTGCTTCACTTGCTCCCATAACTTACTCTTGCACTCCTTCGGGTACGTTTCCGGCTTCTTATCCTCTTCGTTTTCAATGAACGCCTTCTCGCCAATCTTCGCTCCGTCTGGAACTTTAACCAACTTCACGTCCACGCTCTCGCCTTCGCCGCTCTCCGTCGCTAAAATCATCGCCTCGCTCGTCTCCCCGGCTAACTTGGCTACCTTCAAATTAATAATAGTCAGAACTAACTTCCCTTCCAAATCTTCTCTCTTCACGTATTTCCTCAATCCAGTCACGACTTGCTTCACGTCCTTCTCCTCGTCTTCGCCGATTAAGACTTTGCACAGATACAACTTCTCCGACCACGCGTCGTCCGCTTTCGCCTCTAACACTTTACCAACCGTCAAGTTCGCCTTCGCGAACGGGTCCGCTTCCTCTTGCGGCGGTTGAGACTGCTTCTTTACTTTTTCTTTCTTCTTCTTCGATTTTTGATCTCCCTCGTTGTTATTAGTATTCGAAGACGATGATGGTTGACTCGTGGACGCGCCTCCTTCGCCTCCTCCTTCTGAATTCTTCGGTTTAATCACCGGGTCGAGTAACTTCACGAGATACTCCGACGTCCTCTCGAACGCCTCCGGCATCGGGTTGTTCTCCTCGAACGGGAACGTTTGCAAATATCCAGTTTTCTCGTCGCGCATTTTGTACACGTGTTTGGGTGGGTTGTACGTTTCCAACGGCCACGGGTCTGAAAAAAAGATGATGACGACGAGAAGTAATACTTGTACGTCAGCAACGAATTACGCGGTTTGTTTGCATTCAATCGACACAAACTTAAAACCAAATCATCATCGCGCGCGCGAGAGAGATGTTTGAATCGCACGCGAAAAATGGAAACAACGAACCTTCGGGATCGATCTTCACGTGTCCAACGGGAAGCTCGATCGTGCTCATATCGTGCAAGCCTGAGACTCCTCCTTCTTTAGTATCTTCGTGTCCTGGTCGGATGCCTCCGCAGCACGCGTTGAGCATAGTATTCTCGGTCCTGCGTCTGGTTGTTTGTTTGAGAGGAAAATGTCTTCTTCTTCTTCTTTTTGGGGTCTGTTGTTTAATTCTTTTCAAAAAACGCTCGCTCGTTATTTAAAAAAAAACGCCTGGTTTCTTTTTATTAAATTATTATAATAATAATGTCTGCCTCTGCGCATGATCAACGAAAGACCTCGAAGGAGGATTTGAAGACGACGAAGACGAAGCCAAACTCGACGAAAACGAGGTCGTTTACTCACTGGGATAAATTTTGGCACGACGCGGTGAAAGAGAACGAGCAGAAAATGAGAGACGCGAACCGAGCGCATTTTAAGAAAACCGGAGATCAGAAATTCCAGGACTTTGACGAAGGTATCGACAGCGATCGAGCGTATATGGACGCGTGCCATAAATTAGACCGGGGAGTGCCAAGATATGCGGTGACTTTATCGTGTTCCGGGTGCGGGTGCGAGAAATCGAAAGATGCGATGATGCGATTGGAGTGCGCGCAGTGTTTGGAGATGTACAAAGAACGCAAAATGAAAGTTGTCGTTGACGCTTTTGAAAGAGCATTCTTCTGCTCGGACAATTGCTACGTGGAACACTGGAAAGAACACAGAATGCGACACGGGCCGGCGTATTCGAGAGCGACGAAGGAAAACGGGGAAGTGCATCGATTCGAGGCGCACGACGAAGGGTGCGGAGCGTTGTGGGATCACGGCGCGTTGAAGAGGAAGTATTTTCACGAATGCGAGCCGAATACGAAATGGGGCGCAGACGTGAACAATACGGAGGGAGGAGGACAAGAAGAAGAAGAAAAAGAAGAAGAAGAAGAAGACAACGCCGTCGACAGCGATAAGGAAAACGAAGAAACGTTTTGATGATTGACTGATTTGACAAACGGGCGATGTGTGAATTTTGCGTATTAAAACCAAAATCTTTTAATCTACTTGAAAAAACCGCCTGAAAAAAATAAACGTCCGTTGCTCTATAAACTGTGCTAATGAACGCGAGGACAGACTTCCCTCAACCTAAAATTATATTGTGATTACTTTCATTGTTTTTCTTCTGTGTGTTCTCGTTTATCACCGTTTGCGATAAAACGATTCCTTCATCTCCGCGGAGTCGCTTTTACCAGTACGTGTACGAATTCAACCAGCCGTCCGGATTTTGTCTCATGATCGCCTTTCTCATCTCATCGTAGGTGAAGATGAACATAGACCACGGAACGGCCGGAAACCAGTGCAAGATGTGCAACGGTCGAGTACCAAAGACAGTGTTCAAGGCTGGAGTGTATACCAAAGTCGCCCCGAGGACGGTTTCAAACAACAAACCAAAGTTCATGAAATCGTTTTGTAAGCCTTGCTGGAAGAGAGAAAGCTTTCTCGTCTTGCAAATCAACAAATCGGCCCATTGGACGATGATGATGGAGATGAAGTACGCGCATTGCGCGTATTCCAAAGCAGAACTTTGGTAGTTCTTGTTCGGTAAGGGTTGTGGCTGGCCGTTCCAGAAATACATGGCACCCGCCGGAGCGATAGCGTCCTTATCCGCGAAACCACGGTCGGCAAAGCCCCACGTGCTGTCTCCGTTGTCTCCGCAAAGCGAAACAAACCGCGCCTTTTCCGCGTCAGTAAGTTTATCCGAAGGAATACTGGCGTAGTTCGAGCACGCTCTGTTGCAAGTGTATTCACCGTCACCTCTGAAACCAGCAGAGGTGAACTCGATGAACGGATCGACCTCACTGGTGACGGGAACTTGGCAACCGCCTTCGCAGTAACCTCTCTCCCAATCCTCACCTTCGCAACCGAAACCGCACTCTTTCGGACTCCCATCGCCGTTGATGGTACACATGACGGAGTGCTTGAACCATTCCAAACCGTTGCCCATCAAGATGTTCGGCGCATAGCCGTAATCGTTGAGGACGATGATGTAGACGAAGAAGCCGGCTAAGGCTTGGATCATACCGATTTGCAAGTACGCGAACGAAATCAAACGGAAGTTGACCAAACGATCAGTTTGCGCATTTCTCGGCGGGCGGTCCATGATATCTGCCTCCTTGGTCTCGTAAGCGAGAGAGATGGCAGGGACCATATCCGTACCAAGATCGATACAGAGAATCAAAACCGTTGACAACGGCAACGGCAATTTCGCCGTGATGTAAATCAAAAACGGCGCAATTTCCGGAATGTTCGACGACAAAGTGTACGCGATGGACTTCTTCAAGTTATCAAAGATCAATCGCCCTTCTTCGACGCCGTTGACGATGGACGCAAAGTTATCGTCCATCAAAATCATATCAGCCGCTTCCTTGGAAACGTCTTTACCGGCGATACCCATGGCAACACCAATATCACCCTTCTTCAACGCCGGCGCATCATTCACACCATCACCAGTGACGGCAACGATTTCACCTCTGCGCTGACAGTTCTCAACGATCAACAACTTGTGCGCCGGAGACACTCTCGCCCAGACGATTTGTTTGTGATCGAGCGCTGCGTCCCACTTCTTTTGTTGTTCAACGGGGTCGGCGATTTCCGTCCACTCACGAATAGTATCGCCCTTAACGACGATGGCATCGCCACTGTCGATGTTCTCTTGCGAAATAATGTTGACTTGCTTCGCAATAGCCGCTGCGGTGATCGGGTGATCGCCGGTCACCATGTACACCTTCACGCGAGCGCGGTTGCACTTGATGACGGCTTCAGGGACGCCTTCTCTCGGAGGATCAATCAATGAGATTAAACCAACAAAAGTCAAATCGTTCATGGTAAAGTTCGGAGCCGGCTTGTTGGAAAACTTAAAATCGTCCTTCATTCCGGTCAACTCTTTGTAGGCAAATCCCAACACGCGTTCACCGCGGCCGCCCAAACCTTCGTACGCTTCCGTGTACGTCTTGTTGTACGACGCGTTGATTTCCTTCACTTCGCCCTTGGCAAAGTACGATTTGCACATGCCGAGCACTCTCTCCGGAGCACCCTTCAAGACGAGTAACGGCGGTCTGCCGGCACCTTGAGAGTGAATGGACAATTGCCACTTGTTCGTGGAGTTGAACTTGATTTCGAAAATCTTTGGGCACGCGGCTCTGGTTTCCAACGCATCATTCAACGGTTGCACGAGCTTCAACAAGCCTTGCTCGGAAGCGTCACCAGTTGCGGCTTGCTTCAAGATGTTGAAGTTCGGGTTGTTCATTTCCGCCTTCAAGTCCATGTACGAGCCGTCGTCGTTTTTAGTCAAAAACTCGGCGTTGTTACACAACGTCGCGACTTGCAACAATCGTTTGAAGCCCGGGGAGCTTGCGTCGTAGTACGGTTCATCCGCAGGAGTTTGCGACAAAACCGCCAAATCCGGAATGTTCTTCCCGGCTGGACACAAATACGTTTCGTTATCGACCCATACGTGCATAACAGTCATTCTGTTTTGCGTCAAAGTACCAGTCTTATCCGAGGCGATGATAGTGGTCGAACCCAAAGTTTCAACCGCTTCCAAGTTCTTCACCAAAACGTTCTTCGTGTGCATACGTTTCGCGGTCAACGCGAGAGACACGGTAACGGTCGCCAACAAACCTTCCGGCACGTTCGCAACGATGATACCAATCATAAACACAACATTTTGGATAATGTCCGTCCCGTTGGTTAAACCGATGATGAAAAACACGACGCCCAAGGTAATGGCGACGGCGGAAATCAACTGAATGAACTTGGAGATTTCAACGTTAATCGGCGACGCTTCGTTGGACGTTTCCGTGGCCAAACCAGCGATTTGACCCATGACCGTGCGGTCACCGGATCCAATAACGACGCCTCTCCCGGAACCGGAGTTGATAATCGTGGTATAAAAGCACAAGTTGCTCGCCTCCAACGGTTGCATGACCAAGTTACCTTGCGAGTCCTTGGCCAAATCCGTCGAGCGATCTTGTGGTTCGGATTCACCAGTCAAAGAAGAATTGTCCACCTTCAATTCGTTTGCCGACATGACGCGAATATCCGCCGGCACCTGGTCGCCGTCGAGCAAATCGACGACGTCTCCCGGAACCAACTCCCACGCATCAACGACGGTGTTCTTACCGTCGCGAATGCACTTGCACTTCTTTGGAATCATGTTCTTGAACCCTTCCATGATCTTCTCCGACTTGGCCTCTTGCAAGTACGAGAAAGTCGCCGTAATAGTTACGACGGCGTACAAGACGATGCCCAAAAACAAGTTGGTTTGATCCTTCTCCGTATCGATGCCATAGCCGATGAAACACAAGGTCCCACCGGCTAACAACAAAGCGGCGAAAAAGTTGGCGAACTGCAGCAAAAACTGAATGTACCACGGCGTCAACGCCGGCGGAGTCAATCGGTTCTCGCCATATTTACCGCGGTTGATTAAAACCTGTTCGCTCGATAAACCTTTCTCCAGGGTGCACCCAAAGTGCGAGTAGAGCTTTTCTGCCGGCCACGTGTGCTCGACAAAATCGATATCTTTACGCAAATTCGCTTTGCGCTCATCCTGTTGTTAAAGAGCGATGACGTTTTAGAGTCGCGTTTTGTGTGAGTTACGAGTTGGACGAGGACGAAAGAAAGAGAGAAAAAAGACCCGTCGAGGTCAATTTGGTTTTTTATTGGAAAAAGTGCGGAACGACGGAACCAAACGACGCCCCCGAAAAGTTCGAGACGGATAACAACCACACCGCGATTGAAAAAAAAACGCGCGGAAATCGCACTCAAACGCCCACACGCGAACACATAAATCCTACCTCGGCTGAAGTATCTTTCTTCGAACGCGCCATCTTGCGTGACGTTTGTGATTTATACACGAAACTTAAAGCCTGGAGAGAAGAGAGAGAAGAAAAGCGGTTAGATTTTCGCGCGATTGGTTTAAAGGAATAAAAAAAAGCGGAGAAAGCCGTCAAAGGACAAATTTGACAATGCGAAACGCGTCGCGCGCGAGGAAGATGCGAAATCACCTCGATCAATTCAAACGATCCGCAATGCGCCTCGAAAATGGAATTACTATTCAAACTTTAAAAAAAACGAGAAGAGGGATCTATCTATCGTTGTTCGTGCGTGTCTTTCCAAACGCGTACCTTCGAGAAATGAATGAGGATTTTTGCAAGCCCAAAAGTCACAAAAGTCTGCCCTTTTTTGCCTTGTGTTTGTGACTTATTCCATTCTTTGGTTTGCCTTGCCTCTCTTTTTTTATTAAACTTTTGCTGCTGACTACGCTATATATTAGTATCGCACAAATCCAATACAAATGAACTCTCTCTCTCTCTCTCTCTCTCTCTGTTTGTGCGTGTACTGCTACTCAGAAGATGATCTCAATTCTTCTCTTTACAAAAATTAAACGATATCGTGCTTCAACTCCAACGCGTTGCAAATCCTCCCGATGCAACACGCCGCGCTCAACGGATACTGCGAAACCGATATGAAATCATCCGTCCAACTGACGTCTACTTTCCCGTGCGCCATGGCGCCGACGCAAAACACGACCGATTCTTTATCTTCCTTCAAATCGTTCGCGACGAACTCTCGCATCCGTTTCACCTCGGGCGCGCTAAAACTAAATCCCACTCTTCGAGCGCCGGCGGCGAAGTATTTCGTCACCGGTTGCTTGACGACTTTTAATAGCTTATCTGGACCATTCGACGCGCGCACGGAGAGCTTTTGCAACAATTGCACGAACAAACCGCAAAATCGTTTAAACGTTCGCGGTATTCTCGTGTGCGGACTGATTTTTATCAGCACGTTTTTCTGCGTGTTCACGTACACCGCTCGCACTTTCCCGGCTTTGTTCAGAGGCGAATCGAGTATCGCCAGAAGCGCTTGGTGGCATATATCCGGTCGATAATCTCCCGGTTGTTTCCCGTGACGTTTGATGAAATTCGCGTGGTCGTCGCAGTTTAAAAGCGCGTACCCTTTGCCGATTTTCGCCGTCTCCAACGTGGCTTTCTCCAACACGAACGTGTAGCCGCCCGTGCTGTCCGCGTTCGCCTCCACGTCCAAATCGTCCTCCGACGGCGCTTCCATTGATTCTAAAATGTTATTAATGATTCGTTTCTTCTTCTTCTTCTTAATAACGTGTATTATTAGTGAGAGGTAAGATTAGAGAGAAGAAAAAGACAACAAATGGAAGAAAGGCTCTTATCAGAGAGCGACTCTTTCCTCCAGTTGTTGTTTTTGTTTTTGTTCTGTTGTTATTCCTGTGACTCTTAGTATGGTATTCTATTTTAGTAAAGTGATTTTGAGAGTAGAGAGTAACGAGAGCGCGCGAATGTGGACGATGTTTTTTTTCTTTTTCTTCTTTTTCTCTCTAAAAAAGGACCTCAAAATTTTTGATCACCCTTTGGCCGTGTTATAAAGTCTCTATGAGCAGATATATAAAATACCGCATACCTACGCAACGTACCTAGGTACCCTACCGTACTATATTGTACCAGGTACCCTACTACTCTACTAGTACGTACTACTAGTATATACTAAACTACCTAGGTACTATTATATCTACTCAAGTACCACTATGTCAAATATCTACTTCGTAACGAATCCTGGTCTGGCCTTTTTTCACTCTAAACCCAACCGCGGTGACTCGCTTCAACTCTTTCGAGCTTTTCACGTGCGTCCCTCCGCACGGACATCCACACCCGGCCACGGTGACGACGCGCGGAGACTCTTCCGCATCCGGCGAGACGTAACTCGGCAAAGACCCTCCGCACGCTCGTTTCGCGTCCTCGTACGCTAAGTATTCCGCTTTGACGACGTCGTTCTGTTCGATTAACTTCTCCAGATGTTCGTTTATCAGTCGTATCAGCTTCTCGTCGTCGTCTTCGATGCCGGAAAACGTCCTCGCGTTGCCTTTATACTCCACGTACGCGTCGGCGACGCCGTGACTCCCTTTCGTCGCGACGAGTTTCTCCAATCCGGGAATAAGCGCCACCGCGACGTCTAACAAGTGCCCCGCGGTGTGCATTTTCGCGTGCGCCATGCGAACATTTTCGTCTATTTCAATCGAACACGGTTTCCCTTTCATTTCGTCCACGTCAAAAACGTCGTCATCATTTTCTTCTTCTTCGTTCCTTCTTCTTCGAAACGTTCCGCGGTGCAGCACCTGTTTGGTCTCTTTGTCCATTCGTACCTCCTCGAAATCAAACATCCAACGACGCGTATTCGTATCGATCGAAATCGTCCCCACATCCGAGGGTTGGCCGCCACCGGCTGGGTACGCGATCGTTTTATCCAGAACAATTTCGTAACCGTAGGAATACCACCTCTCGTCGTCGTCGTCTTCGTTTATCTTTGTCGTCTTTAAGACATCCAAAACTGTCGAAACGTCGTCGTCGGATGATGATGATGTTTTAAACGCGTACGTATCTCGTAAGTACGCGAGTTCTGTCTTTACACTCATCCTCAAAAGCGACGAGTAGAAAGAGAGACGGAGGAACAAAAAGTTGCGCTCTCTTCTTTTTCCTCCCGTCTGTCTTTTTGGTGGTCGAACAACTCCGCGTGTTGCATTGTGAAGAAATTGGACAAAGGATTTGGAAATCTCATCACAAGTACAAAGTCTCTCTTTCGCGCGGCGGGGTAACGCGATGATGCGCGCTCTTCGTAGCGGAGCTTTGACCACGGTATCGTCTGGTCGTTCGAGCGGAGGTTTTGGTGGTCGTCGCAGTTTTCTTGCCGAAGACGAGAACGCGAGAAGAGTTGTCTCGTCGTCGTTTACGTCCTCGTCCTCGTCCGGTTTTGCAACGACGATATCTTCGCCGCGGATATCGTCAACCGAACGATGCAAACGACGAGGAGGAGGAGGAGGAGGAGAACGAGGAGGACACAAAAACAGACGCACGAGACGAGGACGGAGTAAGAAGTCACGAGTCGTCCTGATACAAAACGCGGGCGCGTTCACGACATTAATCGAAATCCCTCAGGCGCGAGCGGTCGCCCGAGGGGTACTCCTCCCGGCGAGATATTTCGTCGACGGGAAACGAAGGAAAGAATCAGTGCTCGTAAACGAGATGGTGCGCGTGCCAAACGAAGACCAAAATGTGCCTCTAAAAGTAGCAAAGTTGATCCCTTTGAGCGGGTACGACGTCGGCGAAGTACCGTTTGTCATGCAAGTGGTGAGTTATTACCGAAATCCGCTCGATTGTGGGATGATGAAGCGAGCGCTGGAGAAGGCGTTGGAGAAGTATCCGATGTTAGCCGGACGGTTGGATTTACAAACGCCGGGGTTTAGGAATAAAGGCGTACGATTGACCAACTCCGGAGTGCCGTTTCGAGTGGTGAACGAACCTTTCGAAGATGGAGGCGCGAGGACGATCGACGATTTACCGCAGGATTTCGCGAGCGAAAGTCGGAGGTTTTTAGATTTCGCGCCTTGGATTGAATTGATGCTCGGCGACGCGCCGGCGTTTACGGTGAAGATTACGAATTTGCCGAATAATGGCGGATCGGTGTTGGGCGTGTGCATGTCGCACGCCGTGAGCGACGGTCAAGGATTCGTGGAGTTTTTAATCACGTGGGCGGAGATTGCGAAAGGGAATTTAAACGGGAATCCACTCGGAGATCCCATATTCGATAGGAGTTTGTTACCGACGAGTGAATTTGAAAAGAAAGAGGAGATTGAACGGATGTTGGAGGAAGAACAATTCGTCGGCGCCGGGTCGGTGGATACGTTGGTGAACGCAGTCAAAGCCGGGAGAGCGTTAGCACCAGATTTCTTGAGGTTTCCAGCCGGGAATCGATCCATGATTAAGATATCGAAAGAGAACATCGACAAGATTAAATCCGCGTCGAACGCGAGCAACGAGAACGAAGCGTTGAGCGCGCACGCGTGGTTACAGCTCTCTAAACTCTCAGGTTTACCAACTGGGAGCGATTTCCAACATGTGACGGTGGTATCCGCCAGAGGTGGGTCCAAAGGCTTACCGCCGATGTATTTCGGGAACGCGTGCGTTGGTGTGAAAACGGGTGCTTTGAAAATCGGCGATTGCGGCGACGATATCGCGAAAGCCCGCGATTTGATCAAACCCGGTTTGCGTAAAATGTTGAAAGATCGATCGAAATATTTGATGTTGACGGAAAGCGCGTTTCGAGCCGGCGTAAACGCGTACGATTGGGACTGCTTAGCGTTTATGAGCGGTGAGATGTGCTGGTGTAACAATTTGGTGGAGATCTATAAAAAGTTGTACGAGTTAGATTTCGGATCCGGGACGCCGGAGTTGGCCTTGCCGCCGGAGTTGAACGATATCGTGCAAATCAACACGTCGAGACCGACTGAACCGGGAATGCCAGCCGGAGAGAACGGAGTGGAAATGTTTGTGAACATGCCACCGAGCGTTATGGAAAGGGTAAACGCGAACGTGGAAGTGTTGAATGGTGCGAGATATTAGATTTGGTAGTACAATCTTGTTTTACATTCTGCAGTAGTCAAACGTCTGCTAATAAATAGTATTTCTTTCATCGTCGCGCTAAGTTTGTTGCGAGAGTAATCTTTCCAAGCTTTGCCTGCTCCGCGAGTTTCAACAAATCTTCTTTGCTCATGTTGGCCAAATTCTTCTCGATGGTCTTTTCCAATTCCGCGCCTTCGACCGAGGCGGCGGCGCGGTCTTCGACTTTTTTCGTCACCTCCTCAACGTCTCGATCTTTCGCCTCGTCCCCGATGACTTGGTCCAGTTTCTTATCGTTACTCATCGATAACGGATCAAAACCGTCCTCTAAAATCGTCAACGCGGGCTTTTTGCCGTCTTTTTCGGGAAACGAATTCCACTTCTTGGACAACAACTCAGCCTCGCGTTCTTCTTGAGATTTCGGCATGGACATGACCGGCGTTTCGGATTCAGTCAACAAACGGTTAAACTCGTCGTCGTCGGTCGCGAAAGTCTCCGAGTCGGAGTTGACGAGTTTTGCAGCGGCGTTGCGAAGTTGGTAGTTTGCATCTTGCGCTAACCCGTCGACGATGGATTCTTGAAGTTCTTCGTCCAATTTTTGTAACCCGTCGTCGCCGTCGATGAGTTCGTTCAAACCCAAGTCTTTCTTCGCGCGAAAGTCTGGGTTGATCAAATCCTCATCGCCGGAATAGCTATTCGAGGAAAACTGTTTTTCGATAAGCTTGGACGGTTTTGCAAACGGATTCATGGATCGCTTTAACGCGTCGCCGTTTTCATTGAAAATCTCATCGTTGTCATCTACCACGGACGACCCGCCTTTTTTACTCGTCAAACTATCGAATCGAGAGGCGGATTCGCCAAACGCTTTCATAGAGTCAATGAGCTCCTTCCGTTTTTCGGACTCAGACTCGAATCCTTTGAGAGTTTTCACGGACACGTCCGCATCTGGGTTCAACAACGCCATCTCTATGTCTTGTTCGCTCGTGCCTAATCCTTCGTCTTTCTCGGCGAGTAAATCCATTATGTTCGAGTTCCCGGTGCCTTTCGCTTCGGCGATGGCGTTGGTCATTCGACTCGACCAATCGTCCGCGATGGTGTTCATTTGCATCTCGTCGTCGAACTCTTCCGGCGTTTTGTAATCGTAGGGAATCGATTTATCTTTTGGTTTGAATCGGTCGAACTTATCGTCGCGCGCGACGCCACCTTCGTCCATCCAACCCGCGGTGGACACTTTGCCGCCATTTTTGCCGTCGTTCGCGGTATCGCCGACGATTCCAGACTTACCTCCTCGATTGGATAGATATTCTCTCAAAGAGTTCGAACTCGGTTGTTTCTTTCGACTCATTTGGTTGGACATGGACTCGTTTTCGTTTTCAATGTTATCGAACGCGCTCTTCCATCGCCAAAAGTATCCGCGAACGTTCGACGCTCTGTGCGCTCGCACTTGCTGCGAAAACGCCGCGTCCAAAAACTGACCGGCGTTTGGACATTGACCTTCCTCGTCCGCGCTCAACGACCACTCACTCACGGCGACGTGCGGGACGCCGTGCTCGCTCGCCGCAGATCTCAACTCTCTCGCGAAACTATCACTCGCGTCGCCGATAGATCGAGCGACCTGCTCCACGGAATCGCTGCAACTAAACGCGCACCCTCGCGACGGGCCGCCGACGCACGCGCCGACGCCTCTCGGGAACGCGTGTTGCACGTCCAAAGCCGCCCACGTGGATCGTTCGTCCGTCGTGAAAGTTTTTCGCATCCATTTTGCCATCTCGTCGACGTCGATGCCCATCGTCGGCGACATGGTCACGTGTAAGAACGGCAAGGAGGCTTCTTCGCCTTTCTCTTGCTTTTTGTTGTTCTTGCCGCTTTTGTTGACCGCGCCCCGCGCTTCTACGATTGGGTCGACGATAATGTCACGGTACATCTGCGACGTTCGTTCGAGCCACGTCAGCGCCGCTGCTCTTTGCTTCGGATCCTTTGCGGTTGGTGCGTCGATTAAGGATACGCCGACGACGGTTGATTTCAAATCGTCGTCGAGATTGGCGAGCCAGTTTAAGAAATTCGCCGTCGCCGTCTCGCCAGTTTTCGCGACTGTTTTTGCCTTGACGAGTTTCTTGTTCCCGCCGTCAGTGCTACCCATATTTGACGACGACGACGAGCCGGAGGACGCACCACCGAACAACAACTTTCTGTTGGTGTTTTCGTTGCTGCTCTTCCTCCTCTCTTCTTCTTCTTCTTCTTGTGTCTCCTCGGCGCTTAAAACCTTCGAAAACTCTCTAAAAAACGACGCTTCGTGTGGCCACGCGCCGTCGCCTTCGTCGTTACTCGCGCCACCCGGCATACCTTTCAGCGCCAACACGACTCGTAAATCATTCGTCTTCACTTTTTTCACCATTTCCCGTAAATCTTCTCTCGAGGCTTGAATGAACATCCGATCTCGATACATCGGATCCACGACGACGAGCTCTTCTCCTCTTTCAAACTCTTCATCCTCGGCAAACATGGCCCAGGTTATCGGAACTCGAACGTGCGTTAATCCGGACCGTTTGATCGCAGTCAAGTCGCTATCGGTAATGAACGTTCGTCTGTGCGCGGTAAACGCCGCTCTGGCGACGCTCTCGCCTTTTTGCGAGACGAGTTTGGCGCCCAATTCGCCCTCCGAGCTCCATCCAAAGTTCTTGTCCGGTTTCGACAACGCCGGTGGAAACACGTACGCTTTTTTATCGTTCGTGTTACTACTACTACTACTACTACTACTACTACTCCCACTACCACCACTACTCTCCATCGATGAAGGCACGAACAAAGACGCGGAAATATGAAACCATCCGTCCAAAGACACGCCTTCGCTCGCGATCGACTTCTCGTTGGCGTCGATGAAAGGCTCTTCGCGCAAACCAATCAACGCGTTCATGTTTTTGTTGTTTTTCGACGACGAATACGAGGGTGAAAACGACGACGCAGAGCGAGAAGAAGAAGAAGGCACGGACGCACTTCTCGTCCAAGAACTTTCACCGTTTGTGTTCGCGTTCAAAGCGTTGTTACTGCTGCTCCTGAGCACGTATTTCGTCCCACCGGCAGCGACGACCAAAAAGAAGCACAAACTCATAACCACGACCGCGGATGCTTTCATCATCGCGGGATAACCACTCCTGCGAGTAGCATTATTCATTTCGCTTTGACTCGCGCTCCTTTCGGATTTCTTCGCCCCGAGGAGGTCTTCTTTTGCAACGTGATGATGCAACACGAAATTCCCAACTTTGGTATACCGCGGGGGCTTGATTTTCCCATCGTTCTTCGTCGTATTCAAATCCACGTACTCTAATCTCCCTCCCACGGGTCTCTGGTCTCGGTTTAAGAGTAATCCGGAGTGTTCGTTGATCACTTCTCTGTTTTTGTTGTTGTTCATCATCTTCTCCGCGTTGTTTCGCCCCCCGAAGAAGAAGCGGCCCATTATTAGTTTCTATAAGGGCCGCGCAAGGAAAGAAGAGAGAGAGAATTTTTTGAGGAGGAGGAAAAGAGATTTTTGTGCATCAAGCAGCTTTTTTGTTTTTTTTTGTTTTTTTTGTTTTTTTTGGTGGGGGTTGCTTTTGCTCTCTCTCTTCTCGCTTTTTTTTGTGGCTAGTGTTAAATTTTTTTTTTTTTTGTTTTTTTT